>JGI12048J13642_10003082_pt1 | contig 52494 bp, 56 predicted proteins | sample ElkSlonscriptome_16_FD_13642 | JGI IMG/M metagenome (IMG submission 13642)
CGCTCTGGTTCAAGCAGGACGCGGTCCCGGGCCGCCTGAATGAAAAGCTGCTCACGATCGAAGAGCCCGGTGTTTATTATGGCCAGTGCTCCGAACTGTGTGGCGCGCGCCATGCTTACATGCCGATTACGGTCGAAGCCTTGCCGATGGACCAGTTTGAAGCATGGGTGCTTGAGCAGGGTGGCGAGCTGCCCGGTGCAGCCGGAGCGGCAGAGGACGCGGCCGAAATTCCGGCAGAAGAAGTTGAAGCCGTTAGTGCTGTCGCAGAGTAACTCTGGAACCCGAACAGCCTGATCCGTATTGAATAAACTAAACGAACTCGAAAGTACCCAAACGATGGCAACCACCGCTGAAGGTTTCGATGCGCACCACGATGATCACGCGCATGCTGATCACAAGCCGAGCTTTTTTGCTCGCTGGTTTATGTCGACCAACCACAAGGATATCGGCACTCTCTATCTGATCTTCGCGATTATCGCGGGGGTCGTCGGCGGTGCCATTTCCGGTGTGATGCGCGTGGAGCTTGCCGAGCCGGGTATCCAGTATCTTGGGTGGTGGGTCGATATGCTGGGCGGTGAAGCCAGCACGGCCGCCAACCTGCATATGTGGAATGTGTTTATCACAGCGCACGGTCTGATCATGGTCTTTTTTATGGTCATGCCTGCCATGATTGGCGGTTTTGGTAACTGGTTTGTGCCGCTGATGATCGGCGCGCCGGATATGGCCTTCCCGCGCATGAACAACGTGTCGTTCTGGCTGACTGTGGCTGGTTTCTTCAGTCTGCTGTTCTCCATGTTTGTGCCAGGTTCTGCCGAAGGTCTGGGCGCGGGTACGGGTTGGACCGTTTATGCGCCGCTCTCGACCAAGGGCTCCCCGGGGCCTGCCGTCGATTTCGCGATCTTTTCGCTTCACCTCGCGGGCGCGGGTTCGATCCTTGGCGCGACCAACTTCATCACCACCATTTTCAACATGCGCGCGCCGGGTATGACCCTGCATAAAATGCCGCTGTTCGTGTGGTCGGTGCTGGTCACTGCATTTCTGCTTCTGCTGGCGCTGCCGGTTCTCGCTGCAGCGATCACGATGCTGCTGACGGATCGTAACTTCTCCACAACGTTCTTCGATCCGGCTGGCGGCGGTGATCCCGTCCTTTATCAGCACCTGTTCTGGTTCTTCGGTCACCCTGAAGTGTACATCATGATCCTGCCGGGCTTCGGTATGATCTCGCAGATCGTTGCAACCTTTAGCCGTAAGCCGGTCTTCGGTTATCTCGGTATGGCCTATGCCATGGTCGCCATCGGTGTTGTCGGCTTCATCGTGTGGGCGCACCACATGTATACGGTCGGCCTCGACGTTAACACAAAGATGTACTTCACCGCTGCGACGATGGTTATCGCTGTGCCTACCGGTGTGAAGATCTTCAGCTGGATCGCGACGATGTGGGGCGGTAGCCTTGAATTCAAATCGCCGATGGTCTGGGCGCTGGGCTTCATCTTCCTGTTCACCGTTGGCGGTGTGACCGGTGTGGTGCTGGCCAATGGCGGCATCGATGATAACCTGCACGACACATATTATGTCGTCGCGCACTTCCACTATGTGCTTTCAATGGGCGCGGTCTTCTCGATGTTTGCGGGTTTCTATTACTGGTTCCCGAAAATGAGCGGCAAGATGCATTCCGAACTGCTCAGCCACATCCACTTCTGGACGTTCTTCATTGGTGTGAACGTGGTGTTCTTCCCGCAGCACTTCCTCGGGATGCAGGGCATGCCGCGTCGTTACCCTGACTATGCAGAGGCCTATACGTTCTGGCACGAGATCAGCACGATCGGATATTACATCACGGCTGCTTCGCTGATCCCGTTCTTCGTCAATATTGCCTACTCACTGGCAGCAGGGCGCAAGCCGGGCAACAATCCATGGGGCGAAGGCGCAACGACGCTGGAATGGACACTGACGAGCCCGCCGCCGTTCCACCAGTTCGAAACGCTTCCTGTGATCGAGGATCACCACGATTACCACGATCACGCTTCCTCGCCGCAACCGGCGGAGTGAGGGGCGCTTGGTAGGGTGCAACGAGACGCACCCCGCCAGCACACCATGATAAGGGGGAGCGCGCCTGAAAGGGTGCGCTTCTTCGCAAGGTTGATAGACTGATTATGACTCTTTTGACGCCTCAGACACCGATGCCAATGACGGCATTACCCGCGGAATGGCGTGACTTTTTCACGCTGACAAAGCCGCGCGTGATGACGCTGGTTATCTTCACCGCGATCTGCGGCCTGCTTGCTGCTCCTGGCAGCATTCATCCGGTTCTCGGCTTCACGGCAGTGCTCGCCATTGCGATGGGGGCAGGCGGTTCGGCTGCGCTCAACCACTGGTGGGAAGCCGATCTGGACGCCGGGATGAAGCGCACTGCCAATCGCCCGTTGCCCAGCGGACGGATGCGGCCCGAGGATGCGCGCGATTTTGGCATGTTCCTGTCAGGCGTGTCGATCATGCTGATGGGCGTTGCGATTGGCTGGCTGGCTGCAGGGCTTCTACTGGCCGCGATCATTTATTATGCTGTGATCTACACGATGTGGCTAAAGCCGCGTACCCCGCAGAACATCGTTATCGGTGGCGGGTCGGGCGCGTTTCCGCCGCTGATCGGGTGGGTCGCGGTCACAGGCGAAATCACCGCGATGCCGCTCCTTTTGTTCGCGATCATCTTTTTCTGGACGCCGCCGCATTTCTGGGCCCTCGCTCTGTTTGTAAAGACCGATTACGCCAAGGTCGGCATTCCGATGCTTCCCGTCGTCGCTGGGGAACGCGTGACGCGCAACCAGATCTGGATCTACACTCTTGTGCTCGCGCCCATTGTGATTGCGCCGTGGCTGATCGGCGGGACGAGCTGGGTCTATGGCACTTTCGCTGTGGTTCTTTCTGCTCTTTTCATCGCGCTTGCCGCGCCTGTCGTGCGACGTGACGCGGTGATGGGCGAAGGCGATCCCATGACTGAAGAAAAGGCGCTGTTCAAATTCAGCATCCTGTATCTCTTCATCCTTTTCGGTGCGCTGGTGGCTGACCGTGTGCTTGAGACGCAAGGGTTGATCGGACCGGGCTACTTTGCCGGAGGTGTAGTGTAATGACGCCTGAGGAAGAAGCCGAATTCAAACGCCGCCGCACCGCCCGCAATTTGGTTGTGGGCGGTACGCTTCTGTTCTTCGTCATCCTCTTTTACGCGATCACGATCGTGCGTATGGGATCGCAATGAACACCACCACCGTCGCCCTCGATAGCCAGACGCAGGCGCGCAATTTGCGCACTGGCCTGCTGGCACTGCTGCTTGCGGCTTCGATGGTTGGCCTCGGCTTTGCGTCGGTGCCGCTTTACCGCCTGTTCTGCCAGGTCACAGGCTTTGGCGGGACAACACAGGTGGCGAGCGAAAGCGATGCCGCGCTTGCGGCTTCGGGTGCGACCGGCCGGACGATGTCGATCCGCTTTGACGGGTCAACCGCCGGCGACGTGCCATGGACCTTCAAGCCAACGCAAGCGACCGACACAGTGCAGATTGGCCAGCGTGATCTTGCGACCTACATTGCCCGCAACAACGGCGCAGAGGCGATCACGGGCACNGCTACCTTCAACGTGGAGCCAGCGCAGGCGGGCCTGTATTTCAACAAGGTCCAGTGTTTTTGCTTCACCGAGCAGACGCTGGAGCCTGGACAGGAAGTGACGATGCCGGTCGTCTATTATGTCGATCCGGCCATCCTCGAAGACGAATTTATGGCCGATGTTGAGCAGATCACACTCAGCTACACTTTTCACCGCGCGAAAGAGCCCGTATCTTCGGGCCTGAGCCGCAGTAAGAATTAATCAATCCTAGGGACGGGAACGCATCATGGGCGGACAAGTAAACCACGATTATCACATTCTGGAGCCCGATATCTGGCCGTTCGTCGGTTCGATGTCGGCTTTGACGTTTACCAGCGGAATGGTGATGAGCTTTCCATCCGCTGCCGAGACGTTCGGGTCTGCCGGATCGATTGTGATGTATCTGGGCCTTGCGGGTCTGATCGCGACCTTCTTCATGTGGTTCAAGAATATCGTGGTCGAGGCAGAGCGCGGCGATCACACGCCCATCGTTCAGCTTCATATGCGCTATGGCATGATCCTGTTCATCGCGTCCGAAGTGATGTTCTTTGTCGGGTGGTTCTGGGCGTTCTTTGACTTCTCTCTGTTCCCCGCACCGCTCGTCTACGATGCGGCGGCGGATGCGACGACGAACCAGTTCCTGACCGACACCAGCATTGCAACAGGTGAATTCGTGCCAAAGGGCATGGAAGTGCTCGACGCGTTTCAGCTGCCGTTGCTGAACACGCTGATCCTGCTGTGCTCTGGCACCACGGTAACATGGGCGCACCATTCACTGATCCATGGTGATCGCGATGGTCTGAAGAAAGGCCTTTGGGCGACTGTTGTTCTTGGCGTGATCTTCAGCTTCATCCAGGCTTATGAATACAGCGTTGCACCGTTCGGCTTTGGCGGAAACACATATAGCTCGGCCTTCTACATGGCGACCGGCTTCCACGGCTTCCACGTTCTGATCGGTACGATCTTCCTCGCTGTGTGCCTGTTCCGCGCTTACAAGGGGCACTTCACCCCGCGTCAGCACTTCGGCTTTGAAGCGGCGGCCTGGTATTGGCACTTTGTCGATGTCGTGTGGCTCTTCCTTTTCGTCGCCATCTATGTCTGGGGCGGTTGGGGCGCTGTCACCCACTGATGACAGAGAGCCCGCGCTCTCAAGACACGAAAGGGCAGCCCGGTCTTATCCAGGCTGCCCTTTTCGGTATGTGCCCGCGATGCGGCACGCGCACCCTGTTTGAGGCACCGGGGCGGGTGGCGGGCGAATGCCGGTCTTGCGGGTTGGTTCTGGCTGATCTGGAGCGCGGCGCACGGCTCGCAGGCTTGCTGACTATTGCGATTGCCGCTTTGCTGATCACGCTGGCGCTGGTTACGGATGAGGCTTTGCGACCGCCCCTGTGGCTGCATGTCGTCATCTGGACGCCGCTCACAATTGGCGGAGTGCTCGGATCGCTGCGCCTGTTCAAGACCGCCGCTGTCTATCGCCAGTATGAATTACGCCGCACATCTCAAAATGAAAGCCCAGGCGAATGATCGCGCGACTGCCCATCATCCCGACAATCATCGTCGTCGCCGCGGCGCTCACCATGGTGGGACTGGGCATCTGGCAACTTGGCCGCGCCGATGAAAAGGCAGCCTTGATCGAGCGCTATTCGCAATCGACCACGAACGAGGCCGAGGCGGCCTTTCCGTTTCAGGGTGACGGCGAAGCGGTGTGGTTCCGGCGCAGCGCGCTCAAATGTAACAGTGTGAGCCACATTGAAGGCATCGCCGGCACAGCAGCAAATGGCGCAAAGGGCTGGGCATGGCGCGCCAAGTGTGACGTTTCGGCAGGCAGCGATAGCCGAACAGCATTGGTCGACCTGGGCTTTTCGAAAGGGCTGGAAAAGCCTGAATGGAGCGGCGGCGCTGTTACCGGCATCATCGCTCCGGGGCCACGTCTGGTCGCTGATCCGGCGGTCGCGGGCCTGCGACCACTCGCGAAACCTGACCCCAATAGCCTGCCCAACAACCACCTTGCCTATGCCGGCCAATGGTTCTTTTTCGCGCTGACGGCGCTGATTATCTATGGCTTTGCCGTGAAGGGCCGGATCAGGAAATCCGCCTCATGATTGCCGGGATGATTGCCCGAAACGCTCCGGCACGCTAACCGCCTTTGCACATGCAGTACGTATCCACCCGAGGGAGCGCTCCGACGCTTGATTTCGAAGGCGTAACGCTGGCAGGCCTTGCCAGTGATGGCGGCCTGTATCTGCCACGCGAATGGCCACGCTTTTCGCGCGAAGAGATTGAGGCCCTGCGCGGGCTGCCCTATCCGCAACTGGCCGCGCGCGTGATGCAGCCATTTGTCGCCGGAAGTCTGACGGGCGATGAGTTGAATGCCCTTTGCGAAGCGGTTTACGGCGATTTCGGGCACAAGGCCGTCACCCCGCTGGTCCAGCTGGATGAGACGCACTGGCTGCTGGAGCTGTTTCACGGCCCCACGCTCGCTTTCAAGGATGTTGCCCTGCAAATGCTAGGCCATCTGTTTGAGACTTTTCTTGAGCGCCGCCAGCAAAAGCTCACGATTGTCGGCGCGACCAGTGGTGATACCGGCTCTGCCGCGATCAATGCGGTCGCGGGACTTGAGCGGGTCGAGATATTCATGCTCCACCCCAAGGGCCGAGTCAGCGAGGTGCAGCGCCGGCAGATGACGACGGTGCGCGCGCCTAATGTGCACAACATCGCGATCGAAGGCAGCTTTGATGATGCGCAGCGCCATGTGAAGCGCATGTTCGGCGATAGCGACGTGAACGGTGTCCTCAATCTTGGCGCTGTGAACTCGATCAACTGGGCGCGGCTGATGGCACAGGTGGTCTATTATTTCTATGCCGCGCTGCAACTTGGCGCGCCCGATCGCAAGGCCGCCTACAGCGTGCCCACTGGCAATTTCGGCGATGTGTTTGCGGGCTATGTCGCGGCGCAAATGGGCCTGCCGATTGAGCGGCTGATCGTGGCAACCAATATCAACGATATCCTCCACCGCGCCTTGCGTGATGGCGATTATTCAGCCGGCAGCGTGACACCAACGATCACCCCGTCGATGGACATTCAGGTCAGCTCCAATTTTGAACGCCTGCTGTTCGATTGTGGCGGCCGCGATGGCGCAGGCATGGCTGCACAGATGGCCGCGTTTGAAGAGACGCGGGCCATGCAACTGACCAACAGCCAGCGCCAGAATGCTGCGGCCCTGTTCACCAGTGCCAGCGCCAATCCTGACGCGACCACGCGCGCGATGCAGTGGGCCCAGCGCAATTGCGGGCAGGTTATCGATCCGCATACAGCGGTGGGTCTGGATGCCTCGCTTTCTTTGGCGGAGCAAGATACGATCCCGCGCGGCACTCCGATTGTGACTCTGGCCACCGCACATCCAGCCAAGTTCACTGATGCGGTCGAGCGCGCCACAGGCACGCGCCCGGGTTTGCCCTCGCGCGTGGGCGATCTGTTCGGACGCGAAGAGCACTTTATTGAGATTGCGGGCGATTACGAGGCATCGCGGGACTTCGTCCTTGAAAACGCCGTTGGCCATCAGGATGCGTCTGTCGCCTGATGGCTCAGCTGTGCCGCGATCCGGTCCTGATGGAGTGTTCCGGCTGGGACGGATACCGCCTGCTCGATAGCGGGGCGGGGCGCAAATATGAGAGCTTTGGCCCCTATGCGTTTATCCGGCCCGAACCTCAGGCCCTGTGGCAACCGCGTCTGACTGAGTGGCCTGCGGCGGGCGAGTTCATTCCCGGCTCTGACGAAGATGGCGGCGGGCGCTGGGTGATGGAACAGGCTGTTCCTGAACAGGGCTGGGAGCTGAACTGGAACGAAGTCGGCTTTACCGCCCAGCCTACACCCTTTCGCCATTTGCAGTTTTTCCCCGATATGTCTGCGGTGTGGGACTGGATGCGCGGTTTGCTTGACGGGCGCGAGGATGCAGAGACGCTCAACATGTTCGGCTATACCGGACTTGGGACACTGGCGCTGAGCCAGCATGGGCGCGTCACGCATGTCGATGCGTCAAAGAAATCGGTGGCGCAGGCGCGCGCGAACGCGGCTCTTTCAGGGATGGAGGATCGCCCGATCCGCTGGTTGATTGACGATGCGGCAAAGTTCACCGCGCGCGAGGTGCGGCGAGGCAACCGTTATGACGGGATCATTCTTGACCCGCCCAAATTCGGACGCGGCCCAAAGAACGAAACATGGCGACTCGAAGACGGTCTGCCGGACCTGATCGCCAATTGCGCGCAATTGCTTGATCGTGACAGCCGCTTTTTATTCCTGACGGTCTATGCCGTGCGCATGAGCAGCGTTGCGCTGGCCGGGCTGCTGGATGAGGCGCTCAGCGGTTTGCCGGGCACAATCGAGCATGGCGATCTGGTTGTGCGCGAAGCCGAAACGCCCGAAAGTGACAAGCGACGCCTTTTGCCCAGCGCCATTTTCGCCCGGTGGAGCAATCCATGATCCTCCCGCTTTTCGCATTCCTGCTGTTCGACGAGCCTGCCCGCTCGATGACGCAATCGCCTCCGGTTTTCTTCACCATCATTGATGAAAGTGATGGCACTCCTCTGGATGGGATGGAGCTGTGCCACGGCACTGTGGCGAACGCGACGATAGACTTTTCCGGTTTCCGGGGCGAGCCTGTGGTCAACATTGCGTTGAACGAAGCGATGACGCAGCGCTTTGCTGAAATCACGACCCGTTATACCGGATATACGGCGGAACTGACGCTGGCGGGCAGAGTACTTGTCACTCCGAGAGTTATGGAGCCCCTCAGCAGTGGCTCTTTTCAAATATCAGGTTTCGAGACAATTGCGCAGGCAGAGCGCGTGCTGCAGGCGGTTCGCGGGCAATGCACCACAACGAAAGCAGATACTGAATGAACGATTCGCTCATCCTTGAGGTTGCCGATCTTGAAGTGGATGTCCTCACCGGCATCTATTCCGAGGAAACGGGCAAACCCCAGCCGCTGCGCATCACTGTTCAGGCGCGCTATGACATTGCGGATCGCTATGATCCCGATACGCCGCTGGATGCGAGTAAGAATTATATGGACCTCAAGCACGCGGCGTCCGATGGCTTGCCTGCAGGCGTTCATTTCAAGCTGATCGAGGCGGTTGCGGATCACATTTGCGAGACGCTGTTTGTACAGGACGCGCGCGTTCAGGCGATAACGGTCAAGATAGTGAAGCTGGCCATCGCAGAGGCGAATGAGAAGATCGGCATTACGCTTCACCGAGAGAGGCCGGTCAGCTAGGCTGCGCATTGATGCACAGCGAGCTGGCCTTCGACCCCCTTCCGCGTCGCAGCCTTGATGCGCACGCGCTGTTCATGGCGCGGCATCTACCGGTCGTGCGGGCAAAACTGGCGGACGATATGGTGAGTGGGCTGACCGTTATCCTGCCAGCGGCCGGGTATGAGGATGATGGGTGGCGCCGTGCACTGGCAGGTGATCTGGCGCGCGAATACACGCCGAAGCGGGTCAATATTGTTGGTGGCGCTGCCGGAGAGGCGCTCACGCAAACGCTTATCTATTTGAGGGATGCACTGGGCGTCACAGGGCATTATGTTCAGCCTCATGAGTGAGCTTGAGCGCCCCGATCTGCACCGCAAGCCTGACCTGCTTCTGGTCGATAAATCCGGCGATCTGTCCACCGCGCCGCTGGTCGACGCGTTTCAGCGGCGCATCACCTATCTCAGATTATCGGTGACGGACCGCTGCGATTTGCGCTGCACCTATTGCATGCCTGAACGCATGACCTTCCTGCCGCGCAAGGAGGTGCTGACACTGGAGGAGCTTTATGATCTGGCGACTGGCTTCATCGCGCGCGGCGTAACGAAGATTCGCATTACGGGTGGTGAACCGCTGGTGCGCCGCGATATCCTCGATCTTTTTCGCGCGCTTGGGCGGCGGCTGGTCTCGCGCGGGGGTGATGGGCTGGAAGAACTGACGCTGACGACAAATGGAACCCAGCTTTCCCGCTATGCCGGTGAATTGGCGGATGCCGGGGTTCGCCGCGTGAATATCTCTCTCGACACGCTGGACCGGGCGCGCTTTGAACAGCTCACGCGCCGTGACGCGCTGCCGCAAGTGCTTGAAGGGATCGCCGCGGCAAAGGAGGCGGGACTTAAGGTCAAACTGAACGCTGTGGCGCTTAAGGGCGTGAACGAGGATGAGTTGCCAGACCTGATCGGCTGGGCGCATAGTCAGGGACATGATGTGACCCTGATCGAAGTGATGCCGCTGGGCGATATCGAGGAAGAGCGGCTGGATCAGTTTCTGCCGCTCGACACTATACAACAGCGTCTCGCGGAGCGGTGGGCGCTGACGCAGAGCAACGCGAACACTGGTGGTCCTGCGCGCTATTGGGATATTGCCGAGACAGGCGGTAGGCTGGGGCTGATCACGCCGCATACCGGCAATTTCTGCGAAGGCTGCAACCGATTGCGTGTGACGGCAACGGGTCAGCTTTATCCCTGCCTTGGCGGATCGGAGCGGGTGGACCTGCGCGCGGCGATGCGCTCGGACGATCCGGAGGGACAGTTGGCTGAGGGCCTGAACCGGGCTTTGGCGATCAAGCCGGAGAAACACCATTTCCGCATGGACCAGCGTGGCGCAGCGCCCGCTCAATCGCGCCATATGTCCCTGACGGGTGGGTGATGCAGGGCGTCGTCACAGTCCTTTTTCTGGGGCCTTTAAGCGATCTGGCGGGGACGGCTTCGCGCGGTGTGCCCGCTCCTCTCGATTGGCAGGGGCTGCTTGAGGCGGTGGGTCCCGCGGTCGCTCAGCAACTGACACAGGAACGGGTCAACGTCGCCTGTGCCGGTACAGTCTTGGCCGACAAGACGGCCCTCAAGGCCCAGGCTGGCGATGAAGTCGCGCTCCTTCCGCCAGTTTCAGGGGGCTGACTGCTCACCATGAAGGATGTGCGCCTCCTCTCGGAACCATTTGTGCCCGAACACCTTAATGTGCCCTTTGCCAAGGCCAATGCCGGGCTGGGCGGGGTCTGCACTTTTGTGGGGCAAGTGCGCGGCGGTGAAGGGACCGAAGCGCTTGAGCTGTCGCATTACGAACCGCTTACGTTGCCCGGAATGAATGATCTTGCTGACGCTGCTTTGGCGCGTTTTGATCTGATGGGTCTGCTGATGGCGCACCGCGTCGGGAGCATGTTGCCGGGTGATCCGATCGTGTGTGTCAGCGCGGCCGCCCGCCATCGCAGAGCCGCCATCGAAGCGGTCGATTATTGCATGGACCACCTCAAAAGCGCCGCCTGGTTCTGGAAGCGTGAGCTCGGGAAAGACGGTGAATGGCGCTGGATCGAGCCGCGCAGAGATGATTACGCCGATCTGGCCCGCTGGGCGCAATCCTGATTTGGATTAAGATCAAGGCACATCGTCGGCGCGTCCGCTAATTCTCTTTCCAACGAAGGAGAACACGATGAGCAAGCAAGTCCGCGACTAGATCGCGCGCGGCCAGGCCCGCATCGTCGATGCACCGGTAGTTGATGTCCCGGCGATTGATATCCCCTTTCCAAAAGTGGCCTCTAACGCGCCGCGCCACCAGGTCGAAGTGGACGGCAATTTCGAGCTTCCGACCGGCCTTTATATCGGGACGGTCGCAGGGCATCTCGGTTTCCCTGGGCTCATGCTCGCATCCTTCGCCGCGCCAGCATTGGCGATCCCGATGGTGATATTCGCCCTGTTCATCGTTGCCGGTTTTGGCATTCCGGCGGTCTGGACACGGCTTAAAGGCAATACCAGCCGCCCGCTATCTCTAGGGCGCTTCCACGATGCCGGTATTGTGACGAACACCGGTCTGTGCACCGCGCGCGATGCCTGCGTTCAGGTTCTGATCCTGCCCGTTCTGATAGTCGTCTGGGGTCTGGCGATTGCCACCATCGCAGCGTTCGTGGCCTGAGCCAGAATTGGATTAGCGCCCCGCAAGCGCTGCGAGATGCGCGGGATTGAGAACATCGATCCCGCGTTTTCCTGTGCGCGCAATCGCTCCGGCTGATTCGATTTCGCCCAGCTTGCGGCTCACCGTCTCGATCGTCAGGCCCAGCATATTGGCAATCTCCCCGCGCGTCAGCGGCAGCTCGAAATGCGTGGCGGCATGGCATGATGATGTGCTGGCAGAAACTGCAAAGTCGTGCAGCAGCGCCGCAAGCCGCGTTTCCGCGGTCGCATGGCCGGTCAATTCCAGCAGTGCGCGCGTCGCCAGCAAATCTTCCTGGCTGCGGCGCAGAAGAGCGCGGGCGAGGGCGGGATAATGCTCAATCGCGGCCTCAATATCGCGGCGCGAAAACGTGCACAGCTGGCTTTCTGTCAGCGCCACAACATCATGATGCGCAAAGGGGGCAAACAGTTCGCCGATAAAACCCGCCGGATGGACCAGCGCGAGGATCTGTTCGTTGCCGTCGTGATCAATGGCCGATACCTTTAAAGCCCCGCTGACCAGTGTGGCACAGGCAGCTTCTTCGTCTCCGGCCGCAAACAGCATCTCCCCGCGTTTCAGATACCGTGTCCGGCCCGCCGCGGCCATCGCATCGCGTTCTTCGGGGCTCAGAACAGCGCAGGCGGCGGTTTCGCGGACAGGGCATTCATCACAAGAGAGCTGGGCAGTGGCCATGGATTGGGTTCCTTCGGGGGTTCCTCAACGGTCGAGCCGCGCGGCTATCGCGGCAAGGGTGCTGTTTTGTTCACGCAAAGTGGCGACGATGCGCTCCTGCGCTTTGGCAATGGAGGTCATGGCTTCGGTGTCGGCAAGGGTGGTCTGCGCTCTGGCAGCCAGCAGGTCGAGATCAGCCAATGCCAGTCGGGCCGTGCTGTGATGCGATGTCAGATCGGCGAGGCTGATTTGGGCGGATGCCCACGTATCTGACGTGACTGGCGCGTTTCGTGCCGAATTCGCCATGCTGCTTGCAGGCGCTGCATTGGCTGAAAACGCTTCGCTTGCGGCGCGCGCGCGGGCGCTGATTGCATTTATGCGGCCTTCCAAATCGGCTGGGAGCGGCTGTGTTGTGGTGGACGCATCGACGATTTCAGGGGTCTGGACACCGGGGAAACTGATGGAGAGACGCGCGCTGCTGGATCCGCCTTGCGTATCGGCGGTGGGGATTGTGAAAGGCGGATAATCAGCCGAGCTGCCCGCGCAACCGCTCAAAGACGCCAGCACGGCCCCTGCAATGCCCATCATTCTAGGGGCCGTAAATGTCGATACGTGAATCATTATCCCGCGTCTTGTTACCATGACAGTCGCGACTGGCAAACCCGCTTGTCAGGTGGAATTTGCCGGAAACAGCTGTATATTTTTGAACGAAAGTTGCATTCCACAGAGCGTTTCCCGCCCTATAGTCGTTGACTTGCCCGACCCTTTCCCTTAACGGCTCGCATCTTTCCGGGGTTGCTTTCGAAGCGGCGCCGCAATGCCGTTCGGTCAGCCAGGGCGATTCTCTGGCCATATCGGGCACAGCACAAGATTGAGAGTTTATAGCCATGTTCGCGATAGTGCGCACAGGCGGCAAGCAATATCGGGTTGCCGCCGGAGACAAGATTGCCGTTGAAAAGCTCGCCGGAGAAGCCGGTGACACCGTGACGCTGGGCGATGTCCTGCTGGCAGGAGAAGGCGATTCGATCGCCGACGCCGCCAAGGTCACCGTTTCAGCAGAAATTATCGCTCAGGCGAAGAGCGAGAAGGTGATCGTTTTCAAAAAGCGCCGCCGTCACAATTATCGTCGCAAGGCCGGCCATCGCCAGCAGATGACGCTGCTGCGCATCACGGACGTTGGGGAAGGTAAGAAGCCTGCGGCCAAGAAGGCTGCTGCGCCGAAGACCGAAGACGCGCCCAAGGCTGACACTGCCAAGGCCGCTCCGGCGAAGAAGGCCCCGGCCAAGAAAGCCGCACCGAAAACAGCAGCGGCTGAGAAAAAGCCCGCCGCAAAGAAAGCACCTGCCAAGAAGGCGCCTGCGAAAAAAGCAGCGCCCAAGGCCGGCGAAGACAAGTAAGGATCAGGAACCATGGCACATAAAAAAGCAGGCGGTTCATCACGCAACGGTCGCGATTCAGCAGGTCGTCGCCTTGGCGTGAAGAAGTTCGGCGGTCAGGACGTGATCGGCGGCAACATCATCGTGCGTCAGCGCGGGACCAAGTTTTATCCGGGCACCAATGTCGGCATGGGTAAGGATCACACACTGTTTTCGCTCGGCGAAGGCGTGGTCCGATTCCACAAAGGCAAGCAGGGCCGCAAATATGTGTCGGTAGACATTATGGCGGAAGCTGCAGAATAACCGGATGATTCAAAACAGGATCGTCCAACCGGGGCGGTCCTAGCCGATAACACAATCGGCACTGTAGAGGGAGAAGGGCCACCCCGAAATCGGGGGAGCCATCTCCCTCTTCGCATTTCTCCCTCTATTTGCCGCGAAACTGTCGCTCGCGGCCATGATAATGTCATGCGTCCCGCTTATGTGCGGGGGCGGGGCGAGAGAGGGAAACAAGATGTTCCATCGCAGTGATAGACTGTTGCTTCGGCCCGTTTGGCCAGAGGATTGGCAGCGCATTTTGGGAGGCATCGCGGACAAGGCGATTGTTGCCAATCTTGCCCGTGCGCCCTGGCCCTATCGCGAAGACGATGCGCGCGCTTTTACCGCGCTGCCCATCGCGCCCAAAGAGCCACGCTTTGTGATCACGCAGGCAGACACCGCGCAGGTTGTTGGCTGTATCGGCATTGATCATCTTGAAGACCGGCCCGACGCTATCGAGTTGGGATATTGGATCGCGCGTCCGTATTGGGGCCGCGGCTATGCGACCGAGGCTGGCCATGCGGTGCTGCAGATCGCGCGCACGCTGGGCCACACGCAGGTGATCGCTTCGCATTTCGAGGATAATCCAGCATCGGGCCGTGTTCTGCAAAAGCTGGGCTTTGAGCCGACCGGCCGCACGCTTATGCGCCATTCATGCGGGCGGGGACATGAGGCGTTGACGCGGGAATATGCGCGCGATCTGTCGGCTTACGAGGACGCGACGCCGGACAACCGACAGGCGGCATAACTGAACAGGGATAGCTCAGGCGGCATGTGCGCCGCTGATTACTCGGCGGGCTCCAGTTCGCTAAGGGGATCGGCTTGGGCGATGACCACCGCGTCGGGACAGACCGCGTCTGTGTAGGGGCTCTTCTCAAGCCCCATCAGAGCGCGATCATCATGGTCCCACGGATGAAAGCCCGGTTTCAGGATCGCCGCCCATGCGCCGAACATCCGGCGCATCATGCCCGGCGTGCCCCACAGGTACCAGGCCAGCTTGAACCGGGCCTTCCAACGCGGGATGCCGTCCTGCTCCATCAGACCGAGTGCATCACGTACGCGGTTCCTGTAATATTTACGGGTGATAAGGAGCGCGACCAGCGCCTTTGTGCGATAGCGTTTGGCATCGCTCCAATTGCGTGTCGCATGCAGCCAGACATCAAAGGAGAGACCCTTGTGCTCGACTTCCTCGGTCGCGTGCCAGCGCCACAGATCGGCGGCGACCGGGTGCGCGCCTTCGAGATATATCGGATCGCGCAGCAACTCGCGCCCGATCATCGCGGCAAAATGCTCCAGCACCATCGTCGCGGCCAGATTGAATTCGCGCGGGCGTCCATCTGTCAGCGACAACATCGCCTGAATGCCCTGATCAATCGATTCCACGTTATAGCCGTGATCCGCGACGAGCCTGTTAAAGGCGAGATGTTCGCGCGTGTGGTTCACCTCTTGCGTGCAAAAGGTGCGAATCTCACGGGCGAGCCGCACAGGCACTTCGTCACGATATTCGCGCAGTGTATCAATAAAGAACGCCTCGCCGCGCGGCAGGCTGGCGCTGACCGAATTGTACCACGCGGTCGCCACCGGATCGCCCGAATGCCACAGACGCGGCACAATGGCGTCGCGATCAAACCGCTGGTCCCGAATATTCAGGCGGTGGTCAAGGGGTGTCGCGCTCTCGACAGGGGCGTCGGAGACCATGTCAGGGGTTATTGTCGCTTGCTTGTTCATGTCCGAATTCTGGACTAAAGGGTTTAAACAATGAGCACACGCAAACGGTTAACACCTGAAGAATCACGCAAATCTGCTTTGAAGGCGGCGCGTGAGCTGCTGATCGAGACGGGTCCGCAATCGGTCACTCTCAAGGCGGTGGCGACGCGGATCGGCCGTACCCACGCCAACTTACTGCACCATTTCGGCTCCGCATCCGGGCTGCAAAAAGCCTTGGCAGAGCATCTTGCAAAGACAGTGTGCGAGACGATCATCGATGCCGTGCACGCGAGCCGGGCGGGCCTGGGATCAGCGCGCGAAGTGGTGGATCTGGCCTTTGATGCGTTTGATCGCGAAGGGGCGGGCGCGCTTACCAGCTGGATGCTGCTCACCGGAAACGAGGATGCGCTGCATCCCATTATCGCGACTATTCACGAACTAGTCGATGAAATCGCGCCTGAGGAAAGCTGCGGCGATGGCGGGCAGATGCACGTGCACGAAGATACGCTCAGCCTTGTGCTGATGGCCCTCGGCGATGCGTTGATCGGGGCTGCGCTGGCCAATTCGCTGGGCCTGCCCCGCGATTCGGCACGTCAGAGGGCACAAAGCATGCTCGAATTGTCTCTGGAGCGTTTTCAGACGACCTGAACCTGAGAAGCTATCCCTCGATACCGGCCCGTTGCCAATCGGGCAGGGTCGCTGGATCAAGGTCGGCGACGCGCAAATGGTCAATCGCCAGGCCCAGATCTGGATAGGCGGCTTTGCGTCGCTTTTCCTCTGAAGCTTCAAGAGGCACCACAACCAGCCGCCGATTGACCTTTTGCCGCCAGTTCATCCGTGCAGTGTTCTCCTGCCCGACATAGCAGCCCTTGTCGAAGCTGACGCCGTTTAGCTCGACCGCATTGGTTTCCAGCCACAGGATATCGCCCAGTTCATCAACGCCTTCCGCCACGCCTAGCGACAGGCGATGAGCCAGCCATGCGTCGTCCGCCGGCTCGCCTGCGGAAGTATCCATCCAGCGATAGCCCAATTGCGCCAAGCGCGGATCGGCAACGGCTCCATCCTGCGCCGTCACGCTCCAATGCACCGCCAATGCATCCTCTCGGGTGATGTCGATGGCGCGGCGCAGGCGGTACATCGAAAGCCGCTTTGCCAGAGCATCCGCGACGGCCGCCTCGCAATCGAGCAAGACCGATTGATCGCCGCCATCCCACACCAGAAAGTCGAACATCGCCTTGCCCTGGGCCGAAAGCAGCGCGGCATAGACGGGCAATGCTCCCGAGACGTCATTGGTGACGAGCCCTTGCAGGAAATCGCGCACATCCTCGCGCTCACCGGAATCGACGGAGCGAGGAGCAATGCGGATAATCGCGCTATTGGCGAGATGGGTGGCTGCCATTTCTAAAGCCTCTTCACAATTGCTGCGGTGATGCGTTCGCCCAGTTCGAGTCCTTGTACAGGATACAGATAGGGCTCGATCATCTCTGCTTCCATCAGGGCGAGCGCGCCATCATCCATGCGAACCATGTCGATTCGGGCATAGAGTGGGGTGGGAAAGGGTGCCGCGTTGACGATGGATTGCGCTGCTGCTGTTTCATCCGCTGTGGGCGCGTGCGTTTCCTCGTATCCGCCATACAGCGACTGAATACGGTAGTCGCCGTCCGCCGGGCGTTTGCGCAAGGCATGGCTCAATTCCCCGTCGATAAAGATGAAACTGAGTTCGCCCTCTTTGGCGATTGCAGGAAGATAGGGTTGCAGCATAGCGGCATGGCCAAAGCGCCAGTCAGCCTCTGGCAGGGTGCTGCGCGCGAACAATTCCTGCCCCTCTGCCCCCGCACCCACCTGACGTTTCAAAACTACGCGGTCGCATTCGAAGACATGGAAGGCCTCAGCGATGCTTTTTGCGTTTACGTCTTCGCGCCACAGGGTCGGGATCATGCGCGCGCCTTTATCGGGCAGCTCATTCGCAAGATCGCGAAGATAGGTCTTTCGCATGTTCCAGCCGACAAGATCGGGCGGGTTGCACACGGTTATGCCGCGCGCGGCCAGCGCCTCCAGCTTGGCCAGAAATTCCGCCGCCTTGTCCTGATAATTCCACGCCGTGCCCAGCATGATCAGCGCGATACCGTCAAACGCCTCAATCGGTGCTTCCCAGTCGATCACGCACAGGTCCAGATTATGCGCCTCAAATGGGGGCGACAGCGCCTCAATCATGCGGTCATGTTCAAACGCATCGCCGCGCCGTTCGCCGGCCCCTGGCCCAGAGCTGGGTAATGTCGTTTTGCAGGCAAGAAATCCGATCTTTGTCATCGAAAAGCCATGTAGTCGCGCACCATCGCACTGGAAAGCCTTTGCGCGCGAGGGTAGGGGAAAATCCATGATCGAAACGCTCACAATTCGCCGCCCCGATGACTGGCACCTGCATTTTCGCGACGGGGACATCATGCGCGGCGTTGTGCCATACACCGCGCGCCAGTTTGCCCGCGCGATTGTGATGCCCAACCTGACCCCACCGATCACGACAGCGGCGATGGCCGCCGAGTATCGTGAGCGGATCCGGGCCGCTGTTTCTGATGGCATGACGTTCGAGCCGTTGATGACGTGCTATCTCACCGACACAACCGATGCGGATGATCTGGCGCGCGGGGCAGCGCAGGGTATCTTTACCGCCGCTAAACTCTACCCCGCAAATGCAACGACCAACTCCGCCAATGGCGTTTCGGATGTCGATAAGATCTATCCGGTGCTTGAACGGATGGAGGCAGAGGACATCGTGCTGTGCATCCACGGCGAAGTGACCGACCATGATATCGACGTATTCGACCGCGAGGCGGAGTTTATCGACCGCCATCTGCGCGGCATTACCGAAGCCTTCCCCAATCTGCGGATCGTGTTTGAACACATCACCACGTCTGATGCGGTCGAATTTGTGAAATCGGGCAGCGACAAAATCGCCGCTACAATCACGCCGCAGCATCTCCACATCAATCGCAACGCCATGCTGGTGGGTGGTATTCAGCCGCACAATTACTGCCTGCCCGTGGCCAAGCGTGAGACGCACCGGCTGGCCCTGCGCGCGGCGGCGACGTCAGCGAACCCGGCGATTGCGCGCAAATTCTTTCTAGGCACGGACAGCGCACCGCATCTGCGCGGGGACAAGGAAAGCGCCTGCGGGTGTGCGGGCATTTTTGGAGCGCCATTTGCGCTGGAAAGCTATCTCGCGGTGTTTGAGGAGGAAGGCGCGATTGAGCGGTTTGAGGGGTTTGCCTCGCTTAATGGCCCCGCATTCTATCGCCTTCCCGTGAATGAAGAGACGATCACACTGACCCGAACCGGGGTACAAGTGCCCGATAGCCTGCCATTGATCAGCGAAGAAATCGTGCCGTTTCACGCTGGGCAAACGCTCAGCTGGGTGCTGGCGGACTGAATCGCTTCAGGTCGCGAGCGCCGCGCGTTTGGCCCGGCGTGATCGGGTCCACAAATCGCCGGCAAAGATGGCCACCGCGAGCCAGATGAGGACAAAGCTGAGCAGTTGGACCGGCTTCAGCTCCTCCTCAAACACAAACAGCCCCAGCAGAAAGACGATGGTGGGCGCGAGATACTGGATAAAGCCCAGCGTCGAATACTCCATCCGCCGCGCGGCAATCGCGAACAACAGCAGCGGGAACGCCGTCACCACGCCTGAAAACATGATGAGCGCGCTGATCCCGGCTTCCTTGCCAAAAGCGGGACCGACGGGCGTCATCGCGTAAAAGGCAACGATGGCGGTCGCAGGTAGGAGCAGGATGGCGCTCTCTATGGTCAGGCCGGGCAGTGCTCCGACATTTACCTGTTTGCGCACAATACCATACAGGCCAAAGCTGAAAGCAAGGCTCAGGCTGATCCACAGCGTCGTCAGCGCGCCAGCAGCCAGCAACGCGACCGCTGATGCGGCCACCGCCACTGCAATCCATTGCCATTTCGACAGGCGTTCCCCCAACAGCAATGTGCCCAGCAGCACATTTAGTAGCGGGTTGAGGTAATATCCAAGGCTGGCGGCGTAGACATGGCCCAGATTGATCGCCCAGATATAGACGAACCAGTTGGCCGCGATCAAAGCCGCGCTGGCGAGCAGCATGATGAGCGCGCGGGGACTTTTCAGCGCTTCGCGTATTTCACCGAACTGGCGGCGCACAGCAACAATGGCGAGGCACAGGGGAAGCGTCCAGATGATGCGCCAGCCTACGAATTCAAACGGCGGCACACTTGTGACCAGCATCAGGTAAAGCGGCAGGAACCCCCAAATCAGATACGCGCCTAGCGCCGCTGGTAAGCCCGAGGGCTGTTCGTTAGATGCGTCTGTCCGGGATGCCATGATGCAGGCGCGGTAGGCGCGCGCGGATCGCAGGGCAAGCGAGTCGTGCTCAAGTCCCCCGTTCAGGATGAAGTCGATTTACGTGAACGACAGATGACAGGTCGGATTGCAACCCGTTCAGGCAAGGCCCCTTATACATGAACACGATCAAGTGAGCAGGACCCGCTGCGCACATATTTTATCAACTTGGGCCATTTCCACCGATGGCTTGGGCGCGGCTACCACCAGCCGCGGAAAGCGCCTTCATACCCTTTGCGGTGTGGGGGCGCTTTCATTTGAAAGGGCTGATGGAGAGCGCGAGCGACACCCATTTCTTAACCATGGTGTGGCATCGCCTCACACCATGATTTCGCGACATTTCCTCCTGCTTTCGTCAGCTGCGCTGATCCTGTCCGCTTGCGGCGCGCGCGATGCAGGCGACGGGCGATCGATCGTCAACGAAGCCGACCCGTATATCGCGCGCGCGCTCAACGATCCGCTGATGGTGGACCCTGATCTCTCCTATCGCAACGAGGCGAATGCGGCGATTACCATCGGCTATGATCATGCGTTGCCGTCTTTCAAGGGCAGCGACGAAGCCGCGAGCCGGGCGCGCGAGACGGCGCGTCTGGAATTGCTGGAGGACGGCCCGATCCGTGACATTCCCTCGCCGCAAAGCGAGCCGGGACCGGTTTCTCTGGCCCAGGCTTACGGTGTGCACGCTCTGCTTGGAGCGGTCGATGCTCCGATGGATTGCCGCAAGGATGTTGCAGGCAGCTTCACCTATGCTGCGTCAATGCCTGATATTGGCCGGGTGATGCCACATGGAATGGTGCGTCTGGCAGCGGCGGTGGATCAGCCCGGATGCCAACTGCGCATTGTGCGATACGTCACTCCTGTGGCAGCTGACGATGCGCTGCAATACCACTACACGATGGCTGAGCGTTCGGCCCTGTCCCCAGCCTATTTCTCTGAGCCAGAAAAGAGCCTGATTGGCGAGCGACGCGGCACGCATTTGCAAGTCTATGCGCGTGAGACTTCGGGCAATTTGACAGCGGTTGATGTGATTACCTGGAGCCGCTGAGGATTGGTATGCGGCCAGGAGCCCACAGGATTACTCTTTCAGGCCAACCGCGATATTGGCGCGCGGCTGCTCCATTTCGTTGCTGGCGACCGGATAGGCGCAATAGTCGGCTGCATAGAACGCGGCGGGCCGATGGTTGCCTGACAGGCCGATCCCGCCAAATGGTGCCGAGGAGGATGCGCCATTGGTCGGGCGGTTCCAGTTGATGATACCGGCCCGGATATTCGCCCAGAACCGTCCATAATCCTCAGGTGATCCACCGATGAGAGAGGCTGACAGACCAAAGCGCGTGTTGTTCGCCTCGGTAATGCCGGCATCCAGATCGGGCACTTTGATGATTTGCAGGATCGGGCCGAACAGCTCGATGTCCGGGCGTTCCGCAATTGCCGTCGTGTCGATCAGGCCCGGCGTCAGAAACGGCCTTTTTGGATCGGTCCGGCGCATCGGTGAAAGCGCCTTTCCTCCAGCGGTCACCAAAGCGACAAAGCTATCGTTCAGGCGCTCAGCGGTCGTATTGTCGATCACTGGTCCCATAAAGGGTTGCGGCTCACCCAGTGGATCACCCACGATCAGCTTTCGCGTCAGCGGCACCAGCTTATCCATCAGGTCATCATAGATGCTTTCAACCACAATCAATCGCCTCGCGGCGGTGCAGCGCTGGCCAGCCGTTGTGAAGGCGCTTTGCACGATCAGAGTGGCCGCATCGGTCAGTTTGGGTGTGTCGAGAACAATCATCGGATTGTTGCCCCCCATTTCCAGCGCGACCATTTTGCCCGGATTGGCGGCAAGCTTTCGATTGATGGCGATGCCGGCCTGTGCCGATCCCGTGAACAGTACGCCGTCCACGCCGTGATGCGCGACCAGTGCCTTGCCTTCGTCAGGCCCACCAACCACCAGTTGTGCGACATTCTCCGGCAATCCGGCTGCATGAAGGCACTGAAGCAGCATCTCGCCCACTGCGGGGGTCTTCTCGGATGGTTTGAAGAGGATCGCATTGCCCGCGATCAAAGCGGGAATGATGTGCCCATTGGGCAGGTGCGCCGGGAAATTATACGGCCCCAGCACCGCCATAACGCCATGCGGTTTGTGCCTTACCGCAGCTGTGCCTTGTAATGCGCTGTCGAGTTTTTTCTTGCCGGTGCGTTCGGCATAGGCATTGATGCTGACCTCGACCTTGTTGATGACAGCGTTCACTTCGGTGCGGGCTTCCCACAAGGGTTTGCCAGCTTCGCGCGCAATTAGTTGCGCCATGTCATCCGCCTGTTTGCGCACTTCATTGGCAAAGCGACGTGTCATCTCGATCCGGTTGCCCAATGCCAGCGCCGCCCAAGATGGCCACGCTTTGCGCGCACGGCCGACCGCAGCGTCCACATCACTCACCGCGCCGCGCCACAATTCTTCACCGGTTGCCGGTTCGTAAGAGATCAGCGTATCGTTAACCAAGGTTTTGCAAACTCTGTTCTCCGCTCAGCGGCTCGTATCCTGCGTCCAAGGACAGCGTTCAAGTGCCATAAAAGACTGCCATTACAACAGCAGCACGCATTCGGATGATGGAAACACCTCCCCGATAATGCGCAGGTCCTAAGACGCGACGAAAGGAAAAGGAAGACAAATCCCTTATGCCTTTTGCGATCTGGCCGTCGACGCGTTTAGGCGGGCGTGCTTGGTATCCTAACCGGGTGGGTGAGCAGTTTCGCCTTTTTGTCGTGCGGCATTTCGGGGCAACCGGAGTGAGACCCGGTCAATCCATCGCAACGGACTGCGGCGCGTCGCGGAGTGTGGCGACGACAGAGGTCAACGCGGCTCGTGTGGCGGCTTCCAAGTCGCTTGGTTACGCGATAAGCGCACAGCCATCAATCTCATCACAGCAAAATCGCCGATGTTCGGGCAGGACGCTTCGGCACTTCGTTTATCCATAACGGATGCATGTGCTGCCAGCGCCGCTGCTATCTTTATGATTGCGGCGCCGGTTCATGCGCAGGAACGCGGTGTTCAGCCTACACAACCAGGACAGCCCCCGGCCCAGACACTGCAATCCGGGCGGCTCACACCCAGCCAGCTTGAACTGTCGAAAATTATCTGGTCCATCGTCGCCGCTGTCGATCATGCGAACCGGTCGGGCAATTATTCTGTGCTCCGCGATATCTCGGCTCAGGCATTCCAGAGCAACTACAATCCGGCGCGTCTGACAGAGGTTTTCGCTGGTTTGCGCAAATCCAAGATCGACCTTTCAAACGTCTTGCTGGTGCCGCCGACCTATTATCAGGCGCCGCAAATGGTTCGTGAGGACCTGTTCCGGGTAAAGGGCATCTTTCAGCTGCGGCCGACCTCGATCCAGTTTGATATGCTCATGCAGTGGGAGCAGGGCCGCTGGAAACTGGCTGGCATCGATTTGCAGCCCGTGGACACAGCCGCCCGGCAGGCGAGTCAATCGACCGGGCCAACGACCGGCGCACCTCGCCAGTAACCCGATCAGGCGTGTCCGGCGGGAACGGGCGCTTCGCCATGTGCGTCGCCCATGCGCCTGAGGCTTGCGACTTTCGCTTCGAGGACTGACCAGTCATCGCGCTCGTCAATCGCGGACCAAATCGCTTCGACCTCCTCAATCAGCATGCTCTGCGGCTCAGTGTCCGACCAGTATTCATGCGAGCTGTCGTTTGCCTCATACCCTTCCAGCGCTTCGACCAGTTCGGCAGGCGTATCATCGCTCACCCGCCCGCCGCGATGGGAAAAGAAGAATGCGTCCGGCCCGATCCCGTCCTCGCGCATCATTTTTTCGCACGCAGCGATCATCGGACCGTCGCTCTCGACACCGCGTGAGTGGACGCCCAGTCGCCAGCACCACCGGCGCGCAATCGCTTCCATGTAAAGCGGCCCGAACCGCTCCATCGCTGCGACCAGCGGCTCACTGTCCGCGAGCAGTCGCAAAGCCACCGCAAACTGTCCGCAATTCCAGTGAAGCGCTTCGGGCTGGCGACCAAAGGCATACAGTTTGCCATGGTCGAAATATGCCGCAGTAAAGCTCTGGTCCCATGTCGGGAGCCAGCGCCACGGACCATAGTCAAAGCTTTCGCCCGTGATGTTCATGTTATCGGTGTTGAGCACGCCGTGGACGAAGCCTGCGACCATGTAGCTGGCGGCCAGATCGGCCATGCGCTCCACCACATGATGCATCAGCTGGACGGCGGGTTCATCGCGGCCCGGAGCATCGTCAGGCGCGGGTGGTCCGGGAAATTGCTCCAGGCAATAGGCGACAAGTTGCGACATCTCCCCCGCTTCTTCCAGCGCTAGGAGCCGTTGAAAAGTGCCGATGCGGATATGCGAATGCGACAGCCGCACCATCACCGCAGAGCGCGTGGGCGAGGGCTCGTCATTGCGCCACAATTCTTCGCCGGTCTCGATGACGGAAAAGGTCTTGGACGTGTTCACGCCCAGCGCTTCCAGCATTTCGGTCGCCAGAATTTCGCGAACCGCCCCTTTCAGGGTGAGCCGCCCGTCGCCGCTGCGACTGTAGGGTGTCTGGCCTGATCCCTTTGTGCCCAGATCCAGCAAACGGTCATCGCGCGAACGTATCTGCGCGTAAAGAAACCCGCGCCCGTCTCCAATCTCTGGATTGTAGCTGCGAAACTGGTGCCCGTGATATTTCAGCGCCAAAGGCTGTGGCAGGTTGCCCTCCAGCGATTCGAACCGTCCAAAATGGCGCGCCCATTCCTCATCGCTCAGATGGTCTAGCCCGACGCTTTGCGCGGCGCGATCATTGCGAAAGCGGATGCGGGTTTGCGGGAAATCGGCGGGGCCGACAGGCGATCCAAGCCAGTCGGCCAGTTCGCTGATAGCGGGGTCGGGGTGATAGGTGCCCGGTTGCGGTTCTGAACTCATCCCGCGATAGTGCAGGGCAAGGATACCGCTTGCAACCCGCCAGAACCTGAGTGCATGGCGGGTTGCTTGCCAAAACGAAGGAAAGACTGCCGCAAATGGCCAATACGTTTGAGGAAAAGCGCTGGACCAGCGACGATGGACTGGCACTGTATTATCGCGACTATGCTGGCGGCGACGGGGCGAAAGACCGCCTGCCAGTACTCTGCATGCACGGGCTGACCCGCAATTCTCGCGATTTTGCCGACCTGGCCCATCATATCGCGGCGAATGGCAGGCGAGTGATCGTGCCAGAAATGCGCGGACGCGGACAGAGCGATTATGCTCCCGATTCCAGCACCTATAATCCCAAACAATATGTGGCCGATGTGCAAAAGCTGCTGGGTGAGCTCGGAATTAGTCGGGCCATATCTATCGGAACATCGATGGGCGGGCTGATGACGTTCCTGATGGCGGCGGGCGATCCCGCCCTCTTCGCAGGCGCGGTGATCAACGATATTGGTCCGGTCGTGGATGTGGAGGGACTGGAACGGATTGGCGGTTATGTCGGTCAGGGGCGCAGCTATCCCACATGGATGCACGCCGCGCGCTCTATTGCCGAAGTGCATGGTGAGGCCTTTCCCGACTACGATCTCGACCAATGGCTCGAAATGGCCAAGCGCACTCTGGTAGTCAGCCAAAACGGACGGATCAGCTATGATTATGACATGGCAATTGCAGAGCCATTCTCCAAACCGGGTAATGCCGCGCCGTCCAACCTGTGGCCCGCATTCGAGGCGCTGCGCGATGTGCCGATGCTGCTGCTGCGCGGTGAACTGACCGACCTTTTATCGGAGGATACTGTCAAGCAGATGGAAGCGGCGAACCCTGCGATGACCACTGTGACAGTGCCCCGCGTAGGCCATGCGCCCACACTGGATGAGCCGGAATCGCGCGCAGCCATCGACGCGCTGCTTGAAAGCCTTCCATGAAGGCGAAAGCGGGCACTCCAAACACCCAGCCCAAAGTTCTGCCCAAAGTTTTGCATTGCCACTCGACGTTCTCTGCTGGCGGGAAAGAGCGGCGCGCTGTCAAGCTGATGAATGCCTTCGGGCGCAAGCTGGAGCATACGATCGTTTCCGCCATGCCCGATCAGATGGGCGCGCGCGAATTGCTGGATCGCGGCGTCAAAGCGACATTTCCGAACGATTTTCAAAGCTTGACCGGCAAGCCGACGCCTGGACGACTGGTGGAAATCGCAAAAGCCTTGAGCGGGTACGACCTGATCCTGACCTACAACTGGGGCGCGATGGATGTAGTGATGGCGCATACCGTGTTCGGCGATGCGTTCAAACTGCCGCCGCTGATCCACCATGAGGACGGCTTTAATGAGGATGAGGCGGTCCAACTGAAAACCAGCCGCAACTGGTATCGCCGGATTGCGCTGGGCCGTACCTCATCTCTGGTTGTGCCCAGCGCGGTGCTAGAGCGGATCGCTGTCGAAAAGTGGAAGCAGCCGCACGCTCGCGTGGTCCGCATTCCCAATGGCATCGACACCAAGGCTTTCGCGAAGAAGCCGAAGCCGGGATCCCTGCGCGTTGTGAAGCGCGAAGGGGAGCACTGGGTCGGCACACTGGCAGGCCTGCGCCCGGTCAAGCAATTGCCGGACCTTGTCGCCGCGTTCCGCGAAATGCCGGAGGACTGGCATCTCGTCATTCTCGGCGAGGGACCGGAGCAGAACGCCATTCGCGAGGCATCGACAGCGCATGAAATTGCCCACCGCGTTCATTTGCCCGGCGCTGTCAGCGATCCTGCACAGGTGATCGGATTGTTCGATATCTTCGCGCTCTCCTCCAAAAGCGAGCAATTCCCGCTTTCTGTGGTTGAAGCGATGGCGGCAGGGCTTCCGGTGGTGGCTCCCGGTGTCGGGGATATCCGTGCGATTGTTACCGAGGAAAACGCGAGGCTGATCACGCCGCCTGGGGATGTAAAGGCGCTGGGGGAGGCGCTGGTAATGCTGGCGGAGGAACCTGACAAAAGGGCGCAGATCGGTGCAGCGAACAAGGCGAAAGCGCGCGAACACTTTGACGAGGCGACAATGGTACAGCGGTATCGCACCCTGTATTCCGGCGCGATGGGCCGCGACTTCTAAGCGGAGTGCGCACACCGCGTTCCTGCACGCTTAACCTCGCGTTCAAGTCAGGCAGGGCAATCTACATAAGCAATCGGGCGGGGAGAGGCGAGGATCGCCCGTATAGCCGCCATTGCGCGCATGCAGAGCACGCTTTAAGGCCCCACCTGATAATTGGCACCTGAATCATGACAACGAGAACGAGGAATTAAGCTCCCGTGGCGCTACCTCCATCAAATACCGGAACGAATACAGGCGAAGGCGGCAAGGACGCGCGCAAGCCGACGGCGGAGGATGAAGTGATCATCCGCGAGATTGACGATGCTGTGCGGCAGGATGACGCCTTGCAGTTCTTCCAGAAGTACGGCGTTGTCATCGGGTCGCTGGTGGCTGTCATCCTGGTCGGCCTGGGCGGATATCTGGTCTGGAATTCGCAGGCTGAGGCTGGCCTTGAGGCGGATTCCGAACAGCTCATCACAGTTCTGGATTCTGCGCAGTCAGAAAATTTCGAACAAGTGCGCGAGCGCGCTGCGCCGCTTTTGGACAATGATACGCCGGGCGTGCGCACATCAGCACGTATGCTTCAGGCGGCGGCTTCGCTTGAACTGGGTGAAGCCACCAAGGCTGTCGAGATGTACGCGGCTATTGCCGAGGATGCCGAGGCTCCGCAGGCGCTGCGCGACCTGGCCCGCATTCGCGAAGTTGCCAGTAATTTTGACGAGCGTGAGCCCGCAGATATCATCGCCAAACTGAAAGACCTCGCAGTGCCGGGCAATGCCTTTTTCGGAAGCGCCGGTGAACTGACCGCCATCGCTCACCTCGAAGCGGGTGACCGGGCGCAGGCGGGTGCTCTGTTTGCCGCCATTGCCAAGGAAGAAGACCTGCCGGAAACGCTGCGTTCGCGGTCGCGCCAGATGGCCGGATTGCTGGGCGTGGATGCGGTGGAGGACGTAGAACAATTGCTGGAGGACGAGGGGGTCGTTCCGGCAAGCGCGCCAATCGGCGCAGCATCGCAATAAAGAATTTGAACGGGACGGGACCGATGACAAGACACAATACGAAGCTTGCGAAAGCAGTTGGAAAGACCGCGCGCGGCTTTCTGATCGCGGGCGTATTCGCCGCCACTCTTACCGGATGTGCAGGCAACGGCCTTTTCGGTAAGCGTGAAAAGGCTACACCCACGGTCGGGGATCGTGTGGCGATTCTTTCGCGCATTGAAACCGGCACAGTCGTTGATCCGACCTTGGCGAGTGTTTCTGTGGTCCTGCCGCCGCCCGTTGCCAACGCCGAGTGGTCACAAGTGGGCGGGTCTGCCGACAAATCCTATGGGCATCTGGCTTTGGCAGAGAACCCGGCACAGGTCTGGACTGCTCAGATCGCTGGCTCGGACACCCGTCACAGACTGGCTGCGGCGCCCGTCATCGGTAGCAATCGACTCTATGTTGAAGGCACGGATGGCACGATCCACGCTTTTGATAAAAAGACCGGCGTGGAAATCTGGAACGCCGAAAACGAGATGGCCAAGAACATGCGCGAGGCGGCCTTTGGTGGCGGCGTCAGCTATGACAACGGCATCGTTTATGCGACCAACGGCATTGGCGAAGTGAAAGCGAAAAAGGCCGATACCGGTGAGCTGATCTGGAAGGTAAAGCCCGCCGGCCCGCTGCGCGGATCGCCGACCATCGCCTTTGGTCAGATTTATGTGATGACGCAGGACAACCAGATCATCTCGCTGGATGCCAAGAATGGCGAATTGCTGTGGGATGAAAGCGGATCGACTGCCCAGTCCGGCGTATTCGGAGTGGCGGCTCCCGCTGCGGGGCAGGGAACAATCATTGCGGGCTATTCCAGCGGAGAGCTTTCCGCCTATCGTTACGAGAATGGTCGCACATTGTGGTCAGACGCGCTGGCGCGGACCAATATCTCGACGCAGGTTAGCTCGCTGACGGATATTGACGCTGATCCGATCATCGATTCCGGCCGTGTTTATGCATTGGGTCAGGGTGGCCGGATGGCTGCCTATGAACTGGTCACCGGTCAGCGCATCTGGGAGCTGAATCTTGCTGGTATTTCCACACCTGCGATTGCGGGCGAGTGGATTTTTACGCTGACCGATGATGCCCGCCTGCTGGCGATTGCCCGTTCAACCGGGCGCGTGCGCTGGATTACGCAGTTGGAGCAGTACCGGAAGCCCAAGAAGAAGTCGGGCCCCATCTTCTGGACCGGCCCCGTTTTGGCGGGTGGCCAATTGTGGGTTGCCAGCTCCGAGGGTGAAGTGTGGAAGGTGAGTGCCGGTGAAGGCTCAGCCGAGCTGTTTGCGGAGCTGGACGATCCGGTGACTTTGCCGCCGGTTGTCGCCGACAGGCACCTCTATGTGCTGGATGACAGCGGCAAAATTCACGCCTGGAAATAGGGGCGTTAAGCCTCTGCGCGCACAGGGTCAGCAAATGGTACGACGCCCCATCTGTTACCGGTGAATTAACCCATTTGCCCTATGGCGACAGGGTAATGAACAATAACCCTACCCGCGCGGGCACCCAACCCGATGGCAGCGCGCCCGCTGGAGAGTCCATTGCGACCGCGGCAAATCCGCCGACGAGCGACGTTTCATCAGGGGTTGGTCTGGCGGGGCTGCTGGGCCTGTTTACGTGGATATTGTTCTGCCGCAATTTCCCGGTGATCGCTGAAAGCCTTGGTTTTTCCGGCGAGCGCGGTGTGCTTTCCGGTCCTTATGCCGCGCTCACTACAATGGCTTTTACCGCTGGCCCGATGGCGATCTGGTCGCTGTTGGTGGACCGCGTGCACCGGCGCCCTTCAACCGGGCTAGACTGGTCGCTGAAGCGCAGCATTGCCAACGTGATGCCGGTTTCGACCACCAAGATTACCGGGCTGTGGGCAACATGGGCGATCATCGCTGCACTCTACGGCCTTTGCCGCTGGTATTGGGGCGGTGATTATCTGTTTGCGATGGAGGTTCTGGGCTTCGCGATCATCCCGATGATCCTCGGCTCTGTCCCCTACATAATCTGGCTGGACCGCTTCATGGTCGATCCCAAGGATGGCAGCTGGCATTTCGGTGCCATGCTCGTCGGGCGCAAGGAATGGGACGCGGAGGCCGTCAAAAAGCATTGGCGCGCATGGATCATCAAAGGGTTTTTCGGAGCCTTCATGATCTCGATCATTCCGGGCGGCTTCGCCTACATCGTTGAGGCACAGCCCGGTGCGATCGTGGGCAACCCGGTGGAACTGGGTGTGTTTCTGATCACCATGCTCTTCATGATTGATGTGCAGATCGGGACGGTCGGATATCTGTTTACGCTGCGCCCGCTGGACGCGCATATTCGCTCTGGCAATCCGTTTCTGGCAGGCTGGCTGGCGGCGTTGCTGTGTTATCCGCCGTTCGTCTGGGGCCTGATCGGCAACAATAATCAGGTTCTCAGCTACGAAACAAATACGGCAAAGTGGGATTACTGGCTGGCCGGGAATGAACCGATGCTGTGGGTCTGGGCGACATGGCTGGTTGTGCTGACCGCCATCTATGCGTGGGCGACCTTTATCTTCGGCATCCGCTTTTCCAATCTCACCTATCGCGGGGTCATCACCAATGGCCCTTATCGGTACACGCGGCATCCCGCCTATCTGTCGAAAAACCTGTATTGGTGGTGCGCCGCCATGCCGTTCCTCGTCACGAGCGGCGCACCGGCCGATGCAATTCGCAACACGTTCTTCCTGTTATGCGTCAACGCCATCTATTACTGGCGCGCGCGCACGGAGGAGGCGCATATGCTGTTGGAAGATGCCAAGTACCGCGAATATCACGCCTGGATGGAGCAGAACGGCGTTATCACGGCCCCGCTGGCATGGCTTAAGGGCCGCATTTTCATTCGGCGGCGCGCGCAGGCTCAAGGTCAGGCTCAGACAGCGGCAGAGCCCGCCGAATAGAGCCTACATCAGCGGCGCGCCCTCATCGGCCTGAAATTTCTTCACTTCGATGATGGAAATGTCCAGCTCGCCCAGCGCTTTTTGAAACGCGGCCATGTGCGGTGTTTGAAAATGAGCGACCAACGCCGCGTCATCAACCCACTTTTCGACAATGCGGAGCATGGACAGATCAAGGATGTCGATCGAATAGGCGTATTCGATGCACCCTTCCTCAGCGCGCGAAGCGGTGATCATCGCGTTCAATGCAGCCCGTCCGGCTTCCAAAGCTCCTTCGCCCAGTCTGGCACTCGCCAATACAATCAGCACTGTCACTATCTCCGGTCTGTCGTCTTATTAGAACGAGTATTTGTAGACGTGGCTGACGTCGCCGCCCCACTGGCCGTTATACGCATCGAGCAGGCGCTGCGCAGGCACTTTGCCGGTCGCGACAATCTCATCAAGGGTTTCGAGATAGCCGGTCTCGTTGTCTCCGCTGGCATTCAGCCTGCCACGCGCGGCAAGGCCGGAATGCGCGATGGCGAGGACTTGTTTGCCGAGATCCTGCAAAGTGCCATTGCTCCCGCTGGCACCGGGGATTTTGGCGTCGAGGCCCAGACGCGGCGCATCATTGCGCAGCGCCTCGCGCTCTTCCATCGACCAGTCCTTGACCAGATCCCATGCTGCATCCAGCGCCCCCTGATCATACAGCAAGCCAACCCAGAATGCAGGCAGAGCGCAAATACGGCTCCATGGCCCGCCATCCGCGCCGCGCATTTCGAGAAAGCTTTTCAGGCGAACTTCCGGAAAGGCGGTCGAGAGGTGATCCCACCAGTCGCTCGGTGTCGGTAATTCGCCAGGTAGCGCGGGCAGTTTGCCGGACAAGAAGTCTCGGAAAGACTGCCCCGCTGCATCAATATACTGCCCGTCGCGGAACACGAAATACATCGGCACATCGAGCATGTAATCCGCCCACCGCTCATACCCGAAGCCATCCTCAAAAACGAAGGGCAGCATACCTGTGCGCGCGGCATCCGTGTCTGACCAGATGTGTGAGCGGTAGGAAAGGTATCCGTTCGGCTCGCCTTCCGTGAACGGCGAATTGGCAAACAGCGCTGTGGCCAGCGGTTGCAGCGCAAGGCCGACGCGGAATTTCTTCACCATGTCCGCCTCGGACGAATAGTCGAGATTGACCTGAATGGTGCAGGTGCGCAGCATCATGTCGAGGCCCAGATCGCCGACCTTGGGCATATGCCGCATCATGATGCCATACCGGCCCTTTGGCATGACGGGCAATTCAGCGCGGGTTTTATCAGGCCACATGCCAAGCCCGATAAAGCCTACGCCAAAACGCTCGCCAATCTCTTTAACCTGAGCGAGGTGCCGCCCCGTTTCCGCGCAGGTTTCATGCAGGTTTTCCAGCGGCGCGCCGGAGAGTTCAAGCTGCCCCGCCGGTTCCAGGGAGACAGTGCCATCATCGCCCTTCATGGCGATGACGTTACCGTTTTCCTCAATGGGTTCCCAGCCGAAATCCTTTAGCGCTAACAGGATATCTCGGATACCGTTGCGCTCGTCATAAGACGGTGCGCGGCGGTCTGCGCGGTGATAGACGAACTTTTCATGTTCGGTGCCGATGCGCCAGTCCGCTTTGGGTTTTTCGCCAGCAATCATCGGCGAAACCAGTGCGTCGCGGCTTTCGATGGCGGGTTCCGGCTCCCCGGAGGATTCACGTGTACTCATGGGGTTGCCCCTTTCGCCGTTCGCCCTAGGCAAGCGTCGGGTGAGAGGGAAGCGTAATTTCGCTTTATCCGCGCCTAGTTATTTGTTTGCAGAATGCGCTTCTTGCCAGTCGCCAGCCTGGGCCATCCAGACAGACAGGGCCGCAATCGCTGCGGTTTCACCGCGCAGGACCCGCGGGCCAAGCGAGATGGGGCGAGCTGATGGATGGGCGCGGATTGCGGCGCGTTCGTCATCGTCAAAGCCGCCTTCGGGACCGATCAGGATCGCTGCGGGACCACCATTGCTGGCAAAAGCGCTCGCCGCAGGTTCCCCGCCATCCTCATCGGCAAAGAACAGAGTGCGGTCGGCGGGCCAATCGCGCAGCAGAGCATCCAGCTTCACCGGTTCGGCAAGGTCCGGCAGGGCGGTGCGTGCGCATTGCTCTGCCGCTTCGGTCGCGATTGTGCGAGCGCGATCACTGTTGAGTTTATCCGCGACACAGCGGTGAGTGATCACCGGCTGAATGCGCGCCGCACCCAGTTCGGAAGCCTTTTCCAGAACGATATCAAACCGGTCTTTCTTCAGCAACGCAGGGCACAGCCATATATCGGGCACGTCGCCGCGCGGGCGGAGGTGCTCCACGCATTCCAGCGTTACTGATCGTTTGGCGGCGTCCGTCACCCGTGTCGCCCATTCGCCTGTCTGGTTGTCACATAGAATGATCGCATCGCCGGATTGCACGCGCATTACCCGCCCAAGATAATGCGCCGGGTTTCCATCAAGCGTGAGGGTGAGGCCTGTTTCCAGACGTTCCTCAACAAACAGGCGCGGCGCGCTTTTGGGAGGCCATGCCGGAACCTTTGGAGTGTGCTTTGCGGGCATGGCTTTTCACTACGCACATCCCGGTCTAGAGCCAAGCCCATGAACCAGACGCCTCAGACGCCTGACAATACAGCTTCAGACGCGGTCGTACCCGACAGCGAGCATCGCGGCCTTGTCGAACGGCTGCCGCAATTGCCGCGTGATCTGGCACAGTTGGCGCGGTTTGACCGACCTATCGGATGGTGGCTGCTGTTCTGGCCCTGTGTGTTCGGGGTCTGGCTGGCGGGCGCCGGGCTGCAAGTCGCAATGCTTGCATGGTTTTTGCTGGGTGCGATTGCGATGCGTGGGGCGGGCTGCGTGTATAACGATATTGTCGATGCCGATCTGGATGCCCGGGTCGCGCGCACCGCTGCACGCCCGGTGGCGAGCGGTCGGATTAGTAAGAAGCTGGCGTGGGGCTGGCTCATTACGCTGTGCCTGATCGGGCTGATCGTATTGCTCCAATTGCGGTTTGAGGCGCAGCTTGTCGCGCTCGCCAGCTTGGCTCTGGTGGCGGCCTATCCGTTTATGAAGCGGATTACGTGGTGGCCTCAGGCGTGGCTGGGTATGGTCTTCAATTGGGGCCTGCTGGTCGCTTGGGCACAGCTTGGCTATGCGGCTTTCGGTAATCAGCATTGGGACGCGATAGCCGCCTTGTATGCCGGCTGTGTCACGTGGGTGATCGGGTTTGACACGATCTATGCTCTGCAAGACCGCGAAGATGATGCGCTGGTCGGTATTCGCTCTTCTGCGCTGCGCATGGGCGGACAGGTGAAGGCGGGTGTGGCGGGGTTCTACGCGGCGACCATTGGGCTGTGGGCGCTAGGCATCTGGCTGTATCGCCCAGATCCGGTCGCAGTTATGGCGCTGTTGCCTGTGGCACTGCACTTGTTCTGGCAGGTCGCCACGCTCGACGCGGACGATCCCGCGAATCCGCTCGACAGGTTTCGCTCAAACCGCTGGGCAGGCGCACTGATGGCGATTGCGTGCTTCATCGTGGGGAATGCGCACGCCGGTGTGTGATCTCAGTGCTCAGGTCCCAGATCTGGATCGAGATCGCGCGGCCGCGCAAAATGGGTGAGCGTCGCGCAATAATTCTTAAGACCTGTCCAATTGTCGGTCGCGCATTCCAGAATGGCAAAGCTGGCGGTGGGAAACTTCACCGCAGCCTCACGGAACAGGTCGTTTTCCTGCGAAGGCGAGACAAGGTTGAGGATAGTCTCCTGCAATCCGGGATTGTGAGCCACAATCATGACATTCTCGAAATCCATATCGCTGCAATGCGCGCCTATCACTTCGATGATGGTTTCGGGGCTGGCAAGATACAGGCGATCATCGAATACTGGTGAGACACCCAGTCGCGCCGCCTCAAGTGTGGCTTTAATCCGCGCGGCGGGGCTGGCGATCACGAGGTCCCACGTAATATCCTGTGCGCAGATATGTTCCCCGATCAAGGCGGCGCCGCGCCGCCCGCGATCATTCAGGGGGCGGTCAAAGTCGCGTTTGACAGCATCGTCCCATTCCGACTTTGCATGACGTAATAGGCCCAGTCGTTTAATGGGCAGGTTCATGTCGCGTTTCTCCCCATAAGCCTGATCGAACACATGATGCGCTGGCACCTTAGCCAGCGCCGATCCGGATACAAGTATCGGACGGGCGCTCAAAAGGGCGATTGCAGGCCTTGGCGTGGAAAGCAAATGCGGCAGCCTCATGACACGGGCCGAAAACGCGGATTGCGCTACTCGCTGCGCTGGGGACGCAGATACGACCTTGTGCCATGAGACTGCCGTTTGGTGGGCCGCAAAGAGGAGAATCGCGGCCCAAAGGCGGGGACGGTCAGGCCAGAACCAGCGCCCCGGTGCCCGCCCACAGGCCGAAAGTCGCACTTGCGGCAAGGATCGCGCTTATCAGAACTGATGCCTGTTCTGCCGGACGGCCCGCGAAAGGCCAGCTGATCGGTTGCGAGTTTTTGCGAAACTTTTCGGCATAGCGCGGATGCTCAGTGCCCATCCACCTGTCCCAAAAGGTGAAATAGAACCCGTAATTGTGGCTGTGGCTGTGGTGCAGATCATGATGCGTGGTCGTGCTGATCCAACTGGTCAGCGGATTATCGACCCAGCCAGCAGGGAAAATCTCGTGGCCGGCATGCGCCATCACGTTGCGAATGATCATGTGCCACAGGAACAGGAACACGGCGAACCCGGCAAAGGCGTATCCCGACAGGCCAACGATCAACAGGAACAGCGGCATAAAGGCGGCTTCGATCATCGCCTCCCATGAAGAGAAGCTGTACGCGGTCCATGGCGTCGGAGTCCGCGATTTGTGGTGGTGCAAGTGGGTTGCACGAAACAGCGCCTTGGAATGCATCGCACGGTGCGCCCAGTAGAAATAGGCGTCATGCACCAGCACAATAGCCGCGAACTGAAGCCCCACGAGCCACCATGCCTCACTGCCATCACTGAAATGGATATGCCCCATCTTAAGCCCGATCACAGTCGCCAGCGTGGTCACGCCGAATACGAAAACGGTCCGCAAAGAGGATAGAGCCTCGCGGGCGTAATCCTTCCCGCCTGCGCTGCGCTTTTGAATGCGGCGGTTGGCGGCATAGGTGCGGAATATCAAGAGCAACGCCGTCATCGCGCCCGCTGCGATCAGGTATCGGCCAAGATCGAAATAGAAGACCTTGGCAAAATGTTCGATCACAAGGTTGGCAACATAGGCGATGTCGGGTTCGGTCATGCTTTGGCTCCGTCGTCCACTATAAATGGCAATGTGTGACGACGGTTTGCCAAGTTGCAGATGCGCGCTCTTCTCAGTGATGAAAAAAGCGCATCATTTCCGAAAATGATCTGCCTTTTTCAGTTTTGACCAGCGGTGCCTGATAGACCCAAGCGCCTGAATTCACTGGGAGTTGTGCCTGTTTCTGTACGGAACGCGCGGTTGAACGTGGGCAAAGAATTATACCCCAGATCCATCGCGATCGTCAGAACAGGCAGGTCCACGCTTTCCTTTTCAACCAGCTTTTCGCGCGCCTCTGCGATGCGATGTCGGTTCAGAAAGGCGGAGAAATTGCGATAGCCCAGCTTTTGATTGATGAGCGCGCGCAGGCGGTGCTCCGGCGTGTCGAGCCGCTCGGCAAGACCGGCAATCGACAGGCCGGGCTCCCGGTACAAACCGTCGTCCATCGCAGCGGTCAGCTTTTCATGCAGCACCGCTTCGGATGGGTTGAGGTCGAGCGAGGGCGCTTCATCTTCAGGCGGCGCCTGATCCCCTGTTTCCATGAACAGCACAGGGTCTGTGCGTAAAAAGGCCACGCCAGCAAACAGGCTGAGCATGGCAATGATGAGTGTGTTGATAAGCAGGGCTGGTGCGGACCGTATGTTGATATCCAACACCAGTTCGGCAACCTCGGAAATCAGGATGCTGGCCGTCTGGGCGGCGAATAAAAGTGGGAGCCACAGGCGGATCAGGCGGCGTTGCTCTACCAGATCATCATCGCGCCCCAGAATGCCCACACGCACAAGATCGAAAATCAGCGCAAGCGAGCCGAGATGGACGATCAGAAATCCGACGGGAAACGTCCAGGGGATGAAGTTGCCCATCATCCAACCGAACAACAGCACCGCCACGATGATGAGCACCACCTTACGTTTCGGCTCACGCTCGAACAGGTTGCGGGAGAACAGCCAGACGAAGAACGGGGTCGAGAGTGAGGCCAGCTTTAACCACGGGTCAATTGGCCCTGAATCAGTTTTGAGCGGGGTTGAATTAACAAGATACGCGATCACGCCGATCAACATACCGACCAGTGGCAGTTTCAGCTTCGCACGCGCTTCGTTGGAGACAGCCTGCGCCAGCAGCATCAGCGCTGTGCCAACGGTGACCATGCGGGTAAGATAATTGAGCTCTTCAATCATTCCCATCTATCTGGAATATCATCGTTCAGGGCGCCAGCGATTTCGGCGGCTGCGGTGGACGTTTCACCGATCAGTCCATCGCTGATGCGGGCCAATGCTTCATCCAGAGTGACGCGGCGCACCATGGTCCCTTGTGGGAACGCACTGAGCAAGCGGCTGGGAAAGGCGGCAGAGAGAACTACGAAATGCCCGCTGTCATCTTTGCCCCGGATCAGGCGGCCAAACGCCTGCGCCAGTTTTGCGCGGATGATCCGGTCGTCATACTGGCTGCCGCCACTTGCCGCGCGGCGGGCCTTGTGAAGAATGTCAGGGCGGGGCCACGGGACCGCCTCCAAAACGACGCAGCGCAGCGACCTGCCCGGCACATCCACACCATCGCGCAGCGCATCGGTGCCTAACAGACTGGCGTGCGGATCATCGCGGAAGATATCGACCAGCGTGCCCGTGTCGATTGGATCGACATGCTGCGCAAACAGAGGCAGGCCTTCGCGCGCCAATCGGTCGGCAACGCGGCCATGCACCGCGCGCAAGCGGCGGATCGCGGTGAAGAGGCCCAGCACGCCGCCCTGTGATGCTTCGATCAGGCGGGCATAGGCTCCGGCAAGACCGGGCAGGTCGCCGCGTTTGATATCAGTGACGATCAAGACTTCGGCGCGTGTGGCGTAATCGAACGGGCTTTGCGCAGTGGACAGCAGCGGCTCGCTTTCGACATGGGCCGCGCCGGATCGGGTGATGGCCGCATCCCATGCCTTGCTCTCATCCTCGATCCGGTCGGTCAGGGTCGCGCTGGTCAACATCACGCCATGCGCAGGCTCAAGTACGGTGCGCGCAAACGGTTTCATCGGGTCGAGCCAACGGCGATGGATCGCAACATCAAACTCGCGCGCGTCAGAGCGGTCGACGGCCAGCCAGTCGACAAATTCAGGGTCTGCAGGTCCACCCAGTCGCGCCAGCAACGCTTCCCATGCAGCCAGCAGATCAATCCGCCATGTCAGCGAGTGGCGCGCCCCCTCAATCCGCGCGCGGCCCTGACCGTCAAGCCAGTCGGGCGGTTCGGCCATGATGGCTTCCAGTCGCCCGCCCAGTTGAATCAGAGGCGTGCGGATCGCGGCGAGCGCAGCGGCGCCAGCCCCCGCGGCTTCGATCACTTCACCGGGCAGGCCGCTGGCCTCGGTCTCGATCCCGTAGCCCGCCTCTGCGCCGCCGCTTTCATCGCGGGCATAGACCGCCTGACGTACAGCGGATAGCAAGTCTTCTAGCGGGCCGGAGGGCTCATTTTCGTTCAGTCGTTGCAGCCATCCATCGCCGGGCAACGCCGCGCCAGCCTCGCACGCGGCCTCAATCGCGTCACCGCCTGCGTCGTCATAGCTCGCGACATCGGCAAGGCGCGCGGCAAGGCCCCGGCGGCGGCCCCGGTTCTTTCGCTCTGGTCCCATGATCCAGCGGCGCAGTTCAATCGCTTCCTGCCCGGATAGCGTCGCGGCGAACGTCGAATCCGCCGCTTCAAAAACGTGATGCCCTTCGTCAAAGATCACGCGGGTGGGGCGCTGTGCATGGTCGCGGCCTCTGGCTGCGTTCACCATCACCAGCGCATGATTGGCGATCACCAGATCGGCCTGAGCGCTGTCGCGAGCGGCGCGTTCAATGAAGCATTTGCGGTAGTGCGGACATCCGGCATAGATGCACTCGCCGCGCTGATCGGTGAGGGCGGCAATGCCGCGTTTGCGAAACAGCGTTCCCAGCCATCCCGGCAAGTCACCGCCGATTATGTCTCCGTCGCGGGTGAAAGCGGCCCAGCGCGCGACCAGATGCGCAAGAATGGCGGGCCGGCCGGAGAACCCGCCCTGCAATGCGTCTTCAAGATTGAGCAGGCAGAGGTAATTCTCGCGCCCCTTGCGCACCACAACGGGTGGCGTTCCGTCAGGGCGTTTGACCGGCCATGCGCGGCGACTTTCAGAGCGAAGCTGTCGTTGCAGGTTCTTGGTAAAGGTGGAGACCCAAACCGTGCCACCCGATGCGCTGGCCCAGAGCGATGATGGCGCGAGATAACCCAGAGTCTTGCCAATGCCGGTGCCCGCCTGTGCAAGCGCGATATGCGGCACTTCGGCCTGCGTTCGGGGCGCAAAGATGCGCGCTGCATCCTGTGCATATTCGCGCTGACCTTCCCGTTTCTCAGACCGCTCTCCGGTCAGTTCATCCAGTTGGGCTAAGATATCGGCGGGTGGGATTTCCACTTGGCGGGGCGGGGCGCGCTCTCCGGTCTCCTCCCACTCGGGCAGCATGGAGAACAGCCATTTCTCCGCTTTTTCAGGACGCGCGATATGGGGTTTGAGCACTTGCGCCCATGGCCAGCGCAGCCGTTCGAGCGATTGCAGTGTTGACCACGCGCCGCTGCGCTCAAACCATTCCGGGTCTTCACACGCGGCAATTAACGCCCCGCTAGCGCGTTGGAGGAATTGCGGCACATCTTCATCGCCTGCGGGCTCTTCCATTTCGAGAGCCTGTGCCAGTCCGCGCGGGGTGGGCACACAAAAGCGCGCCGGATGGACGAAGGCGAACAGCTCCAGCAGATCAAGGCCGGAAAGGTCGGGATAACCCAGCCGGCTTGCGACAAGCGGCGCATTCAGCATCAGGATCGGCGTATCCGCCGCCGCCATGATCGCATCACCCTTTGAGACAGCCCCCGTCTCCCCATTGGGCGCGCGTAACCAATTGCCGCCATGGCTCGCATGGATTGCGGGCAGCGGCACAGGTTCGGGAGTTGAAAAGGCAGGGGGCGAAGTCACAGCAGACGGAAAATGGGCGAGCGCAAACACAAAGTAAACGATCCGCATGCACACTGCGCACAGGGAATGTCTGGAAAAGCGAGGGTGCTGGCTATGGCAAAGGGAAGACTGGCGGGTGTGGTGGGTGCAATGCTGTTGATGGCGGGTCCAGTCATGGCGCCCGCTCCGACAGCGGCGAACACGGACGATGCAGCAGCAGCCTCGGCAGTGCAGCGCCATGTCGATGCCTACGAATCGGGCAGCCTCGACGCGTTTGTCGCGACGTTCACGCCTGATGCAACGGTGGTCGGCAACGGCATGATCGCAAAGGGCCGCAGCCAGATACGCGCGCTTTACGCAGCCAACTTTGTCCCGGATGCGCCGACGATCCGGATCACAGAGAGCGGCATGAATGGCGAGAAAGTCTATCTGCGCGTCGCCTATGACCTGGACGATGGCAGCTCAGTCTGCTGCTCATATTCAGAATACACTGTAAGGAACGGCAAGATCGCCTATCTGGTCGCGGTTGGATAATCTGATGGTGCCGGACGGCGGAGAAGCAGAGTATCTGCTACACGCGCCGCCCGCCACTGTCACTCGCGTGGATCAGAAGCTCTTCTGAACACCCACGGTCAGCGTGTAATCGGTCGGCATTTGCGGGCCGTTCAGGTCCTGGACCACGGGCAGGCCGCCCTCAATCCAGAGCCTCCAGCCTTTCAAGGAGCCTCCTGTCACAGCGAAGTTCATGCCCGCAAAAGCTGTAACCGTTTCGCCGCCCTGAAAATCGGGATTGGCTGTTTGCACAGGCCCCGCGATCAGAGGATCTGCTCCATCAATGCGTCCCAGCGTCTCCGCCTGCATTCGCGCTGATACGGACACCGCAGGGGGAGAGCGCGGCTGCGCCCCAGATGGTGGCCATGGCGCGGTTGCCGAAGGAATAGCCTTCATCATTGGTGCCCAGCCGGCTTGTGCCGCGTACCTGCGCGCCCCAGCCAAAGCTGGCGTTCTGATCGCAATAGGTAATGCCCGGCTCCAGATCGAACGTGCCCGACCCGATCTGCATCAGATAGGGTGTGCGCACCGTCGGATTGCCGCCCATGGACGTGAGGATGTCGTCTTCCTCGGTAATCGTGCCGGGGGTCAGGGACATGGCTGCATTGATGAGGACGGTGTCCGACAGGCCGATCAAGGCGGCGACCTTGGTGTCCCTGATATCCGCCGTGCGGGTGCGGAATGAGCGCAGTCGCGTGTCGCCCATGCCGCCCTGAAAGGTGATGTTGTCCATCTCCTTGGTGATGTAGTTGCCCATCACCATCAGAGTCACATCGTCGCTGACGCCGTACATCGCGCCCGCCATATGCATGTCCATGCGCATGGAGGTGGGGACAATGCGAAGGGTGGGCGGCTGTCCCGGATTGCCAAAGAAGCGATTGTGGGCACGGTCGTTGCCACCTGTTCGGGCGTGACGCTGTCTGTGGCGATCTGGATGCCCGCCATGGCCATATGCATCAGGCGATAGCTGATCATCCATTCGCCCTTTTTGTGACGGTGGTCGCCCATCACACCGATCGGTGCGCGATCTAGGCTGTCGATGCCATGCCCACTGCCAGTGGCGTCATCGGCAAGGGCAAGGGTGGCCGCGAATACGCAGCCGGTCGCCTCATAAGCGGGGAAGGGCGGACGCGTCGCCAATGCGCGCACGGGTGCGGGCTCGGGTAGAGCCAGCGGCGCGGTGGGCGATTTCAGCTGGGCGGTTTCGGGGGCAGCGTCGGGCCGAACGCGCAACAGCATGGATTGGCGCTGGGGTCGCCCCCGGAATGGTCATTGTGATCGCCATGATCGTCTGAATATGTGGAATGCTACCCATGTGCTGACTCAGTCGCGCTCAAAGGCTCCATACAGCACGGCGCACCCAACACGCTTCGCATAAAGATGGCGGCAAGCATAAGTGACAGAAGGAAAGGGCGCATCTTGAACAGCACTGAGGGCACGCACTGGTTTAATGACTGCGTTCGGCAAGCCTCTTGCGGACCCAATTCAACAGAATCTCTGCGGCGATTGTTGAATTGTTTTCAACGCGCGTCTTGCCCTTTTAGCCTGCCCCCTTCCGCCTACCCCCTTGGTCATCCAGCGTGACCGGCCTTCGCGAGTTTGCTTTGCGGCAGATGCGCGGTCTGCACGGAACAGGGTGAACCTGCGATGCGTATCGTGCGCTAATACTGTCCTACATTCTTGCGCCCTGATATGCCTCGCTTCGGTTTTTGCGGTGCTATTGGCGCGGTGAATTCATTCTCGTCCAGGAGACGGTATGCCGCATAAGTGTCAACTTCGAGCGGCAAGGTTAAGATGCTCTAATAATGAGTAAAAGAGGCATTTTTTGAAATTGACATAGTGTCAAGTGTGTCAACTTTGCGGGAAATGGTGTCGCCGCTGCGGCGGAACCGTTTGCACGCTTTCGCGCTTGCAACATGGCTATCACGCAATAGAGACGCGCTATGATGACAGAAACCGACCTAGTTCAAGCTGCCCGGACTTCAAAGGCATGGCCTTTTCAGGAGGCCCAGCGCCTCGCCAAGCGGTTGCGGGACGGCAAACCCGGCGGTGACCCCGTGCTTTTCGAGACGGGCTATGGTCCATCAGGTCTGCCGCATATCGGCACGTTTCAGGAAGTGTTGCGCACCACGCTGGTGCGCCGCGCCTATGAGGCGCTCACCGGCGGTGCGCCAACGCGGCTCGTCGCGTTTTCGGACGATCTGGACGGCCTGCGCAAGGTGCCTGACAACGTCCCGAACAAGGATATGCTGACCGCACATCTGGGAAAGCCGCTGAGCCGCATCCCCGATCCGTTCGACAAGTATGAAAGCTTTGCCGCGCACAACAACGCGATGCTGCGCGAATTTCTGGATCGTTTTGGCTTTGAGTACGAATTTGTCAGTTCATCGGAGCGCTACAATGCGGGCGAATTCGATGATGCGCTGCGCGGAGTGCTGACCAATTTCGACGCGATCCTCGACATTATGCTGCCAACACTGCGCGAGGAACGGCGCAAGACATATTCTCCGCTGATGCCGATCAGCCCGACTACGGGTGCGGTGTTGCAGGTGCCGATCGAAGTCGTCGATGCGGCTGCGGGCCTTATCCGCTTCACCGACGAAGACGGCAGCGTGATCGAACAAAGCGCATTGGGCGGCATGGCGAAGTGCCAGTGGAAGGTAGACTGGGCGATGCGCTGGGTCGCGCTGGGTGTCGATTACGAAATGTATGGCAAGGATCTAACGGATAGCGGTGTACAGTCCGGCAAGATCGCCCGTGTTCTGGGCGGCAAAAAGCCCGAGGGGCTGATTTACGAGCTGTTCCTGGACGCCAACGGAGAGAAGATTTCCAAGTCCAAAGGCAACGGCCTGACGATTGAGGAATGGCTGACCTATGGTTCTGAAGAGAGCTTGGGCTTCTACATCTTTCCCAACCCCAAGAGCGCGAAGCAATTGCATGCAGGCGTCATCCCCAAGGCGATTGACGATTACTGGCAGTTCCGAGAGCGTCTGACGGACCAGCCGCTCGACAAGAGACTGGGCAATCCGGTGTGGAGCCTGCTCCAGACCCGCACCGACAGCGTGGTCGAAATGCCCGAGGGCGCGGGCGATACTCTGACCGTGCCTTACAGCCTTTTGCTCAATCTGGTCAGTGTTCTGGGACTGGAGGCCACACCGGAAAACCTGGCCGACTATGTCGCTAGCTACACCGGCCAACCGGTCACCGATCCCAAGCTGATGGACCTGATTGAGTGCGCGGTGAATTATAACCGCGATTTCGTGGCTCCAACCCTGTCAAAGCGCGCGCCCCAAGGCGCAGAAGTTCTGGCCTTGACGGAGCTGGACGCGCAACTGGCCGCAGCGCCCGAAGATGCGGATGCCGAGGTTTTGCAGACGATGGTGTACGAGATCGGTAAGCGTGAAGATTTCGGCTTTGAAAACCTGCGCGACTGGTTCCGCGCCTTGTACGAGACCTTGCTGGGAAGTGAGCAAGGACCGCGCATGGGCAGCTTCATCAAGCTGTATGGTGTGGAGCCGACGCGCAAACTGATCGCAGATGCGCTGGCGCGAGGCTAGCTTAACGCGGGATCGGGCGCGCGCTCAAGCCGCGCTTTCCTACTGCCATTTGCGTGTGCGATACCATTTGGTGATGACGTATTTGTTCCCTTTGATAACAGGGGTGCCGGCGTGGATCGTATTCTCGTTGGGGGAGCCATCCTCCAGCGCGTTGTTCCAGATGAGCAGCACGCCGGGTTTGGGCACGATCTTTATCCCGACTTCGGTGAAATGCGTCTCACCGCCTTCTTCGACAGTGTTGAGGAACGCCATCGTCGTCCATGATCGCTGGCCGCCACGCTTGCGCTCGCTCTCCCAGTATTTCTCTGAGGTGTAGAACCAGTCATTGTGCGGTTTGAATTGCTGTCCCGGCAGATAGCGCTGGCCCTGAATAGCCTCACCGATGATCCGGTTCACGCCCAGCAGATCATCAATCCGCCGCGACACGCTTTTTACGAAGCTGTCATTGGGGTCCAGATCGCCGGAATAGGATGTGCGAAAACCGCTGTCATAGCCGATTTCGTGCAGGCTGGATGGGCGCGCGGTCAGGTCGATCATCACGCAAAGGCGCTGGCATTCCTCGGGCGAGAGGAAATCGCCGACTGCGTAGATTTCGGCCTTGTCGGTGTCGATCTTGTAAACGCCCGGGTCAGCCGCCAGGCGCTCTCGCACAGATTTGCCCACGCGTTTTAGAGCATCGGCATCAGGAATGTTTGTCTTTGTCGCCATCGCGAAAGAGTTAGCAAACGGCACCGCGAGGGCAAACAAAAACCCCACCGAATTGCTCCGGCGGGGTTAATGCGTGTTTGTTGTCAGGCTTCTTGGGCTGCGTGCTTACCAGAAGAAGTCATTGATCACATCGACGACCTCACCGGTGTAGATATCGACGAGCAGGACATCGTCGTAATATCTCACCCAGCGATAGGGTCCGTAGACATCCGGCAGGCGGTAGGCGAACGGATCGTTGATGAAGTAGCGAGGCTGGAAAAACAGGCTGTCGAGAAAGAAGCCCACGCCGACGCGGTTGTAGAAATGGCCACGGAAGGGCGCGTAGTACCGGCCAAGGCGGAAGGCGCGACGGTTCTGTGCGCGGAAACCTCTCCAGCCGAACCGGCGATTGTTGCGCCAGCCGCGATCCCACCGGCGGAAGTTGCCACCACGGAACTGACGACCATTGTTAAAGCGACCGCCACGGAAATTCCGGTTGTTACGGAAACGGCGATCTGCGCGACGCTCGGCTCTCACGCCGTTGCGAAATCCGCGACGCTCTGCGCGGTTGCGAATGCGGCGGTTTTCGGCGCGGTTGCCTCGGCGCTCTGCCCGGACGCCGTCACGGCGCGCATTGCGGTTTCTGTTGAAGTTGCGACCGTTTGCGCGCTGACGGATCTGACGCACTTCATCACCAAAGATGCCGCGGTTTCGACCGGCATTGCGGCGATTACTGCGCACACCATTGCCGCGAGCTTCCCGGCCAAAGACCCGGCGGTTCTCGCGCGCATCACCTCGTTCAATTCGGCCTGCACGGCGATCCCCGCGACGCTCGATCCGGTTCGCCCGGTTGTTGCCCCGCCGATCAGTGCGATTGGCTCGGTTATCAGTGCGACGGTCTACGCGGTTCGCAGCGCGATTGCGGCCTTGACGGTCAAGCCGGTTGGCCCGGTTGTCACCGCGCCGTTCGACACGGTTGGCGCGATTATCAGTCCTGCGGTCGACACGCCCTGCGCGGCGTTCACTGCGGCGATCCACCCGGTCCGCACGCCGTACGCGCCGTTCAGAACGGTTCACCTCGCTGCGCACGGCACCAACGTTCGGACCGCGATTGGCGCGGCGGGCGTTCTGCCGGTTACCACGGTTGCGCTGACGTGCCTCTGGGCGATTGCCGCGGTTACCCTGACTGGCCCGCTGGCGATTGCCGCGATTGTTGGAGCGCGCCCGCTGGCGGTTTGCCCGGCGTTGGCCACGGCGTTCACCGCGCGGCTGCTCGGCGCTGGTGGAGGCGCTCGATTCGCTGGATGCGGCAGAAGAAGTGCTGGCCGCTTGGGCGGGGGTAGGGGTGACAACAATGGCGAGAGCGGCGGCGATAGCCGAAAGTGCGCTGCCCCTGAGTAGCAGGGTGATGTTCATTAAAGCCTCCAGTGTTGCCGTCCCACCACCTACGGCTCGATTGATAATCTCTGTTACAAAGGGCGATCTGTCGCCAGACTTAACCGCTTCGTCAGCATGTTGTTAAGGTTATACACTATTTTTATGAACGCGCGATGGCTGGGCTCGTCAACCCTTGTTCCCGCGCGTGCTTTTCCCCACATCGCGATCCATGTTTGATACCCTAGACGATGTTCGCACCGATCTTACCAATCGACTGATCCGCGCCGGCCGGGACCGTAAGAGCCCTATGCACACGCCCGCTGTTGTGACGAGCGATGTCGATGCGCGCACCATGGTCCTGCGCGAGTTTGACGTGAGTGGGTGGACGTTGCGCTTTCACACTGACACTCGCGCACCGAAAGTCGCTCCGATTGAGGCTGATCCGCGCGTCGCCGTGCTGTTCTATGACAAGGGCGCCAAGATCCAGATCCGTGCACGCGGCACTGCCGAGATCTTGCGCGATGCTCCGGTGACGCAGACGGCGTGGGACAACGGGTCAAATTTTGCCCGGCGCTGCTACATGGGTGACGGGCCGGGCGCTCCATCAGAAATTCCGACATCGGGCCTCCCGCCAGAGCTGGAGGGAGTTGAGCCCAGTGACGAACAGCTCTTACCGGCGCGCGATAATTTTGCCGTGATGCTGATCACTCTGCGAGAGCTGGACTGGCTGTATCTCGCGCATGCGGGCCATGTGCGAAGCCGCTTTAATCTAAACGAGGGTGGCGAGTGGCAAGGGTACTGGGTGGCGCCCTAGCCGCCCATTGTTCAGGCCGGCAAATCAGGCCGCCTGCGCAGTCGCTACCGCAGGCGAGGGTGGTGGCAACAATTTTACTTCTTCAACAAAACTCGCCTCCACAATCTGATTTTCGCCGCGCGCATTCGCCATGTTCAGAGCCGCTTCGGCGCGCGCGCGCCACATCGAATAGCTCTCTCCCCTGCGCCGTCTGGCAAGCCCGAAGCTTGCCGTGATGCGCAGATTATCGGCCAACCCGTCAATCCGGCTGCGGGCCAATTCGCGGCGCAGGCGCTTGGCAATTGCGCCGGTATCGGCCTCCCGCGCCCCGCGCATCAGGATCGTAAAGCCATCGCCTTCAACCTCGAACACACGGTCGCCGCTGCTCGGTATGTCGGGGTCTGCGCGCCGCACCGACCGGCGCATGATGTCCGCCACCTGACCCAGTGTTTTTTGTCTTGCTTCAGAGCCCCAGATATTCTGGACCTCACGCAAATGATCGACCCGCGCGCGCACCATCGTATCTGCGCGCTCAGCGCGATTCGCGGGCCGCAACTCGGGGCGATCCTCAACCCGCGTTGTACCTGCATCAGTGTCGCGCGCCGCATCGCCTTTTCGCAGAATCCCTGCAAGCGTGTGCTCGGCCCGTTTGTGTGCCTGCGCCCCGCGCCAGCGCCTTAGCAGCCACATGCCGCCATGCACCGCCACCGCGCCCATTCCCGCAGAGCAGACAAGCAAACCGATCAGGACCGGCAGGTCCATGGTAACGGTCTCTTGTGTCAGCGCCTCTGCCAGCATGCGCGCAATTCCCCTGCGTGGCCGCGTTCGCCCCGAACACGGTCTTTAACGTAAGGAATGGCGTCGCAGTGGTTAAAGCAGCGTAAAGGACGCGGTCAACTTTGATAGGCAACCGGCGTTTCGGCAGGATTGATTGGGCGTTAGAGTTGACACTCATGAGGGTTTTACGGACAGCGCCATTTCGGTGAAATGTAGTTAAATGAAGGGTTTGTGTGGGTTTTTCGGCTTACCGGTGTGACTTTCGCGCGGGTTTGTGTCCTGTGGTGGGGTAGTTGCGGCTGAGCTGGTTTTGCGTGTGACCATGGGGCAGGGCCGAAGGCGACCTTAGCGGGCGCGGACGGAGTAGGAAAACAAGCCACGTGTCGAAGGGTTGACCTGAGGTGACGCTTGACGCTTCATTGTGGCCATGGATCGCGCGGCAAGGGGAGGCTAGGCCTATATCATGGCCGACCGATATCGCAGGACGATCTATGGAGGCGTTACAGCTGATTTGTCCGCGCGGGTGGTTCAGCATCGCGCAGGCACTGGCTCCGAATTTTGCGCCCGCTATGTCTTGAAGCGACTGGTGTGGGCCGAGCAGTTCGGTTCGATCCAAGAGGCGATAGCGTTTGAGAATAGGCTGAAACGATGGCGGCGGGCGTGGAAGTTCGACCTGATCGAAAGGGCGAATGCGGATTGGGACGATCTATTCGACCGGTTGATCTGAAGCTGGCGCGCGCGCTCGCGTGATCCCTACAGTGCTTCTCGTCATCTTTACCGCCTTATCGTCATCCCGGACTTGATCTGCGATCCCGCTCACTGCTGACGAAGCGCAAAGAAGAAAGAAGCGGGACCACGGATCAAGTCTGGGGCGACGACGGGGCACCGCTCACAACCAGTAACTATATTTCCGTGGATGCCGGGTCAGTCGTTAAGTTTCACCGAAAGACAGGCCTGAACTTTTCCATCGGAGTCCTCACGGTACCAAACGGCAAGCACCTCGAAGTAACGGAAGAAGCCGCCAGCGTCTCTCGTGATTGTTTCGCCTACACGAGGTATTGCGTCGAACTCGCCATGAAAAAGCTCGGACTCGATTTCGCCATCATCGAAGACTTCGACCTGCACAGACTTACCTAGTCAGCTTCTTATAAGCCAACCGCGTAGGCCGATCCGCTGCATCGCCAAGACGACGCCGCTTGTCTTCTTCATACGCCTCGAAGTTCCCCTCGAACCATTCCACGTGTGAGTTGCCTTCAAAGGCGAGGATGTGCGTTGCCAGACGGTCCAGGAAGAAGCGGTCATGCGAGATTACCACGGCGCAGCCGGCGAAGTTCTCAATGGCGTCTTCCAGCGCACCCAGCGTTTCCACGTCGAGATCGTTGGTCGGCTCATCGAGCAGCAGGACGTTGCCACCCTGTTTCAGCATCTTTGCCATGTGCACACGGTTGCGTTCGCCGCCTGACAATTTGCCAACATTCTTCTGTTGGTCTGCGCCTTTGAAGTTGAACGCGCCGACATAGGCGCGGGTGGAGGCGTCGTGGCCGTTGACCGTCATGTAATCGAGCCCGTCGGAGATTTCCTCCCAGACATTGTTGGTGGGCGTCAGGTCATCGCGCGACTGGTCGACATAGCCAAGGTGCACGGTGTCGCCGATTTCGATGGTGCCGGTGTCGGGGGTTTCCTGTCCGGTGATCATTTTGAACAGGGTGGATTTGCCCGCGCCATTGGGGCCGATCACGCCGACAATGCCGCCGGGGGGCAGCATGAAAGACAGGCCTTCGAACAGCAGTTTGTCCCCATAGGCTTTAGAAATGCCCTTGGCCTCGATCACCTTGCCGCCAAGGCGTTCGGGCACCTGAATGACGATCTGCGCCTTGCCCGGCGCGCGGCCGGATTGCGCGTCTTGCAGTTCCTCAAACTTGCGCACGCGGGCCTTTGACTTGGTCTGGCGGGCGGCGGGGGTCTGACGGATCCATTCCAACTCGCGTTGCAGGGCCTTTTGCTTGCCGGATTCCTCGCGGCTTTCCTGCTCCAGACGCTTCGCCTTCTTTTCGAGATAGGTCGAATAGTTGCCTTCGTAGGGGTAATAGGTGCCGCGATCGAGTTCGAGGATCCATTCCACAACGTTATCAAGGAAATAGCGATCGTGGGTGATCATCAGAACGGCGCCGGCATATTCCTTGAGGTGATTTTCCAGCCATTCGACAGATTCGGCGTCAAGGTGGTTGGTCGGTTCGTCCAGCAGCAGGATGGACGGTTTCTGGATCAGCAGGCGGGTAAGCGCAACGCGGCGTTTCTCACCACCCGAAAGGCTTTCAACGCCCATGTCGGACGGTGGGCAGCGCAGAGCCTCCATTGCAATTTCAAGCTGGTTGTCGAGAGTCCAGCCGTCCACTGCGTCAATCTTGCCCTGAAGGTCAGCCATCTTGTCGCCCAGCGCCTCAAAATCGGCATCGGGTTCGGCCATCTGGGCGGAAACAGCGTTGAATTCCTCAACCAGATCAGCGGTTTCGCGCGCGCCATCCTTGACATTTTCCAGCACCGTCTTGCTCTCATCAAGCTGCGGCTCCTGCGGCAGGTAGCCCACGGTGATGTTCTCACCCGGCCATGCCTCGCCCGAGAAATCGGTGTCGATCCCGGCCATGATCTTCATCAAAGTGGATTTGCCAGCGCCGTTCGGTCCGACGATACCAATCTTTGCGCCTTGATAGAATTGCAGGCTGATATCTGAGAGCACGGGCTTGTTTGCACCGGGAAAGCTCTTGGTCATGCCTTTCATAACATAGGCGTACTGCGCGGCCATGGGGTCGTTCCTTGAAACTGGATTGCGAATTGGGATTGGGGCGGATTTGTTGACTGCGAGATAGGGGCACACGCGCCAGTGAGCAAGGGGGCGAGCAAGGGGGCGAGCAAGAGGGGTGGCAAGGCGAGTTTGCCGTCATTGGTGTTTCTTTAGAGCGATGGAATTGCGCCCCGATCCTGCACTAGTCCGGAAGAGGGTGTTAACCTTATTCACCTATCGCAAACAAATGGGAGCCGGTTGCAACGATGCAGACTCAAATACTTGGACTTTTGACACCGTTGATGGCGCTTCTATTCGCTGTGGCATTTGCGGTTTTCTGGTGGGCCGGGGGGTTGAAGCGGCACGTGCTCGGCTTTGCGATCGGTTATGTCCTGTTCGCAGCCGGTTTCTTGGCGACGCATTTTCTGCCCGCCGATCTGCCTTACCTGTTTCATCTGACGCAGGCGTTTTACTCGGCCGGTTGTATCATTTACTTGGCTTCCCTGTGCGAGCGTGCCGGGCAACGATTGAATATTCCCAGCATGATAGTCGTCTATGTGGTGACCGCTGCGGTCCTCGCACTGGCAGTTAACATAACCAATGATGTTGGCCCGCGCCTGATTATCGTCAACATGGGTTACGGCGTCATGTTCGCGATGGGTGTGACGACCCTGCTGATGTCATCGCGCCGCAGCGTCATTGATATCGCGATCATCGCCGTGGTGGCTTTTCAGGCTGCGGATTTCCTGGTCCGCCCGAATTTGACGCTGATGTTTGAGCGATCGATCCCCGCAGAGGTGTATCGCGAGTCCGTCTATTATTCGGTCATCGGGCTGGTTCTTGGGATCAAGTCGGTGATCAGTGCGATGGTTCTGATCGGGGCGACTATTATCGAATGGACGATCTCCATGCGCGAGACCAGTTCACGCGATCCGCTCACCGGGCTGTTGAACAGGGCCACATTTGAACATTCCATGCGCACGCTTCTGCCGCGTGCCGAAACCGAGGGGCGCTCACTCAGTCTTGTGGTGGCCGATATTGATCACTTCAAGCAGGTGAACGACATCTGGGGGCACCAGGCGGGCGATGTTGCGATCGCGGGCTTTGGTGATCTGATCCGCGATATGGTGCGCGATTGCGACAAATGCGGACGGATCGGCGGTGAAGAATTCTGCATTGCGGTCTGGAATTGCGATAGTGCCCCGGCAGAGCGGCTGGCTGACCGGATCAGGAAGGCTTTCGCGCGGCTCGAACATGAGGGGCTCAGCGACGATATCCGTCTCACCGCAAGCTTTGGCGTTGCCACTGCGCGCTCCGGTGAAACCTACGAAGACCTGTTTGCGCGGGCGGATGCGGCGCTTTATGCCGCCAAATCAAAAGGCCGGGACTGTGTGGTGAATGCCGACAGTGTGGCCGATGTAGCGGCGCAGAACGCCGTTGCGTTCGGGGATACTGCATTGCTGCGGGCGAGCGGGGGTTGACCACAACCACTACGGGTGACGGTCAAAAAAGGCGGCTGAAAGGCCATACATTTCCGGCGTTTCCTCTTTCCAATTCAGCGCTCTATTCGGCCCGCGTCCCCGAGCACCCACGCTAATCGCCATTAACCTGCTTGCAACTAAGCCCGGCTAGATGTTCGCATTCCCAACCGGACCTTTAGATGCAAGCGCAGATCCTCACCTTTATCATCCCCGGCATCATGGCCATATTTGCCGCCGTGCTGTTTGCCCTG
>JGI12048J13642_10130842_pt1 | contig 52119 bp, 40 predicted proteins | sample ElkSlonscriptome_16_FD_13642 | JGI IMG/M metagenome (IMG submission 13642)
GTCTTATCTGTTTTCGAATCGGGAAGCCGGTTCGACGTGGATCTACCGCTAAACGAAATTGATCCCGCCAGTATTCAAGACCTATCTTATGACGAAGAGGAGCATATCTTGACCATAACGAATAATGATCAAGCCACTCCGGTAAATCTCACACCTTATCTCGATAACACCGATGTTCAAACACTTTCTTTAGACAACACGATATTGAGAATTTCGGGAAGCGAAAGCGAAGTAGATCTTAGCGACTTGGCCGCCTATGCCGATGGATCAGAGACCATCATCAACAACGGACAGAACACGACGGTAAGCGGTACGGGAACGACTTCTGATCCCTACACGATCGATGTTCCCGACAATCTGGACAATAGTATTACCAACGAGATTCAAGACATCAGCACCAATAGCACGCCGGGAAACATTGAAATATCCGACGGCTCGACACTGACGTTGAATGTAGACGATGCGGATTCTGATGCGTCAAACGAACTTCAAACCGTAGAATCTACGGATGGATCGGTAAGCGTNACNCCNNNNGGNAATGACTTTGACCTTTCCGTAGCAGCAGCCGATGGATCGGAGACCATCATCAGCAACGGACAGAACACGACGGTAAGCGGTACGGGAACGACTTCTGATCCCTACACGATCGATGTTCCCGACAATCTGGACAATAGTATTACCAACGAGATTCAAGACCTGGATTTGACAGGTGATGATCTGACAATTACCGGTTCACCAACGACTATCGATCTCAGCTCCTACGACAATTCTGAACTCAGCCAAAATCATATTTTTCTTGGTGATGCTTCGGGAGAAGCGCAAGAAGTGCAAGTGACCGGAGATGTGAATATTGCCCCAAACGGAAATATAACAGTGAGGGGCATCCAATCTGTTGATGTAAGTTCTACTACCCCGACAGACGGACAAATCTTAATATATGATGGCGGGGCGGGAGAATGGGCGCCTGCTTCACCATCAAGCGTCACGCCTACTACTGAAACACATTATTATTCTATTGATCCATTGGATTTCAGGGAATTAGTAGATAATAATATTGGAGTTCCTTTTGATGCAGATAAATCCTTGGTATTCTTCGATGATGAAGCTCCATTTGCGATGATGCACGATAATGGAGGGCCAATCGAAATTATGGCGCCGATTCATTTACCGCAAGATGCTGAAATAACGAATATTAAAATATACTTGCACGATTCCGGCCCCGGCATTATGCAGTTTAGATTATTACGAAAGGATATGACGAACTATAGCTTCTCGAATGAACTCATTGCAGGTACAAATGAAGGGAATTCGGGTAATGAGGTTGCGAACGTGAATGTTACTACTAATAACCTAGTGGATAATTCCAGATACTCTTATCGCTTGTACGTAAGGTATAGTACGAGCGCTCTCGAAGATGACGCGGATGAAGCTGACCCGGACAATATTGAGCAACGGTTCTATGGAGCAGTAATAGAATATACTACGGATTGAGTAAAACGAGATCGACATACCGACTGATATTGCTCTTGACATTGACCTTATTGCCGGTTCTGAGTCAAGGTCAAATAGTTATTTCCCGCCACGTAATTGGTTCGGCAGGCCAATCTTATCCTTTAGATGACAATACCGTTTTAGAGCAAACCATTGGCGAGCCCGTGATTGAGACGCAGACAAATAATAATATCACGCTGACTCAAGGGTTTCAGCAACCGTTAACTGAAGGTTTATTGCAAATTGAAGTTTCGACCTTGCCTGCATCTTGTCCCACCTCATCGGATGGTGGAGCTTTCATTACCGAAATTACGGGTTGTATTCCACCATATTCTATTCTTTGGAGCAATGGAGTGGCTGAACTGGATTCACTTGACCGACTTCTGCCGGGCTTCTATTCCGTTACTGTTTCTTCCCGATTTTGCGAGGAGACGGTCGAGTTCGAGGTTATTTCAGGACCTGCGACCGACTGTGAATTGCGAATATTTAACGCGTTTACCCCCGACGGCGATGGTAAAAGCGATACATGGACCATCGAAAATATTCAATTGCCTGAGTTTCGAGATAACAGTGTAGAAATATTTAATCGTTGGGGACAGCAAGTCTTTTCGACCAAGAACTACGACAATAGCCAAAAGGTGTGGAACGGTCAAGATAAATCGGGGAACGAACTTCTCTCAGGAACATACTACTACATCGTTGAGGCCGGAGGCATCACTTACAAAGGATACATAGAGTTGATAAGATGAGAAAACGAATTGTCATATTGTTTTTTCTGATTTGTAGTGTAAACTCAATTGCGCAGCAGCATTCGCTCTATTCGCAATATATCTTTAACCTCTATGCCATAAATCCGGCTTACGCAGGAGAGCGAAATTCATTGTCCACAGCTCTAAGCTACCGATCGCAATGGGTAGGAATAGAAGGTGCTCCAACAACAGCCTATTTTTCAGCTCATACACCTGTGCGAAACAAGAATCTGGCTCTTGGCTTCTGGTTTCAAAACGAACAAATCGGAGCGCGTGAATTAACATCCTTGCATGGTTCCGTTTCGTATAAACTTCGCCTCAACAGAACGAGAAGAATATCTTTTGCCTTGAGTGCCGGCGCACTCAACCATCAGTACCACTGGGAAAAATTAGACTTTCCCGATGGCTCCGACCCCGTATCATTTGTTTCTGAACCGAATTTATGGAGTCCTGCTTTCGATTTCGGGGTCATGTATATGACGGGAAATGCCTACGCCGGAATCAGCATTTTGAACCTTAATGGTATGGATTTAACCAACTCCGAAATCATTGACGCCAGAATGGAGCCAAACATCAATGCTGTTGGAGGATATATTTTTCCCGTTTCCCAAAAAGTCGATTTAAAACCGAGCGGTCTTGTGCGTATGCAGACCAATGGGGTTTGGCAATTTGATGCGAGCATGAGTGCTCGATTTAAAGAAGCATTATGGCTTACTGTGACATATCGCTATCAGTTCGGGATGGTGTTCAGTGGCCATTTTTACTTGAATGATCATTTCCATTTTGGGTACGCATACGATCTTACAACTAATGAACTTCTTTCTCAGCAGGCGGGATCTCACGAAATCTTCATCGGTTATGACTTCAACTTGTACAAGACAAAATCCTCTTCGCTAAGAAATTTTTAGAAGTGTGCGCAACTCCCTCTTAACCATACTGTCTGTTTTTTTAGTATTTACGCTTCAGGCTCAAAAAAAGTCAGGCCATTGTCAAGAATTATCTCTGCTCATGGAAGGTGGTAAGTACAAAGATGCGTACCGTCATTTGGTCATGAACGGTGAGTATTCTTGCGGTAATTTTCGCTTCGCGCAAGTTTTAAAATCTAACGGGCGCTATCAGGAAGCACTTGAGATTCTTCAAGGTCAAAACACCGAAGCTGCCAAAGAGTTAAGAGCAGAACTGGAAGGATATCTGGGAATGCGACAGGCTGACGAGCTCTATACCATAAGGGCTCTGAATGGCAATGATACGTTGTCTCAAACGATCTTTGCTACGCTTGAGTCGCCCATTCTTTTGAGAAAAGAAATTGTTGAGACAGCATCTTTCCCGCGAAAACTTACAGAAGAGCAAGTAATACTGGAGCAAACCGGTGGAGACTCCACTTATTTTACCAGGCTGAAAGCAGAATTTCAGAAGAGACAGCAAAGCTATCGCTTCAAGTTAGCCACCGGGTATCTTACTCCTGACACCTTGCTCTACTATTCAGCTTATTACATGGTTCCCCTTTATTCATCGGGTTTTCATAATGATTTTGCCATCTACACGTGGGATGGGCATAAGCATGAGCTGGTAAAAAGGACGGGTAAAAAAGGCGTTTTTGTTCATCCGACCGTAACGAATGACGGCTGGTTGATTTTTTCATCCGATAGAGATGGAGGAATGGGAGGAATGGATTTATGGAAAATTAATTTGAGTGCCGAAGGCGGTGAGCCAATAAACATGGGACCGGATATTAATTCTGCATACGATGAAATTTACCCCGCTTCTGCAGGTGATTCTTTGTATTTCGTCAGCAACAATCCGGAAAAATCACTGGGCGGTTTAGATTTATTGCTGGCCTACGGTGGCAAAGTAACCAATCCCGGAAGCCCTTTAAACAGTGAAAGTGATGATTTTAACCCGGTAACGGTTAGAGGTGATTTAGCCTTCATGAGCACAGATCGACTTTATCCCGATTCTTTGGACTTAACCTTTAGAGTGAAACCCTTTAAGCCTCGCCTGCTCTTCGACCTCATTCACGGTGAGGTAAACACCTTTGGAGACATGCTGGGAGAGAAAGTGGAATTGCTCGATAGCGAAGGAAATCTCTTGGATTTTACCTATGTCAATTCAGAAGGAAGGTTCACTTTCGTAGGTATTAAAGGGTTGGAAAACTACACGATATCCTTTGGTGAGGAGAAGTTAAGTCAGGGTGATAAAGTTATGCTCTTTGACAAAAATTTCGGACTGATGGAAGAGCTCGAAATTGACGAATCCGGACAAGTGAAGTTTGAGCTCTTGACCCCCGAAGATTACGTTTTGGAGAAAGTGGTGAATCAAGACGAGAGTATGCTTTCGGTCGATATTTCAGGGATGTTCGCAGGATCAGATGAAGAGAGGGTGCAGGGGGTGGAAATTTTCCTGCAAGATTCCGATGGAAAGACCATTGCCAGAGCCTTTACGAACGAGAAGGGCGAGTTTGTTTTTGAACAAGTGAAACCCGACGAATCGTATTCGTTTAAGTCTGCTGTTGTGGATCTGGACTCAGAGATTCGCATCTTCAATCAGGACGGAAATGTTATTGAGAGTATAAAGCCGGGAGGAGAAGGCGAATATGTCTATGTGAGGCTGAAAGAATCTGATAAGGTGATTACCATTACCAATGAAGAAAGAGTTAAGGTGAGAATTGCCGAAGACGATAGGTTTAAGTTGGATGCGATCTATTTTGAATTCAATGATTACAGCTTGGTGTACGATGCCATGACAGTACTAAATGAATTGATCACTGTTTTAAAAAACAACCCTCACGTAGCCATACGATTGTCGGGGCATACCGATTCAAAGGGTGAAGCAGCTTATAACCTCTTGCTCTCGCAGAAGCGAATCGAGAGTGTGAAAGATTATTTGAAGAAGAATGGAATTGATTCAAATCGAATTTCAGGTTTAGGGTTCGGTGAGAAACAACTTGTGAACAGATGTGCTGATGGTGTAGAGTGCACGGAAGAGGAGCATGCTGAAAACAGAAGAATCGAATTACAATTTTATATACCATAAATGAGAATTCCCTTAACGATGCATTTCATGAATACGCTTTCTTTAGTTTACATGAGGTTCCTACCGGTTTTTATCCTGATTTTGGTTACAACTGTGTTGCCGGCTCAAACCAGAAAAGGTGAAAGATTGGTTAATGAGGGGCGCTACGAAGAAGCAGTGAAACCACTGAAAAGAGCTTTTGACGATGGAAAAGACCGCAAAGCAGGTGAGCTTTTGATTACCTCTTATTACATGTTGCAAGAGTATCAAGAAGCCTTGGATATAGCCGAATTGATGAACATGCAAGGCGCCGTCGATGAAACAGAAATGATTCTTTACGCAGATGTGCTCATTGCTAACAATGATTTTTCATCGGCATACTTGAACCTTACCAGAATGTTGAGTGCGGGTGGTGCAAAAGTGCAGGGCTATAAGTGGTTGAATAAAACGGGAAATTTGCTGCAATGGGATTCTCTATCCACAGGAAGCACTATATCAGACATCCAAGGATTGAACACGATTTACAACGAGTATGCACCTTATATCTCTGAGGATGGTTTGATCTATGTCGCTGACCACCTTACCGTACAAGTGTTGCATCCTGCGGCCTATACGAATCAAAGCTTACATCTACTTTTTAAAAGTCCTGTAAATGCGAACGGGAAATTCGGGAGATCTAAAATGTTGTTGAAAGGAAGAGAATACTATTACCATGACGGGCCGATTGAAGAGCAGCCTCGTCAAGAAAGGTATGCACTAACCTTAAGGGAAATCGAAGGTCTTCTGTACGATTTGAAGATGAATATTTTCTTCTCAAAACTTACAGGTGCTGAGGAGGATCTGGAACCGTTTAAATATAACGGTACTCACAATACGGGTCATCCGACATTTACTGAAGACGGAAACCGCATGTATTTTACGAGTGATCGCCCCGGAGGATACGGGCAATTGGATTTGTGGTACTCCGATTTCATAGGAGGGGAGTGGACGGTACCGGTAAATGCGGGCCCCGCCATTAATTCTCCCGCAAATGAATTATACCCGAGAATAAGAAATCACCGCCTCTTTTTCTCATCAGACAGAAGAGATATCGGCTACGGAGGGCTCGACTTGTATTATATCAGTCTGCTCAGCAAGTACGATCAGCCTTATAATTTAAGAGCTCCAATCAATTCGGCATATGACGATTTCGCAGTTGATTTTATAGATGAAAAATCAGGCTATTTTTCCAGTAATCGTCGCGGTGGCTTTGGAGGAGATGACATATACAAAATGAATTTTCAGCCTGAATCTTACAAGTTGGACACCATGGTTTTGGCCTTGGAAGACAAAAGCGGAACGCGAAAAACCATTCGATTATATGATCGAGTTGGGAACGAGATGGTGGGAATTGATAATGCAGATCAAACCATGACGATCTCGAATTTATTCACTCGCGAGCTATATACCGTAAAGACTGATTCGCTTTTTGATAATAACCTCACCTTGGTGGCTTATAATAATCAAGGAAGAAAGATACAAGAGTTTAACTCGGACAGCTCAACATTTAAAGTAGAGTTTATAGAGCAGGATCAGTACAGTATGAAACGTGAGAAGAATGTAGATGATAGTGAATTATTTGACCTTTTCGGTTCTGTCGTTTCCAATGAAGAAGAAAATTTTGATCAGGTGAAAGTTTTCTTGATAGGTAATGATGACAGACCCATAGGAGAGACTAAAACGGATAGTACGGGAAAATTTTTAATTCGTGGCTTAACTTGGGATGAAGCATATACCATTTCCACGGAAGGCACGAAAGGCGATGTTGAAATTGATGTTTTGGGTCAGTCGGGCGCCCCGATTACCACCCTAACCTCATTGCCCGGTAAGAACAGCTTTGCATATACGCGAAGAATGCCGGAAGCTGATTGGATGATGACTACGGCAACTACTTTCCCCGCAGTCTTCGGAATCGTACCAACCAATGACTTGACAGTTTCAAACAATGCAGAATTGCGGACATTAGGAGATTCCCTGATTCGTCCTTGCAATGCTGATGAAGATGGTTTCATCGAGATGGGTAGCCTGGTGACTGGTCACGCGTATGAACTGGTTTTCGATAAAGAGCTTTTTAAACCAACTGACAGATTGGTAATTCTGGACGGAAACGGGGATACAACCCAAACGGTTAGACCGGATAATCGAGATTCGTTTGTTTTTGAATTTATGACGCCTGGAAAACTCAGAGAAAAAGAAAGTCAGCCTCTGACCGCAGCACTAAACGGCAGGGATGACGACAAAGTTGAAGAAGTTAACTCTCCATTGGAGGGTAAGGAGAATTTGTCAGTTGTTTCATCACAATTAGAGAGTGGAGATAAGGTAAAGCTGTACAATTCCAAAAAAGAGCTTATTACTGAATCTTATGCTAAAGCGGCCGGAAGTTTTAGCTTCAATAGAGTTTCTGAGGATTCGATCTATTATTTGGAAATAAGTGTTTCCCAACCTTTTAATGTCATTTCGACTTATCATGGTTATGAATTGGCGGCTACTTCAGAACCTGGAGGAATGTGGGTCTTGGATTTCACCAATGATGAAGAGACCGAGAAGGTTATAACATTGCCGAACATTTATTACCGGTTTGACAGATATACGTTAAGTCCGAAATCGACTACTTCTTTAGAGAATCTCTATGGTTTTCTTAAGCAGAATCCTTCACAAAAAATTACGGTTCTTTCTCACACGGATAGCAGAGGAACCAAGGCTTATAATGAAAAACTCTCTAATCTTAGAGCCAGAGAAGTGGTTCGATACCTTATTAGGAAAGGAATCGATGAAGAGCGGCTGAATTATGAAGGTCGCGGCGAGAGCTCACCGGTAAATGAGTGTGTCGACGGTGTGCCTTGTTCTAACGAGAAACACGCGCAAAACCGACGGACTGAATTCGTTCTGAATAAGAATTGATTTTAGCTAACTTTAGCCTTCATCTCAAGTTACGTAGGAAATGAAGATAGCAAAGCCCTTCAATCTGCAAAAGTGGATTGATGAAAATAGAGATCTACTCAAACCTCCCGTCGGGAACAAAAATCTGTATCCGGAAGGAACCGATTACATTGTAATGATTGTAGGCGGACCAAATGCCAGAAAGGATTATCATTACAACGAAACGGAAGAGTTGTTTTATCAATTGGAAGGTGACATTAATGTAAGGATTCAACAGGAGGGCAAGGCAGTGGATGTCCCGATTAAGGCGGGTGAGATGTACTTGCATCCTGCTAAAGTGCCTCATAGCCCTATGCGCTCTGAAGGTTCAGTGGGCTTGGTCATTGAGCGCATACGAAAAGGGACCAACCTAAAGGACGGGCTACTTTGGTTTTGTGATGAATGCAATCACAAGCTCCACGAAACCTATTTCGAATTAGAAAATATTGAGAAAGACTTCCTGCCGCGCTTTCGCAAATTTTATGGAAGTGAGGAGCTTAGGACCTGCGATAATTGCGGCCATAAGATGGAAACGGATCCCAGATTTGTTTAACGAATTAGGGTGACCATTCCCTTCAATTCGAATACTTTTCCGGTATGCTCCGTGGCTACAATTCGGTAGGGATACACATCTGTGGGAGCGTAGTAATCGTTGTCAGGAGAATCACCATTCCAACCCTCTTCAATTGAGTTTGACACAAATATTTGTTCACCCCAGCGATTGAATATTTCCATCTTAAATTCAGTGATATCAACTCCTTGAGCTTTAAACAAATCGTTGATTCCATCGCCATCAGGGGTAAAGGCGTTAGGGACATAGAGGTTTCCAATAACGGTAACCAAGATAGAATCTGTTTCGATGCACCCATCGGATGACTCAACCGTCGCATAAAAGTACGACGTCTCCGGAGGGGATGCGATGGGGTTAAAACAATCAAGACAGCTCAAATAGGGACTTTCCAACCAGGTAATGGACGAATTGCTGAATGCTTCGATGGTAGCTTCACCGCCGTAAGGAATCACCTCATCGACTCCCAGATATATTGGCTCACGCGGATAAATTTGAACTAGACGAGTCTCTTTGTCAAAGCAGCCGTCATCGTTATATCCTGTAACTGATATTTCTGTTGTAGAAGAAATTTCTACCGTTGTGCTTTCGGCAAAGGGATCGGCAAAAAGATTTGAAGGCTGCCATCGGTAGCTCGTCCCACCCGCTGCACTTACACTGATGGGGGTTAGAAAACAGCCGATTGAATCGGTAGACATGGAAATATCAATCGATTGAGTCTGAACGACGATATCGAGACTCCCGGTTCCACATTCATTTGTCGATGAAACGGTGTATACTGTTTGTGCATCGGGATTTGCAGTGGGATTGGAAATGCTTGGATCGCTAAGTCCGGTTTCGGGCATCCACGTGTAATTATCTCCACCGCTCACGATTAGCTGAACGGGATTAGAGTTGCACGTCACATATTCCGTTTGTCCCGACAGAACGGGAGGTGGATCTAATAGGACGACCGTTACATTCTCCGTTCCTTCACATCCCAAAGCGGTACTTACTGTCACTTCATATACGATGTCATTATCAGGCGTTACGGTGGGGTCGGCGATATTGGGATCATCCAAAAAGGTATCAGGCGACCACGAATAGTCGCTTCCCCCTGATGCGCTCAACTGAGCTGATTCACCGGGACATACGAATACCTCGTCTTCTACTTCTACCTCTACCGTTCCTACTTCGATAGTGATTTCTATGGTCTGACTACCACAGCTTGTGCTACCCGTAAGATTTACCACGGTAGTTTCAGTACCGGTAAACACCGGATTTGCGGAAGTGTTGTTATCAAAAGCATTGGCGGGGGTCCATAAGTAACTTTCTGCACCGGACGCGCCCAAGGTTAGTTCCTCTCCCGGGCAAATCGGTGTGTTCTCAAAATCGAAGGCCAACTCGGGAGAAGGGAGAACCTCTACTTCCAGTAAGGTAGAGTCAGGCCCAAGGCATCCCTCGCTATCTTCAGCTAAAAGTGTGACCTCGTATATTCCCGGTTCGGAGTAGGAGTGTGTGGGTTCAAATTCGGTACTGGTTTCCCCGTCTCCGAAATCCCATAAAAAGCTGTCGGCATCTTCGCTGAGATTTATAAAAGAAGCCGTTTCATTCTCACAAAGCGGATTGGCTGCAAAATCTACATCAGCCAAAGCTGAAACCGATGAAAGCCGGAACTTAAATACACCCAAGTTGCAGTTGCTTGAATTGTTGGTTTCGGACCATACCCCGGGTTGACTTGGAAAATCGCTCATACCTCCACAACCTGCGCAAACAGCTTGATAAACCGTTCCACTCTTATCAAACCGACTGGTACCTCCATCAACGTGTTCAGAACTTTGACCTCCACCAAAGAAAGTAGCGTAGGTCAAGTCTTGAGCATCTTCGCTCAAGACCATCAAGTAAAAGTCACTGCCATCCGTAGTAGATTGGAAGGCGTCAGGAGTGGTGGGAAGTCCGAAAGTGGTACCACCTGCTTGTCCGAAGTTATTAGTCGTTCCACCCCAGCCTGAGATAAAAATATCATTGCAGTTGGTTACCAAAAATGCGGAGGGTGAGAAGTTTATTTCGGCGATATTACTTCCAATTCTGGTGCTCCATTCTAAAGTTGACAGATCGGCACTGTACTTCTGGACAAATTGCTGGGCACCCGTATTTGAATAGACATTGGGAGAGACGGGAATATTTCCCAATGATTGTCCGATTACGTATACTTCTCCATCCGTGTCGATTTGCACAAAATAGGTTTGGTCGAAGCTTGAAGTACCGACATAAGTTGAGTTAAGTACAGTGGAGCCATCAGCACTTATTCGCATGATGTAGCCATCGACGAGTCCTGAATAGCCGGGATCTGCTCCCGATTCGGCAGCAATTAAATTAACACTGGTAGTTCCTCCGGTCACGTAAATCGTACCATCAGGCCCGGTTTGTACCCCGAAGGCTGTTTCGTCGATATCTCCGCCTATGGACGAAGACCAGATCAAGTCGGTCAGGTCTTCACTTAAATTGAAAACAGCCCCACTCAAAATCCCGTTAAAGTCTCCGGAAAACCCATTTACAAAAGGAAAGTCGGCAGAGGCAGTCGTAGAGGCGACGTAAACGTTTCCTTGGTCCCCAACAATGATTTCTCCTCTAAAACGATCTCCAAAGTTGAACTCAAAATCAGTTGAAAAGTTTAAGCCATCATTATTGCTTCCACCGACATAAGTGGCCCCAAGCAGATTAGTTCCGTCCGGACTGATTTTAGCGACAAAAATGTCAGAGCCTTCGGTGTACGAAACACCTTGTCCCGTCAAGAAGATTCCTCCTTGAAAATTTTCCTCAAAAGCTCCTGCGGTTGTGGGAAAATTAGAAGAACCTGTGGTACCATAAACGAAGAGTTCGTCATTTTCATTGACTACCAATGATTGGGGCGCATCATTATCAGAACCTCCTAAAAACGTACTGTAGATCAGAGTCGATCCGTCGGGACTGAATTTGGTGATTCCACAGTCGATGGTACCACCTCCAAAATTTATCTGGAAAGGTCCACCTTCAATGGGATACTGAGCGCCAAAGACAATGGCGCCACCGTAGAGGTTTCCTTGGCTATTGTAGCTGGCAGTAAAACCGAAATTATCAGAAAAAGCGCCGATATAAGTCGAGAAAGCTATTTCGGGATCTATGGTCAATTCACGACTGCTGTCAAATCCTTCAGGGAAATCGTAGGTGACAGTGTTTCCAACCAATCGGTATTTGCACACTATTCGAACCATTCGTCCCTGATCATCGAATTGATAAGCAAAGGGAGCCTCCTCGTATACCTCGCCGAGGGATGTCGTAAAAATTAAGCGGCCATCTTTGAGCTCGATGTTTTCTGAATGTTTCACTTCCATTCTGATCTGATCAGGATCTCCTCCTGCTCTCACAAGAAATTCATATTTCAGGCGGTCGCTTTTAATGTCAAATCTCAAATCCACTCGATCATATACCTCGCTATATAGCACCCGCTGAAAAGATTGAACGTTCGTTGCGTGCCTACTCTTATCCTTTCCGATAAAGTAATTGTCAGACCGTCTCAGGTTTTCTTCTCCATGATAGCTTTCGAGATTTGCTCCGACGAAATTGAATTTCAGCGTATGTGAAAGAGCTGAATGTTGGGTAGACTGACCTTGCAGGTAGTCATGAAATTGTTCGAAAAAGTCCTCTTCCAGTTGTTGTACGGTTATACCGTTATCTCCGATATAGAAGTACCCTCCGTCTGACAGGGCCTTAAAGTGTACCTCCTCATTCCATTGCCCTTTATTTTCAATCAAACGAGGGTCTCCACCACCCATTGTTAGTCGAACAAGGAGGATGAAAAAACTTAGTATCGTTATCTGCTTCTGAAAAAGGCGCATTTTTTCCGTACGGGAGGGGCTTAAAGTTATACAAATATGACGCGCTTTTGCCTAAAAGGTTGACGCCTTTAGGTAAGTGGTTGAAAGATTTTTATACAAGTCAGGAGAAACTGATGAATGTGAATATTCCTATTAATTGCACTACCTTTGCACTTTCCAAAAAATTCATGAGCGATCCGATTAAGCACGAGTGTGGAATAGCACTGTTAAGGCTCAAGAAACCCCTCTCTTTTTACCGGGAAAAATACGGCACGTCTTTCTACGGCCTTAATAAACTGTATCTCCTGATGGAGAAACAGCACAACCGTGGTCAAGATGGGGCAGGTGTAGCCAATGTCAAACTCGATATGCCTCCCGGCAGCCGATTTATAAGTCGGGTCAGGTCTAATAGCCAGAGGCCAATTCAAGACTGTTTTGACCATATCAACAAACGGTTTCGCGAACTCGCTGAAAAGGACGAGCAGAAGCTCACGGATGTGGATTGGTTGAAGATGAACGAGGGCTTTACCGGAGAACTTTTTCTGGGACATGTTCGATACGGTACTTTTGGCAAAAACAGTATCGAGAGTTGTCACCCTTTTTTGAGGCAAAACAATTGGAAGACCAGAAACCTGGTAGTAGCGGGGAACTTTAACCTGACCAATGTAGACGAGCTTTTTGATCTCTTGGTAGACATCGGCCAGCACCCGAAAGAAAAGTCAGATACAGTTACGGTTCTTGAGAAAATCGGTCATTACCTCGATGAGGAAAATGATCGGTTGGTGGCCAATTGGAAAGCGCTGGGCTATAGCAAAAAGGATATTACCGAGAAGATCATTGAAAACTTGAATCTACCCGAAATTCTGCGAAATTCGGCAGAAGATTGGGACGGTGGATATGCCATGGCGGGACTTCTTGGCCACGGCGATGCCTTTGTGTTGCGTGACCCGAATGGAATCCGACCTGCATTTTATTACGAAGACGATGAGGTGATTGTTCTTGCTTCAGAGCGACCGGTAATCCAAACGGCTTTCAACCTGAAGGTGGATGATGTACATGAGCTTCCTCCCGGTCATGCCGCCATTATCAAGCACGATGGCACACTAAGCTTCAGTGAAATCCGAACCCCGGGAGAGCGAACAGCATGCTCTTTTGAACGCATCTACTTTTCTCGCGGAAGCGACCATGACATCTACCGCGAACGGATTGCATTGGGAAAAACCATCGTGCCCCGCGTTTTGGAAACTATCGACGGCGATATCGATAATACGGTATTTAGTTTTATTCCAAATACGGCTGAGGTGGCATTTTACGGAATGATGAAGGGATTGGAAGATCACCTTAACCATCAAAAAAAGGGGATGATTCTGAAGCTCGGAAGCAATCCTGATCCCGATGAACTAGAGCGAATTCTCTCTCTGCGACCGCGAATGGAGAAGATTGCCGTGAAAGATGCCAAGCTTAGAACCTTCATCACCCAAGATGAATCTCGTGATGATATGGTGGCCCATGTCTACGATGTTACCTATGGTGCCGTTCGACCTAAGGTTGATAATTTGGTGGTGATAGACGATAGTATTGTGCGCGGTACGACATTGCGCCAAAGTATCATTCGTATTTTAAATCGACTGGAGCCGAAAAAAATCGTTATTGTATCCAGCGCACCTCAGATTCGTTTTCCCGATTGTTATGGAATAGATATGGCAAAGTTGGGAGATTTCATCGCTTTCCAAGCGGGTATCAGCCTGCTGAAAAAGGCCGGAAAAGAAAGGATCATTTCTGAGGTGTATACCAAGTGCAAGAATCAAGAAAATCTGGACAAGTCGGAAATCCGCAATTACGCAAAAGAGATTTTTGAGCCTTTTACTTACGAGGAAGTCTCAGAGGAAATATCAAAACTTCTGACGCCACCTGAGGTAGAATGTGAGGTAGAGATCATCTTTCAAACTTTAGATGGTTTGCATCAGTCGGTTCCTAACCACCGAGGGGATTGGTATTTTTCAGGGGACTACCCTACACCGGGTGGAAACAAAGTGGTCAATCGAGCCTTCATTAACTTCTATGAAGGGAAGAACGAGCGAGCGTATTAAGATTTTCTCTTAAAAATAGGTACCGTACTGCACGGCTCACCAAACATAATTGTCTTCGCCACGGGCATGAGCTTTTCCGTCAACTTTCCGTAGGCACTGTAGTGGACTGATTTTTTACCGCAACCTTTGATGATGATTCTGGCACCTTCGTATTCGGAAGTTTCCAATCGCGAAATGGCCTTTTCGATACGTCGCTTCTCCGCCTCATCCGGAGTGTCAAAGTAGAGTTCTTCTGCTACCGATTCGAGTTTTGAAGCCAAGAGCATGTAGGTCCAATTCGGGATGATGGCATCGGCAGAACAAAATACCGTTACCGCTTTTCCCTGATACTGACTCCAGTCATGGGTAGAAACAAAATTCCGGAAGTCTTTTTCTTTGAGCGCAAAGCCTTCCCAAAGTTGGTCTTTGATGTCGATTTCTACCAGCGCCTCATCCGAAACGAAGAAGTCCATCTCGATAACTACCAGCCCACTTTTGGCTACTTTATTTTCAATTTCAAAATCGCTCATTACAAAAATCCCAGTTCGAGTTGTGCTTCTTCGCTCATCATCTCTTTGTCCCAGGGCGGGTCAAAGGTTATTTCAACCTTCGCATTTTTAACCATTTCAATCCCCTTAATTTTCTCTTCAACCTCCATCGGTAGTGATTCGGCCACAGGACAAGATGGCGAAGTGAGTGTCATACTTACCTTCACATAGCGATCCTCATCTATATCAATGTCGTAGATCAAACCAAGCTCGTAAATGTCTACGGGAATTTCCGGGTCATAAATAGTCTTTATAACGGTAATTATCGTATTCTCCAATTGCTTCTTATCCATTGCCATTATTGTTTTGCCTGATGGGCCAAAGCGTAAAATTTCATTTGTTTTACCATGGATACCAGCCCATTTGATCGAGTGGGAGAGAGGTGTTCTTTCAGCCCGATTTTATTGATGAAATCCAAGTCTGCGTTTATGATATCATCAGGTTTCTGATCGTTCAACACGCGAATCATCAAGGCGATAATTCCTTTGGTGATGATGGCGTCACTATCGGCAGAATACTTAATGGAGTCATCCTCGCGATCGGCGTGCAGCCACACCCTCGACTGGCATCCTTTGATTAAGTTATCTTCCGTCTTGTACTGCTCATCTATCAGCGGCAGGCTTTTTCCAAGCTCGATGAGATGTTCGTATTTTTCCATCCATTCGGGAAAAAACTCGAACTCTTCAATAATCTCTTGCTCACGTTCTTGAATCGATTCAGCCATTACCTCAACATCTTTACGGCGCGTTTCACGCCATTGGTTAGCAAGTCTACTTCTTCCAGAGTGTTGTATGCAGCGAAGGAAGCGCGACATGTTCCCGGCAATCCATACTTATCCATCAAGGGTTGCGTACAGTGATGTCCTGTCCTAACGGCAATTCCCAATTTATCAATGATTGAACCAATGTCAGATGGATGAGTTCCGTCTACCACAAAGGAGAGTACACTAGTCTTGGAGTCAGCCGTACCAATGATGCGTAATCCCTCTATTTGAGAGAGACGTTCAGTAGCGTATGCCAGCAACTTGTTTTCTATCTCTGCGATTTTATCGATTCCGAAATCGTCCATAAAATCAGCGGCTGCTGCTAAACCAATCGCTGCTGCCATATTTGGTGTTCCCGCTTCGTATTTAAACGGAAGTTCATTATAAGTCGTTTTTTCAAATGTGACCGTCTTGATCATTTCTCCTCCTCCTTGATAGGGAGGCATATCTTCGAGCACGGACTCCTTTCCGTAAAGAATACCACTACCGGTGGGACCGTACATCTTGTGTCCCGAAAAAACATAGAAATCACAGCCGATGTCCTGAACGTCTATTCCGCCGTGAGGAGCTGCTTGTGCTCCGTCGATGAGGGTATACGCGTTAAATTTTTTGGCTTCAGCCACAATTTCCTTTACCGGATTGATCGTGCCTAATGCATTGGAGATGTGGACCACGGATACCAGTTTGGTGCGATCAGACAATTTTGACTTCAAGTCAGCCATGTCTATCATCCCGCGATCATCCACCCGCGCCACCACCAATTTTGCTCCTTTATCGGCGCAAGCCATCTGCCACGGAACAATGTTGGAGTGATGCTCCATTTCGGTAATCACTATTTCATCTCCTTTATTCAAATGCGCTTTGGCAAATGCTGCAGCCACCAAATTGATTCCATCGGTGCATCCTTTAGTAAAGATGATTTCTTTGGTGGATTCGGCGTTTATAAACTTTCGCATTCGCTCTCGCGCGGCCTCGTATCGATCTGTAGCCAATTGGCTCAGGTAGTGGATTCCTCTATGCACATTGCTGTGCTCATTGAAGTAGTAGTCTTCAATTGCTTGAATAACCTTCTTGGGTTTTTGAGCCGATGCCGCATTATCGAGATAAACGAGTTTATGCCCGTTCACCTCCCTTTTGAGAATGGGGAAATCGGAAATGAATGAGGCATTGTCAGGAATAGAAATAGATTTTGTTGCGGTATCGGCCATCGTTAAGCCAGTTTTGTATGTATGGTATCTTCGATTATCTCTCTCAACTCTTCATTGACCAACTTTTCCAAAACATCTTCGGCAAAAGCGTTGATCAGAAGTTTCCGTGCACTCTCTTTCGATAAGCCACGAGCCATCAGGTAAAAAACCGCTTCATCATCGAGCTGGCCGGTGGTGCTACCGTGGCTGCACTTTACATCGTCCGCATAAATTTCTAATTCCGGTTTCGAATTCATCGTAGCAGTGTCTGAAACAACTATGTTTCCGTTGCTTTGAAAAGCATTCGTCTTTTGTGCATCTTGCCTCACGAAAACCTTTCCATTAAATACGCCGGTTGATTTGTCTAGTAGCACTCCGCGATAGAGTTCGTTAGAAACGCAGTTCGGTTTCTCGTGGTCTATGATGGTGTGATTATCGATGTGCTCTTTCAAATTCGGAATGTAGAAACCATATAGGTTGCACTCGCTATGCTCGTCCGTCAGGCGAAAGGTCGTATTGTTTCTCGTCCAGTTTCCACTTAAAGTAAAGGTGTTTTGCGTGTAGGTGCAATTTTTCCCTTGCTCTCCGAATATTTCGTGAAGATGGAATCCTTTCTCGGAACCGTGCTGTACAATGTCAACTTTCAGATGAGCATTGTCGCCGACAATCACCTCAGAATGCGCATTGGCGAAAGCCAAACTACCCGTAGTGTGAATATGAAACTCGGAAATCTTCAGTTCGGAATTTTCTGCAATCTCAATGAAAGAGCGTGGCTGGGCAATGGTATTTTTGCCTGAGTAAAGAAAAACCATTTGCAGCGGGTCTTCGATTACTTTTTTCTTAGCGAGGCTAATGACATATCCGTCTTGCGGCATGGCTGTGTTCCAAGCTCTGAAGATATCCTCTTCGCTCAGGGCAATGGAATCTTCCACTTTCGATTTAGAGAATGGAAGAATACTCAAACCTTCTACTTCAGGAAGAGTCGATCTTTTAGAATCAAAATGGCCATTTACAAAAACCATGCGATGCTTGGCTACCGGAAGATTTTCCGGAAGATCTACACTATCGAGGTCTCCGAACTTCCAGTCTTTGTTGGCAATCTGACCGGTGCGGGTATATTTCCAATACTCTACCTTCGTGGTCGGCAACTCCAGCGATTCCAAATTGACCAAACTCTTACTGCTTGTGGATCCGAAAGAATCGGCCACGGCATGATTATACGAACTCTTCAAGGAGTCCAGAACCGCTTGTTCTTTTGTCATCTCTTTTGCTAAATCCATAGTTATGCAGTTACGGCACTAGCTTCTCTCTTAATCCAGTCGTAGCCCTTTTCTTCTAGCTCCAATGCCAAGTCTTTTCCCCCTGTTTTCACAATTTTTCCATCGTAGAGCACGTGCACGAAGTCAGGAACGATGTGGTCCAAAAGACGCTGATAATGTGTTACCACTACAAAAGACCTATCCTCACTTCGGAGTTGGTTGACGCCATTTGCCACAATGCGAAGAGCGTCGATGTCTAGCCCGCTGTCGGTTTCATCAAGTATGGCGAGCTTAGGCTCGAGCATAGCCATTTGAAAAATCTCGTTACGCTTTTTCTCTCCTCCTGAAAAACCTTCGTTTACCGAGCGATTTGTCAACTTGTTGTCTAATTCCACCAAAGAGGCCTTTTCTTTTACTCTTTGTAAAAATTCCTTAGCTGTGATGGGTTCTTCACCCAAAGCTTCGCGCCGCTCATTGATGGCTGCTTTCAAAAAGTTAATATTACTCACTCCAGGAATTTCTACCGGATATTGAAAAGCCAAAAACACACCTTTGTGAGAGCGTTCGTCAGGGCCGAGCTCCAAAAGGTCATCTCCTAAAAAATCAACGGAACCTGAAGTGACTTCAAAATCCTCATTTCCGGCAAGGACAGAGGCTAACGTGCTTTTGCCTGACCCATTTGGCCCCATAATGGCATGAATCTCTCCCGGCTTTACTTCCAGGCTGAGTCCTTTAAGTATTTCTTTGCCTTCAACTGAGGCATGTAAGTCTTTAATCTTGAGCATTTTTCTTCTAATTCTTGTTTATCCTACGCTTCCTTCTAGCGAGATGGCGAGTAATTTTTGGGCTTCCACGGCAAACTCCATGGGAAGTTTATTGAGAACGTCTTTGGCGTATCCGTTTACAATCAAGCTTATGGCTTTTTCTTCACTGATACCCCGTTGGAGGCAGTAAAAGATTTGATCTTCTCCAATTTTTGAGGTCGTGGCCTCATGCTCCACTTTAGCGGAACTATTTGAGGTCTCTATGTAAGGAAAAGTATGTGCTCCGCAGCGATCACCCATTAAAAGGGAGTCACACTGCGAAAAGTTTCGTGCATTCTCTGCACCTCTATTGATTTTGACCAAACCACGGTAAGAGTTTTGAGATTTTCCGGCCGAAATACCTTTCGATATGATCGTGCTCTTGGTGTTCTTTCCGATGTGGATCATCTTGGTTCCCGTATCAGCTTGTTGTCGATTGTTTGTGACAGCTACCGAGTAAAACTCACCCACCGAATTGTCGCCTTTCAGGATGCAAGACGGATATTTCCAAGTTACCGCTGAACCCGTTTCCACCTGTGTCCAAGATATTTTGGCGTTGGTTTCGCAAAGGCCTCTTTTCGTTACGAAATTGTAAATACCCCCTTTCCCGTTTTCATCACCGGGATACCAGTTTTGTACGGTGGAATATTTAATCTCGGCATCGTCCAAAGCGATTAATTCAACCACGGCTGCGTGCAACTGATTTTCGTCGCGCATAGGAGCGGTGCATCCTTCTAAATAGCTCACATAGCTACCTTTGTCTGCAATAACGAGTGTTCGCTCAAACTGTCCCGTATTGGCTTCGTTGATCCGAAAATAGGTTGAAAGCTCCATAGGACACTTTACTCCCGGAGGAATGTAAGCGAAAGAACCATCGGTGAAAACAGCACTGTTCAGTGCTGCGTAAAAATTATCAGATTTAGGAACAACCGATCCAATATATTTCTTCACCAGCTCGGGGTGGTTTTGAACGGCCTCACTGAAAGAGCAGAAAATGATTCCGAGTTCGGCCAATTTTTCTTTAAATGTGGTAGCTACAGATACGCTGTCCATAACCACATCTATGGCCACACCGGTGAGTCGCTTTTGCTCGTCGACTGATATACCCAACTTATTAAATGTGTCCAATAGCTCTGGATCCACCTCATCCAGGCTGTCCAATTTCTTTTTTGGTTTTGGAGCCGCATAATAATGGATCTCTTGAAACTTCGGCTTTTCGTAATGAACGTGCGCCCATTCAGGCTCCATCATTTCCGTCCATTTTTTATAAGATTCAAGCCTGAAGTCAAGCATCCATTTCGGTTCTTTTTTCTTCATGGAAATCAATCGGATAATGTCTTCGTTGATTCCCAGGGGTGCTTTATCTGATTCGATATTGGTCGTAAAGCCGTACTTGTACGGTGCTTTCGTTACCTCATCGATTATTTGATTTTCGTCTACTGCCATTTTGTTAATCTTAAATTGAAAAGCTTTCGCCGCAGCCACAAGTGCGGTTTGCGTTGGGGTTGACAAAGGAAAAACCCTTACCATTCAAACCTCCCGAGTAGTCTAACTCCGTGCCTATCAAATAGAGATAGCTTTTCTTGTCCACGACAATTTTAATTCCATTGTCTTCAAATTCTTTATCGCCTTCTTGCTTTTCGGTATCAAAATCCAAATCATACATTAATCCACTGCAGCCTCCACCTTTTACTCCAACGCGTATAAACGCGCTCTGGCCGGCACCGCTTTCAGAGAGCAATCGTTGCACTTCTGCTTTCGCGCTTTCTCGTACTTTGATCATAGTCTTTAATTAAATCTCTAACAGGCACTTTGGCGAAATGTTGCTACCAAAGCGTGATTATTTATATTTATTCTAAATAACCAAATTGAGTACAAAAATACCGAACAAGTCCCGTGTAAACAAACGAATCGGTACCTGATTATTGATCAGGTCATTGACAAATTCTTTCAAGACATTCGGAACCTGTATCTTTGCGCCCCTCAAATACAAATTATGGAAAGGACAGAACTAGCAGATTTAGGTGAATTCGGGTTGATCAATCATCTCTCTGAGCATGTTGAAAATTCACATGCTTCGACCCTGAAAGGTATCGGCGATGACGCGGCAGTTATAGACGCAGGTGATCACGTAAAGCTGGTGACCACTGATATGCTGGTCGAGGGAATTCATTTTGATCTTAGTTACGTTCCTTTGAAGCACCTGGGTTATAAAGCGGCTATCGCGAATTTTTCGGATGTCTATGCAATGAACGGATTGGTGGAACAAATGACGGTGAATTTAGCCTTGAGTAATCGTTTTTCGCTCGAAGCCATCGAAGAGCTCTATTCAGGCTTTCTCATGGCTTGTAAAATCTACAATGTTGATTTGGTAGGTGGAGATACGGTGAGCTCTAAGGGCGGATTGATGATTAGCATCACAGCGATCGGACGAGCAGACAGAGAGAAAGTCGTTTATAGAGACGGAGCCAAAGATAAAGAGCTGCTCGCCGTGACCGGAGACTTGGGAGCGGCTTACATGGGATTGCAAGTCTTGGAGAGAGAAAAAGCGGTTTTTAAATCAGACCCCAACATTCAGCCCGACCTCTCGGGTTACGATTATATACTCGAGCGACAGCTCAAGCCGGAGGCTAGAAAGGATATTATTGAGTTATTCGAAAAGCTGAATGTTCAACCCACGGCAATGATTGATATTTCGGATGGCTTGGCTTCAGAAATCTTGCACCTGTGCAAAAGTTCAAATGTGGGTTGCTCTCTTTTTGGAGAGAAGATTCCAATCGACCCGACTGTGATGACGGCTGCAGAGGACTTCAATTTGGATCCAACCACTTGTGCTCTGAATGGGGGCGAAGATTACGAGCTGCTATTCACCATTAAACAAGCAGACTATGACAAACTAAAGGCCAACCCGAATTTTACCTTCATTGGTCACATGACCGAGGGTGGTTCTGCTCAATTGGTCACTCGAGAAGGTCAGGCAGTAGAGCTTACTGCTCAAGGGTGGGATGCTTTTTTGAATAAAGACTCAGAGTAAATTTTTCAATTCAATTCTTTGCTCTACTGTTTTTTGAAAAGTGAGGTCTCCCAAATGGCTTTGCGCCCAAGCGGTAAAATCAAAATATTCAAACGCAATTTTTTCATAGTCTTCATCTTCCAAAGGAGCTATTGATTCTAGGAAAGACCGGAAGGGCATCTTGCTAGCGGGGGCTTTCTCCAGCTGTTTGATTAAATTCAGAAAGTAGTCTTCAAATTTGTACCGACGCTCTCTTATGTCAAGGTATCGCGACAGGCTCTTAATGATTCCTGAAAGGAGTTCTATATTTCCCAATTCATAGTGCAGTACGGCGTGAAATATTTGTCCGAAGCAGAAAGAATCTTCCGCCTTTTTGATGCTTATGGTATTGAGTAATTCATTATTCCAAAATAGCGATTTGCTTAAATCGCCCATGGTGTAATACATCACTGAAAGGCCATGAAGAAAGGTTGCTCGCTTAACATCTCCGTGTTTGTGATTCCATTTTTCCAACATCGGCGGAATGGTTTCAACCAGTTCTTTGCCCCTCATTGTATTTCCCGTAATGTTGCATATAGCTAGCTCCAATTCGTAACTATCCGAAAAAATTCGGTATTCAATATGCTCGGTCGGAGTTATTTTCAGCTTCTCAGGAAGGGCTCTACTTTCCTCTAAGAACTTCTTCACATCCTCAAAATGATTCAGCTTGGCTGACACATAAATGAGATTGGTCAAAACGGAGTGATAGAGAATTGGTTCTTCCGCTACCAAGTGCAGGTTTTTTTCAATGAGTTTGAGGTTTTGGAGAAGAGCCTTTTTGCACTTTGGATATTCACCCGCATGGAAATAGATGGCACTTTCCGTGTGAAAAATCAGGTGGTTGGTTTCAAAGTTATCAGATTGACCCTTGAATTTGTTCAGTTCGTCCAAGAGAAGCGCACTATTCCTTGCCATCTCTTTGCTTCTGGCTTGCCCCATTCTAAAGAGCTCTTCGAAGACAGATGATTTTAACTTCCACAATTCATTACTCAACGACAATTCTGCGATGAGGTCAATTTGGGCGGTATATAATTTGGGATTATTTTCCTCGTGCTGCCTTACTTCGATCAATCTCTTTTTCCATTTTATGATTTGCAGGAGGGTGGTCACTTTTTCATGTTTGGAGGCAATTTTTTCTGCTGTTGCTAAGACACGAGAACATTGGTTGTAAAGCGTTTTGTGAAAAAGGATTTCAACGTAATGTAGATAGCGTTGAAGCTCCGCATCTACAGACCCTTCGGCATAGAATGCATCCAGAGATTTTAAAATTTGGTGGTAAAGCCTGTTTTTAGCAATGGAAAAATGATTCGTAAAAGAATCGTGTTTGAATTTTTCTAAGAGTGATTCTTCTCTGTATTCAGGTTGATCCTCCATTGCCTCAAACAGCAAATGGTAGTTGTTCTTGCCTTGACCCGTATGACGCTCGGCGTGTAGCTTGAAATAGCGTTTCTCTGCCGGTGTCATGGATTGTATTAGTTCATGAACTTGATTGGAGGCTTTATTCGACATCTCATTTGATTGGTGGATTGAGAGTAAAATAAAAAAGGCTTACCAAATAGGTAAACCCAAAACAATGAACGGTCGAAATGAATTTATTTTGGATTTCCGACTCCCGAAGGTCCTGATTCATCATCTCCGTCATCATTGATGAAAACAGGATTAGGATCATCGTTACTCTCCTGCAAGTCATTTTCGGAATCAATCGAAAAATCACGGTAAGGCTCGTCGGTTACAGAAGATGGTACTTGATTCTGAGGTGAATCATCCTCAGGTTTCGTACAACTAAATACCAATGTGAGGCAGAAAAAGAAAGCTATGTATCTGATTATTCGCATTTCGGATAGACTAAATTACATTTTCAGCTTTGATTTTCCAACTTTCTTCCCCATTTAGTTCAGGAACGGTCGATTTTTTCGGTATTCGGATGACCACCCTGGTTCCAATCGTTTGCCCCGATGACGACTTTCGCTCTTTGGGTCCATCTACTTCGTAGCGCAATCCCGTCATATTTTGATAAAGCCGTATACGACTTAGCGTAATATCCATACCGTGTGAAACATGTGCCTCTCTTATTTGAGATTTGTTATTTAAGCTTGTTTCAATACCCACCCCATTGTCATCTATGATAATTTCATAATTATTTTCATCGGAGATGATGCGAATGATAATTTCACCTTTCTCTTCACTGGGTAAAATTCCGTGCCAGATACTATTTTCCAAAAATGGCTGAAGCATCATGGCAGGAAGGGTGAGTGCGTCACTGTCAATTCCATCGTCAATTTGAATAGTGTAGTTGAATTTGTTCTGAAAGCGCATTTGTTCCAGTGAGAGGTAGAGCTCCAGCCTCTCGAGTTCTTCTTTTAAGCTTGTATCCATTTGCTGGCTGCTATCCAAATTTTTTCGAATAAGTTTTGCGAAACTCGTAAGGTATCTGTTTGCTGATTTTCTATCCTGCATGTTTATATAGTACTGGATAGAATTCAAGGCATTAAAAATAAAATGCCTGTTCATACTGGAGTTTAATGACTGTGATTCCAGTTGAACCAATTTTGCTTGTAAAGTCAACTGTAGTCTTTCCCTTTTTTCTCTTTCTTTTCTTAACCGTGAAGAATAGATCAAATAAACGACTCCAACGGCTGCACAAGCCGTTAGCAAGAAGAACCAAGGAGTGAGATAAAACGGAGGTCTTACAGAAAAGGGAAATGTGGCTTCTGCCACTAGATTCGGCTTATCGATTTGATAAGACTGAACACGAAAAGTGAAATCCCCGTGCGGCAAGTAAGCGTAGGTCGCCGAGCGACTTTTGGTTGGTCCCAACCAGTTGTCATCCACTCCCTCAACTTTGTATCGATAGCGAATTTTATCAGGGTTTGTAAAATAAATTCCATTGTAGTTAAATGTCAGATAGTTTTGGCTATACTTTAAAACGGGATCAATAGGTAAGCCCATTTCTGTCGAAAAACTATCCGCCAGATTTTTCCAATCTACATCTTCTAGGAATAACCTGATATCAGCAATCTTTACTGATGGAGGGATCGAATTTTTTGGTTCTTCATCAAATTCAAATTGAACTACTCCTTGTGTTGTTCCAAACCAAATGGATTCGTTGCTTTTGTAGATGGCATTTTGATTGGTCTCAGATCCTATAAGTCCTTCAAACCTTGTAAAGTGTTTGGTATCAATGGAGGAGTCTTCATTGAGGCTCTCTACATCCAGAGTGTAGGCGCCATTGTTGGTTCCCACAAACATTCGATAGTTGTCCAGCGGAGCAAGGAAATTCACATTTTTCGCACCGAAACTATCGGCAAATTTCACTTCGCGCAGCTTATCCGCTTTAATAGAGTAAACGAACAGCCCGTCTGAGCTTCCAACCCAAAGGTTTCCTAAATAGTCTTCACTCAGGCAGTATACAGATGAGCCTTCGGGAAAGTCGCCCGGAATCTTTTTAATAACAGTACCATCCCAAAAAAGAGGCCCCTCATCTGTTGCTAAAACAATCTTTTCTTGAAATCTGAGGATATCCCTTACAGCACCAAATTCACGGTCTTCCAAAGAAGAGATGCTGGATAGTATCTCCAAATCAGGATTGACAATCGCAAAGCCGTTTTCTGTTCCGATTAGCTTCTGATCATCTGTTAAAGAAAAAATTGCGGTAACTCTAATTCCCGGTAGTCCGTCCTGCGCATTGAGAATTTTTACGTCGCCGTTAGTTTCTAAAAATAACCCCGACGATGTACCTGCCCAGAATCCATGCTGATCATAATCCAGGCACCAGACGGTAGAAGAAGGCAGTAAATTATTGAAAGGATAAGGGACGGCTGTATCATTCTTTAGAATGGAAATTCCGGCATCGTAGGTCCCCAGGAACATTTCTTCATGAGCGCCCTTTGTGATGCTCATAATCAAATCCGAGTTGAGCCCATAGTCAACGGAGTATGTTTTGAAGACATCGCCGGCACTCCTAAGCAATCCCTGGCCGTCGGTTCCAACCCATAAATTTCCTTCCCGATCCTGTCCCAAAGACTTTACATTAGCATAGGGCAGTCCTCTCAGTTCATCAATCGATTCAATTTGATCGTCATCAACTTTTGACATTCCCGATTTTGATCCGAACCAATATTCACCCGAGGGCAACTCTTCAAAACATCGGATAAAATTTGAGATAAGACCATCAAGGCTGGTAAGGTTTTTTACTTTTTGATTATCAACAAAAAAAACGCCGTTGCCAAAGGTGGTTATCACCAGGCTTCGATCGGAGGTATTTCTTATTTGGCTAACACTAAGGTTCACCAAAACCGAGTCGGTCGGTGTGTGAATTCGACCCGATAATTCTTTGATTACTATTCCCGAACGAGTTCCAATCCATAGTCGTCCCTCATTGTCATGTGCAATGCTTCGCACATAATTATCCGGCAAGCCGTCGCGCATAGTATATGCCCTGAACTTATTGCCGTCGCGAATCAATACACCTTCACCATCAGTGGCCATGTACAGTGTGCCGTCCTCACTTTCTGAAAAATCCAAAACGCGAGATGTTTTGAACGCCTCAGGGAAAGATATCGATGATATTTCCTGTCCTCGGATAAAACAAAGTGCGCCGGTAGTGCCCACAAAAAGTTCAGAGCCTGTGTAGAAGCAGTTGATTTGATTATCAGGAAGGCCATCTTTCTTGCTGAAATTCTTGAACTCAACACCATCAAACCGACTCAAGCCCGCCATGGTTCCAATCCATAAATACCCTTGAGAATCTTGAGTAATGGCCCTCACTTGAGATTGAGGTAATCCATCCTCCAATCCATAGCCAATGAACCCTGACTTTTGGGAAAATAGGTTGGAGGCAACAAAAAAGAAAAATAAAAAAGGTACGCTGAGCTTCATCATTCTTCAGACGAACCTACTATTTCTTCCAGAAAAGATTGAAGTTTTCGTCGCGAAATCGGAACGTGTTTTCCTGTGCTCATCACCGCTGAGTTTCCGTCTATTCGGCTAAAGCGAACCAAATGATGCTTCACATTTATGATATGAGACTTATGCGTTCTGAAAAAGATGGTTTCGTCCAATTTCTCTTCATAAACCTTAATGTTTTTACTACTAACAATGCGCTTACCATCAGATAAATAAATCATTGTGTAGCTTTCGCTAGCTTCCAAATGGACGATTTCTTTGACGGCTATCAATTCAAAGCCTTCGCGCATGGGAATAGCAATCTTTTCTTCATCAGATTTTTTCGACAATTCTTTTAAGACTTGTTTTACGAGATCATCCGATTTGCTTGGAGCGTTCATGCGTTTTGACGCTTTTGATACGGCATATTGCAAATCTTCGATGTTAATCGGTTTCTCCAGATAGTCTAATGCTTCTGCTTTTATGGCTTGCAAGGCATATTCATTATGAGCGGTGGTAAAAACTATGGACTTTGGCTTACCCGAGATGCTTTCGAGTAATTCGAAACCGTTTTCACGGGGCATCATAATATCTAAAAAAAGAATATCCGGCTCAAAACCTGATAATTGGTTTCTTGCTTCTTCGGCATTAGAGGCCAACTCAATTTCTGCAACCTCCGGGCAGTAATCCGAGAGAAGAATTTTTAGGTTATCGCGACAAAATTTTTCGTCATCAACTATTAAAGCTTTCATAGGCTTGCTTTTCCATGAAGTTAGCAAATAGCTTTTCGCCATTCGGCCAACTTATGATGAAGACACATGCTCAGCGAGCCGATGGTAGCTCTCGTTGATTTAAGTCATGGATTTAACAGCATCGATCAAATCTTTTTTGCGCTCTCGAGATACGGGAAGGCTTTTTCCGGATTTTAAAACCACCACTTGGTCATCTCCGTGCAGGATTTCTTTGGCTTCTTTTAAATTGATCATAAATGATCGATGAATGCGGTGGAAAAAACCTGGAAGAAGGGCTTCGTAAACTTTAAGTGTTCGGGTATCGAGATATTGATGGCCATCTTTAAAATGCAGTACCGTGCAGTTTCCACTACTTTCCAAGTAATTAAGATCGGAAATCTCTACAATTCGGATGCCTTTGGCGTGATGGATCGTTATTCGTTCAGGCTCCTTATTATTCTGAATTTCTTCTTTCAGGTCTTTCAGGTTCTCTCGGTCATTGAGTTTTTCAGAAAGAGTTCCCGAGTTTAGTATCCTTTCTACTGATTCACGCAGGTCCGATTCATCTATCGGCTTAAGAACGTAGTGGAGTGCGCGGCGCTCAAAGGCTCGGATGGCATAATCTTTAAAAGCGGTAACGAATACAACTTGGAATGTTTCTCCGTCCAGCATTTCAAGCAAATCAAACCCTTCAGCACCCGAGGGCATTCTGATGTCGAGAAAAAGCAAATCGGGCTTCAATTCAAAAAATGACTTTTTGGCCGCCGCCACTCCGTCAGCTGTTCCGACTACCTCGATTTCAGGAGAAGTGTCTTCTATTAAAAATCGTAGATTCTCTCTGGCGTGAAGCTCATCGTCAATGATTAAAGCTCTTATTTTTTCTTGCTTAGGTTCCAAGGGTGCACTTCAGTTTCCCGATAATGGATTCATTTAGCCCGTTCCTTTTTCGGGCCTCATTTCTTCCTAAAAGAACAAATAAATTTAAGACGAATAAAAACGTAAAGCTTATGAAATCTTTTTTACTTTTCACCACATCATCTTCCAACGCTTTCAATGCCGAAACTCGATGGACCTTTTCAGATCGATAAGATTGATGTGTTTCTGCCTGTAAGCACATGGATGTAGTCGTAACTCAGCAACCCCGACTTGCGTAGGATACCTCGATAAACGGAATGAGTGTATGCTACATTTAAATAATCAAATTGAGTTAGAACTTGATAACGAATGCTCGACCCTAAAGTTAAACTATCAACCCTTAACTGATCACACCCTTTATGATGTATGTGACGTACAGGGAAGAATTCTCAAAACGGGTGAGATTACTTCGAATCAAACAAATGTTGATTTGAAAGGGCTCGATAATGATCAATACATCTTGCTGGTATTAGACGGTAATCGAGCCTACACAAGGAAAATCAAACTGAAGGAATAGCCATTATTAAGCGTTCATCAATTTTTCAATTTCTTCCGTTTCAATCGGAATGTCTTTCATCAAATCTATAAAACCGTCTTCGGTAATAATAATGTCATTCTCCAGACGGATTCCTAAGTTTTCTTCTCTGATGTAAATTCCAGGTTCTACTGTGAACGCCATGCCCGCTTCAATCGGTTCGTGCCACAAACCGACGTCATGCGTATCTAACCCTATAAAATGAGATGTGCCATGCATGAAGTACTTTTTGTAAGCAGGCTTGGCTGGATCTTGATTCTTCACTTCATCAGCGGTAATCAAGCCCAATTTGATGAGCTGCTCTTCCATTAATTGGCCTACTTTCTTATGGTAATCTGCCAGATACACACCGGGTTTGAGAAGCTTCTTTGATTCTTTCATCACGTGAAGTACTGCATTGTAGACCGCCTTTTGCCTTTCGGTAAATTTTCCATTTACAGGAATGGCGCGGGTCATGTCGCTGGCATAATTGCCGTATTCACATCCCACATCCATCAAGAGGACTTCGCCGTCCATACATTCTTTTTCATTGCTGATGTAATGCAACACACAGGCACTAAAGCCCGAAGCGACAATCGGTTCATAAGCAAAGCCTCTAGAACCCTGTCTCAGGAACTCGTGCATGAATTCTGCTTGAATTTCAAATTCCTTTACGCCCGGTTTCACAAACTTCAGAATTCTTCGAAATCCTGCTTCGGTAATTTTGCAAGCGCGCTGCATCTGCTCAATTTCCTCAGAACTTTTTACCGATCGGATTCGGTGCATGTGAGGTGCCAGTCTTCCGTAAGTATGAAGCGGATACTCCTCGCGAATCCATTTTGAAAAGCGCTCTTCTCTTGTTTCCGTCTGGATAGAGCGGCGCGTGTGTTCATTGGAAGGCAGTAACACGGTTTCAGCCTCAGACATCAATGTCTTTAGAACCGTTTCAAAACTATCAATCCACATAATGGTCTCAATACCCGTGAGCGCCCGGGCCTTTTTCTTCGTCAGTTTCTCTCCCTCCCAGATGGCAATTTCGGGGCTTGTTTCTTTTAAAAAGAGAATTTCGCGATGTGCCTTGCTAAACGCATGCGGGAAAACTACCAGAATAGATTCTTCTTGATCTACACCGGTCAGGTAAAGCAAATCGCTGTTTTGCCGAAAGGGCATGTTACCGTCTCCATTAGTGGGTAAAATATCGTTGGAGCTGACGATCGCCATCTCACCTGCTGACATTCGGTCCGTTAACTTTCTTCGATGATTGATGTATGTTTTTGCTGAAAGAGGCTCGTATCTCATGGTGTCTTTTTCAATTTTTTCAAAAGTAAACTTTACGAATTAAACCTTGTTATTCTCTTGTGAAGATAGATTCTGCGTAGAATGAGTTTAGATAGAACTAAGGTTTATTTAATTCCCTTTCGAGACGTACCTTTGTGCCTGAATTTTGAACAACTGCTTTTACCATGAGTAATTCTGCATTGATTAAGTCCAGTTTGGCAAAGAAGTATTGGATGGCCGCAACCGGCCTGTTTTTATGTCTTTTTTTAATAGGCCATTTGGCCGGAAATTTTCAGCTTTTTTTAGATGGCTACGAAGGAAAGCTCCAATTTAATGAGTACGCTGTTTTTATGACCACAAATCCTGCAGTTAAGGTTTTGAGTTACATCGTTTACATCAGTATTATTTTTCACGCCATCGATGGTTTGGTCCTGACCATTCGAAATAAAAAGGCACGTCCTCAGGGATATGTCAAAGTAAAACCGTCAAAAAATTCTATCTGGAGTTCGAGGAATATGGGCATTTTGGGTACGATCATTCTTGCATTTATCGTGTTTCATATGCAAGATTTCTGGTACGACTTTAAGTTTGGCGAAATGCCCTACATGACCAGTGAGGACGGCTCGGCACTCTTGACTAAATCCGGAGAGGAAGTGCCCGGCGGAACTGTAAATGCAGATTTCGAGGTGGTCTCGGCACAAGGAAAGGTAATGGGTCCGGTAATGAAAGACCTGCACGAAGAGGTGATGGTAGCATTTCAGGAGATTTGGATCATTGCACTTTATTTGATTGGCTTAATTGCTATCTCATTTCACCTTTGGCATGGATTCCAAAGTTCTTTTACCTCGTTGGGACTGAAAACTCCGAAAGTCGAAAACTCGATAAAATTGGCGGGATATGGATTTGCTGTTTTGATTCCGTTGGCTTTCGCCATCATTCCGATATATATTTATTTTAATTCTTAAGTTCTTCGTCATGACAAAATTAGATGCTAAAATACCTGAGGGTCCGATAGATAAAAAGTGGACGAATCATAAGAATACTATTAAGCTGGTAAACCCTGCCAACAAGCGGCTTATTGATGTAATCGTCGTTGGAACGGGTCTCGCAGGCGGCTCGGCAGCGGCTTCATTAGCCGAGATGGGATACAACGTAAAAGCATTTTGTTTCCAAGACTCTCCGCGACGCGCACACAGTATAGCCGCACAAGGGGGAATCAACGCCGCCAAGAACTACCAGAACGACGGTGATAGTGTCTATCGCCTTTTCTACGATACTATAAAAGGAGGAGACTACCGCTCGCGTGAGGCAAATGTTTATCGCTTGGCAGAGGTCTCCACAAGCATCATCGATCAATGTGTGGCACAAGGAGTACCTTTCGCTCGTGAATATGGAGGACTTTTAGACAACCGCTCTTTCGGAGGGGTGCAGGTTTCGAGAACATTTTATGCCAAGGGACAAACGGGACAACAATTGCTCTTGGGTGCCTACTCGGCAATGTCTCGTCAGATTTCCAAAGGGAAAATCACTATGTACAACCGTCATGAAATGATGGATGTCGTAAAAGTTGATGGAAAGGCTCGCGGGATCATTGCCAGAAATTTAGTGACCGGAGAAATCGAGAGACACGGAGCACATGCAGTCGTGATATGTTCGGGAGGGTATGGAAATGTTTTCTTCCTATCCACAAATGCAATGGGCTCCAATGCTTCAGCATCTTGGAAGGTGCACAAGAAAGGAGCCTATTTCGGAAACCCTTCTTACACTCAAATTCACCCGACTTGTATTCCCGTTTCGGGAGAGCATCAATCTAAACTGACCTTGATGTCTGAATCGTTGAGGAATGATGGACGGATTTGGGTGCCGAAGAAAAAAGAGGATGCGGAAGCTATCCGCCAAGGAAAACTCAAACCGGTAGACCTCAAAGAAGAGGACCGCGATTATTATTTGGAGAGAAGATATCCTTCATTCGGGAACTTGGTTCCACGAGATGTAGCATCGCGAGCGGCTAAGGAGCGCTGCGATGCCGGTTTTGGTGTGAACAAAACCGGAGAAGCCGTTTTCTTGGATTTCGCGGCAGCCATACAGCGCTACGGTAAAACGGAGGCGAAGGTGCACGGAATCGAAAATCCATCTAAAGAAGAAATTACTAAACTCGGTAAAGGAGTTGTAGAATCAAAATACGGTAACCTTTTCGAGATGTACGAGAAGATAACTGACGACAATCCCTACGAAACGCCGATGAAGATTTATCCTGCGGTTCACTACACCATGGGAGGTATTTGGGTTGATTATAATCTAATGACAACAATTCCCGGATGTTATGCATGTGGTGAAGCCAATTTCAGTGACCACGGCGCAAACCGTCTGGGAGCCTCAGCCTTGATGCAGGGACTCGCCGATGGGTATTTTGTTTTGCCTTACACCATTGGTGACTACCTTTCCGATGACATCCGCACAGGGGAAATCAGTACCGATACCCCCGAATTCGAAGCAGCCGAAAATGAAGTCAAATCTAGTATCGACAAGCTATTGAGCATTAAGGGTACAAAAACGGTTGATCATTTTCACCGACGTCTTGGTAAGATCATGTGGAACCAGTGTGGTATGTCCAGAAATGCAGAAGACTTGAAAAAAGCGATGGCCGATATTCGCGCATTGAGAGATGAGTTTTGGAGCGACGTAAAAATTCCGGGAGATGCCAACGAAATGAATGCCGAGCTAGAGAAAGCAACTCGTGTAGCTGATTTTCTGGAGCTGGGAGAGTTGATGTGTTTGGATGCCTTAGACCGAAACGAATCTGCCGGTGGCCACTTCCGCGAAGAGTATCAAACACCCGAAGGTGAAGCTTTACGCGACGACGAGAATTTTTCCTTTGTGAGTGCTTACGAATTTACTGGCGATCCCGGCAAAGCGGTCCTTCACAAAGAACAACTGGAGTTTGAAGCCGTTGAAGTAAAAACAAGAAGTTACAAATAACCTGTTTGATCAGGTCAAATAATAAGATCATGAATTTAACACTTAAAGTTTGGAGACAGAAAGGACCCGAAGTGAAGGGAAAGATGGAAACCTATCCGGTTTCTGATGTAAGTCCCGATATGTCTTTTTTGGAGATGTTGGATGTGTTGAACGAAGAATTGGTTGAAAAAGGCGAAGAGCCTATAGCTTTTGACCACGACTGTAGAGAGGGAATTTGCGGATCCTGCAACCTCTTTATTGATGGTGAGCCACATGGCCCTATGAATCGTACGACCACATGTCAATTGCACATGCGCTCCTTTAAAGACGGCGACACCATTCACATTGAACCCTTCCGCGCGAAGGCCTTTCCGGTAATAAAAGATTTAGTGGTAGACCGTTCTTCTTTTGACAGAGTGATTCAAGCAGGTGGTTACGTTTCTGTAAACACTAGCGGAAATACCTTGGATGCTAATGCGATTCCCGTTCCAAAGGAGGATGCGGATATGGCTTTCGATGCTGCAACCTGTATCGGTTGCGGAGCTTGTGTGGCAGCTTGTAAGAATGCCTCAGCGATGCTTTTCGTTTCGGCCAAAGTCTCGCAGCTTTCATTGCTTCCTCAAGGAGAAGTCGAGGCTAGTGAGCGCGTAAGAAATATGGTAGCTCAAATGGACAAAGAAGGTTTTGGCAACTGTTCAGTTACCGGAGCGTGTGAGGTAGAATGCCCGAAAGGGATTAGTTTAGAGAATATTGCGCGTATGAACCGCGAGTATTTGAAAGCAAATGTTTCTCCCGGAAAATAATTTCAATTGAATTCCGATATTGAAAGGTGCTTTTTGAAGCACCTTTTTTTATGAGCGAAGAAGACGACATACTTGATTTGCACAATAGGCCGAAATCCGGATGGAATGTCTATTTAATTTACGGCAGTGCCTTGGCCTTATTTTTTTACTGGTTTATATCGGGTTACTTTTTTTGGCCCTTGGGCAGTGCAGCTTTACTGGTAGGCATGCTCTTGCTCTTATTTGCCGCCCTTGTTCGTCTCAGAAGATCAGAAGACAGACCCCTAACTTCTTATGCGTACTTCGCGGGGCGTATAATTCTGATAGTCGGTGTTTATCTACACATACAGGGCTACCCAAAAGCCGAATATTTGTTGTGGATCTCATTCGCCTTCTTCGGGTTGGGACTTGCAGGGCTTTACTTTCGTAAAAAAACCTAAGTGTTGTAGACATCCAGAATGCCCTTCAAATCTTCTAAGGTATTCGCTTCTTCGGGCTTTTTGTCGAGTCGTCTTCTCAGTATGCGCGGAAAACGCAATGCAATGCCTGACTTGTGTCTGGTGCTCGGGGCAATTCCCTCAAAACCTATTTCAAAAACCAACTCGGGCTTTACGCTCCTTACCGGCCCGAATCGCTCGATGGTATTTTTCTTGACGAATTGATCAACCGATTGCATCTCTTTATCAGTAAGTCCGCTGTAAGCTTTAGCAAAAGGAACGAGCTCGTCCCCTTTCCAAACGGCAAAGGTGTAGTCGGAATAGAGGTTGGCGCGCCTTCCGTGTCCACGCATGGCATAAATCATTACCGCGTCGATGCTCATCGGGTCAACCTTCCACTTCCACCAGTCACCCCGCTTTCGCCCTACTTTGTAGGTGCTGTCTTTTCGCTTTAGCATCAGACCTTCGGAAAGAACTTCTCTGCTCTTTTCGCGAATCTCGGCGGCTTCTTTCCAAGACTGTGGTTCGATTTTTTCGCTGATGAGAAGGGTATCGGCCTTGGCTTTCTTCACAACTTCCTCCAGCATTTCACGTCGATTTTCCATCGAAGTTTCTCTGAGGTCTTTTCCATCTTTTTCCAGAAGGTCGTAAGCAATCATGACCACGGGCGACTCTTCCAGTATTTTCTTTGATACTTTCTTTCGTCCGATGCGGGTTTGAAGGTGATTGAAAGTAAGGGGAGCCCCATCTTTAAATGCCATAATCTCTCCGTCAATCACACAATCGGAGGGCAGGAAGTCCTTGAGTTTTTCCAGCTCAGGAAAGCGTTCGGTCACCAGCTCCTCGCCGCGGCTCCAAACGAAGATTTCTCCATTCCGCAAAATGAGCTGACCTCGAATACCATCCCATTTATATTCTATCTGCCAGTCTTTTACATCTCCCAAGTTTTCTGCTTCTTCTTCCAATGGATAAGCCAGATAGAACGGGTAGGGACGAGAGAGATTCTCGTTGTCATCGGGCTCGACCAATAATTTTTGGAACGTCGTTTCACTTGGCTTCCAATCGCCCATCAATCGATGAGCGATGAGGTTCTCCTCTTCTTCCAAATGTCGGCTCAGCGCTCGTACGATCAGCTTTTGAGATACCCCGATTCGGAAACCTCCTGTAATAAGCTTGTTGAAGACAAAGCGTTCGGTCTTGTTCATTTCCGCCCAAGCAGAGATGATGTAGGCTTTGACTTCTTCCTCCTCCAATGATCGGAGGTTGAGCAAATCTTGCATTCGCTCGTCCAGGGTTATTTCACTTGTTTCGGAGGTATCGGGTAATATTAGCGCTACTGTTTCGGCCAAATCTCCTACGACGTGATACGATTCTTCCAGCAACCAGAGGGGAATCCCTGAAACCTCGGCAGACCATTCGCGAAGCAATGATGTCTTTACGGGTCTTTTTGGCCTTTTTCCGCTTAGTAGCGCAACGAACCAAAGCTTGTCTGCATCATCCGACGAATCGAGAAAGGAAACCATTGCCGTAACCTTATCGTTGGTTTTAGTAGTGGCATCCAGCGCAAGAATAAGTTCTCCAAAGTCCTTCATTCTGCCTCTTTTTCTTGATTCGTTCCTTCACCGATTTCTGAAAGTTCACCTTCGTATTCCGTTGTAACCGGTTCGGCATCGACACCTTGGTCGTTTAACCATTTTGAAAAAATATTGGTGTAGCCGTGGGTAACATAAACTTTTTCGGCTTCCGAGGCTTCTACTGCTTGGTTGAGCTCATTCCAGTCAGCGTGGTCGGATAGCACAAAGCCTCTATCCACATTTCGTCTACGTCTCGCCCCTCTTAGCGACATCCACCCCGAAGCCGTTCCCACTTTGTATGGTTTGAGTTTCTTCATCCATGGTGATCCGAAGGCGGAAGGAGGAGCGATAATTAAAGACCCGCGATATTTTTCCTTCGGTGTGTCTTTGGTTATGAGTTCCGTTTCCGGAAAGGAAAATCCCGCCGCTTCCAATGCAAGATTGCTATTGTGAATGGCCCCATGTAGCAGGATCGGCCCGATGGTATGATCGATGGAATTCAGGATACGCTGTGCCTTTCCCAATGAATAACCGAGTAGGACCGAGGCAAGATCTTGTTCGCGATTCTGTTTCCACCAAAGGTTCATTTCATCAAACACCTCTTCTTGTGGCTTCCATTTGTAAACGGGCAGTCCGAATGTGGATTCGGTAACCAGATGATGGCATTTCACCGGCTCGAACGGAGCAGATAATCCATCGTCGATCAATTTGTAATCTCCCGTCACCACCCATACCTCACCCTTGTATTCTACCCTAACCTGAGCAGACCCTGGTATGTGCCCTGCCGGGAAAAGACTAATCTTCACACCGTTGATTATCCGATCTTCTCCGTATTCTATCCCTTCCGCACGAATTTCGCCCAGGCGATGTCGCATAACGGGAATGCTTCGGTGATGACTGAGGTAGTTTTTCATGCCCCATCGGGAATGATCGGCATGTGCGTGGGTTATTACTGCACGGTCTACGGGTCGCCAAGGGTCGATGTAAAAATCGCCACGTGAACAATGGAGTCCTTTTTCGGTGAATTCGATGAGAGCCATAAAAGCTTAACAGGTCAAAGTGTTTTTGGTTGGTTTAGTTGTCAGCCTTTATGTAGTTTCGAAAAAAAGAAACTCATGAACGATAAATACAATTCTGAAAAAGCGCCTGAACCGGTCGGACTTTATCCGCATGCGCGGAATGTGGGGAGCCTTCTTTTTCTTAGTGGCGTCGGTCCACGAGAAAGGGGGACTAAAAAGATACCGGGGGTGGAGCTGGATGATTCGGGAAATATCAAGAGCTACGACATCGAAGCGCAATGTCATTCGGTGTTTAAAAATGTGAGACTTATCTTGGAAGCCTCTGGTTCCTCATGGGAAAATCTGGTAGATGTGACCGTCTTTTTGACCAATATGAAGGATGACTTCAAGACCTACAACAGAATCTACGCCGAGTATTTTAAGGACAACCAACCCTGCAGGACAACGGTGGAAATAAATAGTCTGCCGACACCGATTGGAATAGAGCTCAAATGCATCGCAACTTTAAACGATATCTAACAATGTCAACTTACAAAGCATTAGTGGTGAGAGAAGAAGGGGATGACTTTAACAGACGAATAGAAGAGGTTCCTTTCAGTTTTCTTCCTGAAAACGATGTGTTGATAAAAGTCTCCTATGCCGGGCTTAATTACAAGGATGCTCTCTCCGCTACGGGGCACAAGGGTGTAACGAGAACGTATCCACACACGCCCGGAGTAGATGCCTCCGGAATTGTAGAGAAAAGTTCTTCTCCCGATATCAAAGTTGGGCAAGAAGTGATTGTAACCTCTTTCGATTTGGGCATGAATACCAAAGGAGGGTTTGCCGAATATATTTCAGTTCCTCCGGGCTGGGTAGTGCCTTTGCCGAAAGGCTTAACGCTGAAGGATGCCATGATAATGGGCACTGCAGGGTTTACCGCTGCGTTGGCGCTTCACAAGTTGGAGAAGGCGGGGCAAAATCCCGATATGGGAGAACTGATAGTTACCGGTGCGTCAGGAGGAGTGGGGTCAATGGCGGTGGCTATTGCAGCAAAGAAGGGATACAAAGTGATCGCTTCCAGCGGAAAGCAAGAGCATTACGGATGGTTGAAATCTTTAGGAGCCAAAAGGTGCATCAGTCGAGATGAAGCCAATGATGACAGCGGGCGACCACTCCTATCTGCTCAATGGGCGGGAGGTATCGATACTGTAGGCGGAAATACCTTGGCAACATTGATTAAAGCCTGCGGAAAAGAAGGATCCATTGCCATTTGTGGGTTAGTGGGATCGCATGAATTACAAACGACCGTTTATCCCTTCATTTTAAACGGGATCAATATCTTGGGGGTAGATAGTGCAGAAACCCCCATTGCGTTACGAGAGGAAATTTGGAACAAATTGGCCTCTGATTATCGACCCTCGGGATTAGAACAGATGGGAAAATTCGTATCCTTAGATGAGATACCGGAATATATGGAGGAAATACTAGGCGGCGAAACGGTGGGTAGGATAGTAGCGGGGATCGCGTAAAAAAAGAAGGACGCCCGTGGGGCGCCCTTCTAAACTAACCAATAAAACTACTATGAAGATGCATGGGTAACCACTCCCATACAATGTTTATACATCTACAGAGGAAATACCCCCCTCGATTAGATTTATTTTAACGTTCATTGGGAAAACGCTATTTTCCCGAAGATCGAACCTTATCCCACTTATTCTTAAATTTCTTGTTCTGAGCTTCCACATAGTATTCATCCCACAAAGGAGTCATACCACCGTAAATTTTGTTGGCTTTCAGATTCATTCTGATCTTGTTGAGTTCTTTCAGCATGGTGTTATTTAATTATGATAAGATTCTTTTCTTCGATGATTTCGTAAGTCAACCCTACAGGCTGGCAAACGATGTCCATGATCTCTTCCACCGGTTGAGCGGTAGAAAACTCACCGCTATAGTTAGAAGCTAGTCCTTCCGGATAATCGATATCGTAATTCGAAAAATCTTCAATGGAATTGAAAACATCCTCGATACTCACATTGTCAAAATGATACGTCCCGCCAACCCAGGCATCGATCAAGTCAGTTTTCATTAAAAAGTTATCAGTGTAGTCAGTACCCATTCGGACGCCTTCGCCGGGAGTAAGGGTTGAGGATGAATTTTCGTTTTCAACCAATACCTTTCCCGTTTTACACGCAACTTTTAATTTCTTATCAGTTGACAAAACAGAAAAAGAAGTACCTAAAACACTGACTACGCCTTGGTCGGTAATGACACTAAATGTCTTGCCTTTATTGACATCAAAAAATGCTGAGCCTGAAAAATCTAAATTTCGTGTAAGCGACCATGTGAAATCATTGTAGCTGATTTCAGCGCCGGCATTTAAATAAACCCGTGATCCATCCGGAAGCGAATAGGCCTGGACGGTCTTACCCTCATTGCGGATTTTTTCCGATCCAAAAATGGCAACCGACAAGACCAAAAGAATGGATATGGAGGCAGCCGCAGCCAATTTCAAGAAAAGCCTTCGAGGGCGATAAAATGCTACGACATTTTCATTCTCGATCGTTCTTCTCAATACACGCTCTTTCGCTTCAGCAGTAGAGGTGGTAAAGGGCAGTCGATCTTCCGTCAATAGGGAATCTAACTTAGATGTAAAATTTTGATGCACTTGAATGAGTGTATTTCCTGATGTTTGCGTCAGTAATACACGGCTTTTCGGTTTTACCCTACTTTCGAGTAAAAATTACTCAACGGTAATATCTACAGATAAGCCATTGAATGCGGTGAACACCCCCCAAGCACCTTCCACATTTGATGGAGCACCCTGCAAATCGAGGGTAGAATTGCCGGAATACATTTGAATGTATTCTTGATTTACCGCACTTACATAGAGCTGATAGCTGCCTATGTGGGTGAAATCTCCCGGCAGGAGGTTAAGCGTAGTGCTATCGTGTAATCGGTAAAAGGCGCTGTTATGGGTAGTTTGGACAGGATAGCTCGGCATAGATTCACTCTCTGTTCCTCTTGAAAAAATGCAGTAAGTGTGATTGCCTTCCGGCCCTTTCCATGATAAGGTGGTTAAGGGAAGTTGGTCATTCAGCGCCTCGGTTGCATTAACATACTCGTTGGTTATGCTTAAGTTCTCGATAGGAGGAGGAAAATGAGTAGTGGCTTTATACGTTTTACCATGGTATACAACCTCCAATATCAGTTGCTCGGCTCCCGAAAAAACCATTTGCGAGTCCGCGATACCGTAGATACCCTCTTCCTCATTTATTAGTGTCAATGGAACATTGACCATACCTTGACTTATTTTTACATTGGCATCATTTGCCGGGATTGGGTCAGCCATCCCGTCGTTTTGAACTTCAACTAGCTTGATATGATTCACAGGCTCATTTGCAAAGACATAAGCTTCAACCATAAGCTGCTGAGTAGGGTCCATGTCGTCCATATCACTATCTGAATTACAGCCGAAAGCCAGGAAAAGGAGCAAAAGCGACGCAATTATTTTATTCAGGTTTCTCATAATTTCAACTTCAAAAACACGGAAGGTGTAACTCCAAGAGATAAGATATTTCTTTGTCCGAGGTCATAAAACTCACTGTCTTCCCGAGGAATTTGGAAATAATCAATGTATTTCACCGCCAGGTTATTATACGCATTGAATACTGATAAACCTACCTGTAATTTACCTTTTCGTAGAGGCATTGTATAACCGGCTGAAAAATCTAATCGATGATACCATTCCAATCTTCTTGAATTCAAACTTCCAATCGTGACGAACTGCTGTTGATCACCATTTGGGGTGGTTACCACAAATGTGCCCAATACAGGGGTATAAGGTACACCATTAGCTAATACAAAGGAGCTCGAAAAATCCCACCTCTTGAATTCCAAATTGTAAATAATAGAGAACTCGTGATTGGATACGCCCGGACTTTCGAAATATTGACCTCGATTAAAATCGTCATAGCGCGACTCTGAATTGATAAACGTATAACCGAATACCAGATTTTGGTTGTCAAATGACTTTTTAAGTAAGAAATCTATCCCGAAAATTCTTCGATTCCCATCAATTGCAAATTGATTCAAACTGCCCGTCGGGGTGCTGAATTCAGGAAATAGAAATTCGACAACCCCCCTTTCATATTTATGATATCCTTCTGCAGATATTTCCCAATCGTTCATTCTGTAAACCGCTCCCACTATGTAATGATCGCTTCTCAAGACCGGTATCGTATTGTCACCTGATAGGGTCCACGTTTCGGGAACACTCAAATAAAGGCTGCGCTCATTCAGTCTTCTGATCATTTGATGGAAAATTCCATAGGCACCTTTTATCACCAAATTAGGCCCGACCTGATAATTCAAAGACAGCCTTGGTTCGGGATATATGGTATTGGTTCTGTCGTAGTAGGTGGCTCTCAATCCAAATTTTGCCGTTAGGTTTGAAATTCGTTGTTGCAGTTGAACATAGAAGGCATTGCTCATAGCTGAGATCGAGGAATCCTGTAAGATATTCATTCGATCTTGAGCTTTAGATGAGACCCGATTTATGGTGTTCCACCATCCGAATTCAAGACTTGAATTCTTATTGATTATCAAATTGTTGTCTAACCGAAACGTATTGTCGTTCACCTCTACCTGTTGTTCGAAAAAACGCTGACTAAACGTGTCACTTTGTGCCAGAAATGTCTCTTGGGCTTCGAGCTTACTCGAGTATTCGGAGACGCCATAATTGGCATACGTGAAAAAGCGCTTATTCCATTTTCGCGCCCACTTTATGCTACCTCCGCGGTTTCCCCAGTTTGTGTCGTCTTCCGACGTTCGAGTTAAGTCATTCAAACTTCCGTCAAAGGTGATGTCCAAATCATCCTGACCTTGATAGTAGCTGAGGGATATCGCATCTTTTTGTGAAGGTTTGAAATTGAACTTGGCGTTTAGATCGCTGTAGAAGTAGTCAGGTACATTGGTGCCTTGAAAAATGTCGGTATTGTTATCAGGGGTGTTTGGAAGACTAGAGTTGAAAATGTTATTGAAAATGTTCTGATAGGTTGAGGTTTGGATAATATTCGTAAAAGCTCTGCGGTAGCCGAATACCAGGGATGCTTTGTCTTTTACCACGGGCAGTTCCAAAAGGACATTTGCACTGAGCATGGTCAATTCTGCCTGGACGGATGGATTTACTTTGTTTCCGTCTATACCCGTGATGTCCACTACCCCCGATGTTCTTCCTCCGAATCGCGCATCAAACCCGCCTTTATTCACCCTTACATTCTTGATCACATTGCTGTTGAAAGCACTGAAAAACCCAAATAGATGATCAACGTGGTATACCGAGATTCCATCAAACATAACCAAATTCTGATCCGTTTGCCCTCCTCTTATCCGCAAACCACTCTCAGCATCTTGTCCTCCGCTGATTCCGGGCAATCTTCTCAATGCAGAGAATACATCATTTTCTCCCAGATTTGGCAGCGTCGAAATTTCCGATGGATTGAAGGTTATTTGGCTGATATTATCATCAATTTCCAATAGGTTTTTTCCGCCTGCTCTGATCTGGACGGAAGGGAGGTTTTTGAGTTTACGCTTTAAATCAAAATTCAGCGTTCCCGAGAGTATAGCGGATTGACTAATGGATGATACTAGCTTTTCATAACCAATATACGATACCATGATGACTGAGCGATCAGAGGGTACCTCTAAAAGCGTGTACCTACCTTCGGAATTTGCAGTACTGCTTTGATTTGTGCCGGAAATACTGATGGTGGCAAAAGGGAGTGATTCACCTGAAAGTTCATCGCGAACAATACCACTCAGCGGAAAAGAAACAGTTGAACTCTCGGGCTCATAGGGTATAATTACATAGGTGTCACCGATTAATTCAAATCGAAGGTTTGAGCCTTCCAGCGCTTTCTCCAGAAATCCTGCTACCGAATTTACATCTTCATCGATTTCAGGAACGGTTACTTTCGAAACGGCTTCGGGATCATAAGAGATCGCTATCCCTTCTTGTCGCCTGAGGTATTTGAGCACATCCTCAAGATTACTTTCACTGAAGCCCTTATAGTCTATATCACCACCTCCCTGCCCCGCCATATGAAAGGCACAAAACAAAAAGAAAACCGAAAGAAGGGAGATTTTCATTAAGGCTCTAAGATAACCACTCCATCATTGTCTGTGGCTATTTTGAGTCCGAAAGGCTTGGTCAGGATTTGTAATGAAGTATTAAAATCAGAATTATCTAAGCTACCGGAAAAACGAAAAGTTCCCCTGGCGACGAAGCGAATATCTTTGTCAAACTTCTCCTCTAAGGATTCGATGACGATTTGAATCGGAACATTGTCAAAATTAAGTTGACCTTCTTCTTTGGAAATTAATCGTTCTCGGTTTTCCCATTTACCTGACGTAGTACTTTCGGGGGAAACGACGAGGTAATCGTTTTCTGACAAAACTTGATCAGCTACCCGCACACTTCCTTCTTGGCACTGCACTACTAACGCATCTGAGTTTTCCCAAACGGAAAATTGCGTTCCCAATACAGTTACATTTCCGCGATCAGTTTCCACTGTAAATGAATGACCGCTTTTTACTTTAAAAAAACCTTCACCTTCCAAAACCGTGGTTCGATCAAAACTCCATAAAACGGAATTGTAGGTTAATGTGCTTCCGTGTGCGAGCAATACTTCAGAGCCATCCGGAAGGGTAAAGTCAGTCGAATCCTCAACAGCAGTCAAGTTTGTTTTACCAATGACATGAATTACAAACGGAATTGCCAATAAGAAAATGAGCGATGCCGCAGCATAATACCGTGCATAACTGCGGCCTTCTGAAAAGTTGTTTGTCGTGTTCTCATGAATTGTCCGACCCATTACGCTGTTTTTGGCTTTTGCCAAAGCCAAATCTGAATAGGGAGGCCTGTATTGACGCAGCCGCTTTTCGGCTTTTTCTAATTCATTCATTCTTCAGACTTTTCGGTCGAGTTCTGTTCTTAAAATGGCCAAAGCTCTGGACATTCTCTTTTCAACCGCTTTCATGCTCAATCCAAGCATTTCCGCGATCTCACGATACTTCAAGCCATCTATTCTATTCATCAAAAATACCTCGCGCGCTCCATCGGGAATTTTCGCCAGAACCGTTTGAAGTTTTTCATCAAATTCTTGCATTTCTATCAGGTACTGAGGTGTTTCTTGGTCTGTCCTCTCCTCGATGTAATTCAAGAATTTATACTTTAATTGGTCCCTCTTGAGCTTATTGATCATCAGGTTATTTGCAATGGTGAAAACGTAGGCTTTCAGCGAAGATTTGTCAATCTTTTCGCGGGTTTCCCAGAGTTTCACAAAGGCATCTTGGGCTACATCCTCTGACAACTCAGCACGAGAGGTTTTGTAATATAGAAAATTCCTGACCTGTTGATAATACAAATCAAACACTTCCTCGAATTCCCGAGCCGTCAAAACTTCTTTTTTACTTTCTGATTCAGACTTCTTGAAAAATGCCAAAACTGAAATATTCTTTAGGCTACAAAAAAATAAATACCTTCTTTACAAAGCAATTCCGAAAAAGGGCGGAAGGCAAAATAAACACCGCCCCGCGAATTCTCGTTATCAAATAAACTAATTTCTCTAAGAATGGAATATAGACGACTCGGTAAATCAGGCCTAAAAGTAAGCGAACTTTCTTTTGGTTCGTGGATCACCTTTGGTAATCAAATTGAAGACAATACATCTGAGGAACTCTTGAAAATGGCGTACGATGCCGGAGTAAATTTCTTTGACAACGCGGAGGTGTATGCCAATGGCAAGTCTGAAGAAGTCATGGGAAAAATTCTCGCCAAAATGCAGTGGTCGCGAGATACTTACTGCGTTTCGAGCAAAGTCTTTTTTGGAGCGGGTGGCAACCTCCCAACCCAAAAAGGACTGAATCGAAAGCATGTTATGGAGGCGTGCCACGACGCCATGAAAAGGCTCAAAGTAGATTATTTGGATCTGTTTTTTTGTCACCGTCCCGACAAGGAAACCCCTATCGTCGAGACAGTTTGGTCTATGCACAATCTAATTACGCAAGGAAAAATTCTCTACTGGGGAACGAGCGAGTGGAGCGCTCAGGAAATCATGGAAGCCCATATGGTGGCGAAGCAACATAACCTGATCGGCCCCACCATGGAGCAGCCTCAATACAATATGCTGGTGCGTGAAAAAGTTGAGGTAGAATTCTCTCAGATCTACAAAACGGTAGGTTTGGGAACGACCATTTGGAGTCCCTTGGCTTCGGGTGTCCTTACCGGAAAATACAACGATGGTGAAGAAGGTGAATCACGCTTAAAAAGGGCCGAACTTTCTTGGCTTAATGAGAAGTTGTTAATAGAACAGACACTTGAAAAGGTGAAACAGTTGACCTCCCTGGCAAAGGACGTGGGAGTATCTATGCCTCATATGGCACTGGCCTGGTGCTTAAAAAATGAAAATGTCAGCACCGTAATTTTAGGTGCCAGCAAAACTTCTCAACTGGAAGAAAACCTGAAAGCAGCTGAGGTAAAATCCAAACTCACTCACGAGGTGATGGAAAAAATCGAAAGCATATTGGACAATAGACCCAAACACCCCCAGTACTAGGCTTAGATGAATGAGCTCCGTGTAGCAGAAGAGTGGTTTGAATCCAAAGGTTGGAAATCCTTCCAGTTTCAACGAGAATCTTGGCAGGCATGTTTGAGACGGGAGTCGGGATTGTTAAACGCCCCAACCGGAAGCGGTAAAACGTATGCACTTTTTGCGGGCGTAGTCATGGAATTTTTACAAGCTAAAGTGCAAGGCAAGCTCAAAAAAGAGAAAGGGCTCAAACTCATTTGGGTAACGCCTATTCGGGCGCTTACCAAGGACATCCAAAACGCGTGCAAAAATTTTTGTGATGACATCGATTTGGATTGGCAAATAGCCATCAGAACCGGAGATACCTCTACCTCTGACAGAGCAAAGCAACGTCGAACACCGCCTGACGTACTCATTACTACTCCCGAGAGCATGCATCTGCTTATGGCCTCGAAGGGCTATGAGGAGTACTTCAGCACCTTGCGTTTTGTAGTGGCTGATGAATGGCATGAATTGATGGGATCCAAGAGAGCGGTTCTTCTTGAGCTGGCTCTTTCACGGTTAAAGACAATTTCCAATCCGAGCATCTGGGGCATATCTGCTACCATCGGAAACATGGAGCAGGCTATGGAAGTGCTTTTCGGTAGCGACTTTGGAAAGAAGAAATTACGCTTCATCAAATCGGAAACAAAGAAGAAGCTCAAAGTTCTGCCCATCATTCCTGAGGAGATCGAAAAGTATCCTTGGGCAGGCCATTTGGGGGTGAAACTCGCCGAGGGCGTTCTACCCATTCTCGAAAAGAGCAAAACGACGCTAATATTTACCAATACCCGCTCTCAGGCCGAATTGTGGTACCAACATTTGCTGGATATTAAACCCGAATTGGCGGGACTTATAGCCATGCACCATGGTTCGATTAGTCGTGAGCTCAGAGATTGGGTCGAGGATGCATTGCACGAAGGAAAGCTTAAATGTGTGGTTTGCACCAGCTCGCTTGACTTAGGGGTAGACTTCAGGCCGGTCGAGACCATTATTCAAATTGGCAGCCCAAAAGGGGTGGCGCGGTTTGTACAACGTGCAGGACGCAGCGGGCATTCACCGGGCGAGCGCTCGACCATTTACTTTTTGCCCACTAATGCTCTTCAGCTTATTGAGTGCGAAGCGCTGAAAGCTGCCATCGCCAAGGACGATCTGGAAGATCGCGTTCCCTACATCAGAAGTTTCGACGTGCTGGTTCAGTACCTAATTACATTAGCTGTTTCTGATGGCTACCAGCCAAAAGATATTCTACCTGAGATTCAGTCCACCTTCTCCTTTCAAAGCATCTCTGAAGAAGAGTGGTTGTGGGCCTTGAACTTCATTACAAAGGGCGGCTCGTCGCTGGAAGCATATGACGAGTTTTCCAAAGTAGAGGTAATGGAAGATGGACTCTTTAAAGTGAACAACCGATCGATGGCTATGCGGCATCGACTTTCAATAGGTGCTATAGTGAGCGACTCCATGCTAGCCGTAAAGTTCCAAACAGGGGGGTATCTTGGTTCGATTGAAGAATGGTTCATTTCCAAATTGAATCCGGGAGACACTTTTTGGTTTGCCGGAAGGCCGCTGGAACTTATCCGCGTAAAGGAGATGACCGTTCATGTGAAGATCAGCAAAAGCAAGAAAGGAGCGGTACCGAGCTGGCAGGGTGGGAGAATGCCTCTTTCATCAATGCTCTCCGAAAACCTGCGAATTCAAATCGGAAAAGTAGCTGAAGGCAAATTTGATTCGGCAGAACTCAAAGCCGTTCGCCCTATAATTGACGCACAACAAGATCGCTCTTTAATACCATCGTCAGGCGAATTGCTAATCGAAAAGTTCAACTCACGTGAGGGCTGCCACATATTCGTTTATCCCTTCGAAGGTCGATTCGTCCATGAAGGAATGGCTTCGCTCTTGGCTTACCGACTGTCCCATTTCCGACCCTTTAGCTTTAGCATAGCCTTGAATGATTATGGGTTTGAACTTTTATCCGATCAAGATATACCTATAGAAGATGGAGTTGATTCAGATATTTTTTCCCTTGATCATCTCAGTGAGGACATTTCTGCGAGTCTGAATCAAAGTGAAATGGCCCGACGAAGATTTCGCGACATCTCCGGCATCTCGGGTTTGGTTTTCAAAGGTTTCCCGGGCCATTATCAAAAAGACAAACACCTTCAATCTTCATCTCAATTATTTTTTGACGTTTTCAGGGATTATGAGCCGACCAATCTTTTGTTCAAACAAGCGTTCTCAGAAGTTATGGAGTTTCAAATAGAAGAAGTAAGGTTGAGAATGGCATTGAAGAGAATAGCTTCGCAAGATATTCGAATCACTTATCCGGAAAAACCTACGCCCTTTTGCTTTCCCATTCTGGTCGATCGATTGAGAGAAAGAATGTCTTCAGAAAAACTGGAAGACCGGATAAAAAAGATGACGCTACAGCTGGAAAAATAAATGAAGTATACCATTCGACATGTAGAGCTTGAATTGTTGCCTGAACGAGCAGTCTTCTGGAGAGAAAAGAGGATGCTCATTGTAGCTGATGCGCATATCGGTAAGGTCAGTCATTTTCGGAAAAACGGAATCCCCGTACCCCGAATGGCTGAGCGAAATAACCTGTGGCGCCTCTCGGGTTTGGTGATGAAAACCAAACCTGAAACGGTAGTTTTTTTAGGTGATTTGACACATAGTAAGCACAACAAAGCTTGGGAACAGTTTATTGATTTCCGAAAGGTTTATGAGGAGGTGGAAATGATTTTGATAAAAGGGAATCACGACATATTGCCACCGGAAGCATTGCATAGGGCGGAGATTTCCGTGATGCATCAAATGTCCGTTGGCCCGTTTTTACTGACCCACGACAAAGAGGAAACAGAACTTTATAATTTATATGGTCATGTTCATCCGGCTATAAAGCTCAGGGGCAGAGGCAGGCAGTCACTAAAAGTGCCATGTTTCTTTTTCGGAGAAAACTATGGAATCCTTCCGTCTTTTGGAGATTTTACCGGATCACATGCCTTAAAACCTAAAGGAGGGGATACCGTTTTCGTACCCGGCCAAAAGGAAACCTTAAAGGTCTTTTAAATATGCTTTCGCAGAATTTGCGTGACCTGAGCAATGTAGCTTCCGCCAAAAAGATTAACATGAGCCAATAATGGATAAAGGTTGGCAATGTACAAGCGATCTTCCCATTCCGGCTCCAGCGGGTAAGCTTCTTGATAAGCTTCGTAAAAGCGTTTATCAAATCCACCGAAAAGTTTGCTCATCCCTAAATCCATTTCTCGGTGACCGAAATATACGGCAGGATCAAATATGACTGCTTCACCTTTGGAGTCCGTCATAAAATTCCCCGTCCACAAATCACCGTGCAAAGCTGCAGGAGGCTCTTTAGGAAAGTAGCGGTCCACTCGGCTCAGCATCTTTTCAAACAGGCGAACGAATTCAGAACTACAATGACCATTATTCTTAGCCATTTCGAGTTGAGGCATAATGCGCATCTCTGAAAAAAAGCTTTCCCAAGTATCTCGTTTGTCATTTTTCTGTACAAGACTGCCTAGGTAGTTGTTTTTATCTAAACCAAAAGAATCAGAACTCTGTCGATGCATTTCAGCCAACTTTCTTCCAAACTCTTCCCAAAAATCAGCTTTGCGATTCGTGCTATTGATGTTCTCCATCAATATCCACTGAATCTCCTCAGTAATTCCTGTCCCCACCGGTAAAGGGATTCGGAACTTACTATGCTTCCTCAAAAAATCAAGTCCTGAAGATTCTGCATCAAACATTCCGGGAAATTCTTCAGCGCTGTTCACTTTTGCAAAGTAGGTTCCTTCTGAAGTTTCCAAACGACGCGCATCGTTAATACTTCCTCCTCCAACGATGCTTACGCGTCCGATCTCAATTTTTTTATTCTTGAAATTTTCGATGGCTTTTTGCCAATCATCTGAGAGGTTCTGACTGATTACGCTCAAAACGTTTATCTAATAGGGGTAGTTTTTCAATCTAAATGTTGGTATCAAAGGTATAAGATATTTATTCGCACTTCATTGTTGCAGGAGAAATCTCGAACACTTAATTTTGTCCGCCTTTCGGGGCCCATAGCTCAGCTGGTTAGAGCAGCAGACTCATAATCTGAAGGTCGAAGGTTCAAGTCCTTCTGGGCCCACAAAAAACCCGCAAAACTCGTTTTGCGGGTTTTTTCATTTTCACATTATGGGCAGCGTTTTTTTTTGAAAAAATAATCCCCCGTTTGTTTTTCCTATTCAATTTAACTTATATTTGGGCTTGTTAGTTGGTGAAATATCCCCCTTTATCGAAAGATAAGGCCCAATCATACGAATTAAGTAGTTTAATTTCCAAAACCAATCGTTAACCAAAATGAGATCAAATTTTACCTTTCTTGTTAGGAAAGCTATGCACTTCTGCACAAGCTTTTCGTGTTTTGTCTTACCCTTTATAGTTGCTCTTTCTATTTCGACTGTAACGCAGGGTCAGTCCGGTGAGCCGGATTTAGTGAAAGTTTGTAGCATAACTGAATTTTCGGAAGCCGGCAACGGGCATGCCCTGTTTCTGGCAAATGTGCCGGGAATTTCGGATAACAAGTATGAATTCTTTCCCGGCGCACCCGGAACTTTGGAGCTGTTCTCTGATGGAACCGCTCGAATCAGAGGGAGAGTTAGAAATAAAACCGACCAAAACTTAGTCTGGGATATCGACTTCCACTTTACAGGAGGTTCGGACTGGACTAGTTGGAGCGCCGGCGGAGGCGACTACAAAGACGAAGCTAACCTTGCAGGGACAAATTACCTGAACTGGGATTATTTCATTTTTGACGCATCTGAATCAAACACACTTACCGGAGTAGATGGTTTGGCAGGCTCCTCACTTACTGTAACTCATAAACCGGCAAATTTCGAATTCGGTTTGCAAATAGGTACAGCTGCAAATAGCAAGAATGCTGAAGAGGGCGCCTCGGTTTGGTTCTTCATAGACGGAACAGTTCTCGGAAATTCTGTTAGTGGTCATGGAGATCTTAACTTGAATACAGGCTGCAGCGAAATTCTTACGATCTGCCCGCTTGAACAATATGCTGCTAACGATCACATTTTATGGTTGCCCGGCGTAGCTGCAGGAGATGATTGGGTTCCCGCCCCTTCCGGCGTTTACTTTGCCGAATTAGGTGGAGGAGAAGCTCGCTTGTATGGAGAGATTCAAAATCAAAACGATCCTTCATTGGTTTTATGTGTTGATTTTTGGTTTTCTGACAAGGCAGATTTTGCAACTTGGTCAGGACTTGGAAGAGGAATAAAAGGAAATCCTTCAAATATAAATGGGAACGAAGTAAATTGGGACTTTTATATTTTCAACCCTAATAGAGTGAGTAGTCTTTCAGGATGTTCTGCGTCCACTTTGGGGTCGTATATAACTGTTGAGCATAAGCCGGCTGATTACAATTTTGGACTACAGGTTGGACTGGGAGCGAATGACAAGAATAGTTTATTTGGCCTTTCTGTCTGGTTCTTCACTAATGGAACTTTCCAAGGAAGTTCTGTAAGTGGTCATGGAGATGTAAATTCTGTTAATCTCTGTGTCCCTCCGCCAAACATTATCTGTTTTGAAAACCCCCCACTTATATTTTGTCCATCAGACACAACGGTGGATTGTACTGCTGATACCTCCCCTGAGTTTTTAGGCGAAGCAACAGCCGACAGACCTACATCCGAATGTCCGCTTGACGTGGAAATCTTCTTTGAGGATAATATGGAAGGCGATGGTTGTGAAGGCTTAATTACACGTACGTGGACGGTAATCGATGAATATGAAAACATTGTTTCTTGTGATCAGCTAATTAGTGTAGTAGATACAACCGCACCAACCTTGATCATGCCTGAAGAATCAGAAGGTGATATTACGTGCAGTGACATCAGTTTGCAGGATGCGGAAGCATTCGCGAATAATGAGTTGACACAACCTGAGCGTGTGGCCTTTTTACAAGCTGCAAGTGCACTATTCGTAAGCAACAACCTGGTACCGATCGGAACAGAAGACGACTGCAACGAGAGCGACTGGGAAGAAGTAAGTATCGATGTAGTGTTAAGTGATTCCTGTGATGCCTTGGCCACCTTGATCTGCACGTTCGTA
>JGI12048J13642_10083708_pt1 | contig 52065 bp, 34 predicted proteins | sample ElkSlonscriptome_16_FD_13642 | JGI IMG/M metagenome (IMG submission 13642)
AAGCACGCCGCCAGCGTTCATCCTGAGCCAGGATCAAACTCTCCATGTTGTTGAGTTCGTGACTCTTATTCACTCTTTGAAAGTATCCACTCGCGCTTCATCCTCTCAAAGGTGCGTTATCTGATACCACCCTCTGATAACTTCCACCTATTTAACTTAATAAACTCAGCTTTCGCTCTCATTGGGTAAATTGACTTTTCAGACCCTTGATGCTATTCTGGCTTTCAAACTATTGTTTTGTCTAGGTTCTTCGCTCTCGGGCGGTGCGCTTCAACGCCCCTTGCCCTCCAGCGCTTTATCAATATAACCAACCTCCCTGGAACTGTCAACTCCTTTTTCAAAATCTCCCCGAAATCCCCAAACGCCCCTCTGCGAAAAGATTCTGAGGGCTCAAAAGGCGGGAGAATGCTCGAAGGCCTAAGAATTAAAATAAAAACTTGCTGGGGCTGTGGCTCACAGTCACTTTGCAGCAAGCCTTTCAAGCTTTTCTAAAAACAGCAGATCAGCCGATCAGAAAATCCTCCAATAGCTTTAGCCTGCAATGCAGAGGCTGAAGTCTTTATTTCTCGATTAGTGGTGGGAGACTCAGTAACAACCAATGCTATAGGTGAGTTGTTAGAGTCTAGCCACAAGGCTTGCCCAGGATGATACAGCCTCACAAGATGCTTCAGATTGTTCGTCACGGAGTCCAGGTTGACGCAGCGCTTTTGCAAGCTTTCGCTGAGCTTTTACAGTGCTACGCGCTGATATAAAACAGTTGATGGAGAAGCCGCGCGGTGCGCGGCTTCTCCATCAATATCTGTCCTAACCTATCTGCGCATTACTGTTCACTCCATAGAAAGCCAGAACTTCTTGTTTTCATACGTCTGTGAGAACGAGAAGACTCGATTGGTTAGCCTATGCCAAAGCTGTCTGAAAGCATTCGGCAACATTCAATTTCTTCGAAAGAGAACAGCAGCAAGAGTCGCAAACTCTTGCTGCTGTTCTCTTTCATTAATGGCTCAGGCGGGATTTGAACCTGCGACCTTGGGCTTATGAGTCCCCTGCTCTAACCACTGAGCTACTGAGCCACAACTTTTTATCACTAATAATGAAGCTATCACACAATGGTCACGTAGTGTGCTTGTTGTTCTTCAAAGCCTGGAATTTTTTCCTTCACACTAATTGAGACAAACCTATACCGACGAATCTTGCACGTTTTGGTCATCCCGCGTCAGCAAGCACGTGCTTAAGTAGGTCGTCTTATTTAATCAGCCCTGTCAGGAATGGCATGTCAGTGCTTTCGGCGATCCAGGACGACGTTTAATTGGGGCTACCTACTTATTTCCTTTAACGTCCTGCAGTTGGCGGAGTTGGATGAAGACTGCTACTGTGCTGTTTCCCAATCGCTGTTTCCCAATCTAATTGAAGAAGAAATGAAGATTTCAACGACTTTATGGGTGCCGAAACCAGATTCTCACATTTTTGTGGAATATACCTTTTTTAGAGATAAGTCTCAGTAGGACTGGATGCCAATCGATGATATCTCCAGGCAGATGCAGACTCAATATAGAGACGTAACATACAGATGAAGAGGTGATGTGCAGCGCTTGACGTTGTTGCACACTAAAAGGCCGACGCACGCTCAGCATCCGTATACTTCTGAAAAATACTTACATCGGTTAATGACACACCCTGTACGCATCTCAAGCGAGTTCGTTGAAGATGTGTAAAGCGCATCAGGTCACTGCTGACACAAAAAACATAACCTGTCTTACCTTAAAGAGGCACATAGTTTTGACAGGTTTTTTGGGAATTAGAAGTTTTGAAGGAGCGCTGTCGCTTTTGTATTGAGTGATGAGGCGATCGCCCTCTCTGCGATTCATTGAGCCAAGGCAATCGCTAACCGTGCTGCCAGTCACTGAAATTAAATTTTTCTTTGACTCATATGAAAATTTTTGTCTGATTAGTCAAAAGGCTGTGATGCATAAAGATCATCTGTTCTTACTTCTTGAACGAACTCTTCAACAGATAATGACTTTAGCTTGCTAAACAAGAACCCCTATGAAAGGATGGGGTACCGTAATCACCATCTCAGGCAAGCATAACCATCCATGAAGCGTCGTAAGTTTCTCTCCGGGGCAGCCGTCGGAACCGCTACAGCGGCAACCCTGAGTGCCTGCAATCAGGCTAGTAATTCGACGGGGTCAAGCCCAGCCGTTCAGACTGACGAATCTCCAACTATCGAATGGCGGCTAGCCTCAAGCTATACACCCAGTCTCGATACGGTCTACGGAGGGAGTGAGGCGTTTGTAGAGAGAGTCAATCAGCTTTCGAACGGGCGCTTCCAAATCACGATTTTTGCAGCTGGAGAACTGGTTCCTGGACTGGAAGTGCTGGATGCAGTCCAGCAAGGAACAGTTCAAGCCGGCCACACGAACTCTTACTATTACAGAGGCAAAAACGAAGCACTCGCATTCGATACTGCTGTTCCGTTCGGCCTCAACTTTCGACAACAGACAGCGTGGATGTATGAAGGTGGTGGGTTAGAACTCATCCACGAACTGCTATCTGATTTCAATATCATCAGCTTTCCGGGGGGAAACAGTGGAACCCAAATGGGCGGTTGGTGGAAACAAGAGATTAACACTCCAGAAGATCTGAATGGCATCAACATGCGGATTCCGGGTTTGGGTGGCGCTGTGCTCGAACGCCTCGGAGTCAATGTCCAAAACTTGGCGGGTGGTGAAATCTTTCAGGCTCTACAGTTGGGAACTATCGACGCGGCAGAGTTTGTTGGCCCCTACGACGACGAAAAGCTGGGTTTATTCAAGGCCGCGAGTATCTATTACTATCCCGGTTGGTGGGAGCCTGCGTCTCAATATTCTTTCTATTTCAACTTGGATGAATGGAACGCGCTGCCGACGGAATACCAGGAAATTTTGAAAGCGGCGGCAGCGGCAACTCACACTGACATCATGGCTCGTTATGACTCTCGTAATCCAGCTGCGCTAGATAGCCTTCTGAACGAAGGGGTTGAGCTGAAACGGTTCTCGAATGAGATTATGAGTGCTGCGCGTGAGGTGGCTTTTGAACTTTACGAAGAACTGGCGTCGGGTGATGAGTCCTACAACAGAATTTACACGGCGTGGAAGGAGTTTCGGGAAAGCTCTAATCGCTGGTTCTCTAGCTCAGAGTTAGGGTTTACTGACTTTGCATTTGGTCAAGAATCATAGATAGCGATTAGATAGCGATCGCCTCCCCAAATGTTTTGGCAAAGGCTGGAGTTAATCATAAACCCCAGCTTTTTCAGAAGCTAAAAACGCTTGCATATTGCCAAGCGACTCATTTATCGCAGTGATCCTGGAAGCCCCATAGCGAAAAGGAACTGGTATGCCCCCTGATATCGTTGCTCTTGATTTTGATGGAGTCATTTGTGATGGGCTAGTAGAGTATTTTCAGACTGCATGGAAAGCCTACTGCCGCATCTGGAATCCAACCCCACAAACTCCTCCCCGAGGATTAGCCGAACGATTTTATCCCCTACGGCCCGTCGTTGAAACGGGCTGGGAAATGCCCGTGCTGTTGCGATCGCTCTTGCTAGGTTCGACGGATGAGGAAATCCTCAGTGATTGGCAGGCGATCGCCCACCAGCGGATTGAAGTCGAAGCCATCAATTCAAAAGTATTTGCCCAAGCTGTAGATGGCGTACGCGACGAATGGATTCAATCTGATGTTGAAGATTGGCTAACTCAGCATTCTTTTTATCCAGGAGTCTTAAATCGGTTACAACACTTGTTTTCAGACAATATCGAAACGTTTATTATCAGCACGAAGGAAGGACGGTTTATTCAGCGACTGCTGCGACAGAATCAAATAGACATGCCTCAAAACCGCATCTACGGCAAGGAAGTCCGTCAGCCTAAGCATGAAACGTTGAGACAGTTAACAACAAAGTTTCAGACGGAACATGGGCGATTACCCACCATTCATTTTGTCGAAGATCGGCTCAAGACACTCTATTCAGTGGAGTCTCAAGCGGATCTCGGCCATGTCAGTCTCTATCTAGCAGACTGGGGTTACAACACGGAGGGCGAACGCACCGCAGCTCGCGAACATTCGCGGATTCGCCCTATCTCCTTAGAAACTTTTGCTCAAGATAATGAATTTTGGAGCACAGACTCGGAGTAGCTTTATCGGCAGAATTGTTCTGTTCCATCAAAATGAAAGAGTTAATTGGATCTGCACTGGCGATCGCCCATGCTTAAGTTTCTCAAGCGACCTCTCCGCCTCGCGTCTATTCTGATCTCTACGTATTACGCCTACATGGTGGAATATCGAGCAGAGCTACTCTTTTGGGTGCTATCAGGAAGTTTGCCCATCATTTTGTTGGGAGTATGGTCTCAGGCCGCCGAGTCGGGAGACTTTGGGCTGTCGTCCTTAGAGTTTGTTCGTTACTTTATTGCGGTGTTTTGTGCTCGCCAGTTCAATGTGGTGTGGGTGGTGTGGGAATTCGAAAAGCAAGTCGTTGAAGGGACGCTGTCACCTAAACTGCTCCAGCCCCTCGATCCAGGCTGGCATCACTTTAGTTCTCACTTTGCCGAACGATTTGCACGACTGCCATTTGTCGTCATTCTCGTCACGCTATTTTTCATCCTTTATCCAGAAGCCTTTTGGGTTCCCAGTTTGGCTCAGATGTTGGGGGCGATCGCCATCATGATGCTGGCTTTTGTCCTCCGCTTCGTCATGCAATACACCACAGCAATGCTGGCTTTCTGGACAGAGCGAGCCACCGCCATTGAAAATCTGTGGTATCTCCCTTATTTGTTCTTATCAGGAATGATTGCACCCCTCGATGTCTTTCCTCCTGCGGTTCAGTCAATCGTGATGTGGTTGCCATTTCCTTACCTCATCTACTTTCCTGCGAGCTTGCTAGTGGGATTAGAGGTTAATATCGTGCGCGGAGTCGCAACAATGCTGACGTGGCTGATCATTGTTTTAGGCATCAACCGCTGGCTGTGGCGAAAGGGATTGAGGCAATATTCCGGCATGGGAGCTTGAGAAAGATTTAGACTTTAGACAGTCCTAAATTATTGACATACAAGGAATCCAAAAGGCAATCAATATCAAAGACTTTGGATTTTGAAGGATTAGAAATACGCGTATGAATCTCGCAAGTGAACTTTGGCAAACTGAACAAGAGTTGGCGATCGCCAGCCTCAACCATCCATTTGTACAAGGTATTGGTGACGGTACACTTCCAAAGTCAAAATTTGCCTACTATGTGGGGCAAGATGCCTTTTTTCTAGAAGCGTTTGCGCGAGCCTACAGTATCGCAGCAGCTAAAGCTCCAGACTGGAAAGGGTTCGAGGTATTTCACAATCTTGCCAATGGTGTGCTAGAGGAACTAAAACTCCACCACAGCTACGCCGCTGAATGGGCGGTAGAGCTGAGCCAAGTAGAAGCCGGATCTGCCACCCGTCGCTACACCGATTTTCTACTAGCAACTGCTTGGAGCCAGGATGTTGGAGTAACAACCTGCGCCATGTTGCCCTGTATGCGGCTCTATGCATTCCTGGGTCAGTCGTTAGCTAAAACAACAACGTCGTCTCACACCTATACCGACTGGATTGAAACTTACAGCAGTGATGACTTCAAAGAACTGGCGACCCAACTCGGACAACTCGCTGAGCAATATGCACAGATGAACGCTTCTTCACATTTGGTTTATCACTACGCAATGCAATGCGAACTCGACTTCTTCGAAGCCGCGTGGCAGGTCAACGAGTGAATCAACCGATAGGTCAATCCACCAAATAGTGATAGAAACGATCAAAAGAGAATTCTCTTAACCCCTCTTAAACACCAAATCCCTTACCGCGACCTGCTGTGGGCATACAGATGCACGCTTCGAGCTGCGATCGCAGTTCACCGTGGTCTAGATTTTGACCAATCAGTACCAGTTGATTTTTGGGTTCCTCTTTCCAAGGTTCGTCATCAAGGGTAAATCGCTTGCCACTGAGATGAAAGACATGACGCTTGGGACTCTCATCAAACCACATAATGCCCTTGGCGCGGAAGACATTTTCTGAAAGCTGATTGTCTAGGAAATACTGAAACTTTCTGATGGACAAAGGCTTATCAGTCTCAAAGGAAAGCGACGTAAACCCGTCATTTTCCAGATGGTGCGAATGGTCATGTTCGTGATGATCGTGACCACAATTTTCGTCATGCACATGGTGCTCGTGCTCGTGATTGTGAGCGTTGTGATCATGAGCGTTGTGATCATGAGCGTCGTGATTATGGGTCTCATGACCGTGCTCATCATGACCATTCGCACCATGATCATGGTCGTGGTGTTCAGCCTGATCAGAGTCAGAAAAATACTGGTCTGATTCGAACAAGCCCACACTCAAAATCAGCGGCAAAGGAACCTGAGCTTTAGTGGTGCGAATAATGCGCGCTCCTTCCTTCACCTTTCGAAGACTCGACTCCAAGTAATCAATTCTTTCTTCGTCAACCAAGTCAACCTTGTTGAGCAAAAGCATATCCGCATAGGCAACCTGATTTTGCGCCGCTTCGCTGTTGAACAGATCCAGACTGTAATTCTCTGCATCGACTACCGTGACGATCGAGTCGAGTCGAGTCATGTCTCGCAACTCTGTTCCCAAAAACGTTAGCGCTACCGGAAGCGGATCAGCCAGACCCGTTGTTTCAACCACTAGATAATCAACTCGGTCTTCTCGCTCTAAGACTCGGTAGACCGCATCCATCAAGTCATTATTGATGGTGCAGCAAATACAACCATTGTTGAGTTCCACCATGTCATCCCCGGTTGTAATCAACAAATCGTTGTCGATGCCAATCTCACCAAACTCGTTAACCAATACCGCAGTTTTCAACCCTTCTTGATTGGTCAAGATGTGATTGAGTAATGTCGTTTTGCCACTGCCTAAAAATCCAGTGATGATGGTAACGGGCAACCCATGCTTTTCGACATCCATAGCCTGGGCTGAAGATTGATCTTGAGTAGAAGAAACGGCTGATGACATAGCTTTCACACAATTCGACTTTGTCTTAAAACTCTGGGCTGTAGAACCTAAAAACAGTTTGAATGCTGTAGCGGCGATCGCCCCTTCTGTATGGAATATTTTAACGAGTCTGAGAGAAATCGGGATCTTTTACCGAGCGATCGTACCCGATTTTTGGTCTACAGTTCCTAACAGCACAGCGTTATCAGCATCTTAGAGCGATATCTTAATGCGATGTGAATTGCTTCGGCTCTATCCGACGATAACGTTTCGTAGACAAACTTTTCGTAGACAAACGTTTCATGAACGAACCTTGACTTGGATAGATTCGCTGCTTTCCCCTCAATCACGCTAGTGTCTACCAGACACGTTAGCATGGCTTACAAAGCAAGATTCAGCCACTCAAACTTTGCGTATTTCTTTGGAACTATTGGAACTATTGGAACTAACAGTTGAGTCATGATGGATTTCAGTGCCGCTATTCCAACGTTTGTTGTCACCCTGCGAGAAGGAGTGGAAGCCGCTCTCGTCGTAGGAATTGTTCTGGCGTCGCTCGACAAAGCCGATCAGTCTCGGTTGAATTCCTGGGTTTACGGCGGCATTGGAGCTGGACTTGGAGCTAGTGTCCTCGTGGGCGTTGTGCTCATAGGCATCATTTCGGGTCTGGATGCTTCGGATCAGACCTATGCCCGAGTGATCAAGCAGCTGGTAGAAGGTGGATTTAGCGTCGTGGCGATCGCCCTATTAAGCTGGATGCTGATTTGGATGACTCGCCAAGCACGTCAGCTCAAATCAGATGTTGAAGGGTCAATTTCAGTGGCTCTCCAAAAGGGAAAAAACGCCGGATGGGGAATCTTTGGGCTGATTATGATTGCAGTGCTTCGAGAAGGGTTTGAGACCGTCATTTTCATTGCCGCAAAATTTCAGCAGGGGCTTGTACCAGTGTTAGGGGCGATCGCAGGACTGATCGGTGCTGTGATCATCGGTTTTCTACTGTTTCGACTCGGAGTTCGAATCAACCTCAAACTGTTTTTTCAAGGAATGGGGCTGCTGCTGCTGCTAATCGTCTCAGGACTAGTAATTACAGCTCTACGACATTTTGATGCTGCTGCACTCGCGCTCGCTCAAACTTCTGAAACCTGGGCTGCGATTTGCTCCAATACTAACCAAGCCTGTTTTCTAGGGCCGCAGGTTTGGGATGCGAGTCGCGTGTTACCCGATCGTCAGTTTCCTGGCATTTTGCTGAAAGCTTTCTTCGGCTACACCCAACATCTCTACCTTGCAGAAGCCGTAGGATACGTCGCATTTCTCCTCGGCGTAGGACGCCTTTACTTTCAAAGTTTGTCTGAAACTGCTGCTAAAAGTCCTCAACAGCCTCAGAGACAATTGTAAAATAGCAAGAGAAGAGCGATCGCCCGACCTATTTTGCGCTTCGATCGCGAATTAAAATCTTTCCCTAGAAATAACAATAGAGATGACGTAGTTCTGTATTCTTAAACGTAACTCTGTATTCTTAAACAAAGATTGATGAAGAAAAGGGGAATCCTATGAACTTCGTATTAATGGATGCCGCTGCCGCAGGTGGTGGCTTGCCGATATCCTTTACGCTCGTCTACGTCGTCGGCTTTATTGCCGCTGTAACCATTGGCTCTATCGCCTGGTACAACTCCAAGCGTCCACCCGGTTGGGAAGCAGCAGAGCGACCTGATGTTGTTCCCGAGGTGAAGCCTGACGCAGATAGCGAAACTCCTGAAAGCTAGGACAAGCAAGAACTCTGCTTGAGCCATAGAAGCAAAATCCCCGAAAATCTGTACGCTGCTTTTTCTAGTGGTATAGCCAACTCGTAAAAGCGTATTTCACCCCTTGGCGAACGGGCAAAGAGGCATGGGGATGAGTAAAGTATGACGGAAAAACTAACACTGCTCCAGCTTTGGGCTTTACCTTCACCTCTTGGCGATCGAAATAGGTTTCGCCACCTTTGAAATCATCGTTGAGATAGCCGACCACGCTAATATCACGAGTCGGAAAACCCTGCTCCACCTCCTGAAATCGGCTAGCCAGCAAAATGTTATCCACATGGCGCTTGTAAAACTGCTGAGTCTGATAGCGGAGAATAGAGCAGGGTTCTGCATATGGAAATTTCACTCCATATTGCTCAAACAAAAATTGCTTGACAACAGCAAGTTTGCTTAGAACGAGTTGATTAGTTGAAGACGCCAACGAGCTTTTACCACCAAGGGGAATCAAGTCGTTACTACGAACAGCGTTGTCAATCGTTTCAACCAAAATGCCAGCAGATTGAAACGTCCCCGATTCAGCGACTTCGATCAGATGTTTGCAGGTCTGAGCGTCTAAAACATTGCGAATCAAAAAGATCTCTGATCCAACTTGTGTAGCAGGAGAACGAGGCATAAGCAGAAACTTGGGTCGCCAAGATAGGTCTCTTCACCTTAAAATGATAGACTTGACGCCTAACTTTGAGTCCGATCCGACGGCAAGGCGCAGAATTTGCTGGACAACAAAGGACTTCACTGCAACAGCCCCAATCCTATTAAGACCTTATTATGTTGCGGTTCTTGGGCCAGATGTTCTTTACTGACGATGCGGACTTCACGAATAGAACATGCTAAATTTTTCTTCCTCGTCAGATGCAGTGAGTTCCCGGTTTAAGCAGCCTCTCGATCGTGCCGCGCTAGGACTCATCACCATCTTGATGGTGGCGATCGCCATCCTTGTTCTCTTCGGTCATCGTGCAGCCCCAAAAGTTCGAAATTTTAGCTGGAACGATCGGCAGATTGGGGCTGAAGACACCGCTTTTATCCTTACCTTCACCCGCCCGATGGATAAGCAGTCGGTGGAAGACAATCTGTCACTATCTGCCATTGTGTCTGATCAAGAACGCGAAGTTATTCCCGGCAAATTTAGCTGGGCTGGCCGCCGCATGGCTTATACGCTTGATGCTCCAGCTCCCTATGGCTATGAGTTTGAACTAACTCTAGACGGAGCCTGGGATCGCTTCAGCGACAGGGACGACGCCGTTTCAATTCAGCCCTATCAAGGCACCTTTGAAACGCGCGATCGCGCGTTTCTCTACTTAGGTGTGGAAGGGGAAGAAGAAGGTCGACTAGTGCTCTACAACCTGACGCAAAAAGAGCGTCAGATTCTCACCCCCGAAACCTTGGTCGTCATGGACTACGAACCTTATCCGAGAGGCGATCGCGTCATCTTTTCAGCGACCGATCGAACGTCTCAAGAGCAGGGGTTACTCAACCAGCAAATTTATGCGGTCTCAACAGGGATTCGAACGCAGGATGCTCCAAACTCTCTCGCCTACGCGACCAATACAACCGCTCCTCCTGTGCTTGATGACGTACCTGCCGAGGGAGAAATTAAGCTCATTCTCGACAGTGACGACTACCAGAACTTGCGGTTTGACCTAGCACCCAACGGCGAGTTTGTAGTGGTCTATCGGGTCAATCGGCAAAATCCAGCTGAGTTTGGCCTTTGGATGGTACGTCCTGGAGAATCTCCATATCCTATTGAGGCAGAACCGGGAGGAGATTTTCTGGTCATGCCCGATAGTGAAACTCTGGCGTATCTGCAAGGACAGGGGCTATCCATCCTATCGCTCAATACCGATGAGGAAGCAGAGAACGGGGAGGCAGATACAAAGGAAACGGGCGATCGCCCATCAGAACCGATAGATTTTCTGCCCCAATATGGCATGGTGCTTGGGTTTTCCCAAAATGGATCAGAAGCTGCCACTGTAAAGTTCAACGCCACTCTCGGCGACCCAACTCAGTCGCTTTATCTTGTTTCTAACCGAGGCGGTGAAAACGAGCTGCTCAAAACCGACGGCTCCATTCTGAAAGCAATCTTTGACCCGACTGGCACCTATCTCTACGCTTTGGTCACGCAGCTGTTGCCTGGAGATCTTTATGTAGAGCAGCCTTATCTAGTGGCAATTCATCTAGAGACCCTTGAAACAACCGAACTGCTACTCTTACCCATTCAGCAAGACATCCACATGAGCCTTGCCCCAGATGGACTCGGCATTCTGTTTGATCAAGTCGTCAAACTCACCGACGGGAGTAGTCCTTCCATTCTTCGCGGCAATGACGGTCAGCCGATTGCCACCAGTCAACTTTGGTTTTTTCCCATTTTGAAGAACGAAGAAGGTAAGCTAATCAACACAGAGCCTGATTCGATCCCTGTGGAAGGGCTGCGGCCGGTCTGGCTACCTTAAGCTCTCTCGACCTCGCCTGAGTGATGAGCTTTCAGTGCAGAGGGGTGAAACGTGTCTTGCCAAAGCCAGTTTTCTATTCGTCAAAATTGCAATGGTTTCTACGCCTTTCCTTACGTCTCGCTCTCAATCCAGACGACAAACACCCCATAGTGGCTACCATTGGGGAGGCGATCGCCAGCGGTTTTTTGAAGGCTGGTATTACCGGGTGACGCTGCCCCAAGAGCGGCAGTCGTTTGCCTTTATGTATTCCATCGAAGATCCCGTTGGCGGACAGCCTCACAGTGGCGGTGCCGCTCAAATCTTGGGGCCTGACGACGAATACTTTTGCCGCACCTTTCCTGATGTGCAGCAGTTTTGGGCTTGGCCTAATGCACTAGGCTTAGGCCACTGGACATCTTCCCCAAAAACTTTCCAGAAACCTCAGTCTCCCGGCTACCTCGAACCCGATACGTTCAACACCTCAATCTCCGAAGGCTACCAGGGCACTGCAACTCAACATCAAGGCAAGCTCGCTGACCCCTCACGCACGAATTCCAGCCCGACCGTGCAGTGGAGCTACCAAATTCAGCCCATCTACGGCTGGGGAAACCCTACTAGCCCTCAGCAATCGACCGCAGGCTGGCTGTCGCAGTTTCAAATTTTTGAACCCGGTTGGCAAATTTTGATGGCTCACGGGCTGGCTTCAGGATGGATCGACTGGCACGGGCAACGGTATGAGTTCCAACAGGCTCCTGCCTACGCTGAGAAAAACTGGGGCGGAGCATTTCCGCAAAAGTGGTTTTGGGTAAACTGCAATGCGTTCGATGGAGAACCCGATCTAGCCCTGACCGCAGGAGGCGGGCGGCGAAGTGTTCTTGGACAAATGGAAGAAGTCGCGATGATTGGCGTTCACTATCGCGGCAAGTTTTACGAGTTTGTCCCTTGGAATAGCCAAGTCAAATGGGCGATCGCCCCCTGGGGAAGCTGGAAAATGATTGCGAAAAACTCCCGCTATCGCGCAGAGCTAACGGCAACATGCGATCGCTCCGGTACTCCTTTACGTGCCCCCACTCTGGATGGACTGACGTTCTGTTGTCGTGACACCATGACGGGGCAGGCGACGCTGACTCTCTATGATCAGCAATCTAATCTGCCGATTTTGAACGCAACTAGCTCATTGGCTGGATTAGAAGTCGGAGGCCAACATTGGAATGGGGTTTGGGTTGGATGACTTGATTTTAGGCGTTGCACAGCATGGAATGATGCGGAAAGATTCAACTCATGGATGACCTTCTGTAGGGGCATCGCAATGCGATGCCCCTACCAAAATCATTCTTCGAATGTGCAACGCCTGATTTTAGATTTCGGATTGTGGTTTTTAGATTGCAATTGAGTAAAGTGCATCACTTGGAGGCGCTGGGAAGTAAAGAAGGGTATACAGAGAACTTGAGATTATAAGAAGCTCGGGCTATGATTCATCAGAATTAATTGTCAAAGTTCCAACTGTGTCTCACAGTTTCTGCATTCTTACGTTTTCTCTGTATTACCCTGCCTCAGTGTTGCCCCAATTGAGCTATTTCTATGGTGTCTCTTCGACTTTGCCTGCTTCGATTGCTTCTTAGCCGCTTGTCGAATCAAGGGGCGATCGCCCTTGTGTTGGCGATCGCCTCATCCTTGCTTTCCTCCGGAGTCTTAACTCTACCCGCTTCAGCCAGACCCGTTGCGGACGGCTCTTTGAACACCAACGTTATTCGACAAGGAAACGGTAATTTTCTAATTGAAGGTGGACGTCCTCGACGACGTAATCTCTTCCACAGCTTCCGAGAATTTGACATCGACGCAAATGAGAGCGTCTTTTTTGATGGAGCAGGTGTTGAAAATATCTTTAGTCGAGTGACTGGCGGCGACGGTTCAGATATCTTCGGCACTCTGGGGGTTGTAAACAGCGATGCCAATCTGTTTTTGATGGATCCAAGGGGTATCGTGTTTGGCCCTAATGCCCGACTCGATTTACGCGGTTCTTTTGTTGCCACTACGGCAGATCAGATTGAGTTTGGTCGTCGCGGCAGCTTTCGAGCCGATGCTCTTGAGGTGCCCAGACAAACGCTGACGATTGACCCCACTGCGTTTGTGTTTAATCAAGTCAACACATTGCCTGCTGTTGGCGATCGCCGCATCATTAACAGCTCTGAGCGACCGGGATTGTCTGTGGCGCGAGGGCGAAGTCTTTTGATGTTGGGTGGAGAGGTTGAGTTTGATGGCGGTTATGCCCAAGCAACAAATGGGCGAATACAAATTGGGGGGCTGTCTGAAGCCGGAGAAGTCGAATTTGAAACCTTTCGTGATGGCAGAGAGTTTCGCCTTAGTTTCCTAGATGATGCTGCACTCGCCGATATCACATTTGGAAACAGCTCGGTCGTCGATGTAACGAGCAGCAATCGTGGAGACATCGCGATTACGGGACAAAATGTTGCAATTGTCGAAGGAAGTAGCCTTTGCGGAGGAATCGGAGTTCCATTTGCCTGCATTAGAGGCGATGATGTTGACCTCTCGCAAGAAGTAGGAGGCGATCGCAGCCAAGCTGGAAATATTGCGATCGGCGCATCTGGGACAGTTAGCATCAACTCAGGAGGAAGAATTGTTAACGTTCTAAATGAAAACGCTGTAGGGAACTCAATCAGAGATATCCGCGAGGCTGTTGATGCCTTCTCAGAGAGTGAAGACAATACGACTTTATTTGGTTCTGTTCTGATTGTGGGACAAATCATCGATATTCAAGCTCCCGCTATCATCAACACAGATACATTTGGTCAAGGTAATGCAGGATTGGTCTTCTTATCTGCATCGCAAATCGTTAATTTAATAGGCCAAATTCCTCAACCTATTGACGCACCTATTCCACCTTTGGTTAGTAGCTCAGTAAACTCATCGGGAATAGGAGATGCCGGAGGAGTTTTAGTGACGGCTCCAATTTTTAACATGTCCAACTTCGCCTCAATTAGCAGCAGCACCTTTGGGGAAGGTAATCCGGGCTCCGTTGAAATTCAAGGAGGAATCGTTTCTCTAGATACCGGAAGCACCATCTTCAGCACAATCGAGCCAAACGGAGTTGCGACTGATGATATAGCTAGAAATCAGAGAACAGAAGATGAGGGAGCAATTTATATTACTGCCAATATTGTCTCCCTCCAAAGTGGCTCGCAAATACAAACCTTGGTGCGAGGACGTGATCCTAGAGATACACCAGAACCTAGAAGACGCGCTGGCATAGGAGATGCTGGCGATATTGTCATTTTTGCTTCCAGTGTTCTTATCAACGGGACTAATCCTCTCTTGACTGAAGAATCCAGACCCAGCGCTGTTATAAGTTCAGCTGGAACAGGAGCTAGAGGTGATGGGGGATTCATTTTTATATTTGCTGACAATTTAGAGCTTTCTGACTCAGCAAGGATAGAGGCTGTAACCCTTGGACGGGACGGATCGGCTGGGGGCGATGTTCTTATTTTTGCTAATGAATCTTTAGGGTTGCTCAATAATGCTGGTGTTAATGTATCGGCCTTTGGCGAAAATACAGAAGCAGGAAATATCGTGACGCTTCTTGGCGACGAAGCTCTGTTTGTAGTAGGACAGAATTCATTCCTAGCAGCCATCACAAATTCTGGCGACGGGGGCGACATCATTCTGAGTGGCAGTCCTTTTCTTATCCTTTTAAATGAAAGCAACGTTTCAACGACTGCCGGAACTGCTGGAGCTGGAGGGGACGGTGGCAACATTGCGCTCGGGTTTACAGCTGTCTTCGGAGAACCGTTTCGGGATAACAACATTACCGCTCAAGCTTTCAATGGCGATGGTGGAAATATTACAGCTGGCAGTAGGTTTCTTAATCTTTTCCAAATTGGGGAACGACCAGATGATTTTGTGACTAGCAATGACATCACGGCAAGTTCGGAGTTTGGGGCTGATGGTCTTGTCACCATTCCCGAATTGGATGTTGATCCAGTGCGAGGCATTGTGGAACTGCCTGATTTGATTGTTGACCCCGATCAGTTGTTGGTGCAGGCATGTCCCGGCCCTGGGCAGGCGACTGAAGAACTTGGCGCGTTTTATGTGACAGGGCGAGGGGGAATTCCTCCTTCTCCAAGTGAGCTGGGGCGCAGTGATGGGGTTGATGTGCCCTGGGTTAGCCCCTCAGATGAAGATTTAGAGGAGACAGAATCATCGAATTTGGATGAATCGAGTTCTGTTGAGATGAGTAGAACCGCGTCGATGCCCAATGCCCAAATCGAGGCTCAAGACTGGGTTGAAGACGAAAATGGCGAGGTTTGGCTGGTGGCTCACTCAGAAGGAGCGATCGCCCCTCCCCCATCACCTGAGCTTTGCGTCTCGACGCCTCAGTAAAATTCTCTTTTCTTTTGCCCACCTTCTTTGTCCCCGTCGGTAGGATTTCCCATGCTCCAATCAGGTGTATCACCTCTCTTCGTGCGTCTATTTTTCTCTGCAAGCTTTTTGAGTTTAGGGTGTTGCGCGGCTATTTTTTTGAGAACGGCTCCAGCCTCGGCATCAGAAAAAGGAGAAAGTCAATTTGCGATTTTGCAACATCGTTTGCTCAACCCTTTGGATGAGGCAGAGCAAGCAGAACGCGAGACGCTAAACAGCGAGACTTCTGTAGTTTCCTCCAGTCAAGCGCTATCAGGAGATTTTTATCTGGGCGATCGCCCCTACGATACTGTTGCAACAAATGCAGCCGCACTCCTACCCGAGTCTTCATCGCTAGTCCAATCCAGACCCACAACCTTTCAACCAACACTGTCTGTAGAACCGCTACCGCCTCCCACCTTTAGAACTCAGGCTCCGCGCCCGACTGAACAACCCGATCGTCCTCCGTCCCAGCGTCCGTTGCCAGAGCCAACCCTGCCTCCTGATTTACCTGATCAGGAAGAACTACTCCCTCTGCCCGATCCATTAGCAGATCCAACCGAAATTGTTCCCGATCGTTCAGAACGACGGATTACGGTGACGCGGTTTGAGTTTGTAGACAACACCGCATTTTCAGATGAAGAACTCGCGACAGCAGTAGAGAGCTACACAGGGCGAGAGATTACACTAACGGAGCTATTTGAAGCCCGTTCCACAATCACGCAAAAGTATGTTGATGCAGGTTTTGTGACCTCTGGGGCATTTATCCCACCCCAGCAAATTCAAGACGGCACCATCGCGATGAATATTGTGGAAGGAACCTTAGACGAAATTGTGATTCAGCGGCCTGAAGACATTCAGGTCGAGTTTGGTGAGCGTCTTAACGATAGTTACGTTATCAACCGGATTCGGGTCGCTGCCGGAGAACCGCTGAATCGAGATGACTTATTGGAAGCGCTGCGATTACTCCAGCTCGATCCTCGGATTCAGACCTTACGAGCCGAGTTGTCAGCAGGCACTCGCTTAGGAAGCAGCACCCTCACCGTTGATCTGGCAGAAGCCAGCACGGCTGATCTTCTACTGGAAGTTAATAATGAGCGATCGCCCAGTGTCGGCAGCTTCCGTCAACAGATCGAGCTGGGAATGCAAAACCTCATAGGCAACGGGGAATCTCTAAACGTTAGCTACGCTCGAACAACGGGAAGTAATGACATTGATGGAAGTTTGCAGTTTTTCCTGAATCCTCGCAACGGCACCCTGACCTTCAGCGGTGGGACGTCGAACAGCGAGGTAATCGAGGAACCGTTTGATCTGCTGGATATTCGTTCAGAGTCATACTTTCTAGAACTATCCTATCGCCAACCTTTAATTCGCACCCTAGATGAAGAATTGGCGGTGGGAGTGACCGCATCTCACCAGCAAAACCGTAGTTCTTTCCTACCAGAACCGTTTGGCCCAGTTCCCTTAACGCTATTTGGAGCAGAAGCTGATGGTGAAGTGCGGGTTACAGCTCTGCGTTTTTTTCAGGATTGGACACGGCGGCGCGAGGGCGAAGTCTTTGCCGCGCGATCGCAGTTTAGCTTCGGAGCCGACATCCTCGACCCCACAATCAGTGATGAAGGTTTGCCTGACAGTCGCTTCTTTTCGTGGAGAGGACAAGCCCAATGGGCACGACGACTTTCGGATGATGCGCTCCTCATCGTCAAAGGCGATCTGCAATTTGCAGACAACGAGCTGCTGACATTAGAACAATTTGGAATTGGAGGTGCGCGTACCGTTCGTGGCTATCGTCAAGACTTGCTGCTAACCGATAATGGCATTCTTGCTTCTGCCGAGGTGCGACTTCCCATTGTCCGCACTCCATCCGTTAACGGGTTGCTACAGGTCGTCCCCTTTCTAGACATTGGCAAGGGCTGGAACATCAGCGCAGAAGACCCCGACCCTAGTACTTTAGTGGGGGTCGGGGTCGGATTACTGTGGCAAATGGATCGGCTGTCCGCTCAGTTTGAATGGGGCATTCCCCTAGTCAATGTAGAAACACGAGAAGATAACTCGCTTCAGGAAAACGGGTTTTACTTTTCCCTCGTTTTCAATCCGTTCTAAAGCTAGGGATTGTAGACAAACCTCTGTCAGCTAGAAGCCTGAAGTCGTGCTCGTGCCCGCTTCATCGCCTGATTCGCTTGAAACTGCTCCTGGCGAGTGCCGCTGCCACGAACTTCATTGAGACGCTGTTCTGCCTCGTCGTAGGCAGACTTCGCTTGCTCGCGATCAATGTTGTCGCCTTTCTCAGCACCGTTAACGAGGATGATGACTTCGTCATCTTCGACTTCTGCAAAACCACCCATGAGGGCGATCGTCACCCATTCCTTCGCTTCTCTGACTCGCATTACACCCGTATCGAGAGCTGTCAGAAGTGGAGCATGCCCCGACAAAATACCTAACTGCCCAGTTGTGCTAGGCAAAATCACTTCTTCTGCGTCTGCATCCCAAACGGTCTTATCAGGAGCAATCACTCGAACAGTCAATGACATAGGAGTTGTCTCAAAAAATTTCAGTTAACAGCAAGAACTAAGATTTCAATCAGAAGCTAGATCTAAAAGTGTGCCTAATGAAGAGAAGGCGATCGCTCAAAAATCTGACCCTTATTCCTGTTGATTTAGAAGAGAGGGAAACTCAAAAGCATCTTGCACAGCAATCCACTATACTGAGTTTCCCAATTCATCACACAGGTTCGTCACACATCATCCAGGATTTGAATCCGTGGATGATATCGCACTAATTAAGACTCGGACTTCATCTTCTCCGCAGCCTCAATCACCTGATCAATGCCACCCTTTAGGTAGAAAGCCTGCTCAGGAATATCATCAAGTTTGCCATCGAGAATCATGTTGAACCCTCGAATACTCTCTTCGAGAGACACATACTGACCAGCCAAACCCGTGAAGACTTCAGCCACAAAGAAAGGCTGAGATAGGAATCGCTCAATCTTACGAGCACGCGCTACTGTCTGACGATCGTCTTCAGACAATTCATCTAGACCCAAAATGGCAATAATGTCTTGCAACTCTTTATAACGCTGAAGAGTCGCTTGGACTGCGCGAGCCGTTTGATAGTGAGCATCACCCACAATCGCGGGCTGCAGCATCGTTGAGCTTGAATCGAGCGGATCAACCGCAGGATAAATTCCTTTAGATGCTAAACCACGAGATAGCACAGTGGTCGCGTCGAGGTGGGCAAACGTTGTTGCTGGAGCCGGGTCAGTCAAGTCATCCGCAGGCACGTAAACAGCCTGAATAGACGTAATCGAACCTTCAGTAGTAGAAGTAATACGCTCTTGCAAATCACCCATCTCAGTCGCCAGAGTTGGCTGATATCCTACAGCAGAAGGCATTCGACCCAGCAGTGCAGATACTTCAGAACCCGCTTGCACGAATCGGAAGATGTTGTCGATAAACAGCAGCACGTCCTGCTTGTTCGTGTCGCGGAAATATTCAGCCATGGTCAATGCCGAAAGACCCACACGCATCCGCGCACCGGGTGGCTCATTCATCTGACCATAAACGAGAGCCACTTTCGACTCGCTTAGGTTCTCTTCGTTGATGACCTTAGAGTCAATAAATTCGTTGTAGAGGTCATTCCCTTCGCGGGTGCGTTCACCCACACCACCAAACACAGAGACCCCACCGTGCTCTTTTGCAATGTTGTTGATCAGCTCCTGAATCAACACCGTCTTGCCAACACCAGCACCACCAAACAAACCGACCTTACCACCACGACGATAGGGAGCCAGTAGGTCAATCACCTTAATGCCGGTTTCAAAGACTGCCGGAGCCGTTTCTAGTTCAGTGAGCAGAGGAGCAGAGCGATGAATCGGAGATGTATCTTCAGCACCTACCTCTCCTTTTTCATCTACAGGCTCGCCTAAGACATTGAAGATTCGTCCTAGGGTCGCCTTGCCGACTGGAACACTAATAGCTGCACCTGTATCAACCACCTCCATGCCGCGAGTGAGGCCATCGGTTGAACTCATTGCAACAGCACGAACCTCGCTATCGCCGAGCAGTTGCTGAACTTCGCAGGTAACAGAAACCTCGTTACCAATGGGGTTTTTGCCAGAAATTGTGAGCGCGTTGTAAATTTCGGGCAAGTTCCCGGCGGGAAACTTAATGTCCAAGACAGGACCGATGATTTGAGTGATGTGACCGACGTTTGTTTTTTCTGCTGTGGTGACCATGCTTTGCCTACTGTGTGATCAGCTTTTTGATGGGACTTTAGAATTTCTCAACAAAATTGCCACCTAAAAGATTATCACCGAACGGCCCCGTTATTACCGATCGCCATATAGAATCACGGGAACACGGTCATAAAATTTGTCTGTTGAGAGCGAATTTTGCGTGGAGAGAAAAGCAAAAATGCTCCCAATACTGTCCCGGAATGTGGGATCAGAGCAAAGAGAACCCTCCCCACTCGAAACATCCGCACCTATAATCAAAGACTGAGGTTTTGCAAACAGAGCACTGGATAACGTGGCGATCGCGCTTATCCGGTACTGACACAGCATGATCGACAATTAGCTAAACATCCTTCAAAACGCTCATCTCTTTGCAACAAGCCATGACTTCTCAATCTCGCCGCTATCACATCACGACCTTCGGCTGTCAGATGAACAAAGCTGACTCTGAGCGCATGGCTGGCGTTCTTGAAGACATGGGCTTCATCTGGTCAGAGGCTCCGGAACAGGCCGATGTCGTGCTCTACAACACGTGCACGATTCGGGACAACGCCGAACAAAAAGTCTACTCCTATCTAGGACGGCAAGCCAAGCGAAAGCATCAACAGCCTGATTTAACCTTAATTGTGGCGGGATGCGTCGCTCAGCAAGAAGGAGAATCTTTGCTGCGACGAGTGCCAGAGCTGGATCTTGTCATGGGGCCCCAACACGCCAATCGCCTCAAGGATTTGCTGGAGCAAGTCTTTAACGGCAATCAGGTCGTCGCCACTGAGCCAGTCCATATTTTCGAGGACATCACCAAACCTCGCCGCGATAGTGAGGTGACGGCTTGGGTCAACGTGATTTATGGCTGCAACGAGCGCTGTACCTACTGTGTTGTGCCCAACGTCCGGGGAGTCGAACAGTCTCGCACCCCAGAAGCGATTCGGGCAGAAATGGAGACCCTAGGACAGCAGGGATTTAAGGAAGTGACACTGCTAGGGCAAAACATTGACGCCTATGGACGCGATTTGCCCGGTTCTACCCCTGAAGGCCGACATCTTCATACCCTCACGGATCTCCTCTATTTTGTCCACGACGTACCGAGTATTGAGCGAATTCGCTTTGCCACGAGCCATCCCCGCTACTTCACCGAGCGCCTGATTGCGGCTTGCGCTGAGCTACCCAAAGTCTGCGAACACTTCCACATTCCGTTTCAGTCTGGTGATAATGACATTCTGAAGGCGATGTCCCGAGGCTATACCCATGAGCGTTATCGTCGCATCATCGACACCATTCGCCGCTACATGCCTGACGCCGCCATCAGCGCCGATGCCATCGTGGGATTTCCAGGAGAAACAGAAGAACAGTTTCAGCACACGATGGACTTGGTAGAAGACATCGGGTTTGACCTGCTTAACACAGCAGCCTATTCTCCCCGCCCTGGAACCCCTGCCGCCGCCTGGGACAATCAACTTTCGGAAGAGGAAAAGAGCGATCGCCTCCAGCGCATCAATCACCTCGTTTCTATCAAAGCTGCCGAGCGATCGCAGCGTTACTTCGACCGCGTTGAGGAAGTGCTAGTTGAAGTTCAGAATTCCAAAGATCCCAATCAGGTGATGGGGCGCACCCGTGGCAATCGGCTCACCTTTTTCACAGGCGATATCGCCGAGTTGAAAGGTCAATTGGTGAAGGTAAAAATCACTGAAGTCCGTGCTTTCAGCCTCACAGGAGAGGCAGTCGGTGTAGCTCAAGCCGTACCCGTAGGCGTTTAGTCCAGGTTATGAATTTCATCAGGATAGTGAATTCAGCTCAATGGCTCAACTAGAGCAATCTCAGGCTCGACAGGTCGCGTTTATGGCTTTGCTTAAAATCGAGCAAGGTCAGTTTGCCGATGCAGCATTGCAACAAGCCCTCGCAAAAGCCAAACTCAAAGCTGTCGATCGCCGTTTTGTCACCGAGCTAGTCTATGGCGTGACTCGTCGCCGCCGCACCCTCGATGCGCTGATCGATCAATACAGCAATAAAGAGGGCGATCGCCAACCGCTCAAGCTTCGCATCCTTCTACGGCTTGGGCTTTACCAAATGCGCTATCTGACTCAAGTGCCTGTCTCTGCTGCCGTCAATACCTCAGTAGATTTGGCGAAGCAAAATGGTCTCAAGGGTTTATCGGGCGTGGTGAACGGACTGCTGCGGCGATACAGTCGGGAGTCGGCCCCTCAGACAGGAGAATCGCAGCCTCGTGATCCCTTAAAGTTACCGCAAGAGGCGATCGCCCATCTGGGAGTTTTGCACAGCTATCCAGACTGGATTTTGAAGGTCTGGTCAGAGCAGATTTCTTTGTCAGACCTAGATGCCCTCTGCCAATATTTTAACCAGCCGCCGTCCATCGATCTGCGAGTAAACCGCCTTCAAGCCACGCGAGAAAAGGTACTGGAAGCCTTTGAGGATGGGGGCATAGAAGCCGATGCGATTTCTATCACGACTCATGGCATCCGGCTGCGTCACCATGCAGGTGATATCCGGGCGTTACCAGGCTACAACGAGGGCTGGTGGAGTGTTCAGGATGCCAGCGCTCAGGGCGTGGTAGAACTGTTGGCTCCAGAACCGGGAGAAATCATCATCGATGCCTGTGCTGCTCCCGGTGGCAAGACAACTCAGATCGCCGAGGCAATGGGCGATCGCGGTCTGGTCTGGGCGTGCGATCGCCAAGCCAAGCGACTGCGGCGAGTCGAGGAAAATCAGCAGCGCCTGAAGCTACACTCGATTCAGACGAAAGCACTGGATATGCGATCGCCTGATTTGGGTGATTTGCCCTCGTGCGATCGAGTCCTGATCGATGCCCCCTGTTCAGGGTTGGGAACGCTCAACCGCCATGCCGATGCTCGCTGGCAGCAGACCCCAGAAACCGTAGCAGAACAGGCTATCATCCAAACCGGATTGCTGAACCGTACGAGTCGGTTGGTCAAACCAGAGGGCGTATTGGTCTACGCCACCTGCACCCTACATCCGGCTGAGAACGAGCAGCAAATTCAGCAGTTTCTCAAAACTCATCCTGACTGGAATATTGAACCTCCAGCGGCTGACTCTCCCCTCGCAGTTTGGACTCAACCCGAAGGCTGGCTCAAGATTTGGCCCCATCAACATCAGATGGATGGGTTCTTCATGGCGCGGCTACGGCACTAGATGCAACTTCTCATTCGTCTTTGTATGAGTGGAATGGCAAACCCAGATGTTTCGCCCTTGCTCTTTTGCCTGATATAGAGCGGAGTCAGCGGCCGCAATAAGAGGCTCTACCGGAAGTCCCTGACTAGGGCTCTGACTCGCAATGCCAAGGCTAACAGTGACTACATGCTCTTTGCTATCACTATCGACGTACTCTATGTGCAGATTGTGAATAGCAGTTTAGATATCGCACGCTATCTTCTTTGCACCCGCCTGATCGGTATGCGGAAGAATAACTGCGAACTCCTCCCCACCATAGCGAGCAACAAGATCGCCAGGTCGTTTCAGGACTGACTGAGCGGCCTGAGCCATGCTCGGCAGGCAAGTATCTCCCGATAAATATCCACAACAATCGTTGTATAGCTTGAAATAATCAAGATCAAACAGAATCAACGACAAGTTACCTTCATTACGGTGTAAACGTTTTGATTCTTTTGCCAACACATGGTCAAAACATATAGCAATGCGCAGATAGGTTAGGACAGATATTGATGGAGAAGCCGCGCGGTGCGCAGCTTCTCCATCAACTGTTGGTTTTATATCAGCGCGTAGCACTAGATACGGTTTGCAACTTGCGTCAGAGCATCTAGGTTGGTCAGCTTTTCTAGCTTCGCATTCGACTCTTGGAGTTCTTGCAAGGTTTGATCCAACTCAGTAGCTTGGAACGAGACTGAGCAAGAAGCTCGGCCTGAACTAACACAGCGCTGAATTGAGCGGCTAACTGTTTGACGAACTGAATTCTGTGTCTTTCCAGTGTCGAGATTGGTCGCACTGGTGAACACACAATAGTCCCCAAAGCGTTCCTCCTTTGATAAGTGGAGTGATAATTTGAGCCTTGATTAAAAAAGCTTCAAATAGACCGAATCCAGATCAAATTGAAAGATGCCAAAGCGATCCGCCTTTAAAGATTTGCGCGTTTCACGTACCCTCGTCTTAAACAAGATTTCTAGGTCAAAGGTTTCGCGAATTTCCGTTACCAAATTGAACAAGACTTGCTATTTTCATAGGCAACTTCTAACTCCTCTGTCTTTTGCTCCGCGTTGGCCAACAGTTCGGCTTGCTTAACCGCAAAACCCAAATGATCTGCAACCTGCATCAAAGACTTGACTGTTGTTTCTTGCCAATCATGGGGTTGAGAATGCTGATAAGCTGCTAGGATGCCCCATAGTTTTTGTCCGATAAATATCGGAGCAGTTGCATATGCTCGAATGTGAAACTGAGTGAGGAGGAGCGGGCTGTGCCCGCTCCTCCTCACTCAAATCAATTGAGATTGCTATAGTATTAACAATTTTGTTCAGAACTTAAGAATTAGTCATCAGATTTGACATTCGAATCTCGCTCTATTTCTAACAATATCTCCTCCATTCAATCGCTGCCCTCCGATGTCGTGCATCTAATGGCTGCGGGAGAGGTGATCGATTCATTAGCGGCTGTCGTGCGCGAGCTGGCAGAAAATGCCATTGATGCAGGAGCAACCCGAATTTCCATTGAACTCGATCCCAACTCTTGGCGCATTCGGGTCGTAGATAACGGTTGCGGCATGGGTCTCGAAGACTTACAGCAGGCAGCCCTTCCCCACAGCACCAGCAAAATTCGCGTCAGCCGAGATCTTACTCGTATCACCAGTTTGGGATTCCGGGGAGAAGCGCTCCACAGTCTGGCGCAGCTGTCTCAACTCAGTCTCTACAGTCGTCTCAATCCTGATTTTCAAACGCAGAATTCTGAAGGACTTGCTTCATCAAGCGACGGCTACTGCATCCAGTACGATCGCCACGGTCAGCCGATTTCGCAAGAAACTGTGGCGATCGCCCCCGGCACGATTGTGGTAGTCGATCAGCTTTTCGGCAATTGGCTGACACGACGCCAGTCGCTGCCCTCATTGGCGCAGCAGTTTCGAGCAGTGCAGCTAACGGTACATCATCTCGCCCTCTGCCATCCTGCGGTGACCTGGCGCGTCAGCCGTAGCAACCAAGACTGGTTTTCTATCTATCCCAGTTCTAGCAGTCGCGACATCTTGCCCCAGCTTGTGCGCAGCATTGACGCGGCAGACTTACGAGAAGAATGGCGCGATGTGGATCGTGGCCGCATTTATCCCCTCATCGGACTGCCCGATCGCTGTCATCGGCACCGTCCTGACTGGGTGAAGGTCGCTATCAATGGTCGGATCGTGCGATCGCCAGAACTCGAACAAAGTATCGTCGGCGCATTCCGCCGAACCCTACCGCGCGATCGCCATCCTGTCTGCTTTGTGCACCTGAACGTTCCTAGCGACGCTATCGACTGGAATCGCCATCCTGCCAAGTCAGAAATCTACCTGCGTCATCTAGAACAGTGGCAAGAACAAATTCAAGAGGCGATCGCCCACATTCTCAATCTCAACCCTAGCAGCACACCTGACTCTCTCTACACTGAGAAAATAGCAGGCCGAGTGACCCAATTGCTCAAAACAGCAGAAGCTTCTGAACAGTACGGAACACCTGATTCCTCCCTGACCCGCTCGGAGCGACTGAGTGCTATCGAGGAGGACAAAGACGAGGAAAAATTTGACGAAGCAGCCCCCCTTCCGTCCCTCAATGCCGTGGCTCAAGTTCACAACACTTATATTCTGGTAGAGCACCCCAGCGGCATGTGGCTCGTGGAACAACACATCGCCCATGAGCGCGTGCTGTACGAACAGTTGTGCGATCGCTGGACGGTCGTTCCGCAAGAATCTCCTGTCATCCTCAATCATTTGAGCGAAGATCAAGTCGAACAGCTCCGACGGTTATCTTTAGATGTAGAAGCCTTCGGAGACAGTGCTTGGGCGGTACGCAGCATTCCACAAGCTTTAGTCGAACGGGACGACTGTGCAGATGCTCTAATCGAGCTGAGCTTGGGCGGAAGTTTGGATGTGGCGATCGTTGCTACAGCCTGCCGAGCTGCCATTCGAAACGGTACGCCTCTAGAACCGTCGCAGATGCAAACCCTCATTTCTCAATGGCAGCGCACCCGCAACCCACGCACTTGTCCCCACGGTCGCCCTATTTTTCTGGCTCTAGAGGAATCGAGGTTATCTCGATTTTTCCGTCGCCATTGGGTGATTGGAAAGAGTCACGGAATCTAGGAAAATGTCACGGTATTGATCAAAACGCTGAACACATTATGACAATGCGCGATCGCTTAACAGCCATTGATGAAGAATTTTCTAAACGAACGCTGAATCTAGACCCGGCAGGCTATTTCACCATCAGCATAGATCGCGATGCCGGACTCATTCGGGCGCGCCACTACTCCAACACGATTGATTCTCGTGGATTGGCGATCGACCCAAAAACGGGTAAGCCCATTCCTGCAAAGGGTTCAGTCAAGCGAGAACCCACCTTAACGGTTACCGGACGAACCGCGAAGGAAATCTGCATCAAACTCTTTGAAGAAGTTCGTCCTTGTCCGGTCAGTTTGATGAGCCACGCCGCCTATCTTGGGCGAGAATTTGCACGGGCAGAGCAAGCGCTGGTCTCTGACCAGGACTATCTTCAAGATTAATTGGCGAAACAAGAGTGTTTCAAATCTTGCAATAGTTTTCATTCCTCTATATAAAAAAGCGAAGAACATAAAAAAGCGAAAAACAGTGAAGCAGGAAATTCCCTACTCCACTGTTCATTGATTCGCCAATTTGTCAGTCAGTACATCCGCATCGAATCTCTGAAAGTTCGATGCGGATGTACCAATATTTAGAAATAAGCCCTAGGCGAGACCTAACCGCGACGGGTGACTTTGTCTTTCTGGCTGACGAACACTAAGCCAACAATGACCGGAATAACAACAATCACTGCGCCAGCGAGCAGGCTGTATAGGAAGTTAGCTAGAGAGGGTGTCATGTTCTTGAAACCGTTTAAATAACTTTGCGTATCTTTAATATTACTCTGAGATGCCCAATCTTGAGAAGTGCCGATGCCTAAGTGCGATCGCCCTTCATTTAATGAAATCGACAGAGTTTACTCCTTCCAACTTGAGGATTTCAGCGATAGGATTAGGTTAGAGGAATATTGCAAAATGTAATATTTCGACTCTACACATTTATTTTCTTTAGATATATCTTCATGACCGCGTTCACTCTAGCGATGTCGCCTCTCGGAATCACCAATCTCTCTTTAGGGCTGTTCTTGGCTCTGATGATTTTGCTGTTCATCCTGCGGATCGTCCTGACTTGGTATCCTCAGGCCAACCTCAACAAGCTTCCTTTCAACCTAGTCGCTTGGCCGACTGAGCCTTTCCTCATTCCTCTTCGTAAAGTGATTCCTCCCTTGGGCGGTGTCGATATTACCCCGATCGTTTGGGTTGGAATACTCAGTCTTGCCAGAGAAATTCTTCTCGGACAACAAGGCATTCTCACCATGATGAACCGCATATAATGATTCGATCAGAGTAAGTCATTGTCTCGAAAGCCCTCTCAGCAATCAACTTTTCTTGCTCATCAGCTGTTCTACAAAATCTGTGTAGACCTCGCCTGACTGGAATGCTGCACTTTCTAGGATTTTCTGATGAAAGCCAATCGTAGTAGGTAAACCCGTAATGGCGCATTCTCGCAACGCTCGCTGCATGCGACGAATCGCTGTAGGGCGATCGCTCCCCCACACGATTAGCTTTCCGATCAGAGAATCGTAGTACGGGGGGATGTCGTAGTCAGTGTAAACGTGAGAGTCCATACGAACGCCAGGGCCCCCAGGGGGCAAGTAGCCGCTAATTCGTCCAGGATGTGGACGAAATCCCTGATCAGGATCTTCAGCATTGATCCGACACTCGATCGTATGTCCTCTCAAAACAACTTGCTCTTGAGTGACAGATAGTTTATCGCCTTGAGCCGTTCGAATTTGCTCCGCAATCAGGTCTAAGCCCGTTACCATCTCCGTTACAGGATGCTCTACCTGAATACGGGTGTTCATTTCCATGAAATAGAAATTTCCAGACTTATCAAGTAAGAACTCAACCGTGCCAGCTCCGACATAGTTGATGGATTGGGCAACGTTGACCGCCGCACTGCCCATCTTCTCGCGTAGCTCTGGAGTGAGAGCAGGGCTAGGAGCCTCTTCCAAAAGTTTCTGGTGGCGACGTTGAATCGAACAATCCCGCTCCCCTAGATGAATCACATTGCCGTGGCAGTCGGCAAAAATCTGAAACTCGATATGGCGAGGACGCTCGATAAATTTTTCTAAGTACAGCCCAGGGTTACCAAAAGCAGCTTCGGCCTCTCCTTTGGCTGCAAGAAACATGCGAACCAAATCCTCATCGCCTTTCACCAGACGCATGCCTCGTCCGCCACCACCAGCAGTCGCCTTGATCATGACCGGATAACCGATTTCGCGAGCCAGCTTTAACGCTTCTTTGTCGTCCTCCAGCAGTCCCTCGCTTCCCGGAACCGTAGGAACTCCAATGCGCTTCATCGTTTCCCGTGCAGTAGACTTATCGCCCATCGACTGCATTGCTTCTGGGGTAGGGCCAATGAAGGCAATCTGATGATCTGCACAAATTTCGGCAAACCGAGAATTTTCTGCTAAAAATCCATATCCAGGATGAATCGCTGTCGCATTGTGAGTTAAAGCTGCAGAAATAATATTGGGAATGTTGAGATAGCTTTTGCTGCTAGAGGGCTCGCCAATGCAAACAGCCTCATCTGCTAGCTGCACATGAAGCGCATTGCGATCAATCGTTGAATGCACCGCGACCGTTGAAATTCCCATCTCTTCGCAGGTACGGAGAATGCGAAGGGCAATTTCTCCACGGTTTGCAATGAGTATTTTCGAAAATTGCATCTTCTACTGTTTAACGAAATACGTTTAGCAACATGTGATCCAGAAAAGGTGAGGTTGCAACGATATGAAAACTAGAGCAGTGTATTCACAAGTCACGTCTGTCAAAGTGAAGCTTGCATGACGCTAAAGCTTACTGCTTGTAGAGAGTATATGCGTGAGGCAACACACGGACGATTCAGAGCATTATCGTATCACTCTTGATGAAGAGAATGATCGGCTTAGAGTAGATGGACGTCGGGAAACAGCTAACCTAACCTGTCGCAGGATGGTGCGATCGCCAATTCTTCAACCGCATTATGAAACCCATAGCGCATTTAGTCTGCAACCCACAAAATACAAACGATCAGCCCCAAAGCAAAGAGCGATCGCTTCAAGGGCGATCGCTCTTTGCAGTTGTATCGTTTTGCCTGAGCTACAGCTAATGTGTTATCAATCAGCCGTGGCCAGCTCGGTGCTGCCACGAGAACGGCGGCGGGTCAACGTGTTGAACAACATCTGACCGATAGCTTTAATCAAGTTACCTTCCAGCTCTTGGAAGAGCTTCATATTCATGCCGAAAGCTGCATTCGCTTCATCTACGATTTTGTCTGCCATTTCATCGCTGATGTCGAGGTCATCCATCGCTTGACGATATTCAGCTTTGAACGCTTTCTCGTCTGAAATCTCTTCAAACTCGTAAAAAGCAGTCCCTTCACCTTCGCCAAGATTCATCGCTCTCTTGGCAATATTCTTGAGAATTTGTCCTCCTGACAAGTCGCCTAAGTAGCGAGTGTAGGAATGAGCAACAAGTAGCTCAGGCTCGTTGTTCGATATGTCGCGAATACGCTGCACATAAGTCTTAGCAGATTCTGTTGGGGCAACTTCGCTGCGCCAATTGTTACCAAAGTAATACTGTAAATCTTGCTCAAGAGTAGCTTTACGATTTAGCTCCGGAAAGTAGATGTTAGAAACAATAGGATGGTGCTTGTGACGCTCCATCTCCTCTTCCATAGCCGAGTAAACAAAGTAGAAATCAGATACCAACTTGCGGTAAGAGTTTTTCTCAACAACTCCCTTGAGAAAACACTTTACAAACCCCATGTTCTCAGCCATGGAATGAGATTTTTTTGTCCCTTCCCGCAGCTTAGTTGCTAGATTGCAGCTCATACTAAAAAGTCCTAACTACTTGAACACTTTTTCAACATCTAAATCTATAAACCCGGAGCAAGAAACTCCAGCAGGGAGATACCGATCAGCCATATACAGTGGGCCGGATATAGCAGTAAAAACGAGCAGGCTGTAAAACCTCAACCCAGACCCAATACTTCACCTATCTGCCTGAAAGCAGAACGCGAGAAGTTCGATGTAGAAGAGTATGCAAGATATCTTACGAGTCCATATACGCAAGTTATCCTACAAAAACACTAATCACTAATCAAATATTGCAGGAGAAGCACTTCCCCTAGTTTGCCAGATTAGACTGATTTAACGAGAGTTTCCGTTACATTTTCTTACAGCATTGCAATGAAATGTTTGAAAATACTCCGAAATTAAAAATCAGGCAATCGCCCAGGCTTCTTCCATAGCAAGGAATGAAAAGATTTAGGTTACTGTCGAAACATCTTCAACCGTTCAAAAGCAAGACCTAAAGTTTCAATCACTCATAAAACATGAGAATCCTGTTGATTAATCGGTTGATCAACCAACAGGCGATCGCCAGATCTCGATCTCTCGTAAGCAAACACTTGCATTGTAAGACCTACTCTTTTACCGCTTCCAACATACGAGAGAAATAGAACCGTGTTTTGGTCATGGCGTTCCGCTGAATCTTCCAGCCATTGGACTCTAAAATACGCACAACGTCTGATTCTCGGTGCAGGTAAGCGCGTGTCGCTTTGCTAGGGCCAGGGAAAAAGTCCCCAATTTTCTTCAGCGCTGTATAGGCTAGGGTTTTAGGCGCAAAGCTGAGCACCAGACGCGATTCAGCCAAACAGCTAAGATGAGAAATCATATCCGCAGCTTTGTCTTGAGGATAGTGAATTAGCACATCCAGACAAACAACTGTATGGTAGGTGCCATCGAGTTCTTCCAAGTCTCTTACGGCAAACGTTGGGTTTGTCGATTGCCCCAACGTGGCCTGCGATCGCTCTTTTGCTTCACCCACCATCTTTTCTGATATATCACTAGCAAAGACTTTCGCACCCATTTCTGCCATGGGAATGCTGAGACTGCCCACGCCACATCCAGCGTCACAGATGGATAGGTCACTGAGGTTAGCGTCATCTCTAAACCAGCTCAACAAAGTGTCAACCGTCTGCTGATGCCCTTTACGAATATCGAGCTGCACTTTGTTGACATCACCATCGCCATAAATGCGCCGCCAGCGGTCAAACCCATTAGAGTTGAAATAGTCTTTAACAATTACCTTGTCATTAGTTTTGCTGTCAGCAATATTCATGCGATCGCCTAACCATAGATAGAATCAAACACTTCATTCACCGACTGATCCTATTACGTTTTATTGCCAGAGTTGAACACTGCCCTTGCAGTTCGTAACGAAAGTTCAAGTTTCGACAGCAAGACGAAGTGCGATCGCCGAACAGCCTGATCGAATAGAGCAAGCTTTGACAACACCAGGAAAATTCAAGTTGACAATATCCTCAGAGGATCATTGCAACGTATCAGATGGCGCACCGGAGTCTTGTAGATTCTCCTAAATCTCTCTCAGAAGGAGAAATTTGAAGGCAATGCTCCTCTTCTTAAGGGAGCAATAGGTAGGGTTGACAACCCAAAACTTTCAGTTTCTACCCAAACTAAGTAGATTTCTCTTCAAACTTCTGCTGAAGTCGATCAGCTTCTTCGAGAGTTTCCGTCGGATCGTACTCTGCCGTTTGCTGAATGTAGTTTAGCTTAATCTCTTCCAGCAGGTCGGAAACTAAATTTTGCAGTTCCTGACGAGTTGATTCTTCTTGCAACTCGTTAAACAGCGCATCTTTGAAATCTTGAGTCAAGCGATCGACGAGTAACTTACCTTCAGTATCAGAATAATAGGCGGATAGAACGTCATAAGTCATCTGAGACAAGTACGTCGAAAGTTGCTCAACAAAGTCACTAGGCAGTGTGTCAACGCCCGGAAGATCCAAAACGCCTTGATAAACACTCGACTGTTTAAATACGTTATCCAAGTTGTAGCGAAGCACCGTTTCCAGTTCAGGCTGTACGCGAGGCAATACTTTATAAATTGAGAGCTTCAAAAGTCGATCGAAGATAGCATCTGCCTTATCAATATTGCTGACCTGAATATAGTCCTTAGGTTGAAACAACATTTTGGCTGCAGCTCCACTTTTAACCGATTCGCTAGCTTGGTTAACGATTCGTACAAGAAGAAAAGCAGACACCCGATCGGATATATAAGCTGCTGGCTCATGAGTAATCTGAGACAAGACCCTCCCCATATTAAACAACTGAGCCTGATGCGATCGCACTAAAGCTGGAACAATTCTCAACCAGCGCCAAAATGGCAATATCAGAAAGAGATCGTACCAGCGACGAAGCATGGTATCGCCCCAATTCAGCTCGTCTTTTCTATAACTTGCGGCGAACGTTCTAACCAAAAAATCAATACCAAAAAAGACAATAAAGTAATTATCAATACGTTGGATACCCTGCCTGTACAAGGGCTCGTAATAATCTATGACGAAGGGCAAATACTTCGCATACAAGCCTTCTAACGCGGGGTATGTTTTGTTGAATATGACGATCGCCAAGTTTATCCAAATCAGGACAGCTACAGCTCGACTCCACCATTGCCAAGGATGTGGGTTATCCGCTGCAGTCGGTAGAGAGTTAGCTATGCCCATAGGAGTCTTAACAGACTTGACTTCTTGAAAGTTCTGTTGAGAGTTGCCTGCTGGAAAACTTTTGAGAGTTTCTGTGGTCTTTTCCCTTGTCAATTTTCTCTCTACTTGATTAGGTTGGGATCGTGTTTCTGCTTCCATAAGTAGGTTGAGAGAGCCAGTTGAAGAGTCGCAATACAGTGGCTTTAATTCCTAAAACTCAAAAATAAAAGAGATGGAAGTTCAACCACTAAAGTAGGTTTAGATGAGTTAAAACTTAAAAATAAGCTCGCAGGAGTAAACATACTGTTCACCCCTGCTAGAACTGTATTGGCACTATGCTTGTCGAACCGACTTTTGCATCAGCGACACAACCTTTTAGATGCCTTATCTCCACTTGCGATCGCCATCTTCATCTGTGCGCGCCTGACGAATGACATCAGAAATTTCTTCCGCATCTTTGACGTGATGCAATGCTTCCTGGTTTCCATCTTCCTCTTCTACAACGAAGTATGTAGGAACAACCACACGCTCACCCGTAATATCAGCGGTGTTGACCGCAACTTGCTGCGACTTTTCTTCCAAGCTCTTTTTTTCTTGAACGCGATCGCCTGGGTTTACGGTCGGGTTCTCATTCATCAGCGTATCATGATGGGCTTGGCGCTGCTCGGGTGACACTTCTTCCGGGGTCAACGGCTGATTGCTAACGTCAGAGTTTGATTGCTTCTGGGGTGATGGAGTAGACATAGAATAATAAACCAGCTATCTGCAAACCTGAACTACAATTTCGAGTCGCCGTTTCAGGTCTTGTTTTGATATCAACTGCTTACAACTTACATAAAAGGTGGGCTAATCTCTGTCCTTCAGAAGTGATAAATTTGCATGGCACGTTATCCAACCAAATAGGCAGCTAGAGTCATTCAAAACTCGTTCTTGCTATAGCAATCGCAGATAGGTTAGGACAAGATATTGATGGAGAAGCCGCGTACCGCGTGGCTTCTCCATCAACTATTGGTTTTACATCAGCGCGTAGCACTATATGGGGTACTGTTTGGCGATCACAAAAAAACGAGAGCGCCTAAGCGCTCTCGTTTACAAAAACCAACAAATCAGCAATGTGCCAACCAAGCCTAGACCTTTCCGAGGGTACGGTCTAAACGCCTAGTTTTGGTTGCCACGTCGCTAGTCATCATCTCCAGCTTCGTTTGAGTCAAGCTCGAGACCGCCCACTTCACTTCTATCATCAATGATCGAAGAACTAGAATCCCCACTTCCATTGCCAGCAGGACGCTGGCCATAACCTGCAAGGCCAGACGAGCCGCCAACTAGCTCAGTATCATCTTCACTGACATGACGTTTTGCCATCTCAGACGGCGGAAAAACATCTAAACCCCCTTCTAGCTCATACGTACGAGCTGAGTGGTCATCTAGTACAACATCCTGCATATCGAAGTCTCCCTCGATAACGTTACTGTCGTAAGCAGCATCAGAACTACTTGCCGTCATCTCTTCGTAAGCATTGAAGCCGGTGCCTGCCGGAATCAAACGACCGATGATGACGTTTTCCTTCAATCCTCTCAGCCAATCAGATTTACCTTCGATCGCAGCTTCCGTCAAGACACGAGTCGTCTCTTGGAAACTCGCTGCCGAAATAAAGCTATCCGTGTTGAGAGAAGCTTTCGTGATTCCCAACAGCACCGGAGTATATTCAGCAGGTGCACCACCCGTAATCGACATTGCTTCGTTGCCCTGCTCAACTTGATACAGTTCAACCAGTTCTCCAGGCAACATAGTGGTGTCTCCCCCATCGTCAATACGAACTTTGGAGGTCATTTGCCGCACAATCACTTCGATATGCTTGTCTGAGATGTCGATGCCCTGAGACTGATATACAGACTGGACTTCATCCACCAAGAAGGTTTGAACCTCTCGGAGACTAATAAGCGCTGCTTCATTGAACCCTTTCGTTTCTCGATGCAGTTGGAAAAAGATGTCAAGAATCTCATGGGGATTTGCAGGTCCATCGGTCAGAGGTTCTGCCGCTTGAACAACTTGCCCATCCGAAACAATAACGTTTTGCCCCATTCCGATTGGGTACTCAATTGTTACTCCATCATCTTCGACAACCTTGACCTCAACAGTCTCGTCGTCGCTGTAAACGACTTGTGCCGTTCCTGGACGAGCCGAAAGAATACAGGCTTCTTTTGGTTTACGGGCTTCTAGCAGCTCTTCAATTCTTGGCAGTCCTTGAATGATATCTCCAGTCTTTGCACGCTCAAACACCAGCAGAACTAGGTTGTCACCCCGCTGTACCAAGTCACCATCGTCAATGTGCAACACAGCACCCGATGATACCCGATAAGGCCTGGAAATACGCAACTTAACTAAACTACCCATGACCTCTACAACCTGTCCCGATTCTTCGAGGACAATTCCAGGAGCAATCTCAGCACCAGAAACGATTAGATCTCCAACATCAACCGTGGGCTTCTGATCTTGCGTATCCACTGAAAACTGATCCGCCTCGCGCACAATCAAGACTCGACGAATCGCTTCAATTCCTTCTAAGATGCCCTGAACTTCACCGGCTTCCTTACATTGAATTTCGGTACGGGCAACCACAGATCCAGGGGAGATTTGGTCACCTTCTTCGACCAAAAGTCGTGTTTGAGTACTGCCCTGAGTTTGATCGGCCACGACGTCACGTCGAATGACAAGAGTCTCCAAGATGACCATTTGCAGGCGTAACACTTCAGAGTCACTTTCGTCTTCGACAAGCTCAATATCTGCTCCCAAGTGGGGAGATTCTTCGTCAATTTCTAGAACAAGTTGAGTTCTCACCAGCTCAAGACCACTGGCCGACTTGACGCGCTCACCATCCTTGTAAGGAATACGCTGAATAGCTCGAAGTCGAATCGCTCGGTTCTCTTCATCACTGACAGAATCTTGGCTAGGCACAGAAGGCATGTCAGGAACAGTAAATTCCGTGACTGGACGCAGCAGTAAAGCAGGGCCTTCAGGCGAATCCACGTATTCTACATATCGCAGATCAGCAGCCACGATATCTTCGGTAACACCTTCACCAGCATTGACAATCGATCCGTCCTTAGACATCACTTCTTCGGGATTGTCAGCCATGTGAAGCTCACCCGGCTTGATTACAATTTCTCGAAGAATGTCGTTTTTCTGAGTGACTTCAACAACACCACTACTCTGACAATAGATATCCTTGACGACTTCTGTGCCCGCTTCGACATACTGGCCGTCTTCAACTAGGAGTAGAGATAGATCTTTGTTGACTTCATGAGCTTCTTCAGGAATCCAAAGAAGAGTTCCACCTTTAGTTACTTCATAGCCTTGTTTTGCCTTCCCTCGCTTGGCAACCTCAACGCCAGAATATTTGATAATTCCGCCTGTTTGAGTATGGTATCGATCGTCGATCAGCTCAGCAACGACCTGATTGGTAACTACTTTCGTCCCCGGTGTAGCAATCAGCGAGAACCGTTGGTTGCTCTGAGTCTCAATCAAGTATTGCTCACGCCCTTGCGTGCTTTCAACCAGAACACGAGCTTGATTAAGGATGACTGATGCAGTTACAATTTCGACTTCTCGACTTCCCTTACCCTCGGTGTCTTGAGGAATCCGAACAAGACCACCATTCTCGCTGATGAGTCGAGTTTCAGCCAGGATACTGCCCTGTTCGACGCGATCGCCGTTTTTGACGACTGGTTCTGCGCCAGGTAAAAGATTGTAGACTTCGCCCGATAGAATCCAAATCAAACCACCACGTTGGGCACTACGTGTCGTGTTACCTTGGCGATCAGTTTTCTCTTCTGCAACCAAATCCGCAAAGCGAACAGCACCAGCTAAATCAGTCGCAACATCCTTGGTAGCTCGTTCAGTAATCTTCCGAGCACGGCTCATAGCCTGCATTTCAGACAGGATCTGACCTGATGTAACCGAGTCTCCATCTCGCACGAACAAGATAGAACCCTGAGCGACATTAAACTGCTTTTTCTTTGAAGATGTAGCGGCCTCAACTGTGACTTGAATGTTACCTTCCGCAATCAACGCGTCGTCACCGTGGCGTGTTCGGAACGGACGGACTCGAGCTTTGTTATCTCCAGGGAATCGAACTGTACCATTGAATGGGGAACGGAACTGCTGAGCGACCTCTCCTGTAAAAACACCCCCCGTGTGGAATGTTCTCATCGTGAGCTGAGTTCCAGGTTCTCCGATTGACTGAGCTGCAATAATACCCACAGCTTCACCCAAATCAACACCTTTGGCATGAGCTAAGCTCCAGCCATAGCATTTTTGGCAGACACTTCGATTCGCTTCGCAAGTTAGAGGCGATCGCACAACGACTCCATCAACACCGGAACCTTGAATAACTTCCGCCAGCTCTTCCGATATGTCTTGGTTACGAGCAGCAACCAACTCTTTAGTCTTTGGATGAACAACATCCTTCGCCAGTACCCGACCAAGCAAACGATCCTGCAAAGGAATCAAGACCTTCTCACCATCCGTCATACTGGTGACATAAATGCCCCGTTCTGTATTACAGTCAAGCTCCCGGATAATGACATCTTGGGAAACATCAACTAAGCGACGGGTCAGATATCCCGAGTCAGCCGTCCGCAGAGCTGTATCAACAAGTCCCTTACGCGCTCCATACGACGAAATAATGTACTCCGTAACAGTTAGACCTTCCCGGAAGTTTGTTTTAATAGGAAGAGCAATAATCTTACCTTGAGGATCAGCCATCAAGCCCCGCATACCCACGAGCTGGCGAACCTGCGAGATATTACCTCGCGCCCCGGAAAACGCCATCATGTAGACAGAATTCAAGGTATTCGTTGCCTCGAAATTACGAATTACCTCGTCTTTCAGCTCTTCGCTCGTACTGTTCCACGTATCAATGACCTTCTGGAATCGCTCAACTTCAGTAATCTCACCCCGGGTATAGCGACTCTCAGTATCACGAGTTAGCTCTTCAGCAGCGTCCAAGAGTTGACGCTTGCTGGGAGGTACTTCCAGATCATCCACGCTAATAGAAACACCTGCACGAGTGGCGTAGCGAAAGCCCAAGTCTTTCAACATATCTGCCATTTGAGCTGTACGAGCCGTTCCATAATTGATGAACGCCCAAGCCACTAATTTGCGAAGCTGCTTCTTATCAGTGACTCGATTACGAAAAATGAATGGCTGTTCAGACTTTTGATTTGCGAATTGATCTGACATAGTTCTGCTGCCTGTCCCTACCGATTGCGTCTGCGTGCGATGAATATCATGTTTCAATGCCCAGTCCAGAAGCTCTGTCTACGCTTTGAATTGAGCAAAACTCTTTAGCCTTAACTGATCAGTGCATCAAAAATAGTTTTGTTGTAAATGATGCGACCAGGAGTTGTGCGAACATATTGCGAGATTAGATTACCTTCGGCATCTTCGCGAGTACGCCTGAACTTATAAATCTTTGTTACGACACCATTGTCGTTATGCTCTTCAACTGGAGTGTTATCATCCACATCAGACTCCACCATGCCGTCAAAGCGCACCCAGACAAGAGCATGAAGGTCAATCGTTCCTTGATCGTAGGCCATAATAGCGTCATCCATTCCCGCAAAATATTGCCCCTCGCCTCGCTTGGCATTAGGGTTGTCCACCGTTAAGTAATAACAGCCCAACACCATATCTTGGCTTGGCGTAATAATAGGACGTCCCGTTGCAGGCGACAGAATATTGTTGGAAGCAAGCATCAGCAAACGAGCTTCAGCCTGAGCCTCCAGCGATAGAGGTACATGAACAGCCATCTGATCGCCATCAAAATCAGCGTTGAATGCTGGGCAGACAAGAGGATGAATTTGAATTGCTCGTCCTTCTACCAAAATCGGCTCAAACGCTTGAATGCCAAGCCGGTGAAGCGTTGGAGCTCGGTTAAGCATGACGGGGTGACCATCAATAACCTCCTCCAACACATCCCAAATACTTGGATCATTCCGCTGAATCAGCTTCTTTGCTGCCTTGATGTTATTGACTAAACCTTGACGAATGAGTCGGTGAATTACAAAAGGTTGAAACAGCTCGATCGCCATTTCCCGAGGCAACCCGCACTGATGGATCTTCAGCTTGGGGCCAACCACGATGACAGAACGGCCTGAGTAATCGACGCGCTTACCCAAGAGATTCTGACGGAAACGTCCCTGTTTTCCTTCGATAATGTCCGACAGTGATTTCAATGGACGATTGTTAGCACCAACAACAGTACGTCCTCTACGACCATTGTCAATTAAGGCATCTACCGCCTCTTGCAGCATCCTCTTCTCATTACGAACGATAATTTCAGGAGCCAGAATTTCCTGAAGTCTCGCCAAACGGTTGTTTCGGTTGATGACTCGACGATAGAGATCGTTCAAGTCAGAAGTTGCAAATCGCCCACCATCAAGCTGAACCATCGGTCGCAAATCAGGAGGGATGACCGGAATGTAACTCAGTACCATCCAGTCTGGACGAGACTGGGTAGCAATAAAATTATCAATGACCCGCAGACGCTTGATCAGTTTCGCGCGCTTTTGCCCCTTTGCAACCGCGATTTCCTCTCGCAAAGTCTCTGCTGTTTCTTCAAGGTTTAGATCTTCTAGCAAACGTTGAATAGCTTCTGCGCCAATACCAACTTCAACGCCAGTTAACTTAGAATCTTCACTGTAAAGCTGATCCTCAATCTCAATCCATTGATCCTCTGTTAAAAGCTGCTTGTAGCTCAGGTTATCAGCGTTGCCTGGATCTAAAACAACATAAGCATTGAAATAAACGATTTGCTCAACATCGCGCAATGGCATATCCAAGAGAATCGCCATATAGCTAGGAATTCCCTTGAGATACCATACGTGGGTCACCGGAGCTGCCAACTTGATGTAGCCCATACGGTGGCGACGCACGCGGGATTCAGTGACCTCAACCCCACAGCGCTCACAAACAATGCCCCGATGGCGAACACGCTTATATTTACCGCAATGGCATTCCCAATCCTTCGCAGGCCCAAAAATTCGCTCACAAAACAAGCCATCCATTTCGGGCTTGAGTGTCCTGTAATTGATCGTCTCAGGTTTAGTGACCTCTCCTACAACCATGCCATTCGGCAAGGTTCGCTCACCCCATTGACGCATCCGATCGGGAGATGCGAGCCCAATTTTGACGTAATCAAACCGCTGTTCTAACTTTGGCATTGCGAAATTTTCCTGTTTTGTGATGCTCAATCGCGGAATACTTAATCCCTGATCAGTTAAAACGCCGATCAGAAATATATTCGGAATGCTCGATCTAAACCCACTCTTACGATCAAGCATTCCGACTCAAGGTATTCTGCTACTCTTCAACCTCTTCCATTTCTTCGCGGGATAGTGATTCATAAGTCGGTCGAGATGGAGTGCGCCGAGAGCTGACATCAGCCATCAAATCAACTTCTATGTCACGACTTGAACCGTCTTCGTTTGTCTCTAACTTGTGCGCCACAATATCCAAGCACAGGGACTGTAGCTCACGCATCAAGACCTTGAAGGACTCCGGTGTTCCAGGGCGAGGAATAGGCTTACCTTTAACAATGGCGTTCAAAGCTTCATTACGCCCTTGCATATCATCTGACTTCACAGTCAACAACTCTTGCAGTGTGTATGCAGCACCGAATGCTTCTAGAGCCCAAACTTCCATTTCTCCAAATCTTTGACCACCTTGCTGAGCCTTGCCACCGAGAGGCTGTTGGGTAACCAAAGAGTAAGGACCAGTGGAACGAGCGTGAATCTTGTCATCCACCAAGTGAACCAGTTTTAGCATGTAAGCCTTGCCGACAGTAACTGGACGATCAAATGCCTCTCCAGTACGTCCGTCATAGACTTGGATTTTCCCAGGATCTGCAGAGTTGAAGACCCAGTCTTGCCCAGCCCTCTCCTTTGCTTGTTCAAGTTTTTCATGGGTAGACAAACGAGATGCCTCTTCACCATGCATTTCGTCGAATGGAGTCACTTTGAAGCGGACATCTAACATTTGTCCCGCCCAACCCAATAGGCATTCAAACACCTGACCCACGTTCATTCTGGATGGTACGCCAAGAGGGTTGAGGACAATATCGACAGGCGTTCCGTCTGGCAGATAAGGCATATCTTCAGTCGGTAAAATTCGGGAAATAATACCCTTGTTACCATGGCGGCCTGCCATCTTGTCGCCGACCTGAATTTTACGTTTTTGGGCTACATATACTCGGACAACCATGTTTGCCCCAGGAGGTAACTCATCGCCTTGTTCGCGGGTAAATACTCGAACATCAACGACTCGACCTTTCTCTCCATTAGGGACACGCAGAGAGTTATCACGAACATCCCGAGCTTTTTCTCCGAAAATAGCACGGAGCAGTTTTTCCTCAGGAGGTTGATCGGATTCACCCTTGGGAGTTACTTTACCGACGAGAATGTCACTCGCCTCAACCCAAGCACCAATACGAATAATGCCTCCTTCGTCGAGTTGCCTTAAAGCATCTTCACCGACGTTAGGAATTTCACGGGTAATTTCTTCGGGACCCAATTTGGTCTGACGCGCCTCGATTTCATACTTCTCAATGTGAATAGAGGTGTAAACGTCGTCATAAACTAGGCGTTCGCTGATCAGGATAGCGTCTTCGTAGTTATAACCTTCCCAAGGCATGTAAGTAATTAAGACGTTTTGCCCTAAAGCAATTTCACCTCCCTCAGCAGCTGAACCATCAGCAATCACTTGACCGGCAACAATTTGGTCACCATGGAATACAATTGGGCGTTGATTGAGGCACGTGTCTTGGTTAGAGCGCTGATACTTCTGCAGCACGTATTCATGAACTGTTCCTTCTTCGTCCTGAATACAAACCCGATTCGCGTCGACGTAGCTAACCCGACCTGCAACTCGACTGACGAGAACCATACCTGAATCTCGAGCAGCCTGAGCTTCCAGACCAGTTCCAACCAAAGGCCGCTCTGGCCGCAACAAAGGCACGGCTTGACGCTGCATGTTAGATCCCATCAATGCTCGGTTAGCATCATCGTGCTCGAGGAAAGGAATTAGGGAAGTTGCAACCGAAATAATTTGAACCGGAGAAACAGCGACATAGTCAACTTCAGCAGGTGACGTGGTGGTGAAGTCTTGTCTATATCGAACCGGAACAGTTTCACCCAGGATATAACCATTCTCATCAGTCGAAACGTCTCCCGGCGCAACTCTGAGATCGTCTTCCTCATCCGCTGTCATGTAAACCGGCGCCTCCTCTTTGAGAACACGCCCGTCGCTCACTCGGCGGTAAGGTGTCTCAATAAACCCATATGAATTAACACGAGCATGAGTGGCTAATGAACCGATTAGTCCAGCATTTGGACCCTCAGGAGTTTCAATCGGACAAATCCGACCATAGTGAGAAGGGTGAATATCTCGCACCGCAAAACCGGCTCTTTCTCGAGTCAAACCTCCCGGACCTAAAGCGCTTAAACGCCGTTTGTGAGTTAACTCCGCAAGTGGATTGGTCTGATCCATAAACTGCGAGAGCTGAGAAGAACCAAAGAACTCTTTGATCGCTGCAACAAGGGGCTTAGGATTGACGAGAGACGCAGGCGTCAAAGCATCGGCATCCGAGACGGTCATACGCTCTCGGATAATCCGCTCCAAACGATTGAGACCAACTCGAACTTGATTTTGAAGCAGCTCACCGACCGAGCGAACTCTGCGATTGCCTAAGTGGTCAATATCATCCACCGAACCAATATCAAATTCAAGATTGATTAGATAGTCAACAGAGGACAAAATATCTTGAGGCGTCAGAACTCGAAGCGTATCTGGCACGTTTAGGCGTAGCTTACGATTGAGCTTGTAGCGTCCCACACGTCCTAAGTCATAACGCTTGGAGTCAAAAAAGCGAGAATCTAAAAGCTGCTGACCTCCAGATACCGTAGGAGGCTCACCCGGACGTAGTTTCCTATAAAGCTCCATGAGAGCTTCTTCCTCGGAAAACTGACCTTCTTTCTCGATCGTCTTCTGGAAGTATTCAGGATGTCTAAGTGCGTCGAAAATTTCTCCATCAGATAGTCCCAGTGCTTTGAGGAGAACCTGAGCCGATAGCTTCCGAGTCTTGTCAATCCGCACCCAAACCAGATCATTTTTGTCTGTCTCAAACTTCAGCCATGCTCCTCGGTTGGGAATGAGACTAGCGTTATAAGTTCGACGCCCATTTTTATCAATCTCCGCCTTGAAGTAAACGCCCGGACTACGGACAATTTGGTTAACGATGACCCGTTCTGCGCCGTTGATGATGAAGGTTCCACGATCAGTCATTAACGGCAGATCACCGATAAAAACTTCCTGCTCCTTAATTTCCCCTGTCTCTTTATTGATAAGTCGAGTCGGAACGTACATCTGAACAGCATATGTACTGTCTCTCCGCTTTGCCTCATCAACATCATATTTAGGTTGCTTGAGCCTGTAGTGCTTGCCCAAGAAATGTAATTCTAGCTTGCCAGTGTAATCAGTAATAGGCGAAAAACTGTCGAGCTCTTCGATTAAACCTTCTTCTAAGAACCAGCGAAAACTTGCTCTTTGAATTTCAACTAAGTCAGGCAGTGTAAACTCAGGGGAGGTTTGAGTCAGGTTAGTCATGCGTCTCCTCGGATGGGTCGCCTCTAGGCGTGCCAAATACTACGATACTACTTTTGATCTGTCAACTAAAAGTCAGAAATCAGAAAAGAGGGGCTTGTTGAGCCTATTACTTCGACCGAAGAACCAAATGTGATTCTTGAACCATTGCTGCAAGAGGATTCTCCGAAAATATTAAGAATTGATGCATTTCATTTGTCTGAATAGAGGCTTGAATAAACACTACTCCTAAGATTTTTGTCACTTAGAGCTTTTTCCGTCACCTGTGAGCACGTCTGTGCGAGCGTATCTGTGTTTTCGCGGGATGCAGAGGCAAAAAGCCTATAGCTTACAACACGTTTTTGTTACTCAAATTTATGACTCAAAAACGGTGGCAAGAGCAATCTGAAATAACTCAGAAGATTGTATGCAATGTGCTACCTGACTTGTGTACCTGTGAAGAAGATGGGTCAGTTCCTTAAAATTCATTGGAAACAAGCTCCAAATCGAGCTTGAATAGGCGGCAGGCATTAGAACAGGTTATTGATGCGATCGCATCTACCGACGTGTTCCGAAGCTCAGCAAGTCGTTCTGCTACATGGCGAACATAGCTAGGCTGGTTGCGCCCTTTTCCTCTGTGAGGAACTGGTGCTAGAAATGGACAATCCGTCTCAATAAGCAGGCGTTCATCTGGAACGAGTTGAGCTGACTCATGCACTTGTTGCGCATTCTTGAACGTCACAATGCCACTAAAGCTGATGTAAAATCCTAAGTCCAAGAACCGCTGAGTTTCTTCTGGGGTTCCGCTCCAACAGTGCATGACGCCCTGAACCGAACCATGGGACTGCCAGAATTGATTGAGAAGCTCTATAGCTTGAGAAGCTGCGTCTCGACAATGAACAATAACAGGCAAATTTAGGCTTCTAGCTACTCTGAGTTGAGCAGAGAAAGCATCAAACTGTTCTTGATGGTTTTCTGCTTTAAAGAAGTCTAGACCTGTTTCACCGATCGCCACAACTCGCGGGTCTGATTGCGCGAGCTTACAAATACGTTGTTCTGCATCAGGAGTCCACTGAGCATCAACATCGAGTGGGTGCAAACCTACTGCAAAAGACAATTCCGGATATTGATTAGCGATCGCACGGATGGAATCAAACTCACTCGGCTCAACACAAGAATGAACCAAGCGAACAACTCCTGCATCACGCCACTCTTGGGCAACTTGATCCAGATCTGAATGGAATGTCGAGAAGTTTAAATGAACGTGGGTATCAATCAACTGCATAACAGTAGTTCTAGCACCAACCTCCCTAGAACAGAGCCTTTACATCAAAGGGTGATGTCAGTCCCTGTGAAATTATGCTCGAACATAGACAGATTCGGCTTTCTCAGATTTAGCACTCTTCGTAACTTACGAATCTTCGGCGAATCTTTAGCAAGACCTGCTTCAGTCACTCTTACAAGATGGGAAATATCAAGTCAGAAGCCAACGCTTCAAGCAGAAGACGATTCGGGCGACACACTCTGTTTTACGTAGCGAGAGAGTCTTGCTTTTTTGCGGGAACCGCTGTTCTTATGGAAAACGCCCCGTTTAACCGCTTTGTCGATCTTGCTGTAAGCAACCGACACACGTTCTTGAACTTCTTCTTTCGCTTCAGGAGACGGGCTTGCAGCATATGCATCAGCAGCAGCCATGCAGCGCTTCATCAAGGTTCTAACTGCGGATTTGTAAGACTTGTTTTGGAGGCGGTTTCGCTCGGTAATTTGAACCCGTTTAATCGCTGATTTGATGTTAGGCACGGCATCTCCCTAAAAACTTCCCACGAATTTGTAATCATATCAAAAAAAAAAGAGAAATGCTAGAGCAATTCCAAGCGTTGCAATAGAGTTTCGCTCGCCACCTCATCAAAATGCAGTTTCAAAATGCAGTTGTAGATTGTGCAGCTGTAGATTTTGATAGACCAACGACATAGAGGTGGAAGGCGATGCCTCTAGCAACTTCAAGCATCTTGCGAGGGATAAGGCGCGGGGAGGGATGCGATGGGGGAAATTTGAAAACCACACGTTTATCGCTCCAACACGCTAGCCTGTAAGAGTATCAAATCGGTACAATACTAAAGAAAAGACAGGTTCTGTAACATCCACGGCTAGATTAGGTTGGCTTGACATGATTCTCGGCCCAGAACTACAAGTGACTGAATGGTTAGGGCAAAACGCACATGGGTGTGGTTACGTAACTGGAGACCCTTGCTCGGGGATCAGCCCGTTCAATTAGGCATGTTTCTCAACACGTGCCTTTGCCAAACAGCTTTTTCCACGAAGTTTCTACTCCACAAAGATCGTGCTTATATTTCCTAAGCGACAAAAGTTTAGACTGTAAAAGGCATGCAAATGTCGTTGTTGATAAGATTTCGCACTGTTTCTAGAATTTAGATTTTGGAGCCATGATGACAGAAATGGATTGGGATCTAAGTTTGACTGATGTTTTGAGTTGAAGTGGCGATGCTGCGAATAATTACTCAGCTAGCTGAGGCACGAGCCGAACTGCGTCGCATTTGCGGCCGTACAAACAACGAACATGTCGTCAACAAAGAGGCGACTGTTCGGGAAGTGCTTCAGGCGGTTAAGCGTCAGGGCGACCAGGCGCTTTTGCATTACACAGAAGAATTTGACCATCAGATTCTCAAATCTGACGAGCTGCGGGTCAGCGGGTCAGAGCTGGATGCTGCATATCAGCAAGTTTCGAAAGAGCTTCTAAAAGCAATTCAGACGGCCTGTCGTAACGTTGAAGCCTTCCATCGACAGCGAACTCCCCGAAGCTGGGTGCATTTTGGAGAGAACGATGTTGTTTTAGGCAAGCGCTACACGCCTGTCGATCGCGCTGGAATTTACGTCCCTGGAGGACGAGCAGCTTACCCAAGTACGGTTATCATGAACGCCATTCCGGCTCGCGTGGCAAAGGTGCCTCAAATCGTTATGGTTACGCCTCCGGGAGCAGAGAAGGCTCTGAATCCAGCCGTTTTGGTGGCAGCCCAAGAAGCAGGGGTTCATGAAATTTACCGCGTTGGGGGTTCTCAGGCGATCGCCGCTCTAGCCTACGGAACAGCAAGCATTCCAAGCGTAGACGTAATTACGGGCCCCGGCAATATCTACGTCACCCTGGCTAAAAAGATGGTGTACGGGACAGTTGGTATCGATTCGCTTGCTGGCCCGTCAGAAGTCCTTGTGATCGCCGACTCTAAAGCAAATCCAGTTCATGTTGCATCTGACCTACTGGCACAAGCTGAGCATGACCCAATGGCTTCAGCCATCTTGCTGACTCCTGATTCAGCCTTGGCGCGTCAGGTTGTGAGTGAGGTGAAAAAACAGTTAGTCAATCATCCTCGCAGCCTTGATACTGAGAAAGCGATCGCCAACTATGGATTAGTGGTCATCGTCGATTCATTAGAGACCGCAGTGCAGCTCTCCAATGAGTTTGCTCCAGAACATTTGGAACTCGAAGTGGAAGAGCCCTGGGATCTACTGGAAAATATTCGCCACGCAGGAGCCATCTTCCTGGGATATTCCACTCCAGAAGCAGTTGGAGATTATCTAGCGGGGCCGAATCATACTCTACCCACATCTGGAGCAGCTCGATACGCGTCTCCTCTGGGAGTTGAAACTTTCATGAAGCATTCCAGCCTAATTCAATACTCGCCTGCTGCCTTGAGCCAGGTCGCAGGAGCAGTTGACTTACTGGCCACAGCTGAAGGTTTGCCCTCTCACGCAGATTCGGTGCGATATCGGGTAACGGGTGAGACAACTAAAGATGATACAGAGAGTTCTGAAGACGAATAGGCCGCTGGTTAGCCTTTCCACAACCGCTGGCACAACACGAGTACAACGGATCAATTCCTAAGATTTCTGGTGTTTTGCTGCTATAGAGTGCCAGAAGTTTTACATGACCCTCTGTCTCTATCTCAATCGACATGGACGCTAAGCTAGTGCTGTAGACCCTGAGTATTCCGTAGAGTGAGACAGTCGAAAGAAGAACTCACCCTAATAAAAATAGGGTAGGTAAAGATTGAGAAGGCGTTGCACATTCGAAGAATGATTTTGGTAAGGGCATCGCGATGCGATGCCCTTACAGCAGGTCATCCATGAGTTGAATCTTTCCGCATCATTCCATGCTGTGCAACGCCATTGAGAAGAAACTCAATTTTTCTTCAACATCAACGTTCACTTTGGAGATACATCCTAAAATGAACCCAAAAAAGCAACTCAGGATTAGATGACTACTCCTTTGATCTAGGCTCGTGGTCAACCCTGAAGTCGCGCTTGTTGATGGTGTAGTTCTCAACAGGGTGCAACCAGTCCAGACAATTCGAACAGCCCGGATTTACTGGCATTGATCTTCGCTCTCGCGATGGTTCGTGAACCATTTGTGGAACTCTCTAATGAAGAGCAGTCATGAAAGCTGGACTACAGTTCTGAAGGCCCCAACATAGATGCCTTATGCCACCAGAGTTTGTCAATCCTATTCCCCAAGGACAGCGCACCCTAGCAGCAATCGTTATTACCGATGGTGTAGGCTTCAGTGCTCGCATGTCTACAGATGAAGAGCTGACCCTCGGCTTGATTCGTCGAGATTTACAGATGATGACGCAAATCTGTGAACCTCAGGGAGGTCACGTGCTCAAGTCCACGGGCGATGGGCTGCTGATGTATTTTGCTAGCGCCGCCAATGCCATGAGTTGTGCGATCGCCATCCAGAAACAGCTTGCCGAACTTTCAGCCGACCGACAGCCCAAGGAAGTGCTAATGCACCGTATTGGAGTGCATTTAGGTGATGTTTTCTTGAGCGACTCCGATGTCATGGGTAACGGGGTCAACATCGCTGCACGACTGCAAACCCAAGCGGAACCTGGAGGTATATGCTTATCCCAGACGGTCTATGACGTGGTGAAGTCACAGCTCCCTCTGAAAGCCTTATATATGGGAGCGCTGCATCTCAAAAATATCCAAGAGCCCATCGTGGCTTATCACATGATGCCGGGATGCGATCGCCTTGATGAGGGAGAAGCTGTACAGAACGTCGCGGCACAGAATACCAGCGTTTCCAGCGAAGGCCGCTCAAACCAAAATGACTTATCCTCCAACTCTGCCAATTTCAATTCCTCGGAGTCCTCAGTCGAGCAAACCGACTCTAGCGGATTCTCAGTCACCCGCATGGCTGAAGATTGGACGCCTTCCTTGCCTGTCGCTAAAGCGCCATTCCAGCAGGATGCTATTTCTACTGGAGAGTTAATTCACGATCGCTATCGGATTCAGAAATCTTTGGGACAGGGAGGCTTTGGGCGAACCTATCTAGCCAAAGATATTCATCGTTTTGACGATCTCTGTGTGTTGAAAGAGTTCATGCCACTCAATACCTCAAACTATGTTGTGGAAAAGGCACGTATTCTGTTTGAGCGAGAAGCAAAAGCTCTTTATCAACTGAAACATCCTCAAATTCCAAAATTTTTGGCTTGGTTTACCTATGCCCGTCGCCTGTTTATTGTGCAGGAATATGTCAACGGATACAGCTATTCACGACTGTTGCAAAAGCGCCTACAACAAAGCTGTCCTTTTTCTGAAACCGAAGTTATTCAGTGGCTCTATGACTTGCTGATAGTGCTCGACTATCTTCATAATCAGGGCATCGTGCATCGCGACATCTCAACCGACAACGTGATGCAACCTGACAACTCGCCAAAACCTGTCCTGATTGACTTCGGTCTGGTCAAGCAAACGGTGTCGGATGTCTTGACAAAATCAACTCAGCAGACACCGAGTAGTGAAGAGGTATCTAAGCGATCGTTTGTCGGCAAACTCGGCTATGCACCACCCGAACAAATCCGGATGGGACAGTGCTTTCCATCGAGTGACCTCTATGCGTTGGCCGTCACAGCATTGGTGCTACTCACGGGTCGCCAGCCTAACTTGTTAATCGATCCAAATTCGCTGGACTGGAACTGGCGATCGCACGTCGAAGTGAGTGATGCCTTTGCTCAACTGATTAGCCGCATGTTGAACGAAAGGCCGAGCGATCGTTACTCTACGGCCTCAGCAGTTTTGTGTGCCATCCATGACTCTCCCCTGATTTACCAAATCACCCTACGTCCAATCGAAACTCAAATTCAGTCTCAGGCTTGTGCGGCGGAGCGAGTAGCCCTGTCTAGTCAGTCAGTCTCAGACATTCCTCCAGCCTCCGCAACAAGTTCTCTGAGTGCAGAGTTTTTGGAAACCTGTAGAACAGCACTCATCCAGTGTATTGGCCCTATGGCTAATTATCTCTTGGTCGATCTACAGGGTAACCATCCCAATGCCAGTCCTGAGAGAATGGTGCAGTTGCTGGTGCAAGAGATCCCCGATATCCGACAGGCTAAAACATTCGAGGCAGTGATGCAAGAGGCTTTAAGAAGCGAGTCTCAATCCTCCTCTATCAGCAGCCTAAATCCTGAATTTATCAAGCGATGTCAGCAAGAACTCGCTCAGTGTATTGGCCCAATGGCAGGATTTATCCTCGACGATGTAATGATGCAGATTAAACCAGGCAATCACCAAGAATTGATTCGGGCGATCGCCATGGAAATTCCCGATCCCAAAAAGGCTAAGGACTTCGAGGATTTGATGCAATCCCTATAATTTTTTCACCGTGTTTTGTATAGCAATGCACAGATAGGTTAGGACAGATATTGATGGAGAAGGGAAAATCACCAATTGCTGGATTTTAGTATTACTCAAGATTTCCAGGCTTGGGGCTGCTGAAATCGATAGACATCACGCAACACTTTCACCCAACCATCAGAAACGGAGTCCATGAGGCGATCGCCCTTTTCCTTAGTAGCTACGGTTGCGTCCCCCAAAACCCCACTGCGGCTGAGGTCGCGAGTCGTCCAGGCAAACGGCAGCTTTCCTTCCATGCTCAGCAGGCTATCTTCGGGCAACCCGTGGGGATACTCAGCCACCGCTCGATCCATCTTCACCTGATCGGGCAGGAGCGAGAGCAGCACACTCGTTTCAGCATCGCCTGCATGGATGCCTAGTTCCTTTTCCTTTTGGGACAGCAACTCGCTGCCAATATGGGGAGCCCGCCAGCTAAACAGCGGAAACACCAAAAAGTCTTCTTTGGCTTGGTGCAAATCACGGGCGACAATTTCCATAATCTGAGGCTGTCCGCCGTGGGCATTGAGCAAAACCAGCTTGCGAAAACCCGCGCGGTAAATACTCTCCGCCACTTCCATCAGCACAGTAATCAGCGTTTGAGCCGTCAGCGTAATCGTCCCCGGAAAATGCCAGTGCTCATTCGACTTGCCATAGCACTGACAAGGCAGCGCGTAAGCTGGAATCTCAGGCTCTAGCTTTTCTAACGCTTTACCAAGAATGGCCGTGGCGATCGCCGAATCCACCACAATGGGCAGGTGAGGGCCATGCTGCTCAATGGCCCCAACAGGCTGCACAATCACCACATTTTCCTTGTCGGGCATGTCGCGAATGTCTGTCCAAGTGAGGTAGGGAAAAAAGCGTTCTGGGGGAATAAATCCGTGCATCATTTCAGATCAATTGAAAAATCATGGGTACGGCTGTAGTCCTGAATATTAGGACGGATTTGCAATCGAAGGAAAGCCCATTGAGTCAGAGCATTGATCCACAGATAGCGCAGATATTGCAGATAGCCCCACTTAGCATCTTTCCTTGACTCCAGTATCAATGCTCTGTTCTAATGCCTGCGTTCATCGGCGTTATCTGCGGATACAATTCTGTTCGAATACAAGCGGCTAGGGCTATAAATTGCAGGTATCAAACAGTGAACTCGTTTGTAAAGACTTTCGGTTGCAGTCGCGCTAGTTGCCAATTTTCGATGGAGTCCACTATTTTTTGGGGTGTGCTTCTTCATACTTTAAGTGGATATCTGCTATGAGCGATCGCCCTTTTCTAGATCTTGAGAGTCACTGGGCTAAAAACTGCGTTGTGGCTCTCGCTGAACGCGGCCTTATTCGAGGGTATGCAGACCAAACCTTTCGTCCCGATCAGCCCATTACTCGCGCTGAGTTTTCGGCTCTGCTCAAGGGCGTGTTTCCTAACTTTGAAGCCGTGCGCTCTGCTGTCGATTTTTCGGATGTGCCTGAATCTCACTGGGCCTTTGAACCCGTCACTTGGGCCGTCGAGCGAGGCTTTTTTGCAGGATATCCTGACAACACTTTCCATCCTGACGAATTGCTGACGCGATCGCCTGCGTTAGCTGTATTGAGCGGTGGCTTGAAGCTTGGCATAGCAGAACGAGTCGAGCAAATTCTGTCCACTTATTTTGATGACGCAGCCGAAATTGAACTGATGTTTCGAGGGGCGATCGCCACGACCACGCTGAACAAGTTAGTGGTGAATGTTCCCGATGTCCGAAAACTACGCCCCCGCGATGAAGCAACACGGGCTGAAGTGGCGGCATTTATTGCTCAGGCCCTGGAACTGCCCGGCGTGCCCTCTCAGTTCATTGCCTGGAGTCTGCGATTAGAGAATTTTCCGGATGATACGGAGATTGCGTTTGAAGACTTGCGATCGCACCCTGCTCTCACTCGCCAGATTCAGGTAGAACTCAATCGGCTGGGACTATACCCAGGCGATCGCTGGATTGATGGCGTCTATGGCAACGGCACTGAAACGGCGCTGCTGCGGTTTATCGAAGCGGCAAATCTGGCCCATCATCAAACTCGGG
>JGI12048J13642_10087332_pt1 | contig 52040 bp, 43 predicted proteins | sample ElkSlonscriptome_16_FD_13642 | JGI IMG/M metagenome (IMG submission 13642)
CCGTTTCACCGTCTGTCTGCCAAAACGAGACACTATCGGGGCTGATATGTGTGGCCCTGCCACGAGAAAAATACGAAGAGATCGGTAAAAAAACAGGGGCCCCAGAATACGGGGGCCCCTGGCGGTATGGAGGTTGGTTGCAGCAGTTTTACAGCAGGGCCAGCAGGACACCGGCGGCTACCGCCGAGCCGATAACGCCGGAAACGTTGGCACCCATGGCGTGCATGATAAGATGGTTCTGGGGATTGGCCTCAAGGCCGACCTTGTTGACCACCCGTGCGGCCATGGGGACGGCGGAGACACCGGCCGCGCCGATCAGCGGATTGATTGGGGATTTGGACATTTTGTTCATCAGCTTGGCAATAAGCACGCCCGAGGCTGTGCCGATGCAGAAAGCGATCATACCCAGGGCAAGAATGCCCAGGGTTTCAAGATTGAGGAATTTATCCGCCGAGAGCTTGCTGCCGACGCCCAGGCCGAGAAAAATCGTCACCGTATACATCAGTGAGTTTTTGATAGTATCGGAAAGCCTGTCGATGACGCCGCACTCCTTGGCCAGATTGCCGAGCATGAACATGCCGATCAGCGGTGCCGCCGAGGGCAGCAGCGTGGCGCAGATGCCGAGGACCATCAGGGGCAGCAGAATTTTCTCGATTTTGGATACGTGCCGCAGCTGCACCATCTTGATCTCTCGTTCCTCCTTGGAGGTCAGCCATTTCATGATCGGCGGCTGGATCAGCGGCACCAGCGCCATATAGCTGTAGGCAGCGATGGCGATGGAGCCAAGCAGCCTGGGGGAAAGCTGGCTGGAGAGGAAGATTGCCGTCGGTCCGTCGGCGCCGCCGATGATGCCGATGGAGGCGGCATCGCGCAGGGTGAAGTCGATGCCGGGCACGAAGTCGGTGAGCAACAGTGCCCCCAAAAGGGTGGTGAAGATTCCGAACTGAGCCGCCCCGCCGAGCAGGATGGTCTTGGGATTGGCGATCATTGGCCCGAAATCGGTAAGCGCTCCTACACCCATGAATATCAGCAGCGGAAAGATGCCGGTGAGGATACCAACCTCGTAGATATAGTAGAGGATGCCGCCAGGGTCGGCTATGCCGGCCAGGGGAATATTAGCGAGGATGGCGCCATAGCCGATGGGAATGAGCAACAGCGGTTCGAACTGCTTGAAGATACCAAGATAAATAAGGAGCAGGCCGACAGAAATCATCAGTAATCTGCCGATACCCAAGGTCCAGTCCTTGGTCAGCTGGTCGCTGATGATGCCTGCCACTCCAGTGGTTTTGAACAATTTGACCACCAGTTCACCCAGGCCCGGCAGCTGCTGGCTGACGCCGCTTATCGGAATATCGGCCATCACTGCCTGGGGGGTTATGGTGCCGAGAACAGCTCCCCTGTCGATCATGGTATAGGAAGTATAACCGACATCGACGACCTTGCCGGCGACGCCGGCATGAAGGACGATTTTGGTACCGTTGTCCTTTTTCAAGGTGGCGATGGGGTCCCCACTGTATACCAGGCTTCCCGGCGATACGTCGATACTCAGTATTTTGGCGTCGGCCGGGGAGATAATCTCCACCAGACTCCCATCTTCCGCCCACGCCGATGAGAGACCGGCCAGACACAATCCGAGCACGGTGAGTAAGAGCATTCGCATTTTCATAATACTTTCCCGATAGCAACGAAGAAAGAAAACACGGCCTGTGGGCTGCTGACACAGGCCGTAGACAAATTTACGCTATGGTTACAAGCGGTTCTGAGGTTTGCACGGTGTCGCCGGCGGCGACGTGTACGGCGACGATTTTACCTGCCTGCGGTGCCTTGACCTCGGATTCCATTTTCATGGCCTCCATGACCACCAGCGGTGCGTCTTTTTGTACCTCGTCACCGACATCAACCATGACCTTGACGATATTGCCCGGGGTTGGTGCCTCGATTTCGGTACCTTCGACGGTTTCGGTTGCAGGCGCCGCCGGAGCCGGGCTGCTGGCCGGCATGGCCTGGAAACCCTGACCGCTTTCGGCGACAACGACGTTGTAAGGCCTGTTGTTGACGGTGATGGTATAGTTGCGGGGTCCTTCGGCGGGTGCGGGGGTTGCAGGTTTCGGCGCCGCCTTTTTCTTTTCTTCGGGCTTCTCGTCGGTAACCTTGCGGACATTGACCTTGGCATTGCCCTGGAGAAAATCGAGCCCTTTCTGCTCGCAGCTGGCGATAATGAAGATATTCTCATCGTTGACCGGCAGGTTGTTTTCCTCGAGTATCTTGGTGGCCTTGGGGATGCCAGGCTCGAGTATATCCAGTGGATCATCGGTGAATACCGGCTTGTCGAGCTGTTCCGATGCGATTTTAACGATTTCCGCATCCGGCGGAACCGGAGTCTGGCCGAAGTAGCCAAGCACCATGTTGCCGTAGCTGGGATTGATCTTCTTCCATTTGCCCTGGGTGACGTTGAGATAGGCCTGCTGGAAGTAGAACTGGGAGACGGGGGTAACCGAGGTACCGAAACCGCCGCGGGCCACGACCTCTGCCATTTCCTTGATGACGTCGGCATAGAGGTGGAGAGTGCCGGTGTCGCGCATCATCATGGTGTTGGCGGTAAGCGCCCCGCCGGGCATGGGGGAGAGCGTTACCGTCGGCGAGACCATTTTGGCCTCGGGCGGATAGAAATACTCCTTCATGGCATCGGTGAACACCTCGGAGGCGACCAGGATTTTTTCGTAGTCGAGATCGAGGGTGTAGTCGGTGCCTTTGAGGGCGTGGATCATGGAGAGGATATCCGGCTGACAGGTACCGCCGCTCACCGGACTTTTGGCCAGATCGACACCGGTGGCGCCGCCTTCGATGGCCGCCAGGTTCTGGGAGATGCCGAGCCCGGCGGTATCGTGGGTATGAAACCAGAGGATGGTGTCCTCGGAAACAATTTTTCGCGCCTGCTTAAACGTCTCATAGACCTTGCGTGGATTGGATGTGCCTGAGGCGTCCTTGAAACAGATCGAATGGAAGGGAATCTCGGCATCGAGAATCTGCTGGAGCCGGTCCATGTAGAATTCCGGATCGTGGGCGCCGGAACAGCCCGGGGGCAGCTCCATCATGGAAACGACTATCTGGTGGTTGAGTCCGTGATGGGCGATGCGTTCGCCGGAATACTCGAGATTGCGGACGTCGTTGAGGGCGTCGAAGTTACGGATGGTGGTCATGCCGTGTTTCTTGAACATCTTGGCATGGAGATCGATTATATCCCGCGGACATTGGCTGAGGGCGACGACGTTGATGCCGCGGGCCAGGGTCTGGAGATTGCAGTCGGGGCCGACCTCGTTGCGAAAGCGATCCATCATGTCGAAGGCAGATTCACCGCAGTAGAAGAACAGACTCTGGAACCTGGCGCCGCCGCCGGCCTCGATATAGGTAATTCCCGCATCCACAGTGGCCTGCAGTGCCGGTATGAAGTCGTCCGTTAATACCCGTGCCCCAAAAACCGATTGAAAACCGTCCCGGAAAGACGTGTCCATGAATTGAATTACTTTTTTGCCCACAGTGTTTCTCCTTTAGAATTGTTCCCTCGTATGGAAAGATTGAATCTATCGATATGGTATCAAGCGTGAGTCAACAGGTACGCATTTTGTCTGCTTCGAAGGCAGCTATTGCTGCGGCGATAACGGCAATATCGTCTTCATCTTCTGCCGTGCTGGATACGGTTCTGGCCTCGAGTTCTCGCTTTTTCTTGGCCTTGGCGGCAGCGGCCAGCAGTTTTCGTTCCCTTTCTATGGTTTCGAATTCCCGTGCCGTATGTTCTTTGGTCAGTCTGGAGATCAGCTGCAGTAACAATATCATGAAACAGAGAAACAGCAGCACTGTTCCCATACCCACGAACATGAGCTTTATTCCTTCAAAAATCATACTGATAGCCCTCGAGTAAAGTGCGGAGATGAAGGGGGCGGAGTGCCTGCCTTCGGTTGCGTTACTGACAGTTGCCAGATGGGGTGGAGCCGGTACGCGGCTAAGATTCGTAAATGGCGTATTTCGTCTTCTCGCCGAGAAGCGTGTCTATCTGGTTCTGGATGCTCTTGCGTTTTTCGTTATTCACCCAGTTATCCCAGTCTTCGATGGATCGCCAGGTGCTGATGACCATGCTTTCGTCCTTCTTGTCCACACGTCTCAGAGTTTCGCCTGAAATATAGCCGGGCTGGTTGATGGTCAAGCTGCGCAGTTTTTTCAAAAGAACCGTCAGTTCAATGATATTGTTTTCCGAAACCTTTCTTTTGATGAATATTTTGACCGACATAATACTCTCCTTCCAGGGCTGAATATCTGTGAATGTCGTGCTGCTTAAAAACGCGAGATGTGTACAGGTGCGGACTCGGGTCTGAAAAATATACCCTTTTCTATATAGAAATTATCACGACAAGTCAATTATTAACACCAAACGGTCTGATGAGTAATAATTAAGGGTGACTCAAAAAAAAATTATCTGCTCACTCCTGAAACGCAGCTTACGCACTTCCGTAGAGTCGCCAGGTCTCCTCATGCGTTGCTGAACATGAGGGGCAAGACCTCATACGTATCCTCTGTCGACCAAATCCGCAACAGATTGTATTGGTGTAATTTTTGGGTAGTCATGAGTTTTTTCCAGGCATCGCTTGTGTTTCACACAACTACAAAACCCTACGAATTTGGCAGTGAGAAGTAATGAACATCATATCGACACAGGTGCCTGCCGCCATGCCGTAAGGGGCAAGGCAGCAGTGGGGCCCGTGCACTTTTCTCTCCATTGGCACACTGATGCCGGATACCCGTGAATGAGGTGAAAAACAAAAGTCACAGTGGCGCGGCTCAGCCTATGGCCTTTGTCGAGGCGAATTCCGGTTCGTGCAATGGCAGGATTATATCAGCCATTTCCTTGACCTTCAGCATGGTATCATAGGCCTCGTAGGAGTTGACGGTGGTACCAGGGGGAATGACCTCCATCTCCATGGCCCGTATCTGCACCGGCGGCTCGAAATTTTCTCTGATAACGCAAAATCCGGTGATGGCCGCCTTGCCCTTGGCGGTTTCTATAAAAACCGTCATGCCTCCGGGTGTGTGTATCGGCGTATGCAGAAGCGAAATGCCGGGGAGAATTTCTCCGTCCTCGCCAATGGTTTCGATCTGTTTGTTCTCCTCTATCTCGAAGATAAAGTCTTCGACGTAGCGAAAATCAAGGGGATGATATTTGCGGATGGTCTCCAGTTCTTTCTCATGGATGTAGAATCTGGCATTGGTGCATTTGTAGTCATTCTCGCAATGATCGCTGTGGAGATGGGTGTGGATGACTATATCGATGTCCTCCGGAGTCAGGTTGAATCTCGCCAGGCCCTCCTCGAAGGTCAGTATGGGGCCGCCGATGGCCTCCTCCCTTTCCTGTGATTGCACCGGGTGCATTTCACCGGTGTCCACCAGGATTTTTTTATCTCCACCTTCTATGTACCAGCAGTAGATGGGGATGGTATAGGGGGTACCGTAATTGTGCTGGTAGGTCATCATACCCTTGTCGAAAACTTTGGTGCCCATAACGATGGGATGGATAGTGTAGGCTGCCATATGGGTCTCCTGTGGTGTATACGTTGGCCGGGTTCTCCTTACTAACATTATTAACAAATGAACAATATGTCAAAGCCAATTACTACAATGCGGGAGAGGTGTTTGCCGACGTCAGCGTGGCAGAAGTTCGGCAATTTCATCAGCTGCAGACAGTAAATTCTGCGGGTAGGGGCGGCCCGAAGAGGTGGGGGGTGCAAGGGACTTTTCAGTCATCGCGAAAAGGAAAATGGCAAAGTGTTTCGCAGAAAAAGGCTTTTTTATCGGTGAAATGGTGGTAGGCTCTACCCTTGAATTACGGCCTCGGAAAATCCTGGTAATGACAGGCGAGGCGCCGGCAGAAAAGCCGGGGCCTTGGGCAGGGCGATACTTAGGCAGACTGCAGCAAAAGCGGGTGGCCGTGGATTAACACCAACAGAGAAACAGACGCGATGAAGACAGACACAATTCCTCTCAACGAACGGATCATTGTCGCCCTTGATGTGGCAGGCGACAGACAGGCTAGAGAAGTGGTCAAAAAATGCGAGGGCCACTGTCGCTATTTCAAGGTGGGGCTGCAGCTTTTCATGGCCAACTGGTTTCACACGGTCGACTGGATAGTCGACAGGGGACATAAGGTAATGCTCGATCTTAAATTCTTCGATATCCCCGAAACAGTGAAACTGGCAGTGGAGCAGGTAAACAGCCGGGGCGTGAGTATGGCGACCATCCATGGCAATGACCCCATAATCCGGGCGGCGGTGGAGGCGGCAACTTCGATGAAGCTTCTGGCGGTGACGGTTCTGACCAGCTTCGGCGAGGACGATATGCGCGAGATGGGCATGACCCAGTCGGTGGAGGATCTGGTCTACTACCGGGCCAGAAGGGCCCTGGATCTTGGCTGTGACGGCGTGGTTTCCTCAGGGCTCGAGGCGGGCAGGCTACGCCGCGGACTGGGGGGGAAACTTCTCATCGTCACTCCGGGAATTCGTCCAGGAGCCAACGTCGAGGATGGCGATGATCAAAAACGGGTCGTCACCGCCGGCAGGGCCATAGGCGACGGCGCCGATTACGTGGTGGTCGGCCGGCCTATTACCCAGGCGGCTGATCCGGCCGCTGTCATTGCCTCCATGCAGGAGGAAATAGCCGCGAGGAGTGAATAAAAAGCTGTCTACAAGAGGAAGGAGGGCGACAGGAAGGTCTTGAGGCGACGCAAAGCGGTTTGCTCGAGCTGGTAGATAGAGCCTCTGGTAACCCCATAAGCAGCTGCTATTTCAACGACGGACTGCTCCTGACCACGGTAGGGAAAGAGGCCGTAACGGCGCTTGATCACATCGGCGCTTTTGGTCGAAAGCAGTTTTTCTATGGCCGATGCCAGCAAATCTCTGGTCTCGCTGTCTTCCAGCTGTTCTTCAAAACAGGGAGCTTCTGCTGACTGCCAATTGTCGCGCTCAGTCTCCGTCGAGGCTGTCTGGACGGTGGCCCGGCAGAGTTCTTCGTAGGCGTCGGTTGCCTGCTCCGGACCCGGATTTCTGGCCTGGCGGGAGACTTTCTCCACCAGGTTGGAGGATATGCGAATAAGCCTTCCCTCCAGGGCCTGCCGCTGGATTTCTTTGAGAACCCAGTGGGCTGCATAGGTGGAAAAGCGGATGCCCAGGGAGGGGTGATAGCGATAGGCCGCCCTGGCAATGCCGAAGTTGCCGATCTGCCTGGCGTCGTCGGCTGAGATGGAATGCTGATAAACGGCGCTGATCCTGCCTGTCATTTTCTGGACCATGCCCAAAGAGAGGAGCATGTAGATATTGCGAAGTGTGTTGAGCCGCTCCACTGCTTCGTGCAGTTCATTGAATGGCCGGCTGTCGAGAAAGGCCTCGTTGGCCTGGGTGATGATGCGGTCCCATACCCGGGCGAGGATGAAATGCTGAAAGGTTTTTGCCAGTGGCACGGAGGGTGCCGACGTCGGGCCGGTGAACAGGAGAAGCGCCTGCCGACGCTCCTCTTCTCCCAGTTTGTCACTGGTGGTGCCGAAAAAAATTCGGCGCTGCCGGAACAGATAAATATTCTGGATAACGGTAAGGGCGGCCTGCCGGAAAAACCGATTATCGAAGACAAGACAGGTGAAGGTGTGCCTGAGCATCAGGGCCTCGCCAGCCAGCTCCTTTTCGTCGTTGGCGGTAAGGCGCACGGCTGTGGGCTGGCGTGGTGTTTCAGCCTCGAGGATCTTGTTCTCCAGAGAGGAGCTCAGTCTGAGTTCTTTAACCCGTTCGGCAAAGGGATGGGCTGGAGGACTTGTGCGAAGAAGGTCAATGATATTATGAGACTGCCGCTTCAACAGGCTGGTCGGCTGTTTGAGAGGACAGCGACTGTCGGCGAGAGTATGCGCTGTGGGCCTATTCTTCATTAACCTGTCGACCGATAAGAAAGTATCACCTGTAACGATGCCTGGGTGGTGTTGGTATCTGTGCTCAGTATACCATAATCGTCAAAAGTTGGTGAGGGCTCGAGTCCTGTATCGACCGGGATAGAAGAAAACTTTATCTGCAGACCATCTCAACTGGTTCAATGCTCGAGTCAAAATAGAGTCCTGTTGTCGATCTTGTTGTTGGATTTTGCAAACCATTACTACATAACCGGGGTCGTGTGACAGCGGGTGGATCTGGGCAGCCGAAAGAGGCCCTTGAAAAAGATTGAGCGACGGTTTGGTCCAAAACACAGTGTGATAGAGCTTGATTTGTTCTCTTGTTCGTGTAATTATTGCTCATTGTGCAACCAGGGGGACTGGTGCCGAATGGTTTTGCAGCATGAGCGGATACTGACTGATGAAAAAAATCGAAAAAATACTAGACGACAGGGAAGTGAAGAAATTCTTTTCCTTCCACTCCAACAGCGTGTTCTACAGGTTGACCATGGCCTTCGCCCTGTTTTTCATGGGGCCGCTGCTGGGCCTGGTGTTTTTGAGTGTGCAGACGGATCTTTTCGGCACCAATGAGCTGGTCTACAGCCTTGTCGGCCTGCTGATCTCCACCCTGTTCGGCTACATCATAATGCGCCAGATTTCCAACGGTATTTCCCGGGTGGAAAGCCGTATGGCCGCAAAGCTCAAGGCCATTACCGAGGTCAATAAAGTCGGTGAGGATGAACTGGAAAATATTTCCGCCTTTGCCGACATTATGAGCGAGAGTATCAAGAAAACAGGGGAGTCGCTCAGTAGAAGAATTAACGAAATACATGCCCTGCGGGAACTTGGTGGTCTCGATAATTTCCAGGTCACAGCCCGGTCCTTCACTCTGACCGCGCTGGATCGATCCATGGAGGTGACCCAGGCCGCCTGTGGCGCAATCTTTTTCATCTCAGGAGACAGCGGAATCTGTCATCTCAAGCGGGGCCAGGGAGTCTGTTTTGAGAAAGGACAGAAGTTTTCCTTCGATTCACTACCGTGGAAGCGGACCATCCAGCAAAACAAGCCGCTGTTTCTTCCCAGGTGCGACGGCGAGCAGGTTAAGTCCTTCTTCTCGTCCGATTGCAGCAGTGCAGCCATCATACCCTTCGGCCGTTTCGCCGCCAATACAGCGGTGGCCATCCTGGCAGCCCCTGCCGGCGCCCAGTGGGATGAGACGACCCTGGAATTTCTCAGCTCCTATTTTCTCAGCATCGGTAATGCCTTGAAGATGCAGGAAGTCGAAAACCAGAAGCAGCAGACAGCCCATGAGCTCGAGGTGGTACTCTCCATAATCAGCATTCTCAGTTCCAACCCCAAAAACGGTGATCTGTTGGAAATCATCGCCCGTAAGATCGAAGAGATCCTGCCCCATCACTGGATAGGCCTGGCGTTAAACCGTGATTCCGACAAGTGCCTGTATCTCAGTCACTCCTTTTCAAGACATGGCGCCGATATACGAACCGGACAGCAGATCACCGGTAAGCGCTCATTGTTTCAGCTGGCCATGGTAAGGGACAAAATCATAAATATCGACAACCTTGTCTCCAGCAGGGAGTACTTCGAGAAAAGACTTTTCAGCAAACTGGGTTTGAAGTCCTGTATATTGTCAAGCCTCAATAGCAGAGGCAGGGCGATGGGTTCCATATGTTTGGGCAGTGAAAAAAAATCGGCCTTCGGCGTCCGCGAAAAGCGAATCCTGTCCATGATCGCCATGGCTGTGTCCATAGCCATAGACCAGTCGAGAATCTTCAGTCGGGAAAGGGCCAAGCGCGAAGAGCTCGAAATTTTCAACAAAATAGGGGGAGCGCTGACATCGCATACCATTCGGGCGGACAAAATACTCTCCTATATTCTTGAAAGACTGACTGACCTGGTGGGTGCTGAAGCCGGGTCCATCATGCTGCTGGAGTTCGACACCCTCATCATAGAGGCAGCCGTCGGCGAATTCAGCCGGGAACTGCAGAAGCAGAAATTTCACTTCGATCACGGGGTTGCCGGGTATGTGGTAGCCACCGGCGAGGCGGCGGTGGTAGGCGACACCAGGGAGAGCCCCCATTTTCTCTCTGCCCTCGACCGGAAAACCGGATTCCAGACCCGGAGCATGCTATGCGTCCCCCTGATCTCCGGAGGGCGGGTCATAGGCGTGATAGAACTACTCAACAAGGTCGGCGCCCCTTTCAACGACGACGATATGCAGGCCGTCAAAACCGTCGCCTCATCAACGGCTATGGCCTTGGAGAACACCCGGCTCTACAGCGAGTCGAAGCACATAGCCAAAAAGGAGAAGTTCATTCGCACCATCTTCCAGAAGTATGTGCCCGAAGAAATTGTCACAAAAATACTCGAACGTGGCGATATCGATTATATGGCGGTCAGCGAGAGAAAGATCGTCACCATTTTCAATGTTGACATCCGCGGGTATACCATGATGTCGAAGCAGGCGTCGACCGAGGATGTCGTCCAGATACTCAATCATTTCTTCCGTAAGATGGGTAACATCGTCATCAAGCACAAGGGACTGTTGGACAAATTCCTGGGTGATGGGATGCTGGCCATCTTCGGAGCGCCGGCGTCTACCGCCAACCCGGCCCTCGATGCGGTGCTGGCGGCGCAGGAGATGGTAAAGGCGGTGGAAAAACTCAGCATCCTTTCGCTCGACAGGTGCGGTCTGCCGCTGAAGATCGGCATCAGCATCAATACCGGAGAGGCCATCGTCGGCAATATCGGTTTTTCCAAGAAAATGGAATACACCGTTATCGGCGACGTCGTCAACGAAACCTTCCGCCTGCAGGATTTCACCCGCAACAAACCCAACTCCATACTTATAGGCGAGACCACCTACAATCAGGTGAAAACGGTGATACGCACCCGTCCGTTCGGGGTCAAGAAACTCGACAATTCTCTGGTCAATGTCTATGAAGTGGAAACCGACTATATGGACGAAGAGCCGGTTGCGCCTTTTCTAAGCATGCCTCACGATATGAGTAACATTCACTAGCTCGGAGAGCGAAGAGAGTACGCTCTGTTTCCTCCCCTCTCAAATCAACAGAAACCCGCGCTGCCAGGGGGCGCCGAAGGAGAGCACTTTCCACTCTCCGACAGGCTCCCGGGACAGGTAACATGACAGAGTGGGGACTGGAGGTCATGGCGTCTCTTGAAGGGACGAACGTGATAAAAAGATGGGGGGACGCCGGGATAGGCTGGCTCAAAAGAGCCCAGGGGAGGCGGTGGATGGCATCAAACATGCCTGCATTGAAAGGACATCGACAACCCTCCGGATAAGAGATTAGCTTCAGGGGATTAGTGATATCCTTTGAACCATCAACACCCGATCAATGCAGACATTTCCTGTAGAGCATCCCCGCCAATGTGGGACGCTCGACGTTTTTTCGCTTTCAGTCTACCGCCAGAAAGCTGTGGCGTTTCTCCAACGGCTCGATATTGCCGTTGATTTCTACATATTTGTTGTTGTTGTGATCGACGTAGGCCATGGCCAGCGATCTGCCGGCTGGGCCACCGGGAATTGGAGTATTGACGACAAAACCCCGGCCTATCGGTCGGAATGTACGTTTTTTATCCGTTTTCATTTTACCCTCATTCATATATCACATTTCGTGTAATACATACAGCAATATATACCCAGCAGGAATCGTGCCAGGTCGGATTTTTCTATTTGAATTGTACGCTGGATTGTCGAGGTTGAGGGTAAAAAGAGCGCAACGCCAATAGTATACCGATTCGGCAGCGTACCTCATGGAGTGGCGGCAATCACCTCCGGCGGAGCGTTATTACGGTACAACGGTAACAAGGTGTAAACAATGTTTACGCGAAGGTGCAAAAGAGAACAGCGGAGGAGGAGTAAATATTCCATTCACCCCTTCAGCTTCGAGGATCAGCTGCCGCCTGTTTGCAACAGCTGTTCCTGTTGGAGGAAGGCATTTCTTTAGGAAATTAACAACATAGAATTGTTTTTGTTTTTTGACATTTTTTCGTTGGTACTGTACAGTGGCGCTGTGAGTGTTCTCAACCGGCGTATACTCCCTGTTTGTCGGGGGACGCCGGCCGTTTTCCAATCATGTAAACAGCGTTTCCATATGCACACCAACAGTTCCTATACGCTGGCCTCGCGGAAAAGTCTCGCCGTTCTCAGACAGCAGTTTCTGCAGGTCGCCTCTTCCTGGGCCATGGAAGATTACCGGGCCTTTGTTACCTTCCATACAAGAATGCTGCCCCGCCTGATGGATGTGGAGCGCTGTACTATTTATATCATCGATATCGGCAGTAATCGTGTCTGTTCCATCTACGGAACCGGTTTGACGGAAACGCAGATCGAGGCCCCGCTTGAAGGCAGTCTGGTGGGAAGAGTTATCAGCACCGGCAAAAGCCTCATAGAAAACGATCTCGGTGCCCACAGCGGATTTCATGAGTATATTGCCGAGCAGACCGGCTATGTCAGCAGGAACATGGTCTGCTCACCGATCAAGAGCATGACTGGTAATGGAGTTTCCGGTGCTGTGCAACTTCTCAACAAAAATGATGATTCCGGCTTTGACGAAGAGGACCTCGCCCAGTTAGAGGAGATCGCTCATTATCTCTCCATCTCCATCGAGTCCATTGTCCTCAACAAGGAAATGTTGCGTATAGCCAACTATTTCGATCAGGAGGTTGAGCGGTTCGATCAGCAATCGGTTCATGGTTCAGTGTTTATTGCCGAGAGCCAGGCAATGCGCGAAGTGCTCGATTTGGTGCGCATTGTCAGTTCCACTCCGGTAAGCGTTATTCTGCAGGGAGAAAACGGTACCGGCAAGGAGCTGATAGCGAGAATGATTCACGAGCGGGCGGGACTGAAAAAGCAGCCCTTCGTTGCCGTCAACTGCTCCTGTATTCCTGAGAACCTGGTGGAAACGGAATTCTTCGGTCATGAACGTGGCGCTTTCACCGGCGCCGAAAATGTCCGCAAGGGACGTTTCGAGGAGGCGGAAAACGGCACCCTCTTTCTTGATGAAATCGCCCTGATGCCACTGCAGATTCAGCCGAAATTTCTGCGGGCCATTCAGGAAGGAGAGGGTACGAGGTTGGGAAGCAGCAATGTCGTCAGCTACAATTTTCGTCTGATCAGCGCCACCAATAAGGACTTGTCGCAGGCAGTGGAGGAGGGGACCTTCCGGGAGGATCTGTTTTTCAGACTCTTTTCCGTGGAAATCATGGTGCCGCCTCTCCGGCAGAGAAAAGAGGACATTCTGCCCCTGGCTATTCAGTTCCTGGACGAGACCAATAAGGTTTTTAGTAAGAGGGTGGCCGGCTTTTCCACGGAGATACTGGAACTTTTTGAGAGATACAGCTGGCCCGGCAATGTGCGCCAGCTGCGTAAAGAGGTGGAGAGGCTGGTCGCCTTGACCACCGATGGGGAGCTGATCTATGCCGACAAGTGCTCACGCGAACTGTTGAGTTTTTATCGGACCATAGACCCAGATGCCGCCGGAATAAAGAAGCCTCTGAGCATACCCGACCATGTCCGCAGGCTGGAGGTGGAGTTGATCGGCAGGGCTTTGAAGAAGACCGAGGGCAACAAGTCCAGGGCCGCCGAACTCTTGAACATAACCAGACAGGGCTTGTTGAAGAAGATCAAGCGCTACGGTCTCGGGAAAACCATATAGAGCAGAAGGGGATATCTTCTCAGCCAGACTGCAGTGGTTGCCGCTGAAACACTGGTGCGGATGGCTGCGCTTCCTCCTTCTCGAAAAAACCATCGGCCTCATCTGTCAAAACGAGAGTGCCTTCGGTCTGGATCAGGCCGAGTTTCACCAGGCGGGCGTGCAGCGGCTTCAAGCTCGCAGGGGCAGTACCTGCAATCCTGGCAATATGCGGAATTGATGCGAAAGTGAACGCCTGCCATTGAAGATGATCAGCACCTTTAACTCCCGGCGGCTGAAAATGGTAGGTGCGAGATGGTAACGTCCTGTCTGGGGTAGATGGCCGCGGAAAAGCTGTCCCGGACTCATTGTCTCTCCTCTTTTAACCACATTGCAACTCTAGGTGGGGTCTCATTTCAAGCCGATATTGATCATGCATGGCGAAACAGGTTGATTTTCGCAGAAAAACACTGGGAAGAACCAGTCCCCATCGTTCTTCCCAGAAAAAGACAACCAGTTTGTGACCACCGTACTCCTGAAACCATATCGGGAGGACCGTCGGCAGTGAAAATCAAAAAAACAGCTACGGCCAGAGTTCAGCAAAAAAAACATTCCATCGAGGTCAGGTGGTCCGATCAACGGAGCTTGTGCAGCAAGACCTGCCGTTACGGTGTCGACATAATCGGCGATTGATATTGACGCCGCCCAGGGAAAACGATAGGCTTTTGCCAGCATGCAGCCTACAGGCGGTTGCAAAGACATGGGCACGGGCGAACAGCGACACCTGTTGAGAGCAGGTGCCGGAAAGCGTCACTATTCTTGCTTAAAGACGGGTGTAAAAAAAGGAGAAGGAAATGAAAAAGACAGTGGTTCTCATGGCCAGTCCCAGGCTGCAGTCCAATACGGATATCCTGGCGAATAAAGCTATCGACGGCATTCGCGGCGATGGAGCCGAAGAACATCAGATCGACAAATTCGACCTGGTGGAGATGCAGGAATATGTCTGTGTAGCCTGTGGCCAGTGCCGGCAAGCCGGCGAGTGTCTGGAATATCCGGAGATAAACCATGTCCTTGAAAAAATAGCGGCGGCCGACGGTCTGGTCCTGGCGACACCTACCTGGTGGCTCGGGCCTTCGAGCTATCTCAAGATTTTCATAGATCACTGGGGCGCCTTTCTCCGACCGGATTACAGTTCGCGCATAGCCGGAAAAAAGGCTCTTATCCTTGCCTGCTGTGGAAACCCCGAGGTCAATCTGGCGGAAAAAGTCTGTGATGACCTGAAGCAGATTGTCGATTTTCTCGGCCTGGAGGTGAGAGGAATGCTTGGGGTCAAGGGGGTAAATGAGTTTGGCGCCGTCGTTCGCGACGACATTGCACTGGAAAAAGCCTTTACTCTGGGCGCCACCCTTTATAGCACATAGAAGACATAGCACATTCTTCTCACTATCACGTTCGTAAGGTTTTGTATGTGTGTGCCACCCTCTCAGAAGAAACGATTTCTTTTGGCACCGGCTGCCGGGCAGAGGAAATGACAACCCTGTCTTCCTGACACGAAGTACGCTCTCAAGGTGGTCCAAGTCTGGAAAAGGAATAGGGTTTTTCAATATGGCCTCTCAATAAGGCCTTGCGATATGCGGGGATTGTGTGCTACTAACAGAAGATGCACATTCGGCAAAGAGATCGTGCCGCGGATAGTTACCAGGGGGATATATCCCCAAAAGCTCTTTTAATTGTGGAGGGAACAATGCGCTATCTTAAAGGATTTGTAGTTGGCTGTACCCTGCTTGTGTCTTCAGCAAGTCTTGTCTTTGCTGGCAATGGAGATACCCTCAAAGATGTCAAAGACAAAGGATTTATACAGGTTGGCGTCAACGGCGATCTCTTTGGTTTTGGCAAAGCGGATCAAAAAGGCGAATGGAAAGGTCTCGATGTTGATACAGCCCGCGCCATTGCCACGGCCGTTTTTGGCGACTATAAGGACCGTATCCGCTATACTCCTCTGACAGCGAAAACCCGCTTTACCGCTCTTCAGTCCAAGGAAATTGACCTGCTCACCAGAAACGCCACTCAGACGCTGGGAAGAGACACTGCCCTCGGCCTCGACTTTGCCCAAGTCAATTATTACGACGGACAGGGCTTTATGATACCCAAGGAACTTGGTATCAAGAGCGCCAAGGAACTCGACGGAGCGACGGTATGCGTCCTGCCTGGAACCACCACCGAACAGAATGCCGCCGACTTTTTCCGCTCCAGTAATATGGACTGGAAAACGGTTACCATCGAATCCACCGCCGAGCTTTCTCAGGCGTTTTTCGCCGGCCGGTGTGACGTTATGACCTCGGACTCCTCGCAGCTCGCCGGTATCAGGGCCAGTGCGCCCCAGCCGGATAAGTATATGATCCTGCCGGAAATAATTTCCAAGGAACCTCTGGCTCCAGCCGTCCGTCACGGCGATAACCAGTGGAAGGACATTGTCAACTACGCCGTCCTCGCCCTGATCAACGCCGAAGAACTTGGCATCAACTCCGAGAACGTTGATGAGATGCTCAACAGCAAGGATCCGAAGATTCAGCGCTTTCTGGGAGCAACGCCCGGTAATGGCGCAGCTCTCGGTCTAGATGAGAAATTTGCCTACAATATCATTAAAAAAGTCGGCAACTACGGAGAAATATTCGAGCGCAACGTTGGCGTCAACACGCCGCTTGGACTGGAGCGTGGCCTCAATGCATTGTGGACCAACGGCGGACTCATGTATTCCCCTCCGTTCAAATAGACATTTTCTCTTCCGGGTTACGGTGAAAAACCAGTGAAAAAAACCCATTCCGGGCTGATTGCAGCACCTCTTCGGAATGGGTTTTTTTGATTGACCCGGCCCGCACGAGCATCTCTTCAGGGCGGGAGGCACGGACGCAGCCGGCGGAACAGGTCGTCACAGTTTCCGCGGAGCGTCGTCCATGACCTGCCAATGATTGTTCTCTGCGAATAGTTGAGTGCCTCTTATGGCTGAAGCGAATACCGTCACCGGCAAAAGGACCTACTTCTGGAACGACGAAAAAACCAGGGGCGTACTCTATCAGATCGTCACCGCCGCCCTGGTGGCATTTATCGGCTATTACCTGATCTCCAACGTCCAGCATAATATGGAGAGACAATCGATAGCCAGCGGCTTCGGCTTTCTCGACCAGGAGGCTGCCTTTGAAATCGGTGAAACCCCCATCGAATATTCTGCGGCCGACACCTATGGCCGGGCCCTGATCGTCGGAGTGATCAACACCCTCAAGGTTTCCGTTGTCGGCATGATCCTGACGACCATTCTCGGAACCTTCATCGGCGTCTGCAGTCTGTCGTCCAACTGGCTGATTTCCCGATTCGGCAATGCCTATGTCGAACTCTTTCAAAATATTCCGGTCCTTCTGCAGCTTTTTTTCTTCTACGCCCTGTTTTATGAGGCCTTTCCCGGCCCCCGTCAGGCCCTGACACCGCTGACGGGAATTTTTCTCTCCAATAGGGGCATCGATTTCGGCGTACCGGCAGCCCATTATGCCTGGTCGGCAATGGGCACCGCCTTCCTCATCGCCTGCGTGGCCTCCGCTGGTATTATCAAATGGGCCAGGAGACGCCAGGAGAAGACCGGCAGGCAGTTTCCCGTGGCTTCGGTCAGCCTGGCATTGGTTATCATTTTACCGTTTCTGACCTGGCTTGGCTGCGGAGCGCCGATGGCCATGGATGTGCCGGTTCTCAAGGGGTTCAACTTCAAGGGCGGGGTCAATATCAGTCCCGAGTTTTCGGCGCTGCTGGTGGGCCTGGTGCTCTACACCGCCGCCTTCGTCGCCCAGATCGTGCGTGCGGGCATACAGTCCATCAGCACTGGTCAGACCGAGGCGGCCATGTCCATCGGACTCAAGTCCAAACACTTGATGATGCTGGTTATCTTCCCTCAGGCACTGCGGGTCATCGTCCCTCCCCTTACCTCTCAGCTTCTCAATCTCACCAAAAACAGTTCTTTGGCCGTGGCCATCGGCTATCCTGATTTCGTCCAGGTAGCTGGAACGACGATCAACCAAACCGGCCAGGCGGTTGAGGGTGTGGCCCTGATGATGCTGGTCTACCTCAGTTGCAGTCTGCTGACCTCGGCCTTCATGAACTGGTACAATAAGAAAATTGCCATTATCGAACGGTGATTATGACTACATCGCAGCCCCAGACCGAAGCCGTCAAGCCGCCTCTGACCAACGTCGGTGTCCTTGGCTGGATCAGGAACAATTTGTTTAACGGCTATTTCAACTCCCTGGCCACCATCCTCATTGTTCTGGCGCTATGGCAGCTGGTTCCCGATTTTATCCAGTGGGCCTTCATCGACAGCGTCTGGTTCACATCCGGCAAGGAATGCCATCAGGCCCAGGGGGCCTGCTGGTCGGTGGTAACCCAGAATATCAGGTTCAACATTTTCGGTTACTACCCCTACGAGGAGCAGTGGCGGCCATTGCTGGCGATGATCATTCTCGTGGGGATGCTGTTCTACAGCCGTGACTGGAAGAGATGGAGCCGCCGTCTCGGCTACCTCTGGCTGGCGGCACTTTTCGTCATGGGCGTGTTGATGAAGGGCGGCCTTTTCGGACTGATGCCCGTGGAGTCGACCAAGTGGAGTGGCCTGCCGCTTACCCTGCTGCTGTCGTTTTTCGGCATTCTCGCCTCCTATCCCCTGGGGGTGGTCCTGGCCCTGGGGAGACAGTCGAGCCTGCCGATCATCAAGGCCTTCTGTGTGGTCTATATCGAACTCATCCGCGGCGTGCCGCTGATTACGCTGCTGTTTATGTCGTCGGTGATGTTCCCGCTGTTTCTGCCCGAGGGGGTGACCATCGACAAGGTCCTGCGGGCGCAAATGGCCATCATCTTGTTTACCGCGGCCTATATCGCCGAGGTCGTTCGCGGCGGTCTGCAGGCCCTGAACACCGGCCAGTACGAGGCGGCAGAATCACTGGGTCTCACCTACTGGCAGAAAATGCGTCTGATCATCCTGCCGCAGGCCCTGAAAATTGTCATCCCGCCCACCGTCGGTGTTTTGATATCGGCTTTCAAGGATACATCCCTCGTAGTAATTATCGCCCTCTATGATATACTCAACACCACCAAGTCGATACTCAATGTGCCGGAATGGACGGGTTTCAGCACCGAGGCATATATTTTCGTGGCGCTGATCTATTTCTTCTGCTGCTATGCCATGTCCACATACAGCAGAACCATCGAAAAGCAGCTTGAATACACATCCAACATCAAATAAAGACGGGCTACACCATCGGGGAAGACGATCCATGGAAAAGCAGGCAGAACAGGGTAACGGCCGACCGGTCATTGAAATAATCGAGATGCATAAATGGTTTGATGATTTTCACGTTCTCAAGGACATCAATCTCCGAGTGCAGCCCCAGGAGAGAATCGTCGTCTGCGGACCCTCGGGATCGGGCAAGTCGACCATGATTCGCTGCATCAACCGCCTGGAGGAACACCAGCGCGGCAAGATTATCGTCAACGGCACCGAACTGACCAGGGATTTGAAGAATATAGAAATTGTACGAGCCGAAGTGGGTATGGTCTTCCAGCACTTCAACCTCTTTCCCCATCTGACCATCCTCGAAAACCTGACGCTTGGGCCCATCTGGGTGAGAAAAACACCGAAGAAAGAGGCCGAAGAGCTGGCCATGCACTATCTCGAAATCGTCCATATCCCCGAGCAGGCCAATAAGTATCCCGGACAGGTATCCGGCGGCCAGCAGCAGCGGGTCGCCATCGCCCGCAGCCTCTGCATGCGCCCCAAGATCATGCTCTTTGACGAACCCACCTCCGCACTTGATCCGGAAATGATCAAAGAGGTACTCGATGTCATGGTCGATCTCGCCAAGGAGGGTATGACCATGATCGTCGTCACCCACGAAATGGGCTTTGCCAAGACAGTGGCCGATCGGGTGATTTTTATGGATTTTGGCGAAATTGTCGAGGAAAACGAGCCCAACGCCTTTTTCGACAATCCTCAGCACGAGCGTACCCAGCTGTTTCTCAGTCAGATTCTCTAGGGTCCTGGCGGAAAAAGCTCTCTTCGGGGAGTCTCAAAGCGTTCACGTACCGCCGTCATCCCTAGTTTCATCCCTCGGGCAGGAGCGGAAACGGCAGCTTCCACTCCTGCCGAAAACTTCTCTGTCGTTGCAGAAGAAATGCTCAGGCGCGAGTAATGCTCATATCGGAGTGTGAAAGGGACACGATTTTTGCTATAGTGGGTGAGGTGTCCAGAGTCAACCCCCCTCACAGGAACGACAGAGATGAAATGCCCCAAATGCCAACATGAACAACCCCGGGCTGCAGAATGCCGCAACTGTGGCGTGATTTTCGCCAAGTATGAGGCCGTGCAAAAGCGGCGGCAGAAAGATGAAGCCCGGAAAGAAAAAGAGTCGGCTTCCGGCTCCGGCATCGCCAGGTATGTGCAGCTGGCCCTTGTGATACTGGTCGTTGCCGGCGGAATCTATTATTTCACCGGTGACGCTACAGACGATAACCTTGCCATGCCAGGATCGACATCTGAGACTGGTATTCCGGCACCTGCCAGTAGAGGCTCAGCCGGTCTTCAGCCTGCCGGCGAACTGAATGCCGGCTCCTCCACCGCCGCGGCTTCTGCCGATAGCATTGTTCTCTCCGGCTCCAGCCCGGTGGAGAGGGCCCGCCGGGCCACGGTCTCCATTGAAACACCCTGGGGGACCGGGTCGGGGTTTTTTATCGACAAAAACTATATCGTCACCAACAAACACGTGGTCGAATTTGACCAGGGCGAACTCGAGAAAATCCAGCGAAAGATACAGACCAATCGACGGCTTATCGATCTTGAGGAGCAAAAAATCGCGCAAATGCGCCGGGAACTGCGAAAAATGCCCAAGGGACCGGCACGGAGCCAGCTGGAAATACTCATCCGCCAGCGGCAGGAATATCTGGCCAAGGTCACAGTCAAACAGCAGCAGAACGAAGATCGTCTGGCCCGGCTGGAAAAAGACAGCGCCGCTCCCCAGATCAAGATTATTCTCGACGATGGTTCCGAACATTTTGCCGGCTATATGATCTCTTCGCCACAGTACGACCTTGCCCTGCTGGCACTGTTTTCCCACGACGGCGTCTCGCTCGAAAAGCCGCCGCCGGACAGGCCCATCCGCCAGGGAGACACGGTTTTCACCGTCGGCAGCCCGGTGGGCCTGCGGCATACGGTGACCTCGGGGGTCTTTTCCGGCTATCGTAAAAGAGAGATCGACAATCATGTCTTTTTGCAGACCGATGCAGCTATAAATCCAGGCAACAGCGGCGGACCGCTCATCGATGAATATGGCTTCGTCCACGGCGTCAACACCATGATTTTACGCGACACCGAGGGCATAGGCTTTGCCATCCCCATAGACAGGGTTTTTGAGGAGTTCAGCTCCTCGCTGCCGGCGTCCTTCTGAGCTCAGTTGCTCTGCTTCGTTTTTCCCTTCGGGCAATCTCAACTACCATCTCAACTGGTGAAAGTTTCGGCTCAGCGCTGCGGCGGAATTTCAAAAACGCCCCTTTCCCGGTTCTTAATCACCTCCTCCGGAGTGAAAATGCGGCCGTTCATGCAGATATAGATACCCTCGGGAAGGGCCTGCACCGCACCTATGGCGCAGGCGATGTTGAAGGGTGCATCGCTGGATCTGAACCGTGCCGGGGCCATGGAGCCGGTGAGCACCACGACCTTGCCCCGTATGGATTGGAGATGACGGGCGGTATCGGCCATGGTATCGGTGCCGTGGGTGAGGATGATAAGACGGTTTTCTTCGCCGTCGATGGCCCGGTACAGAGTGTCCCGGTCCTCGTCGGTGAGTTCGAGGCTGTCTTTTTTCAGTATAATCTTGCTCTCATGGCGAAAGGTCACATTGCCTTCGGCGAGTATCTCATCGAGGATGGGTTCGCCCACCTGGTAATCGCTTTGAGCATCGAAGTAGATTTTGTCTATGGTGCCGCCTGCCGTGTAAAAAACTATTTTCATATTCTCTCCTTCAGGGCAATAATCGTCCTGGCGGTATTCGCCCCTGCCTGCTCAACAGATACCTGCAAGAGCGCGATTAGTCCTTGCCGTTGAAATCATACTCTTCCAGCTGCCAGTCGTCCCTGAGTTGAAAAATACCTTCGTGGTTGGTTTTATCCAGATGAATGGGGGTTACCGAGACATGATTGCGGGAGACGGCATAGATGTCGGTATCGGTGGCGGAATCGGTTACCGGTGAACCGCCGCCGATCCAATAGAGCTTTCTGCCCCAGGGATCGCGGGTTTCCTGGATGGCGTCGCGCCAGAATCTCCTCCCCTGGCGGGTGACCCGCAGGCCGTTGATCGTACCGGTGGCGGGAATGTTGATATTGAGCAGCGTGTTTTCGGGAAGGCCTTTTTGCAGAACCACTGCGGCCAGGCGGGCGGTAATTTCGGCGGCCCGTTCGAAGTCGGCGGTTTTTTCAGCCATGGAGACTGCCAGTGAGGGTACTGCATTCATGGTCCCTTCGACGGCCGCCGAGACCGTTCCAGAATAGGATATATCGTCACCGAGATTAGGGCCGTTGTTGATGCCAGAAACCAGCAGATCCGGTGCATGGTCCAGTATCTTCTGCAGAGCCAGAGCGACGCAGTCCGTTGGAGTGCCGTCGATGGCGATGATGTCGGTGTCGATTTCTTTGAGGCGCAGCGGCCGGTGCATGGTCAGCGAATGTGACACGGCCGATTTATCGCGGTCAGGGGCGACCATGATGACGCGGCCGACTTTTTTGAGGGCGGTGTGAAGGTGGCGGATGCCACCACTGTCGAAGCCGTCGTCATTGGTTAATAAGATGGTTGTCATTGTACCTCTCCTGTGTGGATTGTGTCGGCGGTCTGCCAGAAGGCCTCGACCACCGGATTGTGCATGTTTTTTTCAAGAGTACAGACACCGACGGAGAAGGGCTTGAGCTCCGGAGCGGCGGTGAGCGTCCTGACTGAGGTTTTTAAAGGGCTGTTGGCCAGCACCAGTTCGGGGATGATGCCGATGCCGAATCCCATGCTGACCAGGGTGATGATGGCCTCGTTGCCGGCGACCTGGGAGTAGATGTTGGGGGTGAGCCGCTCCTGCCTGAACCAGGCCTCGGCCCTGGTACGGCTCAGGCCCCGTTCGGCCAGGATCAGTGGTGTCTTTTGCCAGTCAATGTCGCCGTCCTCGTCGACAGAGGCCTGGGAAAAGCCGGAGGCAGCGATGAACAGAAGCGGAGTTTCGATGATTTTTTTAAACTTCAGGCCTCTGGGAAGCTCGTCGGGGAGGGCGGCAATGCAGATATCCGCCTCTGCTCCCTTGAGTTTGTCAATCGCCACCGCCGCATCGCCGGTCTGCAAATTGATATGGATGTCGGCAAAGTCTTTGCTGAACCGCTCGAGAAGAGCAGGGAGAATACTGAGAATGGCGGTCACCGAGCAGTAGAGACTGAGTTCCCCGCGCAGGCTGGCGCCGCTGCCAAGATCCATCTGCAGACTGTTCCAGCGTTGGAGGACGTCGTCGGCGTAGGCTGAAAAAAGCGTTCCGGCCCTGGTCAGGCTGACCGAGCGCTGGTTGCGGTCAAAGAGCCTTTTACCAAGCTCGTCCTCGAGGCGCTGGATGGTGCGGGTCAGCCCCGAGGGTGAAATATTGCACGCCCGGCTGGTTCTGCCGTAGTGAAGTGTTGCCGCCAGGTGCTTGAAAAGCTTCAGGTCGCGAATATTCATGAGAGTGGTATACCCGAATACTGTGTTGCGTGAACTGCAACACAGTATAACGGATAAATCACTTGACGCAACAAACAATTCCACCTATATCTGCGCCATGGTAGTATTGATCGTAAAACTTCAGTCAAACAAGGAGATAAAAATGGGAAATAACTATTTCAATCGACTGCCCCTGCGCCTGCAGATCGAAGAGCTTTCGCAGTGCCGTTTCATGGAACCCAAGGAATTCAGCGGCGTCGAGGTGCTCAAGGGCAAAAAAATCGTCATCGTCGGCTGCGGCGCTCAGGGGCTCAACCAGGGATTGTGTCTTCGGGACTCGGGGCTCGATGTCTCCTACGCCCTGCGTGAGAGCGCCATTGCCGACAAGCGGCAGTCCTGGAAGAACGCCAGCGACAACAACTTTACCGTCGGAACCTACGAGGAGCTGATCCCGCAGGCGGATCTGGTTATCAACCTCACTCCCGACAAGCAGCACTCCGACGTGGTCACCGCCGTTATGCCGATGATGAAGAAGAATGCCACCCTTTCCTACTCTCACGGCTTCAATATCGTCGAAGTAGGCATGGAAATCCGCGAGGATCTGACGGTTATCATGGTCGCCCCCAAATCGCCCGGCACCGAGGTGCGCGAAGAGTACAAGCGGGGCTTCGGCGTACCGACCCTGCTCGCCGTTCACCGGGAAAATGACCCGCAGGCCAAGGGCTGGGACATCGCCAAAGCCTACTGCTGCGCCACCGGAGGCGACAAGGCAGGCGCCTTGCAATCCTCGTTCATTGCCGAGGTCAAATCGGATCTCATGGGCGAGCAGACCATTCTCTGCGGCATGCTCCAGGTCGGTTCCATCCTCTGCTACGACAAGATGGTGGAGAAGGGCATCGATTCCGGCTATGCCTCCAGGCTTGTCCAGTATGGATGGGAGACCATTACCGAATCGATGAAGCATGGCGGCATCACCAATATGATGGACAGGCTTTCCAATCCCGCCAAAATACGAGCCCACTACCTTTCCGAAGAACTCAAAGTGATTCTCCGCACGCTTTTTGAGAAGCATATGGATGATATCATGTCCGGCCATTTCTCCGAGACCATGATGGCCGACTGGGCCAACGATGACGCCGATCTTCTCCGCTGGCGCAAACAGTCGGGCGAGACCGCCTTTGAGCGCTCTGAATCAATGAGCGAAGACATTGCCGAACAGGAATATTACGATCACGGCATCCTGATGATTGCCATGATCAAGGCCGGGGTCGAACTGGCCTACGATGTCATGGTCGCCGCCGGTATCAAGGAGGAGTCGGCCTATTACGAATCGCTGCACGAAACCCCCCTGATTGCCAATACCATTGCCCGTAAGAAACTCTATGAGATGAATGTGGTTATTTCCGATACGGCCGAATACGGCAACTATCTCTTTGCCAATGCCGCCATTCCGCTGCTCCAGGATTTTATGGCCGACATCGACACCGATGTCATCGGTAGAGGCCTTGATGTCAAGGACAACAGCGTCGACAATCTGGAACTGATCCAGGTCAACGAGGCGATCCGGTATACAAGCATTGAAGCCGTCGGCGAAGAGCTGCGCTCCTTCATGGGAGCCATGAAGCCGATCTGGTAGTTTTCCATTCCCGGCAGCGGAGCATTCGGCTCCGTTGCCTCTGTTGTTTCCTCTGTTGTTTCCTCTGTCTCTCGTTGCCTCCTCCTGCTTACAGTACACGCTGGTACATTGACGATCTGCGTAAACTCTTTTTCACCTCCCTGATACCATGCATCATAGGATGGTACGTCATCTGTCTGGCAGCAAATGTTTGGAGAAGATTTCCTGCAGACGGTGACAATCATGCCGCATATCCATGACGTATTTTGTAATTTCAGGCTGTTGTTTCATTTACCAACGGCGCTTTGTAAGTGGCACGAATACTGCAAGTTGACCTGCGTTATCGATGATAGACGAGGCGAGGTTTCCCGTAAAAGAGTATTCGAACGAGGATCGATAGAGCTATGAATATGGCAATTACCCAGAACAACACGCAATCATCCGGCAGGCTCACATTCCCGCTGGTCACGGTCAAGCAGCAGAAAGAGACTACCAGCAGAAACAACCAGGCCTTTGACAGGTATCTCAAGGAAATTGGCCAGTATGAGCTTCTCTCCCGGGAGGAAATGGAAGAACTGGCCATTCGCGTTATCGAACACAACGACCAGGACGCCGCCTATCGCCTCATTTCAGCGAATATGCGGCTGGTGGTCAAGGTGGCCATGGATTTCCAGAAATACTGGATGCAGAATTTTATGGACCTTGTTCAGGAGGGCAACATCGGCTTGATGAAGGCGGTGAGAAAATTCGATCCCTATAAGGGCGTTAAGTTTTCCTACTATGCAACGTATTGGATTCGCGCCTATATCCTCAAGTTCCTGATGAATAACTGGCGGCTGGTCAAGCTCGGTACCACCCAGGCCCAGCGCAAGCTGTTCTTCAGTCTCAACAAGGAGAAAAAGAATCTCGAGGCTCAGGGGTATGCGGCAAAACCGGAACTTTTGGCCGAGCGTCTGGGGGTGAAGAAATCGGAAATAATCGAGATGGGCTGCAGGATGAGCAACGAGGACGTTTCGTTGGAAAGTCCAATGGGGCCGGACTCCGATACGGAAAAGAAGGATTTCGTGGCAAGCAGCGGGCCTTCCATTGAGGAAGCGCTCTGTGACGAGGATATGAAAAGACGTATCCGCAAGCTTTTGCGTGATCTCAGTGGCAGCCACAATGAAAAGGAAAAGATGATTCTTGAGTGCCGGCTGCTTACCGATGAACCGCTGACTCTGCAGAAGATATCGGAGAAGTTCGGTATTTCCCGTGAGCGTATTCGCCAGATCGAGAGCAATCTGCTCAAAAAGATGAAAAAACATATCGAAGAAACCGATCCGGAAATAATGATTTTCGCCGCCGGTCCTGTTCCCAGGCAGAGAGCCATGGAAAGACTCACTGAGGAGGCGGTAGCAGTTTGAAAGCCGATCACTATTGACCTAAGGGCCGCTTCCGAGGCTTGGGAGCGGCGGCGCTATCGGTGGTGTTCTCCTGCCAGAGTCTTCTCCGAGCGGAAAATTGTCCTGCCCGATTGGAATATCGGCACCCCGACGGGAATCTCAAGCTGTACCTCGTCTGTTTTTTTGACGACGGCCATCTCCCGGGTCAGATACCACGATCTGCCGTAACCCCTTCCCCTGCAGGTTTCTTTGACCAGGAGTGTCTCGGAGAAACGCATTTTTTATCGCGGATCAAGACATTTTCAGGACATAAAGCACATTCATGTATATACCAGTATTTAGTTAGCCCGTATTCTCAGCAACTCGGTCTGAGTCAGAGATACACTTTTCCCGGTAGGCGATGAGCCCATCCCTGAGGGCTCGACGGCAGCCGTTCAGGCTGCAGACGCCCGTGAAAAAAGCACCCCTGTCTTCTTCTGCCACTCTCCACATACCCCACCTCTGCGATGTTTGTGCGCTGCTACCCCGGTGAAGGAGCCTGCGATGCTGGAATAATTCCAGCGGAGGGTGTACTATGGTTTTGGGATCAGAAAATACTATACGGGAGAGCAGAGACTGGGGGCAGGAATACCAGAGGGAGCCGGCGGTTATGGAAACTGCGAAAACGATTCTGGTAGTGTATCATTCCCAGGGTGGTACCATGGAGAACCTGGCACGTCGTTTTGTCAGGGGGGCAGCGCGTGAACAGGGGATATCGATACAGTTGAAAAGGGCCGCCGACGCCCGTCTGGAGGATCTTCTCGGCTGCAGCGCTATAGCCATAGGCTCTCCCGAATATTTCGGTACCATGGCCGGCCTCATCAAAGATTTTTTTGACCGCACCTATGAAGAGGCCAGGCAACGCACCGTGGGGTTGCCCTACGTCGTGTTCGTCTGTGGTGGCAACGACGGTCGTGGCGCCCTCATGCAGATCGAGCGGATAGCTTCGGGGTATTCCTGGAAGAAGGCGCTGGAGCATGTACGCATAACCGGCAGCCCGGTCGAACAAGATCTGGTTGCCGTCGAGGAGCTGGGCCAGACACTGGCCGCCGGCATCGATTTCGGTATTTTTTGAAACATCCTGCGGCGACCAGGGCAAAGAGGGAAATACTACGATTGCGGAGATGACCTATACGCCAGATTTGAAGGAAATCAGACAATCCTACAGCGAGGTTCTGAAGAACTGGGATTCCATAGACGATGAGCTCGATAAATTGGGAATCGGAAGAAAGGACACGCCTTTTGATTCTGTGGTAATGGAAAATATGCTGTGTGCCTGGGAGTATCTTGATTTCATTATCCGCAAAAAAGATTACGGTCTTTTCTCGGAAAAGGGCGGTCCGGACATGCTGGAGATCAATCACCGGGTCCACTACGGGCTGGACCGGGAACTGCGGAGCGAGTACCGTAAGGCCATCGATTCCACCACCGAAAAGTATTCGCGGCTGATCGCGCCTCTGAGAAAATATTACCGCAAAAAGATGAAGAAGCATACTTCGGCCAACAAGGTTGCCGCCGAACTCTATATCGCCATCCTGGGGATGCCGCAGCTCTATATCGAGGGCAACCACAGAAGCGGTTCCATCGTCGCCAGCTGGGTCAACCTGGTACATAAAAATCCTCCGTTCGTCCTGACGGTGGACAATGCCATCTCCTTTTTTGCACCGGCCCAGGAAATTAAAAAATTCGACCAGCGCACCGCCTGGCGGTCCATGACCAAACTGCCGAAGTATAAAAAGGCGTTCAAAGAGTTCTGGAAAGACAATTGCGATATGAGATTTGTCAAAAAATGAGCGGGCCAGAGTCGAGCTGCTCCCAGAGGCCCTGACAGCAGGTACTGGTGGCTACATGGGAGAACTTGATGCAACGCCGCAAAATTATCCATCGAATGAGGGGACGGATATGGTTGAGATCATCGCACTCTACGGCAGTCCGAGACGCGAGGGTAACAGCGCCACTCTGCTGGAGCGGGCAGTAGCCGGGGCACGACAGCAGGGGGCGGTGGTCGAGGAGGTCTATCTACGTGATCACAAAATCTCGCCCTGCCTGGAAATATACCAGTGTATGAAAAATGGCGAATGCGCCATCCGCGACGATTTTGCCTCAATACTTGCCAAAATCGAGGCCAGCTCCGGCATTATGCTGGCCTCGCCCATTTTTTTCTACTCTGTCAGCGCCCATACCAAAATCTTCATGGATCGCTGCCAGTCGCTGTGGGTGCGCAAATACTGGATAGAGAAGCAGCCCTTCGGCAGGGCGGAGCTGACGCGCAAGGGCATATTCATCTCCGTCGGCGCCACCGAAGGTAAAAAACTCTTCGACGGCGCTCTGCTCTCCGTCAGATACTTCTTCGATGTCCTCAGCGCCGAACTCTGGAAAACCGTTCTTTGCAGAGGGGTCGACCGTAAGGGTGAGATCAATTCCCGTCGGGACTACCTCGAGGAGGCCTTTGCCGCCGGCAGGGAGCTGGCCAGGGTCCTGCAGGAACAGCAAAGCCAGCGGTCCGCGTCCGAGAAGACGTAATATTCCCTTTCTGGTACCTCCAGGAGTTTCAGCTCATCGCCCCCGCGGCCCCGGCCTTTATCCTCGCTTTGTAATTTTGGCGGCAAAGCGGTAGTTGACCACGATCAACGCTGCCGAGACCAGAAGAATGGCGCCGGCGAGCCGCATGGTGAATGGCTCGCCCAGCAGCAGTACGCCGAAGGTGACCCCGGAAATGGGAACGATGAAGATAAAGGAATGCAGCGCCGTTGCCCCGTAGCGCTGGATGAGAGTATTCCACATGATAAAACCGAAGCTGGCCGTCACCAGACCCTGGTAGAGCAGTGCCGCGATCACCGGCGGCGACAGGGTGCTGATCATCTCTTTATCGAAGATCAGGGCGGCGGCGAAAAACAGGGGCATATTCAACAGCATCGGCAGCACGGTGATCTGCACCGGATGAAAGTCGGCAATGATCCGTTTGATGAAGACGACGTTGCATCCCCAGAGAAGGACCGCCAGGAAAATTATGGAATCGCCCTGCCAGGAGCTGGCTCCGGCATGGGCCGTGTCGAGAAAGAGCAGGAGGACGCCGCTGAACCCCAGCAGCAGGCCGGCGGCTTTTTTCAGCTGCATACGCTCATCCTTGAGAAAAAGGTGGGCAAGCAGCATGACGACAAAGGGCAGAAGGTTGGCAATAAGGGTGCCGTGGGAGGCGGTGGTCAGGTTCTGGCCCAGATACATCCCTGACATCTGACAAAAAAAGATCAGGGAGACCACGGTTATCTGCCTTGCCTGCCGGCGGTTGGCGACCATGATGGGCCAGCCGCGCCAGCGTGCCCAGAGAAGGATGGTCAGTGAGGATATGCTAAAGCGCAGAAAAATGTTGGTAAAGACGCCGAGGCCGGAAAGGCTTATCTTCATGGCCACGGCGTTGGCGCCGAACAGGGCGCAGAGCAGCACGGTAAAAAGCGAGATGCCGAGCGAGATGTCCCTGCTCAGCACAGGCCCAGGTGTATACGGCTTCTTCAAGCGCTTCTCCCTGCAGCCGCTCTCTCAGGCGATGTCGGCAAACAGCCAGGGGTGGCGCTCTTTTTCCCGTTTCTCATAGGCGTCGATAAGAGGGCGCTTTTCCAGGGTCAGGCCGATGTCGTCGAGGCCCTTGAGCAGGCAGTTTTTGCGGTACGGGTCGATGTCGAAAAAGAGATCGAGTCCGTCGCAGGTGACACACCGCTGGTGGGCCAGATCGACCTCGAGGCTGTATCCCGGCTGGTCCCAAACCCTTTGAAAGAGCTCTTCAATCGTCTCCGCCGGCAGGGTCAGGGCGAGGATGCCGTTTTTGAGACAGTTGCCGGCAAAAATATCGGCAAAGCTTGGCGCAATGAGCACCCGAAAGCCATAATCGGAAAGGGCCCAGACCGCATGTTCCCGGCTCGAGCCGCAGCCGAAATTCTCTCGGGCAAGCAGGATGCTCGCCTGCCGGTAGCGCTCCTTGTTGAGGACGAAGTCGTCGTTGAGCGGTCGGCGGCTGTGATCCATATCGGCTCTGCCTTCGTCGAGGTAGCGGAGCTGGTCGAAGAGGTTGACGCCGAAACCGCTGCGTTTCACCGACTTGAGAAACTGTTTGGGAATGATGAGATCGGTATCGACGTTGGCCCTGTCAAAGGGGGCGACGATGCCGTTGTGGGTGGTGAAAGGTTGCATTGTTAGCCCGTATATTTGACGAGTTGAGATGGTCTGCTAGTCGAGGAGACCTGTGATTTGCCATACTTTAGTTTGCCAATCACAGAAGCGACGAAGGATAGCAGGCCATATCGACTCTCCCTAAGGGTGAAAATGGACATAAGGGTAATCGTTTTCTCTTTGTACAAACTGTTCCATCGATAATTGCCTTGAGATCGAGTTTAACAAACTGATATATAAAGATAAATAGAGCATGCCTCTCATTTTCAAGAAATGTTTGGGCTAGCTCCACTGACGTATATCGACGAACCGGCCGGCTACGGCTGCGGCTGCGGCCATGGCCGGGCTGACCAGATGGGTGCGGCCGCCGAAGCCCTGGCGGCCCTCGAAATTCCTGTTGGAGGTCGAGGCACAATGCTCTTTTTCACCGAGCCTGTCGGCATTCATGGCCAGGCACATGGAGCAGCCCGGCTGGCGCCATTCGAAACCGGCATCGATGAAAATGGTATCGAGGCCCTCGCTTATTGCCTGGTCGCGGACCAGGCCGGAGCCGGGCACCACCAGCGCCTGTTTCAACGAGGCGGAGATTTTTCGGCCCTTGAGCACCGCCGCCGCCTGACGCAGATCCTCTATGCGGGCATTGGTGCAGGAGCCGATGAAAATCCGGTCGAGGCGGATATCGGTCATGGCCTGATTCTCTCTGAGGCCCATATACTCAAAGGCCCGGCGCAGCGACTGGCGCTCGGAGGCGCTGGAGCACCCGTCAAGCGAAGGCGTTCTGCCACTGATGCCGGTGACCATTTGCGGTGAAGTGCCCCAGGTGACCTGCGGTTCGATCTCGGCGGCGTCACAGCGGATGGTGGTCTCGAAGTTCGCCTCGTTGTCGGACACCAGGCTCCGCCAGTATTGTTCGGCCTTCTGCCACTGGCTGCCCCTGGGAGCGTAGGGACGTCCCCGCAGATAGTCGATGGTGGTGTCATCGACGGCTATGAGCCCCGCCCGGGCGCCGGCCTCGATGGACATGTTGCAGACGGTCATGCGCCCCTCCATGGACAGCCCGCGAATGGCCGGACCGGCGAACTCAACGGTATGGCCGGTGGCCCCGGCGGTGCCGATACGGCCGATGATAAAGAGGATGATGTCCTTGGCACAGACTCCGGGGGAAAGTGCTCCGTCGACCTCGATGAGCATGTTTCTGGCCTTTTTTTGAATGAGGCACTGGGTGGCGAGAACATGCTCGACCTCGGAGGTGCCTATGCCCTGGGCCAGCGCCGCCATGGCACCGTGGGTGGAGGTATGGGAGTCGCCGCAGACAATGGTCATACCCGGCTGGGTGATGCCCTGTTCGGGGCCGACGATATGGACGATGCCCTGGCGCCGGTCCTCCATGGCAAAATCGGTTATAGTGTGCCTGTGGCAGTTGTTTTGCAGAACCTCGACCTGCAGGCGGGAGAGGGGGTCGCTGATCGCTGCGACGCCGCCTTCTCTCTCCGAGGCCAGGGTCGGCACGTTGTGGTCGTAGGTGGCCAGGCAGGCGCCCGGGCGTCTGATGTCCCGCCCCGCCAGCTGCAACCCCTCAAAGGCCTGGGGAGAGGTTACCTCATGCAGGAGATGACGGTCTATGTAGAGTAGAGCCGTACCGTCCTCCTGCTCCTCGACGATATGGCTGTGCCATATCTTGTCGTAGAGTGTCTGTGCCGTCATATCCGCCACCGTGTACATATACATAGTCTCGTGGTTGTCTTCATCTTAGAACCATAGACATAGAGACGGGAGAAAACAACAGAATTGTCGATCGTCAGGAGAAAAGACGGCGGTGAATCCGCCGAGATGGCGTGGTTCCTGCAGTGCAGGAATTATTTTTCTTACAAGAAGAATGTTTGTGACCTATAATCCTGGTATGAGCCGCACCCCCCGGCGTGCCGAAAAAAAGAGTATGCCTGCCGTGCCGGATAAAGGCGTGAGCATGTCCACCGCCCACCATCAAGATACTCAGGAGAATACTATGCGCTTTGATTTCCCCAACGCCTCGGGCAACACCCTCTCGGGCAAGCTTGAGCTTCCCCTGGATGAACCGCGGGCTTTTGCCCTTTTCGCCCACTGCTTCACCTGCTCCAAGGATGTTATCGCCGCCCACGCCATTTCCAAGGCCCTGGCCTCCGCCGGTATCGGCGTACTGCGCTTTGATTTTACCGGTCTGGGCAACAGTCAGGGCGATTTTTCCAATACCAATTTCTCCTCCAATGTCGATGATCTGCGCAGCGCCTGCTCCCATCTGGCCAAGAAATATGCCATGCCGGAGCTGCTGATCGGCCACAGTCTCGGCGGGGCGGCGGTACTGAAGGCGGCGGTGGATCTCGAGGAGGTCAAGGCGGTGGTGACCATCGCCGCGCCCAGCGAACTCAGCCATCTCTCCGATATGCTGGTGAGCAAAAATGAAACCATAGAACGTGAGGGCCAGGCCCGGGTCAATCTTGCCGGCCGTACCTTTACCGTCAAGAAACAGTTGCTGGAGGATCTGCAGAAAACGGAACTGCTCGAAGGGGTCGAAGGTTTTCGCAAAGCCCTGCTGGTAATGCACGCCCCCTTGGACGATACCGTCGCCATAGAGCATGCAGGTCGTATCTTCCAGGCGGCCAAGCATCCCAAGAGCTTCGTCTCCCTCGACAGTGCCGATCACCTTCTCACCAGGGACAGAGACGGCCACTATGCCGCCGGGGTCATTGCCGCCTGGGCGGACCGCTACCTGACTCCAGCCGCCAGGGAGAATGAGACGATTCCGAAAAAGACGGTGGTGGTGCGTTCGCGGCAGCAGACCAGGTTCACCCAGGACGTCTTCACCGCCGATCATCATGTGCTGGCCGACGAGCCCCGACGGCTCAAGGGCAACAACCTGGGCATGAACCCCTATGAATTTGTCCTCGCCGGCCTCGGCGCCTGTACCTCCATGACCTTGAGAATGTACGCTGAGCGCAAGGAGATCCCCCTGTCAGGTGTCGAAGTGCGGCTCCAGCATGACAGGGTTCATGCCGATGACTGCGAACACTGCCAGAGCACCAGCGGCAAGATCGACCGCATTCGCAAGTCCATTCACCTCAGCGGCGATCTCAGCGATGACCAGAAAAACAGGCTCTATGAAATAGCCGAAAAGTGCCCGGTCAACAAGACCCTGCAGTCGGAGACCCTCATGGAACGAAAAGAACAGCTTGACCTGGACGAAGAATAACGGCCAGCCTCGCCGGAGCCATCAGCTCGCCGTTCCGGAGACCTTGCTGCGCTCCTCGGCAAAATCGAAGCCGGTCCAGATACCGATGGATTTGAGGATGGAATCCTGGGGATGGAAGCGGCGGAAGATCTTGAAATAGAGGGCCGCCTCCTTGCTGGTGATGACGGCCTGGGGATGATCGTGCTGCAGCCGCGCCAGTTCTTCGTCGCTGATCTCCTTCTGGGCGAGCTTCTCGCCCAGTGATTCGCATCCCGCCCCTTGGGTGTACTGCACCTTGTAGCGCCACAGTATATCGTCTGGCAGAAGACCGGTTCCGGCAAAGGCCCGGCGGAAGATCCACTTTTCAATTTTGGAGCCGTCCTCCTGCAGCTTGATCTTTTCCCCGGCCGGTATCTGCATGGCCAGCTCGATCATGTCGACGTCGAGAAAGGGTACCCGCAGTTCAAGATTGAAGTACATGCCCATGCGGTCGGCCCGCTGCAGATTGATATTATGCAGGGTTTCGGTGCAGCGCCGTCCTTCCTCGTTGAGTTCCGGGAGCGGAAAGTGCTTCATGTAATGATAGCCGGCGAACAGCTCGTCGGCGCCCTCGCCGGTGAGCACCACCGTGACGTGATCGGCGGCCAGTTTGCAGGTGAAGTAACAGGGCACTGCGCAGCGAACCAGGGAGGGATCGTAGCTTTCCAGTTTGTTGATAACCTCGGGCAGGGCTTCGTAGTAGTCGTCTTCGCTGAAGGCCAGTTCGTGATGGGTGGATCCGATGTGAGCCGCCGCCTGGCGGGAGGCGATGAAGTCGTCGCTTTCCTCGCCGTTATCGTCGCGCATACCGACCACGAAGGTATGCAGATGGGGAATTTCCTCGGCGGCGATGGCGGCGATGATTGAGCTGTCGAGGCCGCCGCTGCAGAATGAACCCACCGGCACCTCGGGGTCGGCCAGCAGCCTTTTTTTGACCGCGGCGGTAAAGGTTTCCCGGATCCGGTGGCAGATGTCGTCGATATCGGTTAAGGGCTCGCGGGCCACTTTCGGCACTGTGTAATAACGGACGAAGCCTTCGGCCGGGGTGTAATAGTGGCCGCTGGGAAATTCATGGGCCTCGTCGACGCCGGCCAGGCTCATGGCCCCCAGCTCCGAGGAGAAGAACATGGTGCCCTGGTGATAGCCGTAGTACAGCGGTTTGATGCCGATGGGATCGCGGGCGAGCATGAAGGTATCGTCGTCGAAGAGGGCGAAGGCGAACATGCCGTCGAGTTCCCTGACGCATTCGGGACCCTTCTCCCGATAGAGTGCAAGGATGACCTCAGAGTCGGAGTTGGTACGGAAGCGATAGCTGTTCTCCAGTCTGTGCCGGATCTTTTGAAAATTGTAGATTTCGCCGTTGCAGATCAGTCCCTGGCGGCCGTCCTCGGTGATGAGCGGCTGACGGCCGTGGGCGACGTCGACGATGGAGAGCCGCGTGTGTCCAAGGACCATGGTATCGGTAACGTGAATACCGCGGTCATCGGGGCCCCTGTGACCCAGCGCCTCGAGCATTTTTTCTATGATCTGTTTATCGGCGGTACCGACACATCCGGCTATTCCGCACATACTTTACCTCCAGATAGTTTTTTTTCCGGGTCATCTCTTGTCGATTTCAAAGACGCCTACCAGTCCGTGTCCCATACCGGTGCCGGTCTGCAGTTCCATTTCCAGTTTGCGCAGGGAGTAGCCCAGATGGGTTTCAATGATATTGGCCCGGGCGTCGCCAAAGCGCAGTTGACCGGCGGCCTCGACCACCACCTTCATGGTGCGGATGGCTTCCTTGAGGGGTTCGGGATAGAAGGGCTCGATGACGGTGTCGACCCCGTCACTCCCGTAGCCTGAGAGCATGGCGATGGTGTGTTCGACCAGGGTATTGCAGCTGAGGAAAAATGACTCGTAGAAGCTGTTGAGATGATCGAAGCCGCGCCGTGGTACATAGTCCACCAGCAGTTTTTCCAGGTCGGTGCGCACATACCCCTCAAACAGCGAGTTGATCGGCAGCCGCAGATCCGGACAGTGGGAATTGTAGTCGCCGGTGGCCAGATGCCTGCCGACCAGCATCGAACGATCGAAGAAGCAGAGCGGTCGTATCTTCACTCCGCTTTCTTTTTCGGCTCGCAGGGCAATGTCCATGATCTCCTGCCTGGTCATCAGACGCAGGGGAAAGACCGGAATATCATGGCGGTGCCGCTCCTCCGGCGGGTAGATATAGGAGATGCGATAGTCCATGAAGTATTCTTCTTCGGGCGAGACATGCCAGAGGTCCTGCCATTCATAGGAATAGCGGCCCAGCCAGTCGCCGACGAAAAGCGCCCGGTCGGGGGCGTGCTTGCAGATATCGACGAGCAGCTCCACCACCGTGTCGTCATGAAAATGGGACATGGTGCCGTAGAGACTGAGGTAGATGTCGAAGGGTTTTTCCTCTTTTCTGGTAAAGGGCAGTCCGTGGCCCAGATCCATCTTCTCGAAGCGCAGCTTGGGGTTGCCGCCAAAATGGTCCCGGGCCTGCTCGAGCAGAGTGTCGTTGATGTCGACGCCGAGATATTCCTGGAGGATATCCGGCCTGATGGTCTGGGAAATATACTCATAGAGCTCCGGATCCTTGGAAGTCACGGCCATAATCAGATCGAAGCCGTCGCCGCTGCCGCAGCCCATGTCGAGGATGCGCAGCCTCGACATGGTTTTTTCCTTGCGCTTGACCAGCTCGTTGAGATAGGGCCGGAGAAAAATACCGGTGAGCTGGTCCTCCCAGAAACGGCGGACGTTGTCGTACTTGCCGCCAAGACCGCTGGCCTTGGCGTACCGGCCGGTGCCGGCCGCCTGATCGTATGCTTTTACTTCCGCCATGATTTCTCCTGTGCCTGTGTCATCTAAAGCGTTCACGAGCCTCTCCGGCTCGCCCTGTGGTTCAGGTTTCGGAGTTATGCAGCCGCCTGAGCCTTGGCCCAGTCGAGGGCGGCGAAGGCATCGCTGCAGTAGCCGTCGGCGCCGATTTTTTCGGAAAACTGTTTCGAGGTCGGTGCGCCGCCGATGCATATCCTCACACGGTCGCGGATGCCCTCGCCCTTGAGTTTTTCAACGACCTCCTCCATGTTGCGCATGGTGGTGGTCAGCAGGGCGGAAAGGCCGAGGTAGGGGGCCTGCTGTTCTTTGACCGTGGCGATAATGGTATCGACGGAGACGTCGACGCCGAGATCGATGACCTCGTAGCCTGCGCCCTTGAGCATGATGGCGACGATGTTCTTGCCGATGTCGTGCAGATCGCCGGCCACCGTGGCTATGACGAACTTGCCCTTGGACTCGACGCCGGCCTTGACCAGATGCGGCGTGAGAATGTCCATGCCGGCGCCCACCGCCTCGGCTGCGGCCAGCATATCGGGGATCAAATACTCTCCTGACTCGAATTTCTCACCGACCACGGCCATGGAGGCGGTGAGACCGTCGATCAATATCTTCTCGGGCTCGACATTCTGTTCCAAGGCCTCTTCAACCAGTTCGGTGACGGCGGGTTGGCCTTCGAATCCTTCGTCGAATCCCTCATCTTCGGCCTCGACGCGGCCCTGGACGACGTTGATGGCGATGTTTTCCAAAAGTTCGTTCGTGTTCATGTCTTTCTCCTGATGTCTATGTCCATGTAAAAACTCAATGATTACAGATGAAACTCAGCCTGGCCTCTTGCAAAGGGTCCCAGGCACGTAGCTCAATTTCATTGGTAATCAGCGTATTACCCGGGCGATGTCCTGAGCCGTGGAAGCAGACCGGGGACGCTGTCGTAGATCTCGTCGACTATATCATCTTCAAGATGTTTGGCCGGCCGGGCCTCCAGTTCCTGCAATCTGGCATGGGCCTTTTCCAGCACCCGGTCCTGCATATCCTTTGATTCGAAGCGGTAGGGCTCGGAGACCAGACCGGCGCGCATCGGCTTGCGGGTGTGACGGGTGAAGAGCCGGTGGGTGGTCTGCATGACCTTGCGTTCCATGGCCACCGCTTCCTCGGTGGTTTCGCCGTTTATGACGGCGGGGCGCATGCAGTGCTTGGCCATGCCGATCTGTTCGTTGTCCAGCACCGCCTGCAGCGGCGAGAAGGTGTTGGTCCTATCGAGCAGACCGAAGGCATAGTGGATATACTGGGCGCCGCTGGCGGCCATGTAGAGGTGGGAAAAAAGCTTTTCGATGGCCGCCTGCATGCCGGGCACCTTGGCGTTGGCGACGCCGGTGCTGGAATAGCAGGGCAGCCCGTAGAACCTGGCCATCTGGGTGCAGTCGACGTTGTACTGGTTGAACTCGGGGCAGCCGTAGAGGTCGTTGAGATCGTCGAGCCTGGCCCGTACCGGCACCGAGCCGTACATAACCGGGGTTTCCGGTTCGATGAGCTGGGTGAGGGCGATGCCGGTGAGAATCTCGGCGTTGATCTGGGCCACCATGCCGCTCTCCTGAATGGGCGCCGAAGAGCCGCCCTGCGGCGAAGAGGAGATCACCAGCGGCAGACCTTTGTCGACGACTGCAAAAACCTTGTCGGCGGTATCATCTACCAGCTGCAGCGGGCTTTTGAAGACGCAGGCGATAAAGGAGATGATGGGGTTTTCCCGCAACGCCTCGCTGCCGCCGGCGATGATCTCGGCCATCTTCACCACATCGTCCAGGGCTTCGAGGCTGGTGAGGCCGGCCTGCACATGCTTGGTGATGTTGTTAAGGCTGGCGAAAAATTTATTGACGTCGTGATTGGCCTCGGTGATGTCCTCATCCTGGATATTGACCGGCCGGATGAAGAAATCGAGATGCTCCAGCTGCTCGGCCAGCCGCGCCGCCCGGGCCAGCAGTTCGGTGCTGCCGCGTTTTTCGATAAAGCGGGGCAGCAGACGCGGCTCGCCGTCGCCTGCGGCGGCGACATATTTTTCCATTTCCGTTTCCAGCCAGACATTGGTCTCCGAACCGGTGCCGAAATATACCCGGGGCACGGCGGCGTTGATATCGAGGCGGTTGCTCTTTTCGCGGGCGCCTAGAACGATATGCGAGGGCGCCCGGGAGAGAGCCTCCATGATCAACTTTTCGGGGATCCGCACCCGCCAGCAGGGCGAGCTACCGCTCTCTTCTTTGTCCACCGTGGCGCCATGGGCGCCGAAGAGTTCGGCGGCTTTGGCGTTGTAGCACCAGATGCCGGGATCGGCGAGGATCTCCATGGAGGCCCGGTGCAGATGGTCGATCTGCTCCCGGTCCAGGCGTTCATAGGGTCTGACGATGTTTCCTTGTCGAAAGCTGTCCATTGTTTGCATCCTTATAGTGTTGTCTGATTGCGTTATCTCATAGGGGCTTGCCGTGAGATGAGCACCTCCAGGGCAATGAGCAAGAAGCTGAGCTGTATCGGTAATCCCATACGGTTATGTTCGTGTCCGCCAGTATTTGGCATATTTGCGGCAATGGCGGTCGCGTCCCAGCACCGCTTCGGCGGTGCGCACGGCACCCATGAGCTTTTCATCGGCGACGTTCATGATGGCGCCGTCGAGTCCGGCATAGAGCGCCATGTGCAAAAAGGCGGTGTTGAAGATGTGCCGGCGGGGCAGACCGAAACTGACATTGGACACTGCCATTACCGTCTTCGCCTGGGGAAATTCGCTCTTCACCGCCTCGATGGTCTTCAGCGTCACTTTCCCCTGGCTGACATCGGTGGAGACCGGCAGCACCAGGGGGTCGAAAAAAATCCGGTCAAGGCCGATGCCCATTGACGAACAGGCGGAGGCGATGACGGCGCAGGCATTCACCCTTTCGCCGACGGTGGCGGGGATGCCCTTCTCATCCATGGCCAGGCCCACCAGCGGTGTATCGTACTCTTTGGCCAGCGGCAGTATCCGCTCAAGAGAGGAGGGCGCCCCCTTGGTGGAGTTGATCAGCGACGGCCGGCCACCCCGCATGCCAAGACCTGCCTGCAGCACCTCCGGGTCGGCGGAGTCGATGCACAGCGGCGTCTCTACAGCCGACTGTATCAGTTCCACCGCCCAGCGCATGGACTCTATCTCCTCCTGTTGGCCGCCGCTGCCGGTGCCGACGTTGACGTCGAGGTAGTCGGCCCCGGCCTCGCTCTGGCTGCGGGCCAGCTCGAGGAGGGCGGCTTCGTCGCGCTTTTCGATTATGGCTTTGACCGAAGGAATGGTGGCGTTGATCTTCTCGGCGATTGTCAGCATAGTCTCTCCTGGGTAGTCTCTTCTGCGGTGGTTATTCCATGATAAAGGGGCGAATGGCTGGGATCTGCTCCTTTATCCAGGCGCGCATCTCTTCTTCCAGCACGTTTTCCGCCTTGGCCTCCAGTATCTCTTTGACCCGGGCCGTGGCCCGTTCCCCGGTATCCCGGCTCCCCTGAGCGGCCCACTGCTCGCGGGTGTTGCGATCGCTGAGCTGGGGGGCGTATTGCTCGCTGCGCATGTATTTGCGGGTATGCCTCGAGGAGACGAAGTGGCCGCCGGGGCCCACCTTCCTGATCTCTTCCAGGGCCAGGGTGGTGTCGTTGACCTCGATGCCCTCCACCGCCCGCATGATCATGCCGATTATCTCGTTGTCGACCACCAGCTTGTCGAAGGAAGCGGTCATGCAAAACTCGATGAAGCCGGCGGCGTCGTGAATGAAATTGGCCCCGGCCAGGGCCACCATGGTCGAGGTGATGGCCGACTCATAGCCGGCCTGGGCGTCGACGCACTTGGAATCGCTCATGCCGGCGGTGGCATAGAAGGGCAATGTATAAAACTGGGCCATCTGGGCGGCACCGGCATTCATCAGCCCCATTTCCACGGCGCCGGCCAGATATTTCATATCGCGCAGGTCGGTGATTGAGGAGATGCAGCCGTAGAAGGCTGGGCAGCCGGGCTTGGCAAGTTGGGTCATGATGATACCGGCCAGGGTGTCGACGTTCTGGATGACCATATTGCCCGCCAGCGTAATCGGCGCCGTCGCCCCGCACAGCGGTTCGGCGGGTACCACCACCGGGATGCTGTTTCTGGCGGCCTCGACTGCCAACTCGCCGTAGCTCTTGTCGAGCTTGAAGGGGCTGATGGGACAGGCGACCATGGAGATAAAGGGTTTCTCTTTGAGCTTCTCGGCGGAGCCGGCGATTTTTGCGGCCATACGGATGACCTGGCGGACGCCTTCGACGGTATAGACCCCGCCCATGACATGCTTGCGGGTGCGGTTGAGGGCGGCGCCGAAACGGTTGACATCGATATCCTCCACCGGCAGGTCGCCGGGGTAGACATTGAGCATGTAGAAATGGATGTTGTCGAGATTCTCCACCATCCGGGCCATATTCATGACGTCTCGGAGTTCCGAGCGTCTGGCTTCCTGGCTGCCCGGGTCCTGGACATTGAGGGCGGTGCCGCCGGTGCCCATATAGACCTTGTTGCCGCCGATTTCCAGGTCGTGTTCGCCTTCTTCCTGCCGGCCATGGAGGGTGACCTTCGACGGTGCCGTTGCCAGCAGCTTCTCCACCAGATGGGGCTTGAGGCGGACGATGTTGGTCTTCTGGTCGATGTCGGCGCCGGCGGCGGCGAAGGCGTCGAGCGCCTCCGGATAGTTGACCTGCACGCCGATCTCGTCAAAGACCCGCAACGAAGTCAGATGGATCTTGTCGATATCCTCGGTGGTCAGCGGTGTATACTGACCGCCGGACAGTCCTTTTCGTGTTTTCATCGTATCCTTTGCTGGGTATTATTGCTCGTTATGGTGCTGTTTAGCTGGGGTTGCGGCCGTACCGGAGGAGCGCCTGGCGATGCAGTCGCCTTTGCCGCAGCGGCTGCAGGGATTGTAATCGAGGTTTCGGGGTGCCCGCTTGGGATCGTAGAGGCCGAAGACGGCGGAGATGCTTTTACGTGGATTCATCAGCGCCGTATCGCTGAGGCTGACGCCTATGTTTTCGCAGTCGAGCAGCGAGAACAGGGTGTTCTGCTCGCCGATGGACCAGTCGCAGTAGCCGGGGGAAAAGCGCAGGCCGGCAACGTAGGAACGCCGGCTGAGGCGGTGGATGAAATCATCCTGGAACCTCTGAGCGGTGTTTTCGATGGCGCCCGAAGCCAAAGCGTCGATGACGTAGGCATCGGCGATGCTGCCTTTGGCGCCGAAGGCCTCGATCATCTTATCTATGCCGGCACCGATGGTGGCCACAAAGCAGACCAGCTTGTCGGCGCCCTTGAGGCTTGCCGCCATCTTCCGGCTGCCCAGACGGGCAGTGTTGCCGCCGTTTTGCAAGGCGATGCTGTCGCCTGTGCAGGCGGTGATGTCGTAGACCTTCCAGGTCACCCGCGGTCTCAGTCGGTCCAGCACCGGCCGACGATAGGTGGTAAGCCGCTTTCCGGTGGTGCGGGTCATATGGCGGCGCCGACGACGGCCCAGCAGCCGCTGGACCATGTCCATATCGAAATCGGGCCGGTAGTGCGACAGCGACTGCTGCCGCCGGGGCATGTTTTCCCCGAAGCGGGGACTGATCATATTCATGGTGGTGCTCCTCTGTCTGTGCTCCGGAAGGCTATTTTTTCTGTATGCACCATGGCCCTGTCCCTTGAGAAGCCGTGAAGAGTGTGTTGCGCTGCTATAGGCGAACATACTCTGCACTCGCTGTCATCGGCAGCTGCAGGGTGAGAGATGATGATTCAGTGTGTGCAGGGGAATGGTGCTCTCGCGCCTTGTGGAGAGATTGTCTCTTTCCCTTGCGAAGGCGCCCGCTTTGAGGTGCAATTAACATGCCGCCGGGCGGATTCTGTTGTATGGATGTGTGCGAACTGGTAATAATGAGCTGTTATAAATAGAGAAAGCGAAGATGGATTTCAGTGGGGACGGGATCGCCCTCCAGCGCCATGCATTCAGGGCCTTCAAGCTGCAGCCGGAGTGGGAAATACTGCTACAGCGGTGCCTTCTTTTGAGGAAAAACTGCGCAATAAATGCCCATGAGCTGGTCTGTGTGGCTGGTTGTACGGCCCGTTGTTTGGGCCTGGCGCCCTCGGCAGGGGGCCCCGGAGACGAATCGTGATGAGTAAAAAGTGCACATCTGCTGGCGAAATGGTGCGGACAGCCGTCCGCTCTGTCCGGACCCCGACAACGCTTTATCCGGTTTCACAGGAATCCTGGAACGACTCTTTTTAGCAAACCCGCTTGTTCGCAGAGACGGCAGATGGTGGAAAAACCTTCTAAAAACCAGGAAAATACGATAGGCTTGTGTCAGGGGAGATAAAAGAAATCCGGGAGGAAAGCATGAACAGGCAACCATCACCCACCGACGAAGAGGGGCCGGTAGTCGAAGCTGGTCCCAGCGACATGGAGGCAGTGGGGTCCGCCGCCCTGGAGCAGTACGGCAGCAGGACCAAGCTTGGTGCCATCGGTCTGGTGACCAGCGCTGTTATACGAGATTTCAACGATCCGCTGCAGGCCATAGGCAATATACTCGGCGGCATTCAGCGCCGCGGAAGCGTCGAGGCCGAGGATCTGAACCTGGTGACTCTGGCCTATGAAGAACTGCAGAAGCTCAACGCCATGGTCCGCGAGCTCCAGGAGTTCTGCCAGCCGGGCCGGGAGTATAGGGAGCTTGTGGATATGGCCGCCGAGGTGGACCATTACGTGAAAACCACCACAGCCGTTTTTGCCGGCCGTCACATCACTGTGAAGGCGGAAACAGAGCGTGGACTGCCGCCGGTGCATGCTGAAGCCAGACTGATCAGGTGGGTTCTGGAAGAGCTGTTCGCCAAGCTCGCCAGCAGCTGCGATGAGGGCGCAGCCTTACATCTCAGGTTCTTTGCCGATGACGGCGCCGTTGTCCTGCAGATTTCGGAAAAGGGCTGCGGCCTTGATCAGGAGGCGATGGAGCGGTTTACCGAGGTTTTCAGCAACGGTGGAAAACAGGATATCGCCTGTTTCTGGCTGACCATCTGTTCGGCGATTGTGGTCATGCACGACGGCTCTCTCAAGGTCGGCTCCGCCGACGGCAGCGGCACAGTGGTGCGGGTGCGCCTGCCCGTCGCGCCGCCGCCGGCATCCTCCGAGTGAACAGCGACGTGACGGCGAAAAAAAAGATATTGCTGGTCGACGATGAAAAAAGCATCAGGCTGTCCTTCCGGCGGGAGCTGCAGCCGTACTACGACGTCCACCTCGCCGGCTCCTGCAGCGAGGCCCTGGAGGCGCTGGCCGGCGAGCGCTTCGATTTGCTGCTGACCGATCTGGTCATGGCCGACGACAGCGGCCTCACCCTGCTGCGCCGGGCCAAGGCCGGCAACCCTGAACTCCATGTCGTCATCATCACCGGCTATGGTGAAATAGAGACAGTGGTCGAAGCAATGCGCTTAGGCGCCGATGATTTTCTGCTCAAACCATGCGATATCGAAGAATTGCTCAGGCGCCTCGCCAAAACCTTTGAGAGAGATGATTATATAGCCAGGGTCCGGCTCTACGATAAAATCTCTCAGAGCATCGGCATACTGGTTGCTCTGGTGGATAAAGCAGGCCTCATCGTCGAGGCCAACTCCGCCTGGCAGCAGGCCTGCGGGCTGAGCATGGCGAAGCTGGCCGGCCGTTCACTGGCCGAAGTACTGGGACAACACAGCCTGGAGCGCACCATTCTGCCGCGGCTCGAGCGCTGTCTGAGAGAGGGCGAGGTGCAGCACTACGATTTGTTCAGGTTCCAGGACGGCCGGCCCCGCAGCATGGTCGCCACCTTCAACCCGGTTGCCAGTGGCAATACGGCAACCATGGCGGTGTTGGCGATGACCGATGTCACCGATGTCATGGCCTGGCACCAGCCCCTGCTGGAGCGGGCCGAACAGTTGGAGCTGGAACGCAGCGTCAGCATGGAAGGCTTTATGGACTGCGACCTGGCGGCGGGCCAGGCCCGCTACTGCGCGCAATGGAAGCACTTGCTGGGCTATGGGCCGGATACTGCCGACGAGGATATTCCCCAGTGGCTCGATGTCGTTCACGGTGACGACGAAGAATCCCTGCGGGCAGCCCTCGGTGAATGCCTGGAGGGGCTGGCCCCGGCCTACGAGACGAGCGTCCGGTTGCGCATGGCTTCCGGGGACTGGCGGTGGTTCAGGGCCAGGGGCATGGTGGTTGACCGGGCCGGCGACTCTACCCCCCGGCGCCTGGTCGGCACCCTCGTCGATATCCACCGCTGGAAGACAAGAGAGGAACAGGCGCTCATGACGATCAGGGAGCTGGAGGAGGAGCGTACCGGCAGCCGGAACCAGCGTCAGCAACTCCGCGAGGCCCTGGAAGAGGCCGACACCGCCTGGAAGGTGCTCCAGCATAAGCGCGATCAGGATCGCAAAATCCTTGAGGAGCAGCTGAGCGATAATGTCGTCAATATTATCGCACCGCTGGTGATGCGGCTGCACAAAACCGGACTGAACAGCGACCAGCTGCAGCTGGTGGAGGCCCTGGAAAAAAGCCTCGGAGCAGTCACCTCCTCCTTTGTCAGCGATCTGGCCAGCCGCCACATCGGCCTCACACCCATGGAAATACAGGTGGCCAGCCATGTCAAAGACGGCAAGGCCACCAAGGAGATAGCCGAAATCCTCCACCTGGCCCCGGAAACGGTCAATGTCCACCGCAAAAAGATCCGCAGAAAGCTGGGCCTGAGCAACACCGCCGTCAATCTCCGTACCTTCCTCAGTTCCCTCGGCCAGGACGACGGTCTCCGGCCATAGACAGGCTGCGCCGGTTGCCGCCGGCCTCCGCCTCTGCCGGCGTAAAAGGCAGTACCGCACCACGATGCACGCCACGATGCCGATGAAGTTGCCGATGAGGTTATGCGCTTGACAGGATCGATTTCGGTACAATGCTGAAAGAAGCGGTTTAAATAATGCTTTCCGTCGGCAATCACGGTATTCTCCCGAGACGAAGCGCAGGACCAGGGCCGGTCACCACCGGCAGGAAGGCAGAAACCAGGGCAAGGAGAGCGTATGAGCAGCAGGAAAAAGCCAGCCGGCACCGAGGCCGGAAAAAACGACAGGCACCATGCCGACGATCCGCAGCTGATAGTCGGCATCGGCTCCTCCGCCGGCGGTCTCGAGGTCTTGAAGGATTTTTTCGCCGCCATGCCGCCCGATTCGGGCATGGCCTTCGTCCTCGTCTCCCATCTCTCACCCGACCGCGAATCGATGCTGCCGGGAATCCTCCAGGAGTCGACGGAGATGGAGGTGAAGCAGGCCGAAGAAAAGATGAAGGTTGCGCCCGACCATGTCTATATCATCCCGCCGGATAAAGAGCTGGTCATCTTCAGGGGGAGACTGCAGCTTCTCCGGCGCCAGAAGGGCGACGGCCATCACCGGCCGGTGGATACCTTCCTGCGCTCACTGGCCGAGGACCGGCAGAGAGGGGCTGCGGCCATTATTCTCTCCGGCACCGGCACCGATGGCAGCCAGGGCGTCAAGGCCGTCAAGGAGCAGGGAGGACTGGTACTGGTCCAGGATTCCCAGTCGGCCAAGTTTGGCGGCATGATCGACGCCGCCAGCAAGACCGGCATCGTCGACCATGTCATGACGCCTCAACAGATGCCGGAGTGCCTCGTCGACTATCTTCATCACCTCAACAACTCCGCCTCACCAGAAGAAGCCGACGAGAATGAGAGTCTTGAGCATGACCTGCATAAAATATATGCCATGATCCGTTCCTCCACCGGCCATGACTTTTCCCTCTACAAAAAAAACACCATTCTCCGCCGTATCGAGCGGAGGATGTTCGTCCATCAGCTGGCCACCATAGGTGACTATGTCGACTATCTCGACGACTCCGAGAAGGAGATTGGCATCCTTTTCAAGGAACTGCTCATCGGCGTCACCAGTTTTTTCAGGGACGAGGAGCTCTTTGACAAACTCCGGAACCAGTATCTGCCCGAGCTGCTGCAGGGCAAGGAGGACGGCGATGCCTTCCGGGTCTGGGTGCCTGGCTGCAGCAGCGGCGAGGAGGTCTACTCCCTGGCCATGATCCTCAGCGAATGCCTCGAGGAGCAGGGGACTGCTCTTCACCTGCAGTTCTTCGGCACCGACCTCGACGAGGAGGCCATCGGCGCCGCCAGGGCCGCTGTCTATCCCGACTCCATCGGCCTCGATGTCGATGCCCGGCGTCTGAAGCGGTTTTTCACCAAGGAGAAGAACTGCTACCACATCAAACAATTCATCCGCGAAATGGTGGTGTTCGCCAAACAAAACGTTGTCAAGGATCCGCCCTTCACCAGGATCGACCTGCTCAGCTGCCGCAACCTGCTGATCTATTTCGGCCCCCAACTCCAGCAAAATCTGCTGCCCGTCTTTCATTACAGCCTCAGGCAGGACGGCATGCTGGTACTCGGCAGCTCGGAAAACCTCGGGACGGCGGCCGAGAATTTCAGCGTTATCGACAAGAAATGGAAAATCTTCCGGCGCCAGCCCGACCACGGTGATATGGCCGCGGCCATGAAGTTTCCACGAGGCAATGCTGCCGGGGGCGAGAGGGTACGACGGTCCGTAAAAACAGCCGAGGCGGCCAAAAACGAGGTCGATGCCCGCCTGTTCAGGGCGATCCTCAGCCAGAGCGGCCTGCCGACCTGCGTTGTTGTCGATGACGAGTCCGAGCTGGTCTATACCCACGGACGCACCGGCCGCTACCTCGAACCCGCCGAAGGCGAGGTCAGCACCAATATTGTCAAGATGGCCCGGCCCGGGCTGGAGGCGCCTCTCATCAACGGCATCCAGAAGATGAGCAGCGAACGCACTGAAATCAAGCAGAACAACATCAGAGTCAAGGACAACGGCGGCTACCACGATATCAATCTCATTCTCAGACCGCTGCCGGAGGTTAAGGGTGGCCGGCGGGGACTGATGCTGGTCATCTTCGAAGAGATTGGCAAAGGCCAGAAACAACCACGGACCGAGCCGGAACAACCGGAAAAACCCGAGGAAGAGTTTACCAGAGACAACCTCAAGCAGCTCCAGGACGAGCTGCGCTACACCAGGGAAAACCTGAAAAGCACCGTCGAGGAACTGGAGACCTCCAACGAAGATCTGGTGACCACCAACGAGGAGCTGCAGTCGGCCAACGAGGAACTGCAGTCCACCAACGAGGAGCTCGAAACCTCAAAAGAGGAGCTGCAGTCGCTCAACGAGGAGGCCTCGACGGTCAATTCCGAGCTGGAGAGCCGGATCGACGAACTGGTCTCGGCCAACGATGATATCAAAAATTTCCTCGCTGCCACCGAGATAGCCACTATTTTCTTAGACAGCGCTTTGAAAATACGGCGCTTTACCCCCAAGATGACCAAGTTTTTCCGCATTACGGGGAGCGATGTCGGCCGCCCCATCGGTCATTTCTCCTCAACCCTCAAAAATGTCGATATCCAGGAGCTTGCACAGCAGGTGATCGATACCATCGAGAGGCATGAGTCGGTGATCCAGGATCAGGAGGGGCAGAAATACCGGCTGTGCATCCGGCCCTTCCGGACCACGGAAAATGTCATCGAGGGCGTGATCATCACCTTCGAAAATGTTACTGAGTTCAAGAAGATGGTGGACTCGCTGGCCGAGAGTGAAGAGTCGTGGCAGAAACTGGTCGAGCATGCGCCCTTCGGCCTCTTCGTGGTCAGCGATGAGCGCATCAAATATATCAATCCCGAAGGCCTTCGCATTTTCGGCGCCTCCTCGGCCCGGGAACTGGTCGGCACCCTGGCCAGGGAGCGGGTGGCCGAGCAGTCCCGGCAGCGATTTCAAAAGCAGATAGGCCACCGCGACTCAACCTGGCGGACGGCCTCCGTCGACTCCGAGAAGTATCTGCATCTCGACGGCAGCACTATCGAATGTCTCTCCTCGGCAACGCCGGTCGACTATAAGGGCGCCCCGGCCACGGTATTCTACCTCCGTTGCAAAAGTGGCGACGCGTCTCCCGCCTGAGGAATAAGAGGCCCATGAGCAGAAAAGACACCACATCCTTTGAAAAATTACGGCAACGGGCCCTGGAAATGCTCGATGAGCGTGAGCGGACGACGATGGATGATTTCAACGGCGACATGCGCCGTCTGCTGAGTGAACTCGATACCTACCGCATCGAGCTCGAGCTCCAGAACGAGGAACTGCGTCTGGCCCAGCTGGAGCAGGAGCGCTCGCAGCAGAAATACAACCAGCTCTTCGAGCGGGGAACGGTGGCCTATCTCAGCCTCGACGACCACGGACGCGTTGTCAGGACCAACCCCTACACTGCCTCGATGCTGGGATGCCCTCGTGCCGACCTGCTTGGCAAACCCTTCAGCCGATTTATCCATTTCGACGACCAGGATACCTTTCACCTGCACCGCCGCCAACTGAAGAGACCGGGCGTTCTGGCCACCTGCACCCTGCGGCTGCTCCCCAACGACGGTCCGCCGATCCATGTCCAGCTTGACAGTTCAGTCAACGAGGGGGCAGGAGAGAACGCCGGTGGGATTTTGACCACCGTCACCGATGTCAGTCAGCTGGAGGAGGCCAGGGAGGAATTGCTTACCCTCAACAGGGAGTTGGAGAGGCGTGTCGAAGAGCGAACCCACGAGCTGCAGAAGGTTTTGGGCCAGCTGCTGCACTCGGAAAAGCTTGCGGCCATCGGCGGTCTTTCGGCCTCCATTGCCCATGAACTCAACAATCCCCTGCAGGGGGTACTCAATATTATCAAGGGGGTGGGGCGACGGGGACGCTTCGACGCTGAGGACCGGGAGCTGATGGATATTGCCGCAACCGAATGCCGGCGCATGCGCAATCTGCTCAGGGCGCTTCAGGATTTCAACCGGCCCACCTCGGGTATCCGCGCCCCCATGGATCTGCACGCGGTCCTCGACTCCGTGCTGCTGCTTTTCGGCAAGAAATTCAAAAATTCCGGCATTGTTGTCTACAGGCACTACGCCGATGACCTGCCGGTGGCCTACGGGGTGGGCGACCAGATCAAGCAGGTGATCATGAATATTCTCGCCAACAGTATCGATGCCTGCCCGTCGGGCGGCCATATCACTGTCGCCACCCATGCTGAAAAGAGGCAGGTGGTCATCGACATAGCCGACACCGGCAGCGGCATTGCCCCGGAGCATCGTGAGCGTATCTTTGAGCCCTTTTTCTCCACCAAGCCCGAGGTGCGGGGCACCGGGCTGGGACTGTCGGTGAGCTACGGCATCATCAAGGACCATAAAGGCACGATAGAAGTCGACAGCCGTCCAGGCGAGGGCTGCCGCTTCCGCATCCTGCTGCCCCTCCGCGGGCCGGGCAGAAAGGCCGCGCCACCCTCTGGGTAGCATCCCTAACCATTTTCTCCCCGTTTTACTCCTCTTGCCGAAAAGGGCGCCAGTTCGTACCATAAAATACCAGACGTCGAACAGTGGGTAATACCGTCTGGCAAACTCAACTCTTTCGCCGGCACCGGCCTCACCCTGGAGGAAGCATGCACGAAAGCACCCTACTCATCGTCGATGACGATACAGCCATCCTGCGTTCCTTCGCCGCCGATTTCCGGGAAATCTGTCCCGCGGTAACCACCGCCGTCACGGCCCAAGAAGGTATAGCGGCCCTGAAGGAGACCTTCTTCAATATCATCGTCACCGACCTGGTGATGCCGGGCACGAGTGGCCTGCATGTGCTGCGGGAGGCCAAGAAAAAAGACAGCGACACCTGCGTTATCGTTCTCACCGGCTACGGTGATCTCCATTCGGCTGTCGAGGCCCTGCGGATGGGCGCCGACGACTATCTGCTCAAGCCCGTCGACAGCGAGGAGCTGCTGGTGCAGATGATGAAGCATCTCAGTAAACAGCGGCAGAGGCGTAAGCTCAAGCTCAGGGAGAATATGCTCACCGTCTGCGCCTACTGCAAAGACGTGCGCGACGAGGCCGCTTCGCAGGCGCACAGAAGATGGACGGACATGGAAAGCTACCTGACGCGCAAAAGCGGTATCAGTCTTTCTCACGGCTGCTGTCCCTCCTGTTTCGAGGAGATCTCCCGGGGGTGGGAGGGCGATGGGTAGTCAGGCTACCCATAATCTTCCCGTTTATATGCCCTTTGCAGGCGCCGGTTTCTGTGCGATGATATGATTCACGGAAAAGGCTCTACTGCCGGGTGGTGCGGCGCCGGCATCGGCTGCCGGCCACCGCTCTTCCATCTCTTTTCATGCGCCGAGGAAAAATGAATACGTCAAAGGTACCTCCTTTTTCATCGTCGGGTGCACACCGCCTCTGCGCCGACTTCTGCGATATGCAGCAACTGATCGAATCCTGCAGTCGCAGTTACGAACAGCAGCTGGCTCCGAGGGGCATGGTGCTGTGCACCCGCATCCGAGGCCCCATACCGCGTTTTGTGCGTGCCGACGCCGAGGTCATCGATCGTCTCTTCGACTGTCTTGGCCGCTGTACATCGGCGGTCGAGGCCCGGGGCTGCGCCGTCCTCGATATCGCCGCCGAGCCCGAAGGAGAGGACAGACACAATATCTATCTCGTATTGACACTGTCGGGAAATGGCCTCGATGCCCGGCAGGAGGAACAGTTGCTGGCAGCTCAGGAGGGAACGGATGATGAAAGCGCCTCGGCCCTGCAGCAGGCCAGAGCGATCTGCAGGCGCTACGACGGCAATATCCTTATCAGAAACTCCAGCGGTTTCGGCACCCGATTCCTGGTGAAACTCTGTCTCACCGTCACCCCCGGGGGCGAGACCGTCGATCATGCATAATCGGCGTCTATGCCTAACCAGGATGCCTGTTTTAAGCTACAAGTAGATGGCGAGCGCTTCTCTGGTTTGCCAGGCAGGTTGGCCATCACGATACGCAGCACCCGCCCATTATTATCAGGAGAATGACAATGGCAGAAGGAACAGTAAAATGGTTCAACGAGACCAAGGGTTACGGATTTATCGAACAGGAAAGCGGCAAGGATATTTTTGTCCACCACACGGCAATTTTGAAGGAGGGGTTCCGTACCCTGGCCGAGGGAGAGCGGGTCACCTTCGAGATCAGCGAAGGCCAGAAAGGGCCGATTGCCAAGAATGTCATCGGTTCCTGAGCCGGGTATGACCCAGCCATCCCGGCGGCGGCTCAGCCCGAATATTTCATGAAAAATGGACGGAGTGTTACATATAACGGCAAATATAAATTTTAGCCGATTACCAATGAAATTCAGCTACGCGTCTGGGGGACCCGGCTTGCTCATTTCCCGGGACGCCATAAACCCGTCCATGGGGGCTTGTCTGCAGCCGTCCAGGCTGCAGACACCCGCGAA
>JGI12048J13642_10029932_pt1 | contig 51950 bp, 42 predicted proteins | sample ElkSlonscriptome_16_FD_13642 | JGI IMG/M metagenome (IMG submission 13642)
GAAAGTGCCACAGAGAGTATACCGCCGATGGCGCCTAAAGCGCACAGGCAAGGGTGAAAGGGTGCGGCAAGAGCGCACCGGGGCGCTGGCAACAGCGTCCGCATGGCAAACCCCACCCGGAGCAAGGCCAAATAGGGGTCTCGCGCCGGTCGCAAGACACGGCAGGCTCGCTTCGAGCCGAGGGACCCGGGTTGGCTGCTTGAGCCGTCTGGCAACAGGCGGCCCAGATGAATGGCTGCCGCCGCAGCGCTGGTGCCCTTCCGGGGGCATACCGGTTGCGGAGACAGAACCCGGCTTATGAGGCCCCCTGATGCGCCTTCCAGGGTCTCTTCGGCACTCGGTGCGCGCGGGCGCTATGCCCGTCCCACGCTGGTGTAGCTGAACCCGGCTGCGTGCATGTCATCAGGATTGTAGATGTTGCGCAGATCGACCAGCACGGGTGCCTTGACGAGCTGCTTAACCCGCGCAAGATCGAGCGCGCGGAATGCGTCCCATTCGGTGACGATGGCGACCACATCCGCGCCGTCGATTGCGGCATAGGGGTCGGTGCACATCTCGACCTCGGGCATGAGCGGGCGGGCGAGCTTCATGCCCTCGGGATCATAGGCCGCCACGCTCACGCCCGCATCCACGAGCGTCTGCGCGATCGCGATCGAGGGCGAATCGCGCATGTCATCGGTGTTGGGCTTGAAGGTAAGACCGAGCAGCGCCGCCTTCTTGCCACGCGCATGCTCAGCACCGCCCAGCGCTTCGAGCACCTTGCGGCCCATGGCGCGCTTGCGGATATCGTTGACCTTGACCACCGCTTCGACGATCCGGGTCGGGCTGTCATAGTCCTCGGCGGTCTTGAGCAGTGCCAGCGTGTCCTTGGGAAAGCACGAGCCGCCATAGCCGGGCCCGGCATTGAGGAACTTGGGGCCGATGCGATTGTCCATCCCGATCCCGCGGGCGACATCCTGCACATTCGCACCGACCTTCTCGCACAGATCGGCCATCTCGTTGATGAAGGTGATCTTGGTCGCGAGAAAGGCGTTGGCGGCATACTTGATCAGCTCGCTCGTGCGCCGCTCGGTGAAGAGGATGGGGCTCTCGTTGAGGAAGAGCGGGCGATAGACCTCGCGCATGATCTCCCGCCCGAACTCGTCCTCGGCGCCGATCACGATCCGGTCAGGCCGTTTGAAATCCCCGATCGCAGCGCCTTCGCGCAGGAATTCGGGGTTGGAGACGACTGCGATGCGGTGCGGCGTGCCGGTGTCGCGGATGATCCGTTCGACCTCGTCTCCGGTGCCCACCGGCACGGTCGACTTGGTGACGATCACCGCATCGCCCGCTAGATGCTCGCCGACCTCGCGGGCGACTTCATGCACGAAGGTGAGATCGGCATGGCCATCGCCGCGCCGGCTGGGCGTGCCAACCGCGATGAAGATCGCCGAAGCGCCTGTGATACCCTGCGCCAGATCGTTAGTGAAAGAGAGCCGCCCGGCCGCCACATTGCTCGCCACCAGCGCATCGAGCCCGGGTTCATAGATCGGCATGACACCGCGATGAAGCGCATCGATCTTGGCCGTGTCCTTGTCGATGCACACCACATCGTGGCCGAAATCGGCAAAGCACGCCCCCGATACGAGCCCGACATAGCCCGAACCCACCATCGCTATCTTCATCGGCTCATTCGCCCCTCTCGTTATCCCCGCGCCTTGCAGGGGATGCCCGGCTTGCACAAGCAGGCTGGCAATGCATCCCCCATGCCTGCAACGGCTTGCCTATGATTGTCTCGCGTGGTCGCCGTGAAAGACCGCGATCTCGCTATCGCGCGCAATGGCCTGAATGGTCCGTCGCTGGTCGGCTTCCAGAACCAGCGCCGTAAGCACACCTGATCTGAAAGCGCCAGTGTCAATCCCGATGCGATTGCCGCAATCAACCACCTGGTCGAAAATCGTATGGCCATGCACCACGACCTTTTCGAGCGAGCCTTCATGGCTGAGGAAGCGATCGCGGATCCACAGCAGATCACTGCGCCGTTGCTGGTCGATCGGCAGGGCCGGATCGATCCCGGCATGCACGAAGCAATAATCGCCCGCGAGGATCATCTCCTCGAAACCCTCGATGAAATCGCGATCGCGCTGCGGCACGATCTCGCTCAAGCGCCCGAAAATGTCCGCCGGATCGCCCAGCAAGAGCTGTTTGCGATCCGCACCATAGGAAATGAGCGTCTCGGCCCCGCCATGCTTGAGGAAATGCCGGAGCACTTCGGGCTTCTCGAAGCTTTCGAGCAGCATCGCCTCATGATTGCCCATCAGGATGCGCACGCTGCGCCTGCTCTGCCAGTCGCGCGCCGCTGCGATTACGCCGGCGCTATCGGGCCCGCGATCGATCAGATCGCCCAGCAGAACCGCACGGCTCGTTGCCTCGCCAAAGGCGCGATCATCCGCTTCGATTGCGTCCATCATGGCTTCAAACAGATCGAGCCGGCCGTGAATATCGCCGATCACATAGTAACGCTCGCCCGCCGGCACCCGGGCTAGGCGCGCTGGCGGGGCGGGCGAGGGGCTGCGAAAAAGGGTGCGCAAGGTGTCGAGCATCAAGGGGCCGGGTGTGAATATCGGTCAGGCACAGATCATCAGGGACATCACCGGCGCTCTTAGGCCTGCCGGGCGCCTACGGCAACCAAGCGCGGCCGCGCTCGCGTGCCGGACCGGGCAGTGCGCGCGCCGGGGCGAGCGATGGACCGGCCCAGACGTCAATCGAGCGAGAAGTTGACCGTCGTGACGACGCGGACCTTCTTGTAGGGGCTGTCGGCCTGGCCCCAGCCGCCCTCCGAGCCATCGCGCGCCTCGATCGAGAAATAGCCCTGGGTCGCATCCCTGATCGCGCCGACGCCAGCGCCCGAATCCTGCGCAAATTGCTGGGCTGCTGCGCGCGCATCGCGGGTCGCTTCGGCGACCATTTCGGGCTTGATCGCGTTCAACTGCGTGAAGGCATAGCTCATCCCCGAGCCTTCTTCGAGAAAGACCCCGCGCCCGACCAGATCGAATTGCTGCGCGACCGCTTTTTGCGCGAGGCCGATATCATCAGTGCGCAGCGCAAGGCGCTGGCGCACGGTGTAGGTCGTGATCCCCTGATTGGAATAGCTCGTCACATTGGCGCCGGTGGGCTGGAGCGCATCTTCGGGAAAGCCGAGCTCGTCGAAGAAAGCGCGGATCGAGACGGTATCGGCGCGGACCTTTGCCTGCGCCTCGGCAAGGCTGGTCGAGCTTGCCGAATAGGAAATTGTCCAGGTCGCCAGGTCAGCGGTGACGTCGCGCTCGGCTAGCCCGCGCACAGTGACCGAACGCTCGGCCTCCTTGGCGCGCAGTAGTCCATCGCCCAGCAGATATCCGCCCACCACGAGCCCGATCGAGAGGATCGAGGCCGCGCCAAGCCAGCGCAGGGTTGCAGCGGATTTGCCAGCGGCTTGGGAGTCGGCGGGCTCGGCGTGGGTCATGGGGTTCTCCTGTTTGTTGCGCCGAGCTGTGCAACATGAGCGATGAACCGTTTTTGAACGGCGCCGGTTTTGCGCCTAGAAGCGGTGCGATGACAAAATTTCTCCACGCCATGCTCCGGGTGAGCGATATCGAGGCGACGGTCGATTTCTTCGGATTGATCGGGCTTGAAGAGGTGCGCCGGTTCGATGTCGAGGCGGGCCGGTTCACGCTGGTCTTCCTTGCCGCGCCCGGTGAAGAGGGGGTCGCCGAGGTCGAGCTGACCTATAACTGGCCCCCTGCGGATGGCAGCGCGCCTGAAACCTACGACAATGGCCGCAATTTCGGCCATCTGGCCTACCGGGTCGAGGATATCTATGCGACCTGCCAGAAGCTTGCTGATGCAGGCCATGTGATCCATCGCCCGCCACGCGATGGCTATATGGCCTTCGTCAAGACGCCTGATGGGGCATCGGTCGAATTGCTCCAGGAAGGCCGACTCGAGCCGCGCGAACCCTGGGCGAGCATGGAGAATGTCGGCAGCTGGTGACGCGGTCGGCTCGATGGCCGCCCCCGGGCCCGGTGATCATCGTGCCAGCGGACCCCTTGCCCGGAGGTCAATCGGGCGCATTACCCCGATCATCGCATTGGGCATCGGGATGCGTGGTCGTCAGCCGGAGCACGATGAAACCGAGCACGGCTGAAACAGCTGAACCCATCAGAATGCCGATCTTGGCTTCCTCGATCAGCAGCGGCTGATCAGGAAAAGCGAGGCCGCCGATGAACAGGCTCATCGTGAAGCCGATACCGCACAGGATCGCTACGCCCCAGATCTCGGCCCAGCTGGCATTGGCCGGCCGAGCGGCAAAGCCTGTCTTGTCGGCGATGAGCACGGTCGAGAAGATGCCGACCTGCTTGCCGACGACGAGCCCTGCCGCGATCGCATAGGGCAGCGGATCGAGCAGCGCATCTGCGCCCATGCCCTTGAGCACGACGCCGGCATTGGCAAAGCCGAACACCGGGACAACGAGATAGGCGCTCCATGGCGCAAGTCCGTGTTCGAGCCGCTCGAGCATCGGTTCACCATCGGGGCGGTAAATCGGGATGGTGAGGGCAGCCAGAACGCCCGCAATCGTTGCATGGACGCCGGAATGCAGCACGCAGTACCACAGGACGAGCGAGAGCAGGATATACGGCCACAAAGCCCCGACCCGCGCCCGGTTGAGCGCGATCATCACGCCGAGCACGATCGCTGATGCGCCCAGCCAGCCGAGATAGATCGAGGGCGTGTAGAAGATCGCGATGACAAGCACCGCGCCGATATCATCGACAATTGCCACCGTGAGCAGGAACAGCCGCAGCGAGGAGGGCACGCGGTTTCCCAGCAGTCCCAGCACGCCCATTGCGAAGGCGATATCGGTCGCAGCCGGGATCGCCCAGCCGCTGGTATATTGCCCGCCGCCCGAGACGATCATGTAGACGATTGCGGGCGCGACCATCCCGGCCAGCGCGGCCACCATCGGCAAGCGCCGTGCCGCAGGATCGGACAGCGAGCCCGAAACCACTTCGCGCTTAACCTCGAGCCCGACGACGAAGAAGAAGATCGCCATCAGCCCGTCATTGATCCACAAGTGCAGATCATCGAGCTTGGCGATCGGGGTCCAGGGGAGATGTCCGTAAAACAGATCCTTGTATTCCTGGGAGAACGGCGAATTGGCCGCGAGCATAGCGGCTCCCGCGACAAGGATAAGCAGGATACCAGCGGAGGCATCGCTGACGAAGAGCGCGCGCACCGGTGCAAAGATTGTGCGCAGGGGAGCCTTCAAACTCGATGGGGTATCAGTCATTTAACTGGTCTCTTTTTGAAAGTTTGTATCCTTGCAAGTCCAATTAACAAACGATAGCTTTTCGTTGGGGTCACTGGGGCATTTCCATGGAATTGGCTGTTTGGGATGTGTGGCATTGGCTTGCGTTCTTCCAGCGCGAGCTCTTGCTGTTTGCCTGCGTGTTTTTCCTCATCGGCGCGCTGGATGACATCGGGATTGATCTGGCGTGGCTTTGGTTGAAGCTGAACGGGCGTGCCAAGACCCATAGCGTTGATCGCGCAGCGCTCAAGGCGAGAGAACTGTCGGGCCTGGTCGCGGTGTTTATACCGGCCTGGCGCGAGGCGGATGTGATCAATGACACGATCACGCACGCACTCGATGTGTGGCCGTATGATGATGTGCGCCTTTATGTCGGATGCTACCGCAATGATCCAGCCACAATCGCTGCGGTGATGAGAGCCGCGCGCGATCTTTCGCGCCATGGATCGCACCGGCTGCGCATCGTGGTCCACGGAGAAGATGGTCCCACAACCAAGGCGGATTGCCTCAACCGGCTTTTTGAGGCGGTGCAGCAGGATGAGGCGCGCATGGGCATCGCCTTTGCGAGCGTCGTCTTTCACGATGCCGAAGACATGGTCGATCCCGGCGGGCTGGCGCTGCTCGACGCTGCGATCGCCGATGGCGCGGATTTCGCCCAGCTCCCGGTCGAGCCGCTGATCCCGCCTCGGGCAGGGCTCACTGAACGCCACCTGGGAAGCCATTATTGCGAGGAATTTGCCGAGGCGCATGGCAAGGCGATGGTTGTGCGAGGCGAACTCGGCGCCGCGCTGCCGGGGGCAGGTGTGGGCTGCGCCGTCTCGCGCCGGGCGCTCGCCCGCCTCTCGGGCGAAAGCGAGGATGGCAAGCCGTTCGACTCAAATTCGCTCACGGAGGATTATCTGCTCGGGCTCATGATCAGCGCAATGGGAGGCAAGTGCCAGTTCGTGCGCGCCTGGGGCGAGGATGGCCGGTTGATCGCGACGCGCGCCTACTTCCCCTCGCGACTGCGCGATGTGTTGCGGCAGAAGACCCGCTGGGTGCATGGCATCGCCCTGCAAAGCTGGGATAGCGTGGGCTGGACCGGCAGCCTGATCGAGACCTGGATGCGCGCGCGCGACCGGCGCGGGCCCTTCACCGCGCTCGTCCTGTTGACGGGCTACAGCCTGCTCGTGCTCACCGCGCTGCTGTTTGCTGCCAGCGAGGCCGGGCTGCTGCCCGAACAGCGGCTCACGCCGATGCTGCGCGTCCTGCTTGCCGCCAATTTCGCCGCCTTTGTGTGGCGCACGGTGTGGCGGTTCGGATTTACCGTGCAGAGTTATGGCCTGGCCGAGGGGCTGCGCGCGATCCTGCGCATACCGCTGACCAATGTGATCGCGATCATTGCCGGGCGTCGCGCTGTCACGGCCTATATCCAGGTGCTCTTGGGCCGCGCAATAGAATGGAACAAGACGCCGCACGGCCTTCATCCAACCCGGCTGGGCCCGTCCTCCTTCACCGCGATCACCACAAGAGCCGAACGGTGATAGCGACGTGGCACGCAGGGCCGGTCGCAGGGGCAGTCGCAGCCCCGCGCGATAGACGCGACAAGCCACGCAAGCCCATCGTGCGAGGAAGCCCGCTCGCGGTTCTGGCCGTCCTGCTCGCTCTCTGGGTGGGCGTGCGAGTGCTCGCCTGGGAAGATCCGTTTTCTGCCGAGGCCATGGCGTACCAGCAAGGGCCTGCCAGCGCGGCCGGAGCGGCGCGATCCGGGGAGCAAGGCGGGCAGATGCTCGGGATTGCGCAAGCGCAGGTGCAAGCGCAGCCATCAAGGCAGGGCCCCAAGCGGGCGCTCAATGTGCCGATTGGGGCGATGAGCTATGCCGATCCCTCGCGCGATCCGCTTCTGGCGGGCGGGGCAGGGTATGGGTTTGACCCGTTCGGGCGCGGCGGATGGGCGGCTTGGAATGGGGGAGGGGCGCCGTTCATGCGACCGATCGTGCAGTATCTTGTCCTGCCCGGCCATGCCCCCGGCGCGGCCTTTGCCGGCAGGGCTGCCGGCGCTGCGCGAGGCGACCGTGCAAGCTATCGCCAGCCTGCGCCGGGATACCCACCGGGCGCTGGCGCTCCCTATCCGTTCGCCTATCCCCATCCCTATCCCGGCCTTGCCGATCGGATCTATCACGAGGGCTATGGCGCGCTGCCGGGTTTGGCGACGTTCGGAAGCGAGGATCTGCGCCTTGCCCGGGCCCAGGATGCCACCGGCGCGCCCGGCGCGGTGCCGTTTGGCGGATCAGCCGCGCGCGCGCCGCGCAGCCGCCCTGATCGCTGGTCGCTCGATGCGTGGGCGTTCATGCGCGAAGGCTCGGATGCAGCGCCCATCACGCAAGGCAGGGTGCCGATCTATGGTGCGAGCCAGATCGGCGCGATCGCCCAATGGCGCGCGCGGCCCGGCAACGGTCATGATCCGCGTCTCTATGGCAGGGCCTACAGCGCGCTCGTCGCCAATGGCGAGACCGAGCTGGCGCTGGGCGGATCAATCAGACCCATCCCGGCAGTGCCCGTGCGCGCGGCGGGCGAGCTTCGCGTGACCCAGAGCCCGTTTTCGACCGATGTGCGCCCCGCCGGCTATGCCGTGACCGAGCTCGCGCCTTTCCCGCTTGGCGGGAAGATCAGCGGCGAGCTCTATGCGGGGGCAGGCTATGTCGGAGGCGAGGCCGATACCGCTTTCATCGACGGGCAATTCGCGCTCACGCGCCCGGTCGTCGATTACAATCCCACCATAACCCGCCGGGTGAAGCTCAGTCTCGGCGCGGGCGCATGGGGCGGGGCGCAGCGCGGGGCGAGCCGGCTCGATATCGGCCCGACCATGCGGCTCGACATGCTGTTCGGCTCGGTGCCTGCCCGCGTCTCGCTCGATTGGCGCGAGCGGGTGACCGGGGATGCGGCGCCAGAATCCGGCATCGCCGCGACAGTTTCGACGAGCTTCTGAGCTCGCCGGGCGCCGCGCGCGCTTCCCCCCCTTTCCCCGATCCCGCAAAGCCGGGGACGCGGCGCTTTTATCCCCCGCTGGCCTGAGCTAGTGGCTTATCATGGACGTTTACCTGCCCATCGCGAATCTCTCCGTGAACGGCCTTTACATCGTTCTGCTGGGCGGTGTGACGGGCATGCTTTCGGGCCTGTTCGGCGTGGGCGGCGGCTTTCTGACGACCCCCTTGCTGATCTTCTACGGCATCCCGCCCACGGTCGCGGCGGCATCTGCGGCAACCCAAGTCACCGGCGCGAGCATTTCGGGTGTCCTCGCGCATAGTCGACGGGGCGGGGTCGATTTTCGCATGGGCGGCGTGATGGTGGCGGGCGGGATCGTGGGCGCGCTGGTGGGCGCGGCGCTGTTCCGCCTGCTCCAGGCGCTCGGCCAGATCGATGTCGTGATCAACGTGCTCTATGTCATCATGCTGGGCACGATCGGCGCGCTGATGATGCAGGAGGCGCTGGGCGCGCTGGTCCCGCGGCTGGGTGCGAAGCGCGCGGCGCCCACGGCGCGCAAGCGGCGGCATCATCCGCTGGTCGCCGGGCTGCCTTATCGCTGGCGGTTCTATTCCTCTGGGCTATACATCTCGCCGCTCGCCCCGCTGATCCTGGGCATGCTGGTCGGCATCCTGACCATGCTGATGGGGGTGGGCGGCGGCTTCATGCTGGTGCCCGCAATGCTCTATGTGCTCGGGATGAGCGGCAATGTCGTGGTCGGCACATCGCTGTTCCAGATCCTGTTCGTGACCATGGTGACCACCATGACCCATGCGCTCACCACCAAGGCGGTCGATATCGTGCTGGCCGCCCTGCTGCTGGTCGGCTCCGTGCTGGGTGCACAGTTCGGCACGCAGGTCGCCCTCAAGGCGCGGCCCGAAGTGCTGCGCCTGCTGCTCGCCGCAATCGTCATCGTCGTGGCGCTGCGGATGCTGTGGGGTCTTGGCATCCAGCCTGACGAGATATACACGGCCGCGCCGCTGTGAGGCGGTGGCTCGCCCCGCTGTGTGCGTTGGCCGCCGGGATCATGCTCACCGCTCAGCGCGAGCCGATCCTCGTGCCCGAAGTCAGCCAGTCGCGCGTGGAGGTGCGGCAAGGCTTTACCGGCGCCAATCTGCTGCTCTACGGCGCGATCATCGATCCCGATGCGCGGCGCAGCGCGGGCGCCGGGCAGGCGGACACATACGATATCGCCGTCGTCCTGCGCGGCCCGTCCGAGCCGATCCGCCTGCGCGAGAAGGAGCGCGTCGTCGGCATCTGGATGAATGCCGGCTCGACCGATTTTCGCTCGGCGCCCTCGTTCTTCGCAGTTGCCTCCTCGCGGCCGATCGAGGAGATCGTCGATGAACGCACCGCCGCGATCTACGAGCTGGGCACCGAGTTCATCCAGCTCAGCCCGATCGGCTCGATCGAACCCGAAGAGCAGGCCCGCTTTGCGCGCGGTCTTGTCGAGATGCGCCAGCGCCAGGGGCTCTACAGCGAGAACCCGCAAGGCGTGCGCATCAGCGAAGGCGTGCTCTATCAGGCGCGCATTGCGCTTCCCTCCAATGTCATCACGGGCACCTACACCGCCGAAACCTTCGCGATCGCGCAAGGGCGTGTGCTGGCGAGCGCGACCGCGCGGATCGAGGTGGTCAAGGCCGGGCTCGAGGGCCGCGTGGTGGCCGAAGCGCAGCGCAATTCGCTTCGCTATGGCCTTTTTGCGATCGCGCTCTCGATCGTCATGGGGGTCATCGCAGGCGGCGGGGCGGGCCCGCTCGCCAAAGCGACTTCGGCCTTCGTCCAGCGCCGGCTCGATGCACTCTTGACGCGATCTTAACCCCGATCCGGCTAGATCTCCGCGTGATCGGGCGCTTTGCCATCGTGGCGGTTTGCCATCGTGGCCCATCCGCCGGATCAATGCCGACGCGACTGCCACAACCGACAAGACTGGATCACCCTTCCGATGGACCGAGAAGACCCGCACAGTTTCGAGCGTTTCGCTGGCCCGCCGCTTGAACCCGAGGGGCACACGGACAAAAGCGCCCTTCCCGCAAGCGAAGACGATGCCAGCGCGGTCAACGCGGCGACCCCGATCGGCATCGTGCTCGAGATCTCGGGTGCGGGCTCGCAGGTCGCCTTCGACATGCAGCGCATCTCCGAATGCATGGACGACGCCGACCCCTCGATCGCGCTCGCCGGCCAGGTCGGCAGCCAGATCAAGATCCGCGTCGGCGATGCCTGGCTGCTGGCCAGCGTGCGCAACCAGCGCAAGGATCGCCGCACCGAGGGCGGGATCATCGCCAATATCGATTTTCTCGGCGAAGGCTCGGAGGAGAAGCTGACGGGCCGCATCCATGGCTTCAAGCGCGGGGTGACGCGCTATCCGATCCCGGGCGCGATGGTCTATCCCGCGACCACCGCCGACCTCAGGCAGATCTATGCCAGCGATGGCCGCGCCAACATCACGATCGGCAAGGTCTTCCCGACCAGAGACATCCGCGCCGGGCTCTACATCGATGCGATGCTCGGTAAGCACTTCGCGCTGCTGGGTTCGACAGGCACCGGCAAATCCACCAGCGCCGCGCTCATCCTCCACCGCATCTGCGAGGCCGCGCCCAATGGGCACATCGTCATGATCGACCCGCATGGCGAGTATTCCGCCGCCTTCCGCCAGACCGGGCAGATCCTCGATGTCTCCAACCTTCAGATGCCCTATTGGCTGATGAACTTCGAGGAGCATTGCGAAGTCCTGCTGACCAGCGACGGCAATGAGCGCCAGGTCGATATGGACATCCTCGCCAAGTGCCTGCTCGCCTCGCGCGCCAAGAGCCGGCTGGCGCAGACGATGGGCAAGATCACGGTCGATTCGCCCATTCCCTATCTCCTGTCCGATCTCTCCAACATCATCCAGGACGAGATGGGCAAGCTCGACAAGGCGACCTCGTCCGCGCCCTATATGCGCATCAAGTCCAAGCTCGAGGAGCTGCGGGCCGATCCGCGTTATCAGTTCATGTTCTCCGGCATGCTCGTCAGCGACAGCATGACCCACTTCATCTCCAAGGTCTTCCGCATGCCGGGCGATGGCAAGCCGATCTCGATCATCGATGTCTCGGGCGTGCCTTCGGACATCACCTCGACTGTGGTTGCCGTGCTTTCCCGGCTCGTCTTCGATTTCGCGATCTGGGGCCGCGAGGAGAAGACCCGCCCGATCCTCCTCGTGTGCGAAGAGGCGCACCGATACGTGCCCAACGAGAAGAACGCCGATGGCTCCTCGGTCGGCAAGATCCTGTCGCGCATCGCCAAGGAAGGCCGCAAATACGGCATCAGCCTCGGCCTCATCACCCAGCGCCCCTCCGACCTTGCCGAGGGCGTGCTCTCGCAGTGCGGCACCATCATCTCGATGCGCCTCAACAACGACCGCGACCAGGCCTTTGTGCGCTCGGCCATGCCCGAAGGCTCGCGCGGCTTCCTCGATTCGATCCCCGCGCTGCGCAACCGCGAGTGCATCGTGTGCGGCGAGGGCGTCGCGATCCCGATCCGCGTGACGTTCGACACGCTCGAGGAGCACAAGCGCCCGGCATCCGAAGATCCGAGCTTCGTCGACCTGTGGAACGGCAGCGGCGAGGAAGAGGAGCTGGTCGAGCGGGTCGTGCTGCGCTGGCGCTCGCAGGGTTGATCAGCGCGCCGGGCACCCATCACGTCGCGCGCTCATCGCCATAAAGGTGGATGTGGAGCCGGTCGCTCATGCGAAAGCCATGCTCGAGGCAGAGCCCGCTTAGCCAGGCCTGCTTCTCACGCAGCGCGGCGCTTGTCGTGCCCTCGGCCATCAGGAAGACGCGCGCGCGCGGGATCATGTAGTCGCGCACCAGCTCCAGCACTTCATCGACATCACCGGGGCTGGCCACCACGAACTTGAAGAAGGCCCGCGGGTCCACGGCATAGGCATCCATCCGCTCAGGCATCAGCGCAAGCTCGCCCGGATTGCCCGAATGCGCTAGTTTGGGGCTCACATTGTACTGATCGACCCGGATATCGACATGCGCGGGCGCACGCACTGTCCCGTTGGTCTCGATCTCGACCGCGATATCGGGCAGCGCTGCGAGCATCTCGGCAAGCGCAGCCCCCTGCAGCAAGGGCTCACCCCCGGTGATCACGAGCCGCGTTTGCCCCAGGTCTGCGATCCGCGCGGCGGCCTCGCGGGGCGCGAGCTTCACCTGGTTGGCGCGGCGCTCATAGGTCGTATCGTCGCGGTGGGGCCGATTGTCGCCCTCGAAGCGCCAGGTATAGGCCGTATCGCACCAGCTGCAGGCGAGATTGCAACGCGAGAGCCGGATGAAGGCGACCGGCATGCCCGCGCTCGGCCCTTCCCCCTGCAACGAGGCGAAGATCTCTGCCTCGCCCGCATCATCGGTTGCCAGAGCGAGATCAGCCATGCCCGCGCCCTCGGTTCATCGCAGGCAGAGCACGGTTGATACAAATGTTACAGTGTCCTGGCATCAAAAACCCGGCGGGCCACAAGGCCTCCGTCGATCCTGCCGCGCAAGCGCCATCGCCAAGAAACCACCGCTGTGCCATCGCCGCATATCTGGCACATTTGCGCCGCGTAGGAAACTCACCGCCCCAGCGCTGGCCGCAAGGCCGTGCAGCTATCCCAGCCGCGCGAGCGCCGCTTCGAGCCGTTCGGCCTCGGCTGAATGGTGAGCGAAATCCTCGCGCGCTTTCTCGACGGCCTCAGCTTTGGCCTTCTCGATGAAGTTTGCATTGCCCAGCCGCCCTTCAAGGCTTTTGGCTTCCTTGCGGCTCGCGGCGAGCGCCTTTTCGAGCCGCGCCTTCTCGGCCTCGATATCGATGATTCCTTCGAGCGGGACGATGAAGGTGTCTGTCAGCGCTGAGACCTGCATGGCCGGGCCTTGCGGAGCCTCTCCTACGCTCACCGGGGAAAGCCGCGCGAGCCGCTCAATCGCGGCGGAAGAGCGCTCGATCGTGGCTTTCGCGAGCGGCGAGGGCGCGGGCACGAAGGCGGCGAGCCTGGCACCGGGCACGATGCCGAGCTCGTTCTTCGCGGAGCGGACATTGGTGGTGAGATCGATCACCCAGTCGATTGCGTCGGTCGCTTCCTTCGAGACCTCGGCGCGCGGATCCGGCCATTTGGCGAGGATCAGATCGTACTCGCGGTCTCCTTGAGCATGCCACAGCTCTTCAGTGATGAAGGGCATGAAGGGGTGAAGCATGACCAGGATCTGGTCGAACGCCCAGCCGGCGACTTCGCGCGTTTCGCGCGCAGGCAGGGCCTCGGGATCGGACCCTTCGGCAAAAACCGGCTTGATGAGTTCGAGATACCAGTCGCAGAATTTCGACCAAGTGAACTGATAAATCGCGTTCGCCGCCGCATCGAAGCGCAGCTCGGCCATGGCTCGGTCGATCTCGGCCACGCAGGCCTGCACCTCTGCGATGATCCACTGGTTGGCGGCAAGCCGGGCTTGCGGGGCCTTCAGCGTGGTCGAAGCGCCAATCCCGTTCGACTGGCAGAACCGCGCCGCGTTCCACAGTTTGGTCGCGAAGTTGCGGTATCCCTCGACGCGGCGTTCGTCCATCTTGATGTCGCGCCCCTGGCTCTCCATCGCAGCCATGAAGAAGCGGAGGGCATCGGCGCCATACTGCTCGATGAGGCCCAAGGGATCGACGACATTACCCTTGGACTTCGACATCTTCGCGCCATCGGCGGCGCGCACGAGCCCATGGAGATAGAGGCGGGGCCAGGGGGCCTGCCCCATATTGTAGTTCCCCATCATCATCATGCGCGCATCCCAGAAGAACAGGATGTCGAAGCCGGAGATGAGGAGCGAGTTGGGGAAGTGTTTTTCCAAGAGCGACGGGCCGGAATTGCCCACCCCGCTGCGACTAACCGCACCACTCGCTTCGCTCGCGGCTTGGCGGGTCTCGCTCCCCTCCCGCGAGCGGGAGGGGTTGGGGGTGGGCGCGTCTTCGGGCCACCCCAGCGTTGCGAAAGGCCACAGGGCGGAGGAGAACCATGTGTCGAGCACGTCGGGGTCCTGCGTCAAGGAAACGCCGGGCCCTGCAAGCGCCTGCGCGGCCTCGGCATCTTCGGCGACGAACACGCGGCCCGCCTCGTCGAACCACGCCGGGATCCGGTGCCCCCACCACAATTGGCGGCTGACGCACCAGGGCTGGATGTTCTCCATCCAGTTGAAGAAGGTCTTCTCCCAGGTCTTCGGCACGATTTCGACTTCGCCGCTGCGCACTTGCGCGATCGGCTTTCGCGCCAGTTTCGCCGCATCGACATACCACTGGTCGGTCAGCCACGGCTCGATCACGACGCCGCCGCGATCGCCGAACGGGGTTGCGATCTGGCGCGGCTCGGCATCGGCGACGACTTCCTCGCCCTTCTTGTTGGTCGTCACATGCGGGATGAGGCAGCCCAGCTCCTTCATCCGCTCGACCACGAGTTCGCGCGCGCCGCGATCATCCGCGCCATCGCCGACGAGCTTTTCGCGGCGGAAACGATGCAGGCCGATGAATTCCTCCGGGATGAGCCCGTCCGCTGTCTGGCAGACATTGGCATCGCCATCGAGCATGTTGAGCATGGCAGCGGGCTCGATCCCGGCGCGCTTGCCCACCTCGAAATCGTTGAAATCATGCCCCGGCGTGATCTTGACCGCGCCCGAACCCAGTTCGGGATCGGCGTGCTCGTCGGCGATGATGGGCACGCGCCGCCCGGTGATCGGGAGGATGACATGCTTGCCCACGACGCTCTTGTAACGCTCATCCTCGGGATGCACCGCGACTGCCATGTCGGCGAGCATCGTCTCGGGCCGGGTGGTGGCGACCTCGATGAAGTCGCGGCCGTCAGCGAGTGTTATGCCGTCTGCGAGCGGATACTTGAAATGCCAGAAGCTGCCCGCGATCGTCTGCTGCTCGACCTCGAGGTCGCTGATCGCGGTCTTGAGCTTGGGGTCCCAGTTGACGAGGCGCTTGTCGCGATAGATCAGCCCGTCATTGTAGAGATCGACGAAGGTCTTGATGACGGCGCGCGTGAAATGCGGGTCCATCGTGAACTGCTCTCTCGACCAGTCCATCGAACAGCCCAGCCGCCGCAGCTGATTGGTGATTGTCCCGCCGCTCTCGGCCTTCCATTCCCACACCTTGTCGATGAATTGCTCGCGCGTGTAATTGGCGCGCTTGTCCTGGCGCGCTTCCAGTTGCCGCTCGACCACCATCTGCGTCGCGATCCCGGCATGGTCAGTGCCCACGACCCACAGCGCATCCTTGCCGCGCAGACGCTCATAGCGGATGACGATATCCTGCAGCGTGTTGTCGAGCGCGTGGCCGATATGGAGCGAGCCGGTCACATTGGGCGGCGGATTGACGATCGTGAAGGCCTGCGCGTCGGGGCGCTCGGGACGAAAGGCGCCGGTCGTCTCCCAATGGCTATACCATTTCGCTTCGATCTGGGCGGGGTTGAAGGTCGTTGGTAGGCTCATTCTCGGCTCGCTCACGCTCGGGTGCCCGGGCACCCCATCAAAGCGATGCCCATGCCAAGCCATCGGGTGCAGCGCAACATGTGACTGCACTTCGCGGCCCCTCGCCCGCGCACACCCGGCGGCCCCGGCGAAGCGAAGAGGGCCAAGACAGAGCTTGTCGCGCAGCCCGATTGTCCGCATAGCATGGCGGCAATGAATGAGCTGACGCATTATTCGCTCGAGGAAGACGGGTCAGGCGGCACGCGCCTTGCCCTCGAGGGGCCGATGCTGATCTCGACAGTGGGCCGGCTCGAACACCAGCTCGGCGCGATCGAGCAGCGGGTGAGCGCGGTTGATCTCTCGGGCGTCAAGCAGATCGACACGGTCGGCGCATGGGTCGCGTGCAAGCTTGCAAGCCAGCACGAGGCGCAGATAACCGGCGCGGACGAGCGCGCCAGCCGGCTTCTCAAGGCGGTCGAAGGCGCAGGCAGCGATGCCGACATGACGCCCGAACGCGCGCCTGTGTGGGAACGCGTGCCCGAGGCGCTGGGCAATCAGGTGTTCGAGGCGCGCGCCGGGTTTGCCGGGGTCGTGGGCGCGCTCGGACGCGTGATCATCGGATTTGGCAATCTTGCGCGCAATCCCTCCAGTTTCCCGACCAAGGCGCTCGTCGCGCAGATGGAGCAGGTCGGGGTGTCCGCCCTGCCGATCATCGGGCTGATGAGCTTTCTCATCGGGGTCGTCATCGCGCAGCAGGGCGCGGTCCAGCTCAGCCAGTTCGGCGCGGAATCGCTGACGGTCAATCTCGTCGGCCGGATCACCCTGCGCGAGCTGGGTGTGTTGATGACCGCGATCATGGTCGCCGGGCGCTCGGGCAGCGCCTTTGCCGCGCAGCTGGGCACGATGAAGCTGACCGAAGAGATCGACGCGATGCGCACGATCGGCATGTCGCCCACCGAAAAGCTGATCATCCCGCGCATTCTTGCCTGCACCTTCATGATGATCCTGCTGGGCTTTTATGCCTCGGTCGTCGCGATCATCGGCGGCGCGTTTGTCGGGCAGTTTGCGCTTGGCATCCCGTTCTTTACCTTTCTTGCGCGCATTCAGGAAGTCGTCCCGCTGCACGATGTCTGGGTGGGCCTGATCAAGGCGCCCGTCTTCGGACTGATCGTGGCGATGGCGGGCTGCTATCATGGCATGAAGGTTGAAGGGAATTCCGAGGAAGTCGGCAAGCGCACGACGATGGCGGTCGTCTCGGCGATCTTTGCCGTGATCGTGCTCGATGCCTTCTTCGCGGTCTTCTTCACCGAGATCGGCTGGGGGTGAGCGCGATGAATGATCAACCATCCGATTTCGACCACGAACAGCCGGGCGCTGCGGCCGATGGTCATGCGCGCGACAGCGATGCGCCGCCGATCGTTGTGGAGGGGCTGGTCAACCAGTTCGGCAGTTTCCGGGTTCACGACGGGCTCGATCTAACCGTGCGCAAGGGCGAGATCCTGGGCGTTGTCGGCGGATCGGGCACGGGCAAATCGGTGCTGATGCGCTCGATCATCGGCCTGCAGATCCCGCGCGAGGGCCGGATCGATGTGCTCGGGCGCACGATCACGGGGATCGATCCCGATCAGGATATCGGCGTGCGCTGCCGCTGGGGCGTGCTGTTTCAGGGCGGGGCGCTGTTTTCAACGCTCACCGTGGGCGAGAACGTGCAGGTGCCGCTCAAGCAGTTCTATCCCGAGATCGATCAAAAGCTGCGTGAGGAGATCGCGCGCTACAAGGTGCTGCTTTCGGGTCTGCCCGAAGATGCGATCGCGAAATATCCGAGCGAGCTTTCAGGCGGGATGAAGAAGCGCGCCGGCCTTGCCCGCGCGCTCGCGCTCGATCCCGAGCTCCTGTTTCTCGACGAACCGACCGCCGGGCTCGATCCGGTGGGCGCTGCCAAGTTCGATCGGCTCACGGTCGAACTCAAGGAAACGCTGGGGCTCACCGTGTTCCTCATCACCCACGATCTCGATACGCTGTATGAAAGCTGCGACCGGGTCGCGGTGCTGGCGGACAAGAAGGTTGCGGCGGTGGGCACGATCGAGGAGCTGGCGGAAACCGGCCACCCCTGGATCGAGGAATATTTCAACGGACCGCGCGGCCGCGCGGCGCGCGCAAGCCATGAGCGCGAGCACGCGCGCGGGCGCAAGGCATGACCGATCGGTGCACAAGCGGCCATCCGACCGGCCAAGAAGTTCATGGACATGGACCGCCTCGGGCGTCCATAGACGCGCGCATGAAGACGGTGAGAAACTGATGGAAACGCGCGCCAATCATCTGTGGGTCGGGGCCGTTACGCTGCTTCTGATCGTCGCTCTGGCGGTCGCCATCGTCTGGATCGCGCGGCTCGGTCAGGGCGATCAGAACGAATATGATATCTTCTACAAGCAATCGGTAACCGGGCTGGCGACGGGCAGCCAGGTCTCGTTTGCCGGCGTGCCTGTCGGGCAGGTCTCGGATATCGCCTTGTCCGATGATGATCCCGAATTCGTGCGCGTGCGCATCAAGGTGCGCAAGGAAGTGCCGATCCTGGTCGGCACTACCGCGACGATCCAGTCGAGCTTTACCGGGGTTGCAACGATCCTGCTCGATGGCGCGCGCAAGAACCAGCCGCCGATCACCTGCGAGACGACCGCCTGCCCGGAAGGCCGCCCGGTGATCCCGCCCAAGGATGGGGGGATCAACGCACTGCTCAATTCCGCCCCGCTGCTGCTCGAGCGGCTGGCGACGCTGACCGAAAATCTCAATCTGCTACTGGGTCCGGAAAATCAGGGCGAGATCACGCGCATTCTCTACAACACCGATCGGCTGACTGCGGGCCTGGCCGATGCGACGCCCGAACTGAAGGAAAACCTGATCGCGTTTCGCACCACGATCACCGAGTTCAACGAGACGCTCGAAGGCATTCAGAAGCTCACCGCATCGACCGACGAGCTCGTCAATGCCGAGGGCGGATCGCTCGCCGAAGAGCTGCGCTCGACGCTGCGCTCGGCCAGCAATGCCGCCGATGAGCTGGCCGAAACGCTCGAGGAAACGCGGCCCGCCGCGCGCCAGCTGCGCGAAGGCACGCTGCCCGCCGCCGAGGCGACCCTCGATGATCTGCGGCGCACGAGCCGTTCGCTGCGCTCGATCACCGAGAAGCTCGAGAGCGAGGGCGTGGGCTCGATCATTGGCGGGCGCAATCTGCCCGATTACAAGCCTTGAGGGAGCATGGCGCCTTGCGTGAGACCCGAATGACAACCCGTCCGATCCGCCCCGTTCTGGGCGCTGCCATGGCCGCTGCCTGTGCGCTGGCGCTGGGCGGCTGCGTGAGCCTGGGGGCCGAAGTGCCCGATACGCTGCTCACCCTCGCGCCCGACGAGATCGCGCCGATCGGTATGAGCGCGGCGGCAGGCGAGGACAATGCAGCAGGCGCGATCGCCGTATTGACGCCCGAAGTCCCCGCCAAGCTCGATGTGCTGCGCCTGCCGGTGAATGTCACCGAGACGCAGATCGCCTATCTGCGCGAGGCCTTCTGGGTCGAAAAGCCCGCGCGGCTATTTCGCCGCCTGATCGGCGAGACCCTTCGCGTGCGTGCCAGTGCCGGTTTTGGGCAGGGGGAGGGTGAGGCGCCCTTGATCCTCGATAGCGAAGAGGCCGGCCCCGGCATTGGTGTGACGGTGCGCGGCACGTTGAGCGAGCTTTCCTATGATGCGCCCAGCTCTTCGGTCGTCGTGCGGTTCGATGCGGTGCGCCTCGATAGCTCGGGAACGGCGAAGACCCGCCGGTTCGAAGCGCGCGAGAGCGGCGTGATCGACGAGGCGTCCGCGATCGGCCCGGCGCTCAACCGGGCGGCCAATCAGGTGGCGCGCGAAGTTGCCGACTGGGTGCTCGCGCAATAGGGGCCTTCGCGCACAGCCAGCTGATCGGGGCCGGCTCAGCCCAGCGCGAGCCGGGTGGCGCGCCAGGCGCTCAGGAAATCGGTCTCGCGCCTTTGGCGACGCGCTTCGGCCTCCTCGTCGCGGCCCCATAATTGCGCCTGCCATTCCTCCTCGAGACTTGCTGCCTGCCACAGCGCGCGCGGGGCCTCCTCGCCGTGCGCCTCGCTCGCGGCGAGCGCGATGAGGAGCGAGGCGGCAAGGCTTGTCATCAGCCCGATCCCGGCGAGCGCGAAGGGATCGTGGCGCTCCAGCCGTGCGCGATAGGCGCTGGCGGCCCGCGCATCCTGCTGCTGGTGAATCACGCCGCTGATCCGCGTTAGCGCGAGCCCTTCGCGCGCTTCGAAGGCTGCGATGATCGGCTCCCACAGCGCCTCCTGCCGCGCAAACAGCGGCTCGCCCGGCTCGGCGCGATAGAGCAGCGTATCTGTGTCGCCATAATCCAGCAGCTTGTCGATCGCGGCGGCGGGATCGGGAGCGATGATGTCGATCGCATAATCGGCCAGATCGCGCAGGATGAAGCGCGCCGGATCGATCACCTCGCCCTGATCCTCCCATTCCGCCGCCATCGCCTCGGCGAGCGCGCGCGAGGGGACGATCTGCGCCGCGCCCTTTGCGGTCCGGATCGCGCGCGCATCGAGCATGATCTGCCACCCGCCCGGCGCACCCTCGAGGCTCACCTTCGTGTAGAACCGTTTCACTCAGCGTTCCTCGATCCGGTCCTGCGCCTTGAACCGGCGCGCCATCAGCGTGGGCGCGAAGAAGAAGCCGACCATCCCGCCGACAGTGAGCACTACACCCAGCCAAGCGGGCAGATCGATCACGTCGCGCACCGCCGCGAGCCCCGCGATGAACACGCCCAGCGCGCCAAGCCGGACAGCATTGATGATGCCCCAGCGGCGCAGCGCGCGCGCCTCGCTCTCGCCCTTACCGGGCGTTTCGGACTGATCGTCAGGCCTCATCGCGCACTCACGGGCCGGGCAGCGCCCGCTCCAGTTCGCGCTCGAGTTCGGCCGCGTTGTAGGCCAGCGCGCCTGCCCCGGCGGCAGTAAGCTCCTCGGCGCGGTGATAGCCCCAGGCGACCCCGATGCTGGCCACGCCGGCGGCGCGCGCCATGTCGATATCGAAGCTCGTATCGCCGATCATCACCGCTTCGCCCGGCTGCGCGCCCGCCTCGAACAGCGCGGCCTCGAGCATGGCGGGATGCGGCTTGGAAGGATGGCGATCAGCGGTCTGGAGCGAGGTGAACAGCTCGGCAATGCCGTGCGCTGCGAGACAGGCGGCCAGCCCGCGATCCGATTTGCCGGTCGCCACCGCCAGCTGCCAGCCGGCCGCATGGAGGCGCTGGAGCAGGTCGGCGATCCCGTCATAGAGCGGCTCATCGAGCAGCCCTTCCTCGCGCCGCGCGCGAAAGCTCGATTTGTAGTATTCGGTGAGCGCACGCGCCTCTTCCTCGCTTGCAGCAGGAGCAAGCTGGCGGATGGCCACGCCCAGGCTGAGCCCGACAAGCGATCGCACACGCATGGGCTCTGGCGCGGGCATCCGGGCGCGCTCGAATGCGCGGCGCATCGCGAAGAGCACATCGGCCTGCCCATCGACGAGCGTCCCGTCGCAATCGAACACGGCAAGCCGCGTCATCGCCGCATCTCCCGCTCGGCCTCGCGCATCCGGGCAACGCGCAAGCAGGAGCCGCGCGCGGCGGCTTCCTCGCGCAGGACGCAGGCGCGCGGCATCAGCGCTTGCCCTTGGGCTTGGTGCGCGCCTTGCGGCCAGCGGTTTGCGCCGAGGTTGCGCGGGTGCGCCGCTCGCCCCGGCGGGCCTTGCGATATTGCTTGGCGTGGGCCTTGGCGGCCTGCTTCTTTTGCGCCGGGGTCCGCTCGGGCGCCTCCTCGCGCACCGGCGCTGCGTCGCTGAGCGCGGGATCGAAGCCGAGCGCTTCCATGCTCGCGGCGAAATGCGGCGGGAGCTCGGCGGTCACATCGAGCTTGCCGCCCCCGGTCTGGCGATCGGGACCCTTGCTTTCGGGCGCGGCGATGATGAGGCGGCGCGCATGCAGGTGCATCTTGCGGCTGATCGCGCCTGTGAGGAAGGCTTCGCGCCCGCCATATTTGCCATCGCCCACGATCGGGTGGCCGATCGCCGCCATGTGTACGCGCAGCTGGTGAGTGCGCCCTGTCAGCGGTTCGAGCTCGATCCAGCTCGCCTTGTCGCTCGCCCGGTCGATCACGCGGTAGCGTGTCCTCGCAGTCTGGCCGTTCTCCTCGTCGACATGCATCTTTTCGCCGCCTGTGCCCGGCTGTTTGGCGAGCGGGGCATCGATCGTGCCTTCGGAAAGCTCGGGCCGCCCGATGACGAGCGCCCAGTAGACCTTGCGCGCCGAGCGCCCGGCAAAACGCTTGGAATAGCTCGCCGCCGCGCCCGGCGTCTTTGCGACGAGCAGCACGCCCGATGTATCCTTGTCGAGCCGGTGAACGAGGCGCGGGCGCGGTGCCTCGCCTTCGACAAAGGCATCGAGCAGCCCATCGACATGCTTGTTTGTCTTGGAGCCGCCCTGCGTTGCGAGACCGGGCGGCTTGTTGAGCACGATCGCGCTCGGCGTCTCGCGGATCACCATGGCGCGGGCCTCGGCGATATCCTCCTCGCTCAGCGCGCGGCGGGCGCGCTGGGGCCGCGGGCTCGGGCTTCCGCCCGGCGGCACGCGCAGGACCTGGCCGCTCGCGAGCCGATCTTCGGGTTTGGCGCGCTTGCCATCGACCCGCACCTGACCCGTGCGCGCCCAGCGTGAGACGGTCGCAAAGCCGATCTGCGGCAGGTTGCGCTTGAACCAGCGATCGAGCCGGATGCCATCATCATCCTCGCTCACCGTGAACTGGCGCACATCATCCGAAATCCCGCTCATCGCGAAGGCCCTGTGATCATGAGCCCGAGATAGAGCGCGGCCACCCCAGCAATGACCGAGGCCGCGATGAAGCCGAAGGCCAGCGCGCTCGCGCCGCGCTCGATCAGCAGCAGGGTCTCGAGGCTGAACGCGCTGAACGTGGTAAACCCGCCGAGCAGGCCGACGCCCAGCAACAATCGCTGGGTCTCGGTCCCGCCGCCATGGGCATAGAACCAGCCGAACAGGAGCCCCATGCCAAGGCTGCCGGCGGTGTTGATCGTGAGCAGCGCCCAGGGAAAGCCATCCGCGCCCGTGAGCCCGGCGAGCGCCTCGCCCACGAGATAGCGCGCGAGCGATCCGAGTGCACCACCGGCGGCAACCAGCGCGCAGGCGATCGGGGAAGAGAACGAAGCGCAAGACATTGCGTTGTGCCCATAACGAGGCGCAGGCCCGCTGCCTAGCATTGCCTTTGCGCGTTCCACCTTGCCAATCGGGGGCAATTGCGGTAACACTCTTGCCTTGAGAGCGCGCCCGGATCGCAGATAGCCGGGATTCGCGCCCTTTCTAGCGTCAACTTTCCGCGCATTCCCGCGCTTTGATCAGCGGGCTCTGTGCGTTTTTGAAACGAGGTAGTGGTAGTTTATGCAGATCATGGTTCGCGATAACAATGTCGATCAGGCCCTTCGTGCGCTCAAGAAGAAGCTTCAGCGGGAAGGTGTTTATCGCGAGATGAAGCTGCGTCGCCACTATGAAAAGCCGAGCGAGAAGCGCGCCCGTGAAAAGGCCGCCGCCGTGCGCCGCGCGCGCAAGCTCGAGCGCAAGCGCATGGAGCGCGACGGCGTCAAGTAAGGCGCGTCTTCCGGGCGCTGTCCGGGTGATGGGTCGCTGCCTGGCCTGAGCGTCTGGGCGCTGTGTGAGCCGGGCTTGTCTCCGAAATGCGCGAGGCGTGATCGTGTAGGGCGAGAGCGTGCGAGGCGAGAACGTGTAGCGCGGCGCGCGAACCGGATGGCGATCGCTTGCGGCCCTGCAAGCGCCGCTGCACCGCGCTGGCCTGGCGCGCTGGTTTCCTCCGCTCGGGCATCCATGAACTCAGACACAATCCGCCGTATACCCGCGCAATCGCGCAGGCGGATAGCGAAACGCTTGAAACCGGCAATCGGATAAGCCATCAGGGCGCGGTTCAATTTCCGCGCCCTTTTGTTTGCGAAGGGCCGGTTCAATCCAAGCGGCTGGCGTGCAGCAGGGGCCAGGGCCTTCGCGGCTCGCACAATCAGGAATCTTCCATGACCGAAATCACGCGTGTTCCGATCAAGCCCGTCGCCAAGGGATCGCTCACCAAGCTGTGGCTCGGCGTTGCGCTTGCCATCATCGCGGGCGCCGCGCTCGCCTGGGCCGCGATGCCATCGGGCCCGCGCGGTCTCGAAGTGGTGACAATCGAGCAAGGTGAAGGGCCGTTCGCGCAGGAAGGCGAAGTCGTGTTCGTCAAATATTCGGGCTCGCTGGCCGAGACCGGCGAAGTCTTCGACGAATCGCGCAGCGTGCAATTGCCGGTCGAGGGCATCTTCCCGTCGGAAGGCTCGCCCTTCCCGGTGGAGCCTGATGCGACGATCGAGGGCTTTTACAAGGGCCTCCAGCAGATGCAGAAGGGCGGGAAATACGAGCTCTTCATCCCTTCCGAAATGGCCTATGGCGCCGAACCGCCGCCGAGCGCCCCGATCCCGCCCGATGCGGATCTGATCTTCGACATGGAGGTGATCGAGATCATGAGCCAGGCGCAGTTCGATCGCAATATCCAGATCCTCCAGCAGGCGCTGCAGGCGCCGGGCGGGCTTGGCGGTCCGGGCGGCGCTGGGCCGGGAGGCGAGTAAACGCAATGTCGGTCGATAAAGCCATGGTCGCCAAGATCGCTTCGCTCGCGCGCATCAGGATGAACGATGCCGAGCTCGAAGCGCTGGTGCCCGAGCTTAACAATATCCTCGGCTGGGTCGATCAGCTGGGCGAGGTCGATGTGAGCGGCATCGAGCCGATGAGCGCGGTCATCCCCAACAGCCTGCGCCTGCGGGATGATGTGGTCGATGCCGATCCCCTGACCGGGGGCAACCGACGCGATGACGTGCTCGCCAATGCGCCTGCCGCTGAACATGGCTTCTTCGGCGTTCCCAAGGTGATCGAGTGAACCTGAGCTTTCCCGCTTGCCCTCGGCTTGTCGGAGGGCTGCATTTCGTATTTTGTGCCGGGTCCGAGGCAGGAGCGGTGCTTCGCCAGGCTCAGCACGAGCGGTATTTTGGTTATGACTGATCTGACAACTCTTGGCGTCAAGGCGATCCGCGACGGGGTGCACAGCGGCGAATTCACCGCGCGCGAAGTGGCGGAAAGCTTCAACGCAGCCGTTGCCGAGGCGGCCGCGCTCAACGCCTTCATCGTCACCACGCCCGATCACGCGCTCGCCGCCGCCGACAAGGTCGACGCCGCGCGCGCCGCGGGCGAGGAGCTGCCGGCGATGGCGGGTGTGCCGATCGGGATGAAGGACCTCTTCGCCACCAGCGGGGTCCAGACGACCGCGGCAAGCCACATCCTCGAGGGCTTCACCCCGCACTACGAAAGCACTGTCAGCCAGAACCTCTGGAATGCGGGCGCAGGGATGCTGGGCAAGCTCAATCTCGATCAGTTCGCGATGGGTTCGTCCAACGAGACCAGCCATTTCGGCAATGTCTCCTCGCCCTGGCGCAAGCGCGGTTCGAACGCCGCGATGAGCCCGGGAGGATCGTCGGGCGGCTCGTCCAGCGCGGTCGCCGCGCGCATCGCGCCCGCTGCCACCGGCACTGACACCGGCGGCTCGATCCGCCAGCCCGCCGCCTTCACCGGCATCTGCGGGATCAAGCCCACCTATGGCCGCTGCTCGCGATGGGGCGTGGTCGCCTTTGCTTCCTCGCTCGATCAGGCCGGGCCGATGGCGCGCTCGGTCGAGGATTGTGCGATCATGCTCGGCGCGATGGCGGGGTTCGATCCCAAGGATGCGACCAGTCTTGAAAGCCCCGTGCCCGATTGGGAAGCCGCGCTTTCGAGCGATCTTTCGGGCAAGCGCGTCGGCATCCCGAAGGAATACCGGATGCAAGGGACCGATCAGGCGATCCTCGATAGCTGGGAACAGGGCAAGGCCTGGCTCAGCGATGCGGGCGCGCAGATCGTCGATGTCTCGCTGCCGCACACGAAATATGCGCTGCCCGCCTATTACATCATCGCCCCCGCCGAAGCCTCCTCTAACCTCGCGCGTTATGATGGCGTGCGCTATGGCCTGCGAGATCTGCCTGAGAAGGCCGGGCTGCAGGACATGTATGCCGAGACGCGCCATGCAGGCTTTGGCGATGAGGTCAAGCGGCGCATCCTGATCGGCACCTATGTGCTCTCGGCGGGTTTCTACGATGCCTATTACAATCAGGCCCAGAAGGTGCGCGCGCTTGTCGCCCGCGATTTCGAGCAGGCCTGGGCGCAGTGCGATCTGATCCTTGCGCCGACCACGCCGACCGCGAGCTTCCCGCTGGGCAGTCTCAACGAGGACCCGCTGACGATGTATCTCAACGATGTCTTCGCCGTGCCTGCTTCGCTCGCGGGCCTGCCGGCGATGTCTGTGCCCGCAGGGCTCAATCCCGATGGCCTGCCGCTGGGGCTGCAACTGGTCGGCAAGCCGTTTGACGAACAGAGCGTGCTTGATGCAGGCCTCGCGATCGAGCAACGCGCAGGGTTTGATGCAAAGCCGGAGAAGTGGTGGTGAACACGCTGGAATGGAGTCTGATTGCGCTGGTGATTTGCGGGGTGATCGTGCCCAATGCGATGATCGCCTATGGCGTGCTGCGCTCGGCCCGCAGCGAGCCGCAGGGGGCCAGCGCGCCCAGCCAGCGGTATTTCGCCTATGCCCAGCTCCTCAAATCGCTGCGCGGGCAGATGGATTTCGAGCGGCGCCGGGTCGAGAACGGTCCGCTGTTCATCGCGACCTTGCGCGAGCTCAAGGAATATCCCGAATATTCCGCGCTGACCCTGCTGTTCATCGAGGAAATCTCGATCCAGGGCGGGCGCAAGTTCGACAATGTCGCTCGCACCGAGCTGCAATCGGTCGAGAGCGCGCTGCTCGAGGCCTATGATCTCGGGCGCGGGTGATCCCGCGATGCTTTACGCGACCATCTTTCTCGTCTGCTTCGTGCTTCTGGGCGGGCTCGTCATGTATCTTTCCAGGACGATCGATGCAGGCGAGGCGCGGTTCGACAAGGATGGAAAGATCATCCGCGACGAGGACGAGCACAAGGGCAGGAAGACGAGATGAGCACATATCGCATCGAGGGCGCCACGGGCGAGTGGGAGGTCGTGATCGGCCTCGAGGTGCATGCACAGGTGACGAGCAACGCCAAACTCTTTTCCGGCGCGGCAACCGCCTTTGGCGCCGAGCCCAACAGCCAGGTCAGCCTCGTCGATGCGGCGATGCCGGGGATGCTGCCCGTGCCCAACAAGGAGTGCATCCGCCAGGCAGTGCGCACCGGCATGGCGATCGAAGCCAAGATCAACACATGGTCCCGGTTCGACCGCAAGAACTATTTCTACGCCGATCTGCCGCAGGGCTACCAGATCAGCCAGCTCTTCCACCCGCTCGTGGGCGAGGGGCAACTTCTGATCGAGGCGGACGAGAAGGCGGGCATTGCGCAAGACAAGATCATCGGGATCGAGCGCATTCACGTAGAGCAGGATGCGGGCAAGCTGATGCACGATCAGCATCCGACAATGAGCTATGTCGATCTCAACCGCAGCGGCGTCGCGCTGATGGAGATCGTCTCGCGGCCCGATATGCGCTCTCCGGCGGAGGCGGGCGCCTATGTCAGGAAGCTGCGCAGCATCTTGCGCTATGTCGGCTCGTGTGACGGTAACATGGAGGAAGGCTCGATGCGCGCCGACGTAAATGTCAGCGTGCGCCGTCCGGGCGAAGAATTCGGCACGCGCACCGAGACCAAGAACGTCAACTCCGTCCGCTTCGTCATGCAGGTGATCGAATATGAGGCGAACCGCCAGGTCGACGTGCTCGAGAGCGGCGGCACAGTCTATCAGGAAACGCGCCTGTTCGATGTCGCGACCGGCACGACGCGCACGATGCGCAGCAAGGAAGACGCGCACGATTATCGCTATTTCCCCGATCCCGATCTGCTGCCGCTGGTGCTCGAGGATGCCTTCCTCGAGGAATGCCGCGCTTCGCTCCCCGAACTGCCCGATGCCAAGCGCCGCCGCTATGAAGAGGAGCTGGGGCTCACGCCTTATAACGCCCGCGAGCTGACCGCCGAGGTCGAGACCTTTGCCCGGTTCGAAACCCTCCTCGCCGCGAGCGCGGCCACGACCGGAAAGAGCGAGGCCGATATTGCCACTCCGGTTGCCAACTGGGCGCTTTCGGTGGCGCCGGGCGTCATGAAGGCGCTGGGCGACGAAGCCGATGCCACCCACGCCACCGCCGAGCGCCAGGCCGCGATCCTCGCCATGCAGGACAAGGGCGACATTTCGGGCGGTCAGGCCAAGGAGATCTTCGAAATCGTGCTGAGGCAAGGCCGCGAACCCGCCGAGATCGCCGAAACCGAAGGCCTCAAGCAGGTCAGCGACACCGGCGCGATCGAAGCCGCGATCGACGATATCCTCGCCGCCAATTCCGACAAGGTCGAGCAATACAAGGGCGGCAAGGACAAGCTCTTCGGCTTCTTCGTCGGCCAGACGATGAAGGCGATGCAGGGCAAGGCGAACCCGACGGTGGTCAACCAGCTGCTGAAGGACAAGCTGGACTGATCTAATCGCGAGCCTGCTCGTCGAAGCGTTTTCTCCACGCACGCTGGCTTGGCAAACGCCGCTCCATCAAGTCATCGCCTATGCGTGCGATCAGATCGAACCTGCCGGGCTCTTCGGTCGTCCTGGTCAGATACGCGCCTGCATCGGCTGCAGCGTATCCTTCGGACTGGTCGGCAAGCAATCGCACCTAGCCGGTTGTCCATTCGGCCAATCCTGCCCGACCGATCGAATAACCGAAAGGCCGGCATACCATCGAGCTGATGTTGACATCGCCAACACGTTCGAGGCTGGCGCCTTCATGGCTTTTGTATCGTGCGTGCGCTGCGGTTTCGCCGGTTGGCGGGGCATTCCAAAGTCCAAGGCTGACGATCAGCACAGTTGCACGAGACATTGCTGAGCCCCTTCTTCCCAGGAAAGACCCTATCGGGCGGATTGTGCACCCGGGATGAAGACAGCCAAAGATAGCGCAAAGGTGCGCTGGCTCTGCCTTCGCGTTTGCCTGTAAGCAGGACCGCATCGGCAAAGGTCAAGCCGGTGATCGCGCCCGGGCAGGCCGCTGGCGGGCCTGGTTCAGAAGGCTGCGGACCGCCTGTCGCTAGCCGAGTTGGAAGCACGCAGCCTCATCGCGCAGCCATCGCACAAAGCGATTACTCTTCGCCTTGAAGGAGCCCATCAAAAAGCAGCGGGAGCGTCCAGGCCCCCGCTGCTCTCAGGCCAGGCGCCGGGTCAGGCCGCGCCGACGAAGATCGATTTCGCGTTGACGAATTCCTTGACGCCGAAGCCGCCATGTTCGCGGCCATAGCCTGAATTCTTGACCCCGCCGAACGGCATCGAGGGATCGGCCACGCCATAGGTGTTGATGAAGATCATCCCGGTGTCGAAGTGCTGCTTCGCCATGGCGATCGCGCGCTCCTCGTCGCCGGCAAGGATGCCGCCGCCAAGGCCATAACGGCTATCATTGGCAAGGCGCATCGCGTCCTCATCGTCGCTCGCGCGGATGACGCTCGCCACGGGGCCGAAGATCTCATCGTCATAGGCCGGCTGGCCCGGTTTGACATCGAGCAGCACGGTCGCGGGGTAGAACGCGCCATCGCCCTCGGGGATCGCGCCGCCACACGCAATGCGCGCGCCCTTGGCGACCGATTGATCGACCTGTTCCTGCACATCGCTGCGCAGGTCCTCGCGCGCCATCGGGCCCATGTCGCTCTCATCGTTGGTCGGATCGCCGATCCGGATCGCCTCGAAGTGGGCGACAAACTTCTCGACGAAGCTGTCATAAACCGCATCGGTCACGATGAAGCGCTTGCCGTTAATGCAGGTCTGGCCGTTGTTGTAGAGCCGCGCTTCGGCGCAGATCTGGGCGGCGATATCGATGTCGGCATCCTCGAGCACGAGATAGGCATCGTTCGAGCCCAATTCGAGCACGAGCGGCTTCAAGACCTTGCCCGCTTCCTGCGCCACATGGCTGCCGCCTGTATCCGAACCGGTCAGCGTGACACCGCGCACATGCTCGTGGGCGATGATTTCGTCGGACGTATCATGATCGATGATGACCACGGTGAAGAGATCTTCAGGCAGGCCGCCCGCGCGGAAGATCTCCGCGATCTTCAGCCCGCTGCCGGTGCAATTGGAGGCGTGTTTGAGGATCACGCCATTGCCCGCCATCAGATTGGCGATCGCATAGCGGATCACCTGATAGCAGGGGAAGTTCCACGGCTGGATGCCATAGACGACGCCGATCGGCGAATAGGTGATGATCCCGCGCCCGGCATTGCCGGGATCGCGCTGTTCGTCGGCGAGTTCTTCCGGGCCGTTTTCGGCGGTGTAGTCGCAGATGCCCGCGCACAGTTCGACCTCGTCGCGGCTGTCCTTGATCAGCTTGCCGACCTCTTTCGTCATCAGCTGGGCAAGCTCTTCCTTGTTGTCACGCAGGGCCTTGCCGATCCCGCGGATCACAGTGGCGCGATCTTCGGGCGACTGTGTCTTCCAGTCGAGAAACGCCTTGTGACAGGCATCAACCTTCGCGCTCGCTTCCTTGCTCGACATTTCGTCATAGGTGGCGATCGTGTCGCCGGTTGCCGGGTTGATCGTGGTGATGGTGGCCATCGCTCGTCCTTTCAGATTTCGGTGTGTTCATCCGATTCAAGGCGAGAGCGGCAGGCTTGTTCCGTTGCGGCAGCGTGCAGTGCGGCAAGACGACGCAAAAAAGCCGCCGGAAGCGCTTGGCTTCCAGCGGCTTGCAAATCCTTGAGGGTCGCGCTGGCTCAGCCTTCGCGTTCGCCTGTGAGCGGCATTGCGCCGAAGGCGCCGGCATTGACATTGCCGGTGAGCTGATCGCCATCGACTGTCGCTTCGGCTTCGAGCTTCATCGGCATCGGCACCGTCATGTTCATTTCCCACTTGAGGGTGTTGCCGTCGATCTTGCCGTTTTCGACATCCATCTGGCCCATTCCGCCGGCCATCGTGCCGGTGAAGGTTTCGCCATCTTCGCCGGGAACGACGGTGAACGTGCCGCTCTGATCGCCCATCGGGCTCTTGACGACCGTCTTGTAGGTACCTGCAACTGACATTGTTTTCTCCCACTAGGAACTCGAATTGAAGCGAGGCGCCGGGGGCGCCGCTTGGGCGGAGTGTTTACACGCCTGTCAGTTCGCTTCAACCACATATCGCCGCTGCGCTGCCGCCTCGGCATCCTCCCGCCAGAAATGCACCGGCTTGAGCTTGTGATCGGCATAAAGCTGCATCTGATCGGTGTGATGCGCGCTATCGGGGCGGGTGGTCGCCGCGCCAAATGGCTGGACCGAACGCGAATTCACGCGGCCTTGCGATCCGGGCGCGGGCCATTCGACCCACTGGATGTAGCTGTCGCCATGAACAAGCGAGAGCCGGCCATCCTCCTCGACCGACCAGGTGGTCGCTGCGCGCAGCGTGTCCGAGCCGCCATCGATCGGGAGATCGACGCCGCCCTGGCGCAGCCGCAGGAGCGCGCCGAGCGGCGGATCGATCCGGCCGAAATGTGTCATGAGATGCGCGCGCGCATCGCTCAGCGCCTTGCCGATTTCAGGATAGGAGGGCTTGTTCTGATATTCCGCCGACATGAAATCGCGCAGCATCAGATAGGCCAGCGCATCGCCGGCGCCCTGGCCATCGGAATTGAGATCCCAGCTCAGCAGCAGATCGCGCGCCTCGGCCAGCTCGCCGCTCGCCTCGAAGCTTTCGGCGGCATCGAGCATGGCAGCGACATAGCCGCGGCGTTCATAGGCGGTGTCATACTTGATCGCTTCGAGCGTCTCCCGGTCGAGCCGTTCGGCCTCGCTCATCAGCTTGTAGGCGCGCCACGAGCGATTGGTCTGCTTGCGCTCGATCCCGAGCACGGGGGAAAAGGCCTCAGGGTCGAGATCGCTTCCCGGCCCGGCGGCGGTATAGGGCTCGTTGTTCGAATTGTAGAGCCAGCCCGAGGCGGGATTGACGAGCCTTGGCAGCTCCCGATAATCCACTGTCCCCTCCCAGATCAGCTCCGAGCGCGAGCCATCGAGCACCCCGCGCCAGTTCGCCTCGACATCCTCGGGGCGATCGGGCAGCGCGGCATTATAGACATAGGCAATGTTGCCCGCCTCATCGGCATAGAGGAAATTGGTCGAGGGGATCGCCAGCCGGGCGATCTGCGCTTCCCATTCCTCAAGGTTCGTCGTCTTGTTGAGCCGGTAATAGGCATCGAGCTGATCGAGCTTGCCCATGCCGCCATAGCGCAGCGCGAAAAACCCGCGATCGTTCTCGATCACGGGGCCGTGCACCGAGCGATGGATGGTGCGGAAGATCGGCAGCACGACGGGCCCCATACGCACCGGCAGGATCACGGTCTCGGTCTCCAGATCGCGCCACTCGCCATCGAGCCTGTATTGCGTGCCCGCTTCGTTCATCTCGAGCTGGTAAATATCGACCATGTCGGGCCGGTTGACGGTGTTGGTCCAGCCCAGATGCTCGTTGTGGCCGAGGAAGGGGAAGGGCGAGCCGGGGAAGTTGGCGCCCGAGAAATGCCAGCCTTCCTCGCTCTCGACGGTGAGTTCGTACCACGCGACCCCGCCGCGCAAAGGCTGGTGCGAATTGGAGATGAGCGTCGTCGGCCCGCCGGTCCGTTCAGGCGCGATTGCCCAGGCGTTCGAGCCGAGCAGGCCGGCTTCCTCGCCCCAGGGCAGCGGGTGGATGCGCGCGTTCGCCTGCGTCTCCTGCGCCGTCTCGGCCTCGGCGTTGGCGTCGGCGCCGCCCGCGGGCGCTGCGAGCGGATCGGGGCGGGGAAAACCGGGAATGTCCGGCCCGTATTCGCGGCGCAGATCGGTGCCCTCGACCAGCGGCTGGATCGCCGCGCTGATGCCGAAGAAGAACGGCTGGCGCAGCGCAAAGCCCGCGGCAACATCCTCGCCATTGAGCGGGAACAGATTGGTCAGCTTGACTTCGCCGGGATGCTGCGCGGCATAATGATTAAGCCCGGCGGCATAGGCCTCGAACAGCGCGCGCGTATCGGCGGGAAGCTGCGCGAATTCGCGCTCGGCGGTGCCGCGGGCATCGAGCAGGTGATACATGTAATCGAACGGTGCGCCCTCTTCGCCCGCGATCGCACCATAGCGCCCGCGGCTCATCGCGGCGACATCCTGAAGCGTGAAGAAATCGTCCTCGGCATGCGCGACCGCGACCCCGAAGGCGACATCGGCATCGGTCTTTCCGCGAATGAACGGCACGCCATATCCGTCGCGCAGGATTTCGGCCCGATAGGGCTTTGTCGACGCCGCGCTCGCCGCGCTCGCCATGAACGGCTCCCACGTGGCAAGCGTGATGAAACCGAGGATGGCGAGCCCGACCATCACGAACCCGAAACGCTTCACCCAATTCATCTGGCATTCTCTCCCAAGCCTTGCCCTTCCGCGGACAATTGCGGCGCGGCACGGGCGCGTCAAGCGCCGAGCGCATCCACTTGCAACTGGTGCAATCGAGCCCACCTAGCCGGGTAATACACCGGCTGGGAATTGTAGGGGCCGGGCATCTTGTGTTGCACTTTGGCAACATTATATCGGTTTCGTATCAGATGAGGGGTTGGCAGCGATGAATCTCGAAAAGTTCACAGACCGCGCGAAGGGCTTTCTGCAAAGCGCGCAGACGGTCGCGATCCGCATGAATCACCAGCGGATCACCCCGCTGCATTTGTTGAAGGCGCTGCTCGAGGATACAGAAGGCATGGCCTCCGGGCTGATCCAGCGCGCGGGCGGCGAAGCGGCGCTCGCAGCGAGCGCGGTCGATGCGGGGCTTGGCAAGATCCCGGCGGTGACCGGCAGCGGCGCGCAGGCGACGCCTGGCCTCGACAACGATGCGGTGCGCGTGCTCGACAGTGCGGAACAGCTCGCCGACAAGGCGGGCGACAGCTTCGTGACGGTCGAACGACTGCTGACCGCGCTGGCGCTTGCGCCCGGCGCAACCGGAGAGGCGATGAAGGCGGCCAGCGTGACGCCGCAAGCGCTCAATTCGGCGATCGAGGATCTGCGCGGCGGGCGCAAGGCCGACAGCGCGAGCGCGGAAAGCTCCTATGATGCGATGGAGAAATTCGCCCGCGATCTCACCCAGGCCGCGCGCGACGGCAAGCTCGATCCGGTGATCGGGCGCGACGAGGAAATCCGCCGCACTGTCCAGATCCTCGCCCGGCGCACCAAGAACAATCCTGCGCTTATTGGCGAGCCCGGCACCGGCAAGACCGCGATCGCGGAAGGCCTCGCGCTACGCATCGCCAATGGCGACGTGCCCGATAGCCTCAAGGGCCGCACCCTCATGAGCCTCGATATGGGCGCGCTGATTGCGGGCGCGAAATATCGCGGCGAATTCGAGGAGCGGCTGAAGAGCGTGCTCGACGAGGTCAAGAACGCCGATGGCAATATCATCCTGTTCATCGACGAGATGCACACGCTGATCGGCGCGGGTGCATCCGAAGGCTCGATGGACGCATCCAACCTCCTGAAGCCGGCTCTCTCGCGCGGCGAATTGCACTGCATCGGGGCGACCACGCTCGATGAATACCAGAAATATGTCGAGAAGGACCCGGCGCTCCAGCGGCGCTTCCAGCCGATCTATATCGACGAGCCGAGTGTTGAGGACACGATTAGCATCCTGCGGGGCATCAAGGACAAATATGAATTGCACCACGGTGTACGCATCACCGATGGCAGCATCGTCGCCGCAGCGCGCCTGTCCGACCGCTACATCCAGGACCGATTCCTGCCCGACAAGGCGATCGATCTGATGGACGAGGCGGCGAGCCGCATCCGCATGGAAGTCGAGAGCAAGCCCGAGGAGATCGAGGCGCTCGACCGGCGGATCATTCAGCTCAAGATCGAGGAGAGCGCGCTCGCCAAGGAGGATGACCGCGCCTCGCAGGACCGGCTCGAGGCCTTGCGCAAGGAACTGGCCGAGCTCGAACAGGAATCCTCCGAGCTCACCACGCGCTGGCAGAACGAGCGCGACAAGATCGAGGCCGAGGGCCGGATCAAGGAGGAGCTCGATCAGGCGCGGCTCGAACTCGAACAGGCACAGCGTTCGGGCGATCTCGCCAAGGCGGGTGAGCTTTCCTATGGCCGCATCCCCGAGCTCGAAAAGCGGCTCGAGGAAGCCGAGGCGATGAGCGAGAACGCGCTGCTGCGCGAGGAAGTGACCGAAGAGGACATCGCCAGCATCGTCAGCCGCTGGACCGGCGTTCCGATCGACAAGATGATGGAGGGCGAGCGCGAGAAGCTGCTCGAAATGGAAGCGATCCTGGGCAAGCGCGTGATTGGGCAGGTCCAGGCGATCGAGGCGGTCTCCAAGGCCGTGCGCCGCGCTCGCGCGGGATTGCAGGACCCGAACCGTCCCCTGGGCAGCTTCCTGTTCCTCGGCCCCACCGGCGTGGGCAAGACCGAGCTGACCAAGGCGCTCGCCGAATTCCTGTTCGATGATGATCAGGCGATGGTGCGCATCGACATGAGCGAATTCATGGAGAAGCACTCGGTCGCGCGGCTGATCGGCGCGCCTCCGGGCTATGTCGGCTATGATGAAGGCGGTGTGCTGACCGAAGCAGTGCGGCGGCGACCCTATCAGGTGGTTCTGTTCGACGAGGTCGAAAAAGCGCACCAGGATGTCTTCAACGTGCTCCTGCAGGTGCTCGATGATGGCCAGCTTACCGACGGGCAGGGCCGCCGGGTCGATTTCTCGAACACGCTGATCATCCTCACTTCGAATCTGGGCAGCCAGTATCTCGCCAACCTGCCCGATGACGGAAAGGTGTCTGATGTCGAGGATCAAGTGATGGATGTCGTGCGCGGGCATTTCCGGCCTGAATTCATCAACCGGCTCGATGAAATCATCCTGTTCCACCGCCTCGCCATGGAGCACATGGCGCCGATCGTGGAAATTCAGGTGAAGCGCGTGCAAAGGCTGCTCGATGATCGCAAGATCACGCTCGATCTGACCGATGCAGCGCTGCGCTGGCTCGGGCGGGTCGGCTATGATCCGGTCTATGGCGCACGGCCCTTGAAGCGTGCGGTGCAGCGCTATCTGCAAGACCCGCTCGCCGAACGGCTGATCGAGGGCGAAATTCTCGACGGATCGACTCTTCACATCGATGAAGGGGATGGCGAACTGTCGATCAGCATCGACGAACAACAATAGGGATTGTCTGCCGGAGCGCAGCGAGCATGCGCCAGTTCGCACAGTGGGGCTGTTTATTTCTCCGGCCGGTTACTTCCAGTAACAAAATGTCTCGTAACTAAATGATCAGGCCATGATCAACGTATAGTCTGTGGGAATAGCGCAACAGCAAGCGGAAAAGTTGAACACGGTATGAACGCGCTTTTGACTTAGGTCGGACGCCATTGCACAAAACTGTCATCCAACAAGGGGCGTTGGCGTTGACACGAGCGGCGATCTCCCGGGGCGTCGATGCGCGCCCGGCAGTGATGCGTTGTTGCAATTTCGCCAGGGCCTCCGGTGTCGCAACTGGAGTCATCATGAAACATCAAGCCATTTCATCGTTCAAGGCGCTGACCTTGTCGGTGTCCGCGATTGCCATGCTCGCCGCCGCCCCGCTTGCTGCTCAGGAAGAGGCCGAGCCCGAAGAGCAACAGGCCGAAGATCAGGACGAGGACGAAGAGCAGGTCGAAGTCACGACCAGTGACAGCGGCGAACCGGCCCGCGCGGGCGCCATTACGGTGACCGGCTCGCGCATCGTGCGTGACACCTATTCCTCGATTTCGCCGCTGCAGGTGCTCACCACCGAAAACCAGCAGGCGGTCGGCGCGTTTGACCCAGCGCAGATCCTCCAGCGTTCGGAAGCGGCTGCGGGCACCCAGATCGACGCGACCTTCCAGGGCTTCGTGCTCGACAACGGTCCGGGTTCGCAGACGATCAACCTGCGCGGTCTGGGCGCGGATCGCACGCTCGTGCTTGTCAATGGACGCCGCTTCGCGCCTGGCGGTGTCGAAGGCGCGCCGACCCAGCCTTCGATCAACCTCATCCCCTCGTCCCTGGTCGATCGCTATGACCTGCTGCTCGATGGCGCATCCTCGGTCTATGGTTCTGACGCGGTCGCGGGCGTTGCCAACATCGTCCTGCGCAAGGATTTCGACGGGCTCGAGTTGCAGGCCAACGGCAACGTCAATCCCGAAGGCGGCGGCGATGACTACATCATCAGCGCGGCCTGGGGCTTCAACACCGATCGCGCGGTGTTCGGCATCGGCGCGGAATATGCCTTTCGCGACGAGGTGACCTTGCGCGACCGCGACTTCCTGAGCGGCTGCAACACGCACCGCGAGGTCGATCAGAACGGCAATATCCGCACCGTCGGGGTTGCCGACAACGCCATCGTCCAGGCACGCTCGCCGGGCATTTCGGTGCGCGAGGACGAGTGCAAGGTGCAGGGAATTTCGGGCCGCGTGTTCGTTCCCTTCACGCGCGTGGGCTCGGTCTATTTTCCGGCCAATGGTAATATCGCCAACATTCCGGGGCTGAATTTTGGCGACAACACCGCGCTCGGCAATGTCGATCTCGACGTCAACAACGATGGCATTCGCGATGTCGATTTCCAGAACGTTAACGCCAACGCCGCCAACCTCGATCAAACCTTCATCTCCGAGCAGGAGCTGTTCAACGTGTTCGCCTATGGCGAATACACCTTCCCGGGCGAAGCGAACATCACGCCCTTCTTCGAGGCGCAATTCACGCGCGCGGAAATCCGCCTGCCGAATACGGGCATTCCGCAGCTGTTCCCCTCTGTGCCCGGAGGCAACCCGTTCAACCCCTGCAACATCGATGCGGGCGGAGCCGATTGTCGCGCGGCGGACAATGCCTTCCAGCAGGTCGCCAATCCCAATATCTTTGACGAGGGCAGCGGGGTAATGCCGCTCTCGACCGGCTTCAGCCTGCCGGTCACGCCGATCTTCAACATCATGGGCGATCGCAACAATGTCGATATCGCGCAGGAGCAGTATCGCGGCGTGCTTGGCGTGCGCGGCGATTTGCCGTTCATCGGCTCAACCTGGACCTTCGAGGTCGCCGGCGTTTATTCGCGCGCGGAAGGAAGCTCGCTGCGCGACGGTGTGCGCGAGGATCGGCTCGCGCTTGCGATCGGCCTTGATCCGACCTTCGATTATGATGGTGATGGCGTGGTCGACAACAATGGTGACGGCATCGCCGACGACTACAACCAGGGCGTCGATTTCTTTGCGGGCGATCCAGGCACGATCGCGCCGTGCGACGTCTCTGCGCTCGCCAATCCGGGTCTGGCGCCTCCGGGCCTTGCGGATGGCTGCGTTCCGGTCGATCTGTTCAACGATTCGGTGCTCGGTGCACCGATCGGCGATTTCGCGAGTCAGGCCGAGCGCGATTACCTGTTCGGCGTGCGCTCGTTCGATACGAGCTATGAGCAGATCCTCATCAACGGTTTTGTGACCGGCGACCTGTTCGATCTTCCGGCAGGCCCCGTGGGCGTTGTGGTCGGCGGCGAATGGCGCGAGGATTCGATCGATTCGACCCCCAATTTCGTCGCTTCGAACGGCCTCTTCTTCGGTTTCTTCAACGATAGCGGTGCGGTTGGCTCGGCCTGGATCCGCGAGCTCTTCGGCGAGATCGACGTGCCGCTGATCGCGGGCGAAACGCTGGTCGAGGAACTGAATATCAACCTCTCGGGCCGGATCACCGAGCAGGAATTCTACGGCAGCAATGGCACCTACAGCCTCAAGGCGGGCTGGCGCCCGGTCACGCCGCTGCTGCTCAAGTTCGCCTACGGCACCTCGTTCCGCGCGCCGAACCTGCGGGAAAACTTCCTTCAGGGTCAGACCGGCTTTGCCAACCTGTTCGATCCGTGCGCCGTGCCCGACGATGCGTTCGATGGGCAGCTCGGCTATCAGGCCAATCTCGACTTCCGCGATCCGCAGGTGCTTGCCAACTGCATCCGCGAAGGCCGTGATCCGACGCGCGTGGGGATCGATGCCGAAGGCCTCAACACCTTCCAGACGCCTTCGGTCGAGATCGGTTCGGGCGGCACGCTCGAGATCGATCCTGAAACCTCGACCTCGATCACGACCGGCTTCGCATTCGAGGAGAATTTCCCGAGCGGCTTCGATTTCTCTTTCAATTTCAACTATTACGACATCCAGATCCGTAATGCGATCGTCGAACCGGGCTCGCAGTTCATCGTCAATGACTGCTTCGCACGCGAAGACGGGACGCGCAGCCCATTCTGCGACCGCATCACGGTGAGCGAAAACCCGTCCGATCGCTTCCTGATTTCCGATGTTTTCCAGGGCTTTATCAACTTCAACGAAGAAGCCGTGCGCGGGATCGATCTCAATGCGACCTTCGGCAAGGATGTAACGATCGGCGATCAGGTGTTCGATGTCTCGCTCAACATGCGCGCGAACCACCTGATCGAGCGGTCGATCCTGTTCGTGAACAGCAATGGCGACATCGAGGAAGAGGACTTCGCCGGCGAATTCGCATTTCCGAGCTGGACGGGCCGGGCGACGCTTTTCGTCGACTGGAAGGATTTCCGCTTTACCTGGCAGACCCGTTATGTCGGCGATGTCGAGCAGGATGCTGACGGGATCGACGAATTCTCCGATGCCTTTGGCAACGGCCCTGACGGACAGCCGACCGGCTTCTTCTCCGACACCTGCACCGGCGGCGGTTCGGCGAACGGCGTGGTGCCGGGCGACGGGGTGTTCTGCCGCGATGTCGGCTTTGCGGACGAGTGGTTCGAGCACACCGCCTCGGTGCGCTGGGACGATGGCACGATCCGCATCATCGCAGGCGTGACGAACATCTTCGACACCGCTCCGCCGCTGATCGACACCGCCCAGGTTTTCGGCGTGTCGAACGTGCCGATCGGCAGCCCCTACAATTACGACGGGCGCGAATTCTTCGCCCAGCTGCTCTATCGCTTCTGAGGCGGGGGTTATCTGATTGAAGCCTGACCAAAAAGGCGGCCCCTCGCACTTGCCGGGAGGCCGCCTTTTTGGTTTACTGAACAGGCAGCGGTCGCGCTCGAATGGAGGCTGGCGCAGTGGCTGCGGGTTCGCAAACATCTGACCGAAAAAGAGCATTATCCATGAAACGTGCAAAAACGACCGCCGCGGCCGTTGTGGCCGGTCTGACCGTCCTCGGGCTCGGCCTTGCCGGGCCCGCACAGCCCACGCAGGCCCAGAGCAATGGGGCCTCCTCTGTACCGATCGATGTCTGGGCGCTGCGCGATGTCGTCAACGCGGTCGAGGTCTCGCCCGATGGCAAGCATATCCTCGTCCACAAGACCGAGACTCGCGATGGCGAATATCTGCTCGAGATCTACAAGACCGACGATCTTTCCAAGCCCTATCGCCGTCTCAATGCCGATCCGATGGAGATCAACGGCGCGACTTGGGTGAGCGACGATGTCATCTTCGGCAGCGCCTGGGAGCAGGTGCGCGAGAGCGTACGCGAGCAGGAAGACGAGACCTACAACCGCGCGAGTTACTTCTACAGCCTCAAGGACAACAAGTTCCAGCAGGTGCGCGGCACGTTCCGCCTCGTCAACAAACTGCCCGATGAGCCCAACGAGGTGCTGATCGGCACGGGCAAGGATGTCACCGATACGACCGGGGTCGATCCCTTCGCCGCCTTTCGTCCTATCAGCTATTACAAGCTCAATCTCAAGACGGGTTCGCGCCGGCTGGTGATCAAGGGCAATGTCAAATATTCGAACATCCAGTTCGATAATCAGGGCAATCCGCGATATGCCGAAGGGGTCGATGACGATTTCACGATCAAGACCTATTATCGCCTGCCCGGAGATGGCTCTTGGAAGCAGTTCGGCCGGACTTACGACCAGAACGATCACTCGAACCTCTATCGGTTCCTTGGCCGGGTCCACGGGGTGAAGGCGTTCGATCCGGAAAATCCCAATATCGGCTATATCGTCGATAACCCCAATGGCGGGGACAAATCGGCGCTGTTCAAGTATGATTTCGAGAACGAACGGATCGTCGAGGAGATGTTCCGGCCCGAGCTTGCCGATGTGATGGCGGTGCAGACGCATTCGATCCCGGGCAACGACACGATCGTCGCCGCTTGGTATCCGGGCGCCAAGATCGAGCGGCACTGGTTCGACAAGGAAGAACAAGCGCTGCACGAGGCACTCGAGCAGCAATTGCCCAACGGACATTTCGTGCGCATCACCAGCCGATCGCGCGACGGGCAGACGATGATCGTCAACAATATCGGCCCACGCGATCCCGGCTCCTACTGGCTGGTCAAGGATGGCCAGATCGCCAAGCTGGGCAGTCGCAATCCGCTGCTGAGCCCGGATCAGCTGAGCGATGTCGAATTCATCACCTACGAGGCGCGCGACGGGATGACGATCCCGGCCTATATCACCAAGCCCAAGGGCGAGGGGCCCTTCCCGCTGATCGTGATGCCGCATGGCGGCCCGCACGTGAACGAGGTGGTGATGTATGACGAATGGGGGCAGTTGCTCGCCAATGCGGGCTATATGGTGCTTCAGCCGCAATATCGGATGTCGACCGGATGGGGGCAGAAGCTGTTTGATGGCGGCTATGGCGAACATGGCGGCAAGATGCAGGACGACAAGGACGATGGCGCGCGCTACCTGATCGAGCAGGGCCTGGTCGATCCTGAGCGGGTGGCGATGTTCGGCTGGTCCTATGGCGGCTATGCCGCGCTGGTGGCGCTGAGCCGCGAGGACCAGATCTATCAGTGCGCTATCGCAGGCGCGGCGGTGGCCGATCCGGCCAAGACCTTCCGCGAGGGCGCGGGCCGTGCGGGCAGCCGCGCGCCCAAGGCGCTGATCGACTGGGCCGAACGGCGCGGCACGATCGGTATCAACCCGATCGAGGAGGTTGCCAAGGTCAACATTCCGCTGCTGATGATCCACCCCGAGGATGACAGCCGCGTGCTCTATTATCACTTCGAGGACTACAAGAAGGAGTTCGAGAAGATGGGCAAGACCGGGCAGTTCGTGACGCTCGAGGATGCCGATCACTTCTATGTGACGCTGATGTATGAGCACCAGCAGCAGCTCTACACCAAGATGCTCGACTATCTCGCCAATGATTGCGGCCCGGGGGGGCTCTGATCCGGCGAGAGCGAGCCGCAGTCCTTCGAGCCGCGGCACTATAAAGAAGGCCCGGTTCCGCGAAGATGCGGGACCGGGCCTTTCGTTAGTGGCCGCGCGCGCCTTGTCCGGTTACTGGATGCGCCGACCCTTGACGCCCATTTGACCGTCGATCCGGATGAAATAGTAGTTGAACGAAGCCGGCTTGAAGACCGCGACGGCACCAGGCTTGATTTTGGCTAGGCGACGCGGAATGTCGTTCATTTCCCAGACCGCGCCCTCGGCGGTGGTAAACTGGGCCTTCTTCGACGAGCGGTATCGCACCTTCGTGATCGTCGTCTCGAACAGCTTGTCCTCGCCATCTTCGTCTTTCTCGGGCTTGTCATCTTTGAGGATGCCGACATCGGGGACATTGAAACCGAACAGACTGCGCCGTGTGCGATCGACATCCGCGCGGTCGACCACCCGCACATCGCCTGCCTCGCTCGCCGAGATCATGGCCGAGACCTTGCTGTCGAAGCAGGCGAGGCGCTGCGCGTCATCGCTCAGCAACTGGCAGGACTTCAATTCTTCAAGATAGGCCGGTCGGTCTGCCGCCTCGGGCTCCTGCGCTGCGAGCGAGGCGGGTGATGTGAGCGCGATCAGCGCTGCGAGCGCGGCCCGGCGTTTTGTCACGATGTCGAAGGGCCTCCTCGTGGTTTTCAAACCGGCCATGAAATGATCTCCCGTTCTTCCCTGAAATTGGGCCGCAGAGTGATCCTCGCGGCATCGCACCGCAATGATTTTGTTGCGTATGCGAAGGGGTTGCTTGTGCGAGCGAGGGCACTGGTGCCTGAAAGCCACACTGTCTTGGCAAGATGAAGAGAGGCGTTTTTGGGCGATTGCCCGCGCACTGCCTGTGTCATAGGTCCGCAACATACGGGTAACCGCCCGTACAACGGATTCGTGCGCCATTTCGGCGTGCAAAGTAAGGGGAAAGAGATGAGACGCTTTAGCAAAGCAGCGTTGATGACGGGTACGATTATCGCAGGCGCGATGATCGCGGCGCCCGCCTATGCGCAAGATGCGGATGTGACGTCCGACGAGGAGCTCGCTCCGACCGCGCAAGGCGGCGATGACGATGGCTTTATCGTCGTCACCGGTTCGCGTATTCAGCAGCGTAACGTCCAGAGCGCCGCGCCGGTCGCGGTGGTTCCGGCCGAGGAATTCAAGCTTTCGGGTACGGTTAACGTCGAGCAGGTGATCAACACCCTGCCACAGGTTGTGCCCGGCACGACCGCCTTCTCGAACAACCCGGGTAACGGTGCTGCCACGCTCAACCTGCGCGGCCTGGGCTCGACCCGTACGCTCGTTCTCGTCAACGGCCGCCGTTGGCTGTCGTTCGACACGAACCAGGTCGTTGACCTTAACACTATCCCGAACTTCCTGATCGAGTCGGTCGACGTCGTGACCGGCGGTGCTTCGGCGGTTTACGGTTCGGACGCTCTTGCGGGCGTTGTGAACTTCCGTCTCAAGAAGGTCGAGGGCCTCGAAATGGGCGGCCAGTATTCGCTGACCGGCCGCGGCGATGGCGCTCGCTATCAGGCCTATGGCGCAATCGGCACCAGCTTCGATGATGGCCGCGGTAACGCCACAGTCTATGCCGAATACTTCAATCGTGAAGACCTCTTCCAGGGCGACCGCGATTTCTCGGCATTCGCCCTTGGCGGCGAATCGTTCGGTCTTCCGCTCCAGCAGTTCGGTTCCTCGACAATCCCGCAGGGTCGTTTCAACGTTCCGACCTCGACCTTTGTGGGCGATACGGAATTCCCGCTCGCGCAGGGCCTCGTTATCGATGACGCGATCTTCGACACTCCGGGCAGTCCGCGTCCGCGCACGGGTGACACTTACAACTATGCGCCGGTCAACTATCTGCAGATCCCGCAGGAGCGTTACCTGATCGGCGGCTATGCCGATTACGAATTCACCGATGGGCACCGCGCCTACACCGAGGTGAGCTTCGTCAACAACCGCGTCGCGCAGGAACTCGCCGCCACGCCGGTGACCGGCACGTACAATGTCGACATCGCAACGGTCTCGCAGTTCCTCGACGCCGCGACGGTCGCCGAGCTGAACACGCTCGATCAGCGCGAAGCTGCGATCAACGCAGCGCGTGTTGCTGCCGGCCTTGATCCGACGCTTCCGGGTGACGGCGTCGTCTCGGCCTCGATCCAGCGTCGTGTGCTCGAAACCGGTCCGCGTAACTCGCTCGATGAGCGCAATGCCTTCCGCGTGCTCGCAGGTGTGGGCGGTTCGATCACCGACGACATCAACTACGATGCCTATTATTCGTATGCGCGCACCCGCAACGCCAACATCCAGGAAGGCAACGTCTCGCGTATGGCTTTCCAGGCCGGCCTTGACGGTACGGGCACGCCCATCAACATCTTCGGCCCGAACACGCTGACCCCGGCCCAGGTCGATGCCTTCAGCATCCGGGCGCAGAACGGCGACGTCTCGACGGTCGAAGTGGCTGCGGCAACCGTGTCGGGCTTCCTCGGCAATCTCGGCTTCGGCGGCTCGGACATCGGTTTTGCGGTCGGTGCGGAATATCGCCGTGTTGCCGCGCAGTTCATTCCGGACACCGCGCTCGCTTCGGGCGACGTGATCGGCTTTAACGCGGGCAGCCCGACCGAGGGCAACTATGACGTGCGCGAGCTCTTCGTCGAGCTTGACGTTCCGATCCTCGAAACCGACAGCGGCCTGCGGCTCGATATCAACGGCGCTGCACGTTACTCCGACTATTCGCTCGAGAATGTCGGCGGCGTTTGGACCTATGCGGGGGGCGTCGAATTCGCCCCGACCCGCGGCGTCCTGCTGCGCGGTCAGTATCAGCGCGCGGTTCGTGCGCCGAACGTTGGCGAACTGTTCGGCGGCCAGTCGATCGGCTTCCCCGGCGCGACCGACCCGTGCGGCATCGCCGAAAATGCGAACAACGCAGGCATTCGTGACCTTTGTATCGCAACGGGCGTTCCGGCCCAGAACGTCGGCAATGCCGCCGCGATCCAGCTTAACGCGCAGATCCCTGCCAACTTTGGCGGCAACCCGAACCTCGGCGAAGAAACGTCCACCAGCTATACCGGTGGTATCGTGCTTCAGCCGGCGGTCCTTCCGGGCCTGACGGTGACGGCTGACTACTTCAACATCGAAGTGGAAGACTTCATCACGCTCGCAGGCGGCAGCCTCAACGGCCTTTTCGATCTGTGCTACGTGCAGGTTCAGGACGTGAACAGCGCGGTCTGCCAGCCCTTCGTCGGCATCCGTAACCCGGACGGGGCGATCACGGTTGACGCACCGCCGTTCGTGGGTCTGCTCAACGCGGCATCGCTCGAAGTCGCGGGTATTGACCTTCAGGTTCAGTACTCGACCGATCTTCCGTTCTCGCTGCTGACCGATACGGGCAATTCGCGCTTCGATCTCAACTTCAACGGCACCTGGACCGAGCGTAACGACTTTACGCCGGTCGTCGGTCTGCCGCAGGTTGACGAATGTGCGGGCGCTTTCGGCACGACGTGCGGCGAGCCGATCGCCTCGTTCAAGTGGGCCTCGCGCTTCACCTGGATCGACGGTCCGCTCACCACCACGGTTCGCTGGCGTCACCTGTCGGCCGTCGATGACGACGATCCCGATACCAACTACACGCAGTTCAATGGTATCGAGACAATCGACGCTTACGACCTGTTCGACCTCACCTTCGCCTTCGAAGCGAGCGAGAACGTGGTGTTCTCGATCGGTGTGAACAACCTGTTCGACACCCTTCCGGGCGCGCCGCAGTTTAACGGCATTCAGGTCAGCAACCGTCCGAACAGCCTCCTGCTGGGTGATAACCAGGAGCAGGCCAACACCTATCCGTCGACGTACGACGTGCTGGGTCGCGACTTCTTCGCATCGGTCGCGTTCTCGTTCTAACAACGAGCGCGCGCTCGAAGAGCGTATGAAAAAGGGGCGTCAGGCTTTGGCCTGGCGCCCTTTTTCTGTGGGGTGAAGGCCGTGTGCCTTGCTCCGGCGAATGACCGTCCCCGTTTGCATCGCCCCTCGCTCAAGTGGCGCAACGCGTGGCAAAATGCCGCTTCAGGTCGTCAGCATGAGGGTTCCCGGATGAGGCTCTAATCCGCGTTTGCGAGCTCGAAAGCTGCAGGCGGATCAGGCAATCAGCAGGAAATCGGCGAAGGCCCGTCCGCCTGGCTCTTTGAGCTCATGGGTGGCCTCCAGCGCCAGACCATTATCTGCAAAGGCCTCGACTATGCTCGCTCGTCCATCGGCGGTTGCGCAGGCAGAGCCGAGCGACTTGATCCGCCCAAGCTCGTTCTTCGCTTGCGCCTCGATGCTTTCGATCGTCTGCACGATCGAGGCAGCCCCTGCGCGCCGCCCCATCAGGCAGGAACGGCGGATCGCTTCGGCAATTTCCCAGGCGGGCGATTGCTGGCCGAACCGGGCAGCGCCTTGCTGCGCGAGTTTCTCTGCAAGCCGCGCAGCCTTGTCGATCCCCGCCGGGCCTGACTGGACCGCGGCCTTGGTCTTTCGCGCCGCAGCCTTCTCCTTGAGCGCCCAGAGCAATTCGCTCCTTCGCGCAAGATTGTGCGCAAGGATAGGGCCATCGCCGCGATGCACCATGAGGCCGGCGCACCCGCCTTCGGCAAGCACGCGCGCAATCTCTCCCGCCACGGTTTTCACATCGCCATATTCGAAGCCGAACTGGCTCACCACCGCGTCAAAGGTGCCCGTTTCAAAGGGCAGCTCTTCCATGGCGATCCCGCCCCTTGTCCGTATGCCTTCGGGCGGCGCGGGCAAGGTGGGCGCAAGATCAATCCCTTCGAGCACGAGATCGGGACGCGCCGCCCGCATCCAGCGCAAGACGCGCGCATCGCCGGTCGCCAGATCGAGCACGCTTGCGCCTTTGGCCAGAGGCTCGATGAAGCGCAGCCAGGCGCCCGATTGCGCCTGCTCGATCGCCGCCCAGCGCTGCGGCAGGCATCCTCCGCCGCCATTGGCTTGCCCGGCGCGCGATGCCCCTTGCGCCCAGAATTCGCCCCAGGCCTCGCGCGATTGCCTGTCCGCCATCAGCCCCTCGCCGCCGCGTCATCGGCGATCACGTCAAACGCGACCGTCATGCGTTCTTCGGCTTTGAATGGGGTTGTCCCGTGATACAGCGAGCTTGGAAACAGCGCGAGATGCGCCCGTTTGGGGCGGATCGTCCGGATCGGTTCGAGCTCGAGCCCCAGATCGGGCGGCGGCCGTCCGATCTCGAGCCAGCCGCAGCGGCGCTCTTCATTCGCGCTTTCTGGCGGAACGACGAGATAAAGCGCTGAGGAAAGTATGCCCTGCGGGTGAATGTGCGACGTGTGATAATCGCCCGCCTCGCCGCGACCTGGCGCACCTGTCGCCTGGCGATTGCCCGACAGGCGCACCGACCATGAACCCTTTAGCCGCCAGGGCGTCTCGCGATGGCGCAGCAGCGGATGGGCCGGATCGAGCGGCGGCTGATCGGCGCGGTAGGCCTCGAGCGTCGCGCGGATCGCATCGTGCAGTTCGGCAAGGATCGGCTCGGTGCGATGAAACAGGATGCCGCGCGTCTGCGTGCCCCCGCGCAGCGATTGTCCGAGCGGCATGGCCGATTGCGCATGGAGGGCGCGCAGCGCCGCAATCGCTTCCTCGAGAAGCCCATCGCGCGCGATCAATTCGCGCAACTGGACGAGGCCCGCCTGCTCATGCAGCCACTGCGCGCGCTCATCGCCCGACAATCTCCAGGCAATGCCGCGCAGCGCCCACGCCGATATGTCCCAGGGATCAGCGGCGAGGGCACGATCGAGCATTCGTTCGGCGCGCGCTGTGTCGTGGGCCCGGATCGCGTGGCGCGCTTCGTGCAGGGCGCGCAGCGGTGTATCGATCGAAAGCGCGGTAAAAATCGCCTCGGCGCGATCCCACTCGCCTGCCGAACCGGCATGGATCGCCTCGAGCAAAGCAAAATGCGGTTCATCGGGGAAGCGCCGCCGCGCCTCGGCAGCGACCTGCGCAGCCTTGCTCGCATAGTCGAGCCCGGCCAGCGTCTCGATATGAGCGGCCGCAATGTTGGGATCGGTCGGCGCTTTGGCGGCAGCAGTTTTAAATGGCGCGGTGAAATCGGGATCGCCCGCTGCGAGCTTCAGGCCCGAGAGATATTCTAGCGCGGCAATATAGCCCGGAGCCTGCGCGCACAATTGCTCGGCAATCACCTGCGCGCCCGGCAGGTCGCCCACCGCTTCGAGCGCCTGTGCCTTGCCGAGCCACAGTTCCGCATCGCCGCGATTGACGCTGAGCGCGCGGTCATACCGGGCCAGCGCATCGCTCTCACCGCGTTCGAGCGCAATGCGCGCGCGCCCGTGCAGCGCGCGGGCATGGCCGGGATCGCGCTTCAGGGTCGCATCATACCAGCGGGCCGCCTCGCCCGGCTCCCCCAGCGCGCGGGCCGAAAGCGCGCGCACGCTGCCATAGCGCGGCATTGCTGCACCCGCCTGCTCGTGCGGTTCGAGCACGGCGATGGCTTCGGCGTGCCGTTCGGCACGCTGGAGCGCGATGGCCTGATTGAGCGCATAATCGACGATGTGCGGCGCCAATTGGCAGGCCGCTCCAAAATGCGCGATTGCCGCTGTCGCATCGCCCGACTTGAGCGCAAGATCGCCCGCCGCATCGGCAAGCGCTGCTTCGCGCGGATGCGCTCGCCGTGCCGCCTCGGCGACCGCGCGGGCGCCGTTGAGATCGCCGCGCTGCATGCTGGCACCGATCTTCGCCAGGGCATCGCGGGGCGAAAGGGAAGAGGCGGTGGTCACGATGCTGGCACTCTCGATCAGCGCGTGCGCAGCCATCCGGTCACCGCAAGCCGGCCGATCGGGGCGAAGGGCGGGACATAGCTGACCAGGTGCGATTGCGGCACGCGAAATAGGTTGAGCGCGTTGAAGCGCGGCTTGAAGCCCTCGACGACATCGCCTTCCTCATCCAGAAAGAGGAGATATCCGCCCCAGTCCGGGTGCCAGTCCTCGCGCGCGAAATTGAGCACATAGGCCACTTCCCAGCCTTCAGCGACATGGCTGTCGATATGGCGGCCGAGATAGTGGTTGGGGGCAAACAGCGTCGCCTGCCCATCCGCCTTGACGAGATCGGAGATGCCGGTGACATCGCGCGCGAGCTCGATGAAGTCAGGCGCATTGATGTGTTCGAGGAGGATTTCGTGGGGCGAATCCGGTTCCCATTGCTCCTGAATGGCGGTCAGGATCGGATAATGCGCGAAGCGGAAGGCATATTCTCCACGCGCGGTTTGCTGCTGCGCTGCATTGGCGGCTTGGTTGATCGCCTGCTGGCCCTGGGGGCTGCGCGCCTCGTGCGCGCGCCAGCTTTGCGGTGGTTCCTCGCCAACGCCCACGGCCATGCCCCACGGTGTGCCCTTTGTCAGAACCTGCAGGACTTCGCGCGCGGTTTCCTGCGTCAACACATCGCGCACCTGCACCCGTCCTGTTTTCGCGAAGCGTTTGGCGAGCGCGGTGCGGTCGATCGCGGGATTGAGCTCGAAGAGCTTTCTGGCAGGAGACGGCGCTGGCTGCATGGTCCGCAGCGATAGCCGGGCACACCCGGGCTTAGCAAGCGCCGTCATGCCGGGCCCGCGGCGGGGCGCCATTTCATCGCTTGATAAAGCCGGTGTGCTCTAATAGGCCCATGCGAAACGAAGCGAGTGGCAATTCGCAACCTGTAAGCCACCGCTCTTTCAACGCACATCACCTTTGAGGAGAGGACATGACGACAGCCTATATCGTAGATGCCGTGCGCACGGCGGGCGGGCGGCGCGGGGGCCGGCTTGCGGGCGTTCACCCGGTCGATCTGCTTGCCAAATCGCTCGATGCGATCGTCGAGCGCAGCGGGATCGATCCAGCTGCAGTCGAGGACGTGGTGACGGGCTGCGTTTCGCAGGGCGGCGAGCAGGCGATGCAGGTCGGACGCATGGGCGTGCTTGCTTCCAAGCACCTGCCGCAATCGACCCCGGCAGTCACGATCGATCGCCAGTGCGGCTCCTCGCAGCAGGCGATCCAGTTCGCCGCGCAAGCCGTGATGAGCGGCACGCAGGATGTCGTGATCGCAAGCGGCGTTGAAAGCATGAGCCGGGTGCCGATGGGCTCGACCGCGACGCTGCACATGAAGGAGGGCCTCGGGCACTACAAATCGCCCGGCCTCGAGGAGAAATACCCAAAGATTCAGTTCAGCCAGTTCATGGGCGCGGAGATGATCGCGAACAAGCATGGCATGAGCAAGGAAGAGCTCGACAGGTTTGCGCTCTCGAGCCACGAAAAGGCGATTGCCGCCACGCAAGCGGGCGCGTTCGAGGCCGAGATCGTGCCGGTTGAGGTCGAGACCCCCGAGGGTGAGGATGTTCACACAGTTGATGAGGGCATCCGCTTCGATGCAAGCCTCGAAGGGATTGCCAGCGTCAAGCTGATCGCGCCCGATGGCAAGGTCACAGCGGCAACATCGAGCCAGATCTGCGATGGATCCTCGGCTGTGCTGGTGGTCTCCGAAGCCGCGCTCAAGGCCCACGGGCTCACCCCGATGGCCCGGATCCACAATCTGACCGTGACTGCCGGCGATCCGGTCATCATGCTTGAAGAACCGCTCTTCGCGACCGACAAGGCGCTGCAGCGCGCTGGGCTCAGCATCGAGGATATCGACCTGTATGAAGTCAACGAGGCGTTCGCTCCGGTGCCGCTTGCCTGGCTCAAGCATACCGGCGCGGATCCGAACAAGCTCAACGTGCATGGCGGCGCGATTGCGCTGGGCCATCCGCTGGGCGCAAGCGGAACCAAGCTGATGGCAACGCTCGTCCATGCGCTGCGGCGGCATGACAAGAAATACGGTCTGCAAACGATGTGTGAAGGCGGCGGCGTGGCCAACGTCACGATCGTCGAGCGCGTCTGAATCCAACACTTGAGAGGGTCAATATAATGGAAGTCAGTGCAAATACCCCCGCCATCGTCACCGGCGGTGCTTCGGGCCTTGGCGCGGCAACCGCGCGCGCGATCGCCGCGAAGGGCGCCAAGGTCGCGATTTTCGACATGAACGAGGAAAAGGGCAACGCCATGGCCGAAGAGCTCGGCGGCGTGTTCTGCAAGGTCAATGTGACAAGCGAGGAAGAGGTCGATGCAGGCTTTGCCAAGGCGCGCGAGGCGCACGGGCAGGAGCGCATCCTCGTCAATTGCGCCGGGATCGGCAATGCGATTAAGACAGCGAGCCGGGTTAAAGACGAAAATGGCGGGCTGACGGGCGAGACTAAGCATTACCCGCTCTCCGCCTTCGAATTCGTCATCCAGGTAAACCTCATCGGCACATTCCGCTGCATCGCCAAATCGGCTGCCGGTATGCTGAAGCTTGATCCCCTGAGCGAGGACGGCGATCGCGGCGCGATCGTCAACACCGCATCCGTTGCGGCGGAAGACGGCCAGATGGGCCAGGCCGCTTACTCCGCATCCAAGGGCGGCGTTGTCGGCATGACACTGCCGATTGCGCGCGACCTGATGAGCGAGGGCATCCGCGTCAACACCATTCTGCCCGGCATCTTCAACACCCCGCTGATGAACGCCGCGCCTGACAAGGTGAAGGACGCGCTAGCCGCATCCGTCCCGTTCCCCAAGCGCCTCGGCAATCCGGAAGAATATGCACGCCTCGCGATGACGATGATCGAGTGCGGCTATTTCAACGGCGAGGACGTGCGCCTCGATGGCGCGATCCGCATGGCTCCGCGCTGAGCCTGAGATTGGCCGGATGGCGCCTCGCCATTCCTGCGTGCCCGCTGGTAGGGACAGACCTGCAGGCAGACCCCCGCCGCTATCGGCGGGGG
>JGI12048J13642_10025418_pt1 | contig 51859 bp, 32 predicted proteins | sample ElkSlonscriptome_16_FD_13642 | JGI IMG/M metagenome (IMG submission 13642)
GCAGCCTGTCGCGCGAATCAGCTTAGTGAGATTCGATGCTGCGCAGGTGCTCGGCGAGCCGCAGCGCCAGCGCAACGATGGTCAGGGTCGGATTCGCATAGCCTCCGGTGGGGAAGACGGAGCTGCCCGCGATATAGAGATTGGCGATGTTGTGGACGCGGCAGTCCGCGTTGACGACGCCGTGTCGAGCAGTGTCACTCATCCGCGTGGTGCCCATGTGATGGCTGGCGTCGCCGAAGGGCCCGGCCGGGTGGTCCGGTGCCAGCGCGCCGAGCCCCTGTCGACGGCAAGCCTGGTTAAGGGCTCGCAACAGGTGCTCGGCGGCGCGAGCCTCGGCCGCGCCGACGCGCCAATCCAGCAGCAGCCGCGGCATACCCAGGCGGTCGCGGCTTTGGCCCAGCCGGACACGGTTGTGGGCCGCCGGCGGCTGCTCGCAGTGCACCACGGCCATGAGCTGGCGCCTGGCCCTGCGCTTGATTCGGTGCAGCAGATGATAAATCCGGTGCGGGATGACCTCGCGCAGCGTAAGTTGATAGATGTAGCGCGTCGCCTCGGCCCAAGACACACCGGCGTCCGACTGGTGGCCATAGCGTCGACGCAGCATCCAACGGACCACCTCCTGGGCGGAGCCATAGACGCGCCCGGACATCGGCGTGTAGACCGGCTCCAACTCCAGCAGGGCGTTGACGAGGCCGGCCGCGCGCTGGCGCTCGGGGGCGAGCGCAAGACCGGTCTTCAAACGGCCCGCGGCCAGCGGCAGGCCCAACAGCCGGCCCATATCGACACCCGGCGACAGGTCGAGCCGGCCGAGTACGGCCCGGGGATGATCCATGAAGCAGCGGCCGACCTGATCCTCGGCATTGCCGACCCCGGCCGCACACCGACTGTTGGAGGCGAGCAGCAACCGCGCATTCTCCAAGCCGCCACAAGCGAGCACGAAGCGCCCGGCCTTCAGCTCCAAGGTCCGACCGGCGGCGGTAACTGCACGGATGGCGACGACCCGATCGGCCCCGGCATTGAGCCTGATGTCGACGGCGGTCAGGTGGGTCAGCAGCGTCAGTTGCGGCGCGTGCCGCAGCAGGTCCCGATTGGCCTGACCGAAGCGCAGCGGAGCACGTGCCCACAAGGCGGTGTCGCCGACCAATGCCGAGTCGGCGAGGAGTCGCGCCTCTGCGCCGGACGGTCGACACAGGTCGCTGGCGTCGGTCACGCGAGGCAGCGGCGGCAGGCGTAGAATCCGCGCGGCTGCCGGATAGTAACGATCGAACTCGTCGGCGCCGATCGGCCAGCCGCGCAAACCGAGCCAATCCCGCGCGCCGAGATCGAGCGGCCCGAGGCGCATGCAACGTCCGGGCCAGACGTTCGAGGTACCGCCCACCAGGCGTAGCCGCGTCATAAAGGCCCCGGTCTCAGCCTGGCCGGTCTGCTCGATCTGGTTCAATGCCTGCGTCCGCGGGTCAGGTTCAAGGCCGCCGCTCTCGACCACGAGTATCCGCATCCGGGTGTCCGCCAGTGCCGCGGCCAAGGTTAATCCCGCGGGACCGGAGCCGATGATGCAAAGGTCCGCGGCGATGCTGTCGTGCGGACGACCGGTTTGGGTATCGACGATGGGCATGCTCTGTAATTCCTCAGCTTCTCGTGATGGCGCGATGATGACAGCCAACCCCAGGCGCGGCGATGCCGCCGCACTCCGCAACACAGGCTGGATGGTCTTCAACCAAGTGCTCGGCATGGGGCTGCGCCTGGGCTACGTCCTGCTGGCCGCAAGACTGCTCGCCGCGGAGACCTACGGCCTGCTGGCCTATGCTCAGAGCTGGTACATCGTCGTCATGCCGATGGCGCTGCTTGGTATCTCGATACAGCTCGGGCGCGCCCTCGGTGCGGACCCGGCCCGCGGACTTGCCTTTGCGGCGCAGACGCGCGCCTGGCGCCTCGCCGTCGCGCTGCTGGCGTCGGGCGCGGTCGTCGTGCTCGCGACCTGCATCGAGCCAGAGCGCGAGCAGGCCATGGTGATCTGCGTGTTCGCGCTGGCCCTGGTGCCACGGGTGCTGAGCCTTGGCTCCGAGGCCGTCTTGACCGGACTGGAGCGGGGCGATCAGACCTTGGCCAACCATCTGACCTGGCGCGCGGCGGAGCTGGCATCGGCAGTGGTGGCGCTGTTGGCCGGCGGCGGCATCCTCGCCCTCGCCTGGCTGCATCTGGCGTCCTGGACGGCCCAGTCACTGACCGGATATCGCCGCGAACGCCGTCTGGCTCGGGACTGGCCCGACCCGCGACCTGCCGACGGTGCCGCGGCGGCCCTGTTCCGCGACGGCCTGCAGATCGCGCTGGCCGCGACGGTCAACGGTCTGCTGATCGGCGGGCTGCTGATCCTGTTTCGGCTCATGACCGGGAGCAGCGACCAACTCGGCGCTGTCGCCTTGTGCCTGCAGATGGTCGGTATGCTGATCGGGCTCGCGGTGGCCGTCGGCAATGCGCTGCTGCCGTATCTGGCGCGACGCGACCGGCAAGCAGACGACCCACTGCCGCGGCGCTTGCTGTGCGCGGGGTTGGCGTTGGCGGCCTTCGGCGCCGCGGCCGGCCTGCCGATGAGCGGCCCTTGGCTGCCGGCGTTGCTCGGAGTCGGATTCACGCCGCTGGTCCGTTGGCTGCCCTTGTTGCCGCTGTTCGCCGGCCTGATCCTGACCGAGACATTGCTGGCTCGACTGTTGGTGGTGCAGGCTGGAACGGCACGGCTGCTGCCGATCGCCGTTGTTGCGATCGGCAGCGCGTTCTTGGCGGCACCGGTGCTGATTCTCACCCTCGGCGGCGTCGGCGTGCTGATGGCGGCGCTGCTTGGATACGCACTGCAGGCCATGCTCATGGCTCTGGCGGTGATCGACGCGCTCGGGCTGCCACGGCGTGGATTGTGGGCACCCTGGCTGGGCTTCGCCTTGACCGTCGTCATCGTATTGATGGCCGGTGCGGCGCCGCTGCACGCGGCCTTGACGCTGTTGCTCATCGGCTCGGCCGCGGCCATCGGGGCAAGCGGGCGCTTCAGAAGTTGTAACGCACAGATCAAGCATCGTAAGTCCAAGGCGTGAGCGCGATCAGGCATCCAGGTCAGCCGACTGACATTAACACAGACAAGTCTCAGGTCGCGGCGCCGAGACGGCGGGCGCCAGTCCCGGCTTCAAGCAGCGCATCCCGCCGGCGGTCAAGAGCGAGGTGGACGCCCAGATGCAGCAGATGCTGCTCAACTCGCGCTCGAAGTCGGACTATGTCAAAAAAGGCGGGGGTAACAACGCAGCCGCCGGCCGATGAAGTCCACCAGTTCAACGGCCGCGGGCGGGCCGAGGCTGGGCGCCCGGCTGAGCAGCGGCAGCAATGCCGCCGGGTGCCGCGGCGCCCCGGAGCGCAGCAGTCCCATGACCAGCCAGCGCGCACAGAGGCGGCGTACCAGAAAACGTTCGGCCGAACCCAGGCCCTGGTCCTCGGCGAAGGCATCGCCGATGGCGGCGAGCCCGGCGCCGGCCTGCCCCACGGCGACCGGCGTCGGGCATTGGTGCAAATAGAATAGATCGTAAAAGCAGGTCACCGCGTCGCGATCAGGTGCCAGCGCGGGCAGCCGCTCCATGCAGTGGTTGAGGGCGATCGCGCGCATATTGCGATGCTGCTCAATGCCGCGGCGGCTGGACATGGCGTCGGCATGCTCGCGATAGCGCACCAGTACCCGCGGCACGATGGCGATGCGGCCGAAGGCCCGGAGCCGGACCCAAAGATCGTAGTCCTCGGCGCTCGCATACTGCTCGTCATAGCCGATGCCGTGGCTGCGGATCGGACCCATACGAAACATGGCCGTTGAATGCACCAGCGGGGTGCGTACCAGCGCGATCAGATCCAGCTCCCATTCCTGCCAGCCCCGGCTGTCGATGACCCGATCGCGGCCTTGCGCGTCGATGCGGACGCAGTCGCTGCCGACCAGAACGTAATCAGGGTGACCGTCAAAGAATGCGACCTGCGCCTGCAAGCGCTCGGGTAGGGCGATGTCGTCGGCGTCTTGGCGGGCCAGCAGTTCGCCGCGGGCGGCGGCGAGACCGGTATTGAGTGCTGGGGTGACGCCTCGGTTCTCGGTATGGTGGAGCAGACGAATGCGTCGGTCGCGGCTCGCCCAGACGTCGAGCGCTTGGGTCGTGGGGCTGTCCGAGCCGTCGTTGACGATCAACAACTCGAAGTCGACAAAGGTCTGTCCAAGGATGCTCGCGATGGCTGTGTTCAGATAGGCCCCCGCGTTGTAGACGGGCATCAGCACCGTGACTCGAGGCGCAGCGCGGCCGGTTGGTGCCTTCATCGGGCTTGCCGCAAGAGGCACCCGGACCCGAGTTGGTCTCGGCCTGACGCATGCGGCTTGAGCGGGGTATCGAGGCCGGACGGACCCGAAGCCCCGGCTGCCATCAGCGGGCCGAGAAACGCCGCGAGGCGCTGCGCTTGGTCGCCCTGTGCAAAGCGCTCGGCATTGCGCTCGCTAACCTGTCGACCACGCAGGTCCCGCGGCGCCGAACCGTTCAGGAGTTTCACCCATGCCTCGACGCCGTCGGCGATCAGGATGGCCGGGTCCGGGGCCAGACCACAGCTCCGCAACGCCAATGGGGTCGCAATCATCGGTCGTCGATGATAGACCGCCTCGGCGACCTTGATATTGATGCCGCCTCCGACGACGATCGGCTGGATCATGATCTCCGCCGTCTGCCAAACCTCGGCCAGGTCGGCCACGTAGCCGTGGCGGATCAGACCGCGACCGGCAGGGAGATGCTCGCTGCCGCTGCCGAACAGATGCAGCAGGCAGCCGTCGGCGACTCGCGGCCAGACCTCGGACAGAAACCAGTCGACGGAGACGCGATTGGGCCACCAGCCAAGGTTGCCGACAAAGCCGAGCCGTATCGGACCCTCGGTCGGGCGGCGGTCGACTGTCGCCGGATTCCGCCGACGGGGGGCGTCGAACGTGGGCGGCAAGCTCAGCACTGGTGTGCGCGGTGCCTGTTCGGCGATGCCATTGGCGACGCCCGCGGCGACGACGATGATACCGGCGCATGCTCGCAAGGCGTCTTGCTCCAGCGCCGCTAGCTTGGCGGCATCTCGCCTGAACAGCAGACTCGGGGCTCGCCACCGCTTCCAGCGGCCGTTCTGTTGGGCATAGAGTTCGGGTTCCAGGTTGTGCCTGACGTAGACGACCGGTGCGCGGTCCGCGAGCAACGGCAGACACCAGAGCATATCCAGACCGTTGATCAGCACAAGGTCGTAGCGGCAGTTCCCGAGCCGTCGCAGCAGTCGGCGGCGAAAGCCGTTGGAGCGAAAACGCTCGGCCTTGGCCGGCAGGGACGTGACGAGCGAGCGCAGGATGGCTAGGACCCCGCGCACCCGATTGACCAACCGGCCGGACTGCGGCTCGAACACTATTTGCTGCACATCGGCCGTCAGCGGGCCTTGCTGCATCAACCGCAGCAGAGAATCGGTGTAAACAGGGCCGCCGTACGCGCGCGGCGCGGCAGCCCGGTGGCGCAGAACGAGAATGCGCGGCCGGCTCCGGAGGCTCGGGGCGACAGTCGTTGCCGGTCTGTCAGGGTCAGGTCTGATCGCCAAGGTAGTGCTCGGCCAGGGGTCCGGTCGCCGTTGGTGGCATGTAATGACGTTGCTGGTATGGTATAAGGAGTGCGAAACTGGCGGGGAATAGTATATGCCGAATGGGGCCTTCGGCGGGCCGACGGTAGGAACGGCACCTCGCCGCGACCGCTTTGCGATGTCGTCCGCGGCCAGGGTCCGGACCACAGCATAGCCACTGTCGTCCAGGCGGTTTCACAGGCTCGCGATGGAAGCTGTCATCATGTGGCCCTAACCTCGCTGGTATTGAGGTCTCGGAGTTGAACACATGAGCCTGCCATTTCCAGAACATCCCCTGCGTCGCGCCATCACTGCCGAATTGCACGCCCGGACCTTCGAGCCGGTGCGTGCGCCCGTGCAAGTCGCGCATCTTGCTTATCTGTCCGGGCGGCGCGGCAGCGGCTTGAACGAACGCCATCTGTTGCGCCTGCTGGAGCATTTCGGCATATCGACGCCGCCGGAACTGGGCGAGCAGTTCTTCGTCAATGTCGGTGGGCTGCGGCTGCGCTGGGAGCGGCATACTGAGTTCGTCACCTACAGCTTCTCGCGCGAGGGGGCCTTCGATGCGCCCTTCTGCGACGCGCTGCTGGCGGAGATTCCCGCGGACTGGCTGCGCGAACTGCCCGGCCAGGTGGTCACCGCGGCGCTGCTTGCGTTGGAATCTCGCGAGCAGCCCGAGCGCGACATGACCGCGCTTTGCAAACTCTTTGACGGCAACAGTATTGTCGGCTCTAGGGTGACCGGCGGTGCCGCCGTCGCCTGGTCCGATATGCGCTCAGGAGCCGACGGCTTCGGTCGCATCCTCGTCCGCGACCTGAGTCTGTCACCCGAGCAAGCTGGGCGGCTCATCAAGCGCATGCTGGATGTCAATGCCTATCGCGCCATGGCGCTGCTCGGGCTGCCCGCGGCACGCAAGTCCGCGATTATGCTGACCAGAGCCGAGCAGCGCCTGGCCGACGTGGCCAGGCGCATGGCCGCCGGCAACGAACAACTCAATGCCTCGCAGCGGACCGACGCAGCACCCCCGGAACGTGCATTGCTCGCTGAGCTGACCGCGTTGGCAGCGGAGGTCGAGTCGCTGGCAGCGCAGACCGCGACCCGGTTCGATGCATCCGAGGCCTATTATCAGGTGATCCGTCAGCGCTTACAGCAGATGCGCGAACAGCGCATTCAGGGTTTCCAGACCTTCACCGAATTTCTTGAGGCACGTTTGGCCCCCGGCGTCGCCACCTGCCTGGCGGCGGCGCAACGCCAGCAGCAATTGGCCGAGCGCGCCGCGCGCGTCACCGCGCTGCTGCGAGCGCGCGTCGAACTGCAATTGCAGGAACAGAACCGCGGCCTGCTCGACTCCATGGATCGCCGCGCCAAGCTCCAACTGCGGTTGCAGGAGACCGTCGAGGGCCTGTCCGTGGTCGCCATCGGTTACTACGGCCTCGGACTGGTCGGCTACCTGCTACCGGGACTCAAAGCCATGGGCTTGCCCATTGACCAGAACCTGGGTATGGCAATCGCGCTGCCGATCGTCGTTGGCACGGCTTGGTTTGCACTCCAGCGGGCCAAGCGGCGATTACTGCGGGATACGGATCAGGAACACTAACCCCTGACCCGGCCTGTGCAGGTCGTTTTGGCGCTGCAACTCAGGCGGTTTCAGCCTCTTCCAAGATCAGCTCGGCGATGCGCCGTGGGGCCTCCTCGTGGGCCAGATGTCCGTAGCCGCCGACGATACGCAGACGCGCCTCCGGCATCAGCACATGCACGCGCTCGGCCTCCGCGACCGGCACGGTCTTGTCGTTGGAGAAGGCAACCAGCACCAGCCGAGGCCTGAGCCGCGGCAACTCATGGCGCAGCGGCTCTAGGTCCCAGTTGGCCATCATGTTCAGCGCCGCGGCGAGATGGCCGGGGCTTGAAATCAACAAGCGATAGAGGGCGACTCCGTCCGGGGTGAGCGACGAGCCGGTACCATCGGCAAGGCGCTGTATGCCTTTGGGGTCTTTCTTGGCGCCATTGGCGACAAAACGGGGCAAGATCGAATTGCGCGCCATCAGCTTGGCGGCCGGCGAGAACCATTTGCCGGCCAAGCCCCGCAACGGCAACAGCGCGCCGCTGAGGCTGATCAACTGGCGTGGCTCAATGAGACGGTCGAGACACATACGCGCGAGGATGGCCGCGCCAGCGGAATGCCCGACGACAATCTCCGGTTGCAGGTCGAGCTTGCGCATTAGCGCGCCGACCCCTGCCGCCATACAAGGCAGACAGAGTTCTCCCGGCGCGGGGGTGGAGGTGAAGCCATGGCCTGGCAGGTCCGGGGCGACGACCCTGTAGCGCCGCGCCAGCAACGGCAGCAGCCCACCCCAGGAATGGGTGGCCGCCGCGGTGCCGTGGATCAGCAGCAGTACCGGGCCGCTGCCGGCCGTCTGAACGTGCCAGCAAAGCCCGCCTGCATCAACGAACTGGCTCAGATCGCGGTTGGGCCAGGCGTGGCCGTCGCTATCCCATTTGAGTTTGTCTTGGAGGACGCGAGCGGAGGTCATCGGGGGCCTGTTGTTGGTTTTTGAAGCGATGCTTGTTGGGTATTGTTGTTGCGGTGCTTGCTTTGGCGTCGCGGCTGGTTGCTGCTGGTCGCGCCGGAGGCGGAGGAGGCCGGACCGGTCGCGCCGAGGGCGGCGGGTGGGCCGGTCGCGGCGGGCGGGCCGGTCGCGCCGGGGGCGGCGCTCCTACGATACGGCTTGGACTGCGCTGGAGAGGGCGTTTGCATTGGCATGCGGCAACGGTAGGTAGACCGCGCCCATTTCTTGAGCAAGCTTCTCTGCGTCAGGCCGGGGGCGCGGCGACATATCCACCACCAAGGCATTGAGCTCGGCGACGCGGAAGGCGCGGGCGGAGCTGATCGCGTCCTCGGTGGCTTGCGCGCGTCCACCGATGCCTGCGCGGGTGACATTGGCGCGACCGTCGGTCAGCACGACCACTACCGGCGTGCCACCGCGGCGCTGGACGCCGTCGGCCAGGTCGACCGCCGCATCGATACCGCAGGCCAGCGGCGTGCCGCCGCCACCGGGAAGTCCGGCCAGGCTGCGCTTGGCGCGCACCAGCGAGCGGGTCGGCGGCAGCAACAGCTCGGCGCGGGGGCCGCGGAAGGCGATCATCGCAACCCGGTCGCGGCGAACGTAGCAGTCCGCCAGCAAGAGTTCGACCGCGCCCTTGGCCTCGGCGAGACGATGCAGCGCGGCAGAGCCGGAGGCGTCCACGACAAAGATGGTCGTGGTCTCGGAGCGCTGCTTGTAACGGGTGACGCGGAAGTCGTCATGGCGCACCTCCACCAGCAGGTTGCCACCCTTGCCAGCGCTCTCACGCTCCGCGCGACGCAGCCGCTGCCAGGGCGCGGCAGCTCGCAAGGTCTCGATGATGCTGAGCCGGGCACCGGCGCCGGGCTCGCCGCGGCGGGTGCCGGCAGGCCGACCGCGCAGCGAACCATTCTGACTGGCGCCGGACTTGCCGCTGGTGCGGCTGCGGCTGCGCAACGCGCCCATTTGCAGCATCGCCAGCAAATTGGCCGGGATTGCCGCCTCGGCGGACTCCAGCACTTGGTCTTCAAGCGGCTTGTCGATCTCCTGCTCAGGGGTCTGGTTGTCTTGGTCGTCGTCTTGGTTCTCCTCCGGTGGCGGTGGTTCCTCGGGCTGCTGGTCGTCGGGCTGTTCGGGCATCGGCAGACGGGTCGCCCGCGGCGCCAGCACCAGCCTGGCAGCCAAGCTAACGTCTTCCACCGTCACCGCATCGCGCTCCGCCAGCGAGGCGCGCAACGAGTCGACCCCCAGCGCCATCGCTGTGCCGCAGATAGCCTCAAGCATCGGCTCGCCGATATCGATGTCGGCTAGGCGCAGCCGAGCTTCGAGGATCTCTTCGGCGGAATAGTCAGCGGGCAGAGCATCGCGCCAAGCGATATCGTTAAGGTCGAGCAACATCGCGAAGCGGTCGACCAGGGTGTGCGGCAGTTGCTCCTCGTCGTTGGCGCCCTCGTCCAGCGCGACGACTCCAAAGCGCGTGGGAGTGCGCGCGGTGATGCCGTCGCGCTCCACCAGCACCTCGTGATTGTCCAGCGCGGCGCTGAGATGGGCGGCCGTGGAGCGGGCAACGCGCTCGGCCATGGCCAGCAGCACGACGCCGCCGTCCGCCTCCGCCAGCAGGCCGCGCTCGGCGACTGGCCGGCCGGCGCGCAAGGTTGCTGACAGGTCCAGACCGCCGAGCAGACGCCCGTCGGCGATATGCAGCGGCACACGCCGAAAGGGTTGATCCGCCGGCAAGAGTTCGCGCAGCAGTTCCAGCCAGACATCCCGTACCGGTCCCGGCAGCGCGCGTACCGCGACGCCGATGCTGCCGGCAGGATCAATGGCGAACAGTGCCGCGGCCAGGCAGGCGTCGTCCCAGCGCGAAGCCTGGGGGGACTGAGCCGATTGCGGATGCGTCGGTTCATGATCTGATCCGGTGCCAGATCCAGAGCCGAGGCTAGAAGTCGGTTTGGAACCCGGGCCTGCCGCCGATGAGGCGGGGCTGCCGTCGCCGTGGATCATGCGCCGGCCGACTCCGTACCGAACAGCTCTTCGATCGCGCGCTCGACGCGGGTGGTGGAGCCGGCATCATCAAGCACATTGCGGCGTAGGCGATGCCGCAGTGCTGGCGGGGCGACTCGCATCAGGTGCTTGTCGCCGACGGCGTCGTCACCTTCCAGCGCGGCAAAGGCGCGCGCGGCGCGGATCAGCGTCAGCTCGCCGCGCAGGCCATCGGTGCCGAGCTTCATGCAGAGCTCCGTGGCGCGCTGGAGCGTGGCGTCAGGCACCTCAACCAAAGCCAGCTTGTCTTTCGCTTTGAGGATTTGTCGGCGGATCTTGGCATCCTTGCGCTTCCACTTATCGATAAAGGCGGCCGGATCGCGCTCGAACTCGTCGCGCAGACGCACCACTTGCATCCGACTCTTGAGGTCCTGAGGTGTGCTGACCTCCACCGACAGGCCAAAGCGGTCGAGCAACTGCGGGCGCAGCTCCCCTTCCTCGGGATTGCCGCTGCCCACGAGTACGAAGCGCGCCGGATGACGCACACTGAGGCCTTCGCGTTCCACCACGTTTTCGCCGCTCGCGGCCACGTCCAGCAGCGCGTCGACCAGATGGTCTTCGAGCAGATTGGCCTCGTCGATATACAAAAACCCGCGGTGCGCGCGGGCCAACAGTCCGGGCTCGAAGCGCTTCTCGCCTCGGGTCAATGCGCTCTCTAGGTCCAACGCACCGATAACGCGATCTTCGGTGGCGCCCAGGGGCAGGTCCACCACGGGGACGCTGCCCTTGCGAACTTTGAGTTTACCCTTGGTGCGCTTCTGCTCGCGGCAGGACTCGCACAGCGCGGTCTCGGCGGCGTCCGGATCGCAGTTATAGACGCAGTGCTCAACCACGCGCATGCTCGGCAGCAGCGCCGCGAGCGCGCGAATGGCGGTGGACTTGCCAGTGCCGCGGTCACCAAAAACCAGCACGCCGCCGATACTTTGGTCCGTCGCCGCGATCAGGATCGCGAGCTTCATCTCGTCTTGGGCGACAATGGCGGAGAATGGGAATGCGACCGGCATGTTTTGTTGTTCCTATCGGCAAGCGATGATGTCGTGATGGCTGCGTCTGGTGCGGGCATCCGCGACCGCGGCTGCCAGGGCAACCGCGGAAACTATCGCCCTTATGATTGCAAGGTCAAGTCGAACGGGGCCTTTTATTGCGCCAGCGCAGACCCAGACCAGGGCCTTGAAGATGATGCGTCGCGAAGGCCCGCCCGGTACGGGTATCCTTCGCTGCCTGAGGCGAACGCGGGCGCTGGTGCAGCGCCGCGGTCATCCGCGCATGGTCGAGCGCCAACAAGTCATGCGATTGCATCAGCGAGGCGAGCACCTCGGGTCACCGATTGGCAGTCGTGGAAACGCCAGAGGAGCTGATCTTCATCAATGCCTCCGGCCCGCTGATTCCCATCGCGCAAGCCTGTCTGGATCAAGGCACCGCCACCCGAAACCCGAAGTTTAGCGCGCTCGATAGCACCGACTCCATCTCGCGACGGGGGCCACCGGTGTTCAGGACACCAAGCGCATAGAGCACGACGCGGTTGTTCAGCGGATACTCCCCATAGGCCGCGAGTTCGTTGGATGAGTCGTCCAGATTGCGCGCCGCCATGAGGCGCCAGTAGGCTCCGTCCGAGAGCAGATTGTTCTGCCACACCAGGTAGAGGTAGTTCTGACGCAACAATGGCGGCGCCAGGCCGAGTGCGGCGCCGAGCAAGGGGTCGCGCACGGCTCGGGGTGCCTCATCCAGGGCGGCGGCGCTCGCGAAGTAGGCCGAAGACTCGTCAGCGCTGTAGCCGTGGCCGTAATAGAGGTATTCCAGATTCAGGGTCTGTCCGTTCTCTAGGGTTAGGGCGGCACCGGCGAGCGCGGCCTCGCGGCGCGCCGACTCATCGACGATCTGCAGTGGCGCATTCGGAACCGAGGGCGAGCTGAGCCCGTTTGGCAAGGTCCCGGTGCTGGCCTCGGCGTAGAGCAGCCAGGCGTCGCTTTGGGTCCATTGCAGATCAATGCCAACGAACCAGTCGCGATCTTGCGGCTTGGCCACGGCAAGCCCAGCGGCCCAGTCGAAACCACGCCAATCGAGCTTGGCCGTCCAGGTGTCTTTCCATGGGTCTGGATTGTCGGCGTCGTGTCCGTAGCCGGAGACCCAACCGGCCCAAAGGGAGAGGCTGTGATTGGGGGTCCAGATGACCCGCGCGATGTCGATGCCGGTGAGTTCCAGGTTCGGGTCGTTGCGTCCGCTGTTGAAGTAAAACGGATTGGACGGAGAGCGAAACTGGCTCGGCCCCCAGGTCAAGAGTTCCCGGCCCGCCGAGAGCGACACCGACTGGCTGAGCTTGAGCCCTAGGGCGGCCTGGCTGAAGTACCCCTGATTGCCCTCTGACTGGTTCAGCGGGGGGTCCAGCCCTTGGAAGATCAGAATCGGTCTTAGGTGCAGCTTGAGCCGCTCGGTGGTCAGGTTGATGTCGAATCGACCTTCGACATTGGCCGCTGACTGCGGCAGATTTGCAATGTCGTTGCCCGGGTTGAGGATGCTGCGGTGCTGATAGCTGTAGGTATCAGCGTACCCGTAGAGCTGGCCGCGCCAGTTGAACGCCATGTCCTCGAAGGCCCCACCCTGCCCCGCCTGGGCGAGACCGCAGGCAGCCAGAGGGGCGAACACCAGACAGGTCTGGACAACAAGAGCCCGCAATTGTCGCCGCATGAGTCTATACCGAGATTGGCCCGCCGCGTCCTGAATCCTAACCCGCGCGATGGGCAACGGCAATGGTGGAGCCCGGACCTCGGCCCCTGGGCTCAAGCGTTATCGAATCCGTATCACAACCGCGAACGGCGGGATCTCGCGTCCCGCCGTCCGCGCTCCGGCGGTTACAGCTGTCCGAGCGCAAAGACCGAGGACGCGATGTCCTTGACCTCGACCGCGCCGTAAGCGAGTACGGTCCTGGCGTCCTGGAGCTCGTCCTCAATGACCATTCGGCTGATGAAGGGGATCGTCTTGCCGTTGTGTTGGATCGTCTGATCGTACGCAAAGCTGGCGCTCTTCAGCAGTTTGCCCGACAAGGAGTAGAACTCCGCTTTGACGCCCAGCCCGCGATCCTTGGAGACCCAGTAACGCACGCGGTCATAGGTGGTGCGCTTGTCACGGGCCTTGAGCTCCAGCACATAGCACTGGACTCCGCCAATGCTCTCCTCGCCGTCCAGCGTGGCTTTGTAGTCGTTGGCGTAATTGGTCGCCGCGATGTCACCGTTAGAGGCCAGGCCGGTCATGCGCTGGCGCGGTGACACCGGGATTGGCTTTGACAGCCCAGGCTTGGTGATCCACATATTTCGCCCAACTTCAAGCAGCTTGTTGCCGCGGAAGCGAGACGGCTCTTGGGTCTCCACCAGACTGGCATCCGGTACGGCCTTGACCCGAAGCACTTGGGGCTCCAGTGTGCGCCCGCCTTCGCGCGACTTGGCCGTGACCGTCCACTCGATGCCGGGCAGTCCGCCACCGCGCGCTTTATCCGACTGATCGAGCAGGGTGTTCGGATTTGGCGCGGCCATCAGGGTGGTGGCCGACACTGCAAGCATGGTGGCAAATGTGGCCCCAAGTCGACTGCCGGCGTGTATCTTGGTGAGTGTAAACATGGGCATTTCTCCGAGCGTGGTTTGAGACATTGACGAGCGTGGTTTGAGTCAGTGAGTCCGGGTCAAACATGACCCAAGGCATTGATGATGGGCTGGTGGGCAGCGCGGCGGGCCGGGATCAAGGCCGCAAGTAGGCCGACGACCGCGAGCACAACCGCGGCCACGATCATGCGTTCGTCCATGTCGATCAATAGCGGCACGGCCGCGACCTGATTGGGCGGCACGTATGAGATACCGGCCGCATTCACGATGGCACGCACCGCCATGGTGACGGCAAAGCCAACACCGCAACCGATCACGAGCAGCAGCCCGGCCTCGGAGGTGAACAACCGTGTGACCCCTCGCTGACGCAGACCAATGGCGCGCAGCGTGCCGATCTCCCGGGTGCGCTCGACGACGGCCATACCCATGGAATTGATGACGCTCATGGCAACGACGGTCAGCACGATCAGGAAGATGAAGCCGAAGATCATGTTGAACATCTCGCGCACCTGGCGGTAGACGGACGAAAGCTCATCCCAGCTCTGGATCTCCAGCGCCAGGCCCGCGTCGGCAAATCGCTTCTCGAGGTCGGCCCGTGCAACCGCGGTGCTGCCCGTATCGTCGAGCAACAGGGAAAGCCGGTCGGCACGCCCCTCGGCGTCGTAGAGATAGCGCACAAGCTCCAGCGGCATGAAGGCAGCAAGGTCGTTGGTGGACGCGTTACCGGTGTTGAAAATCCCGCCAACGACGATGTCCGAGGCATTGGCCTGACCACCGAGCGTGTTGACCAGGACCGCCCCGGTATCGCCGACGTCAAGCTTCATCAGCCCGGCCAGTCCGTTGGCGATGGCAACGGTATCGCGGTTGTCGGCATCAAGGGTCTCAACGCCGCCGCCAGCCACGTTACGGCTTGCGGCCAGGGCCGGAACCACGGCGAGGCCCTGACGCAACTGCCTGGCCGCCTCGGGCTGGATGCCTTCGGCGACGAAAATGGTGCTGACACGGCCGTTGGACAGCAATCCGGAAATGGTCATGCGCGGGGCAACCAGCCGCACGTGCTGATTCTCGCTGGCGATGGCGCGAATGCGCTCAATCTCATCGCCATTGAGCATGTAGCGTTCCGGGTCCAGCTTGCCCTCGCGGCTCATGCCAGGTTTCTGCACGGTCAGGTGGCCGAGCAGTTCGCCATGGATGGCTTGGAGTTCCAGCCCGCGATAGATGTTGTGGGTATAGCCGGCGAACAGGGAGATGCCCGCATATCCCAGCATGATCGCCAGGAAGGTGACCAGGCTGCGGCGACGGTTCCGCGTCAGTCCGCGTAAGGCCAGCATCAGCAGGGCGGGTTGTTTGTTCTTCATGCCATCACCTCATCTTTCTCAATCTCACCGTCACGCAACAGGATCTTGCGGTCCACCTGATCAAGCAGGCGAGCATCATGGGTGGTAAAAACGAAGGTCACGGAGTGGACGCGGTTCATCTCCCTCATCAGGTCGACGACCATGCGACTGTTCTCGGAGTCGAGGTTGGCCGTTGGTTCATCGGCGATAACCAACTGCGGCTCGACCACCAGCGCCCGGGCAATGGCGACGCGCTGACGCTGACCGCCGGAGAGCTGGTCTGGGCGCGAGGACTCGAATTTTGCCAACCCCACCTCGCGCAGCAATTTCCTGGCCGCGTCTTGGGCCTCTTCGTGCGGCGCGCCGCGCAATTGCAATGGCAACATGACGTTCTCGACGGCGGACAAGACCGGGACGAGGTTAAAGCCCTGAAAGACGACGCCGATACGCTGGGCCCGAAAGTCGGTCAGCTCGTCGTCCTCAAGCCTCAGTGTCTTGGTCCCGTCGAAGAGGATTCGGCCTTTGTCCGGAAGATCGATCAGGCCGAGCACGTTCATCAGGGTGGACTTGCCACTTCCGGATGGGCCCCAGACGGCGAGGAACTCACCCGGCGCCACATCCATGGACACCCCATTGAGGGCAGTAACCTGCGTCTTGCCGAGATCGAAGCGGCGATGAATGTTAGTGAGCTGTACCAGCGGCTCGACGGGCGAGAGACCCTCGACACCCAGTAAATAGGCGTTCTTCTGGTCCGCGTGCACGGGACTCAGCGGCAGAGTGGCTGCGGTCATTACGACGACTCCGTAATCGTGTTGCAATGAGGGAGCGCCGGGCATTCGCTGCCGAGCGCCCCCAAAGGGGTACGGGGTTAAGCCTCATGCAACCTTAGCGGGCACAAACTCAGTCTGAGCAAAGGCTGGGACGCTCGGGGTTCCGATGATGTAGGAGATCCGCTTGATGGCATGGTCAGGATTCTTGTTCGGCAGTTGTCCGATCTCCCAGTGGTAGTCGGGGTCATTCAAGTCGGCGACCAATGCGGCAAGCTCGTCCTCTGTATAGGCACGCAGCCCTGAGACGACATTGTCCCAGCAGAACATCAAGGGCACGATTGGCACCAGGTAACCGAACACCAGGTGATGCCAGCGGAACGGACGGATACGGGCGGTCATAATCAGGGCCAGGATGAAGCTGGGGATCAGGCTGATGAACAGGATCCAGCGAGCGCTGCGCTCTGGGGTTTCAAAGGCCGCGAACACCGCGCGTCGGTCGAAGGCGGATTTGAGAATCGCCTTGGCGTCGCGGGGCTTGAAGTGGTGAAAGCCGCGGATGATGACCCGGGCACCCGGCAGGTCATCGGGGACCGCACGCGCGTCGATGGGGTTTTCGACCGGGTCCAGGTAGTCGTATTTGCGCTCAAGCTTGCGGTACTCCTCCACTTGCGGGTAATAGTCGGTGATGCGCAGCCGGCCGAGACGCTCCTCGCTGAAAGCGTCGTCGAGGGAGCGGATCAGGGTGCGACCGCTGCCGGCGCAGAGTTCGGTGACGTCCCTCTCGCCTTGCTCCTTGAGCACGGCTTCGAGCTTGTCGACCGCGGTCTCCAGGGTCGGCGAGTTGGCGTCGATCTGCTCAATGACTTCGGAGATGTGATGCTTGAGAAAGTTTGGCACCCAAGGCAGGTCGGTAAATTCAAAGAGGTGAAAGCGCATGGTGGTTCTCCAGTGAATCGTGAGTGACGGGGATCGTTGGGATGGTCGCCCAAGTGGCTCATTCAGCCGGTTTGAGGTGAGATTGGCTGGCCTTGCTGGGCCAGTGATTGCGAAAGTCGTAGCGCCCCGGGGACAGGACGTCGTTGGGGTCTAGCGAGGTCTTGAGCACACGCATAAAGTGGCCGTAATCGTCGTCCGACTGCGGCATCGACTCCATTGACTGTATGCCCAAACGCGAGGAGAGATAGCCTGCCTCGTGCAGCGCTCCGATCAGCTCTTGATGGCAGGCCATCGCGCGTTCGTCCTCGCCCTGGACGCTGCGGTCATAGACCGGATTGATGGCCACGTTGATCTTGCGCCCAGTCACGCACAAGAGCGCGATCTTGGGCTCGAAACCATGGCGCAGACAGATCTCCTCGGTGATCTTTACCAGGCGTCTCATGTGGCGCCCTTGGAACGGCAGGGATGGGTAGCTCCAAATGGTCCCGCAACCGTCGCGGTCGGCGTCCATCGAGGCTGGAATCGGCCCCGGCTTGCGCCAGTACGCCATGGCTACAAACTCGTCTTCGGTGTAGCCCTTGAACGAACTCTCATGGTGCAATCGAGTGAGCATGGCCGGGTCACGGCCGAGGATCAACTTGCTGAAACCAGGGAGGCGCTCCATCCACCGCGTGCGCTTGTTGTCTAGGAACAATAGGCTATCGACCTTGCCGGCCAGGGCCTTAGTGATCAGCCGACGCTCCGCCAGCCCCTGCTCGCGCGAGAGGTTGTAGAGCGCTCCCCAACCGTTCCAGCGGCCGATCTTGAGGCGACGCTTCTCCTGCTCGAGCAGGTCCTTCGGCAGGGGCGTCACGCCCTTCGCCCGGCTCCAGGGGTAGCGGCCGCGGGTGGCAAGCATGCGGTAGTCGTTCCAAAGACCCACCGGCAGCGCCAGCCCCCGCAGGCGCAAGCCGCGCAGGGCGTCGATCACCTCGGCGGCCCCGCGGTCGTCGTCGATAGAGAAGAACAGCGTCTGGAAGAAGGCCGGCTCCGGTGACAACCAGAAGGTCATACTGGTCACAATGCCGAGGTTGGATTGGCTGAACAGCCCGTTGACGGCTGGCCCAACACCCCATTCGCTGACGGGTCCCAGGTCCGACTCCGGATAGCGGGAATGGCCCGTGCGGATGACCTCGCCCGTGGGCAGCACCACCTCCATGGAGGCGATATGGGCGATGCGGTCACCGTAGACGGCCTTTGCGACACCGCGCTCTAGGGTGTTGCCGATGAGACTGGAGTCACGCGGTCCGCCGCTGATGGCCATGAAGGTGCGCGCGCCCTGCTCGTGGAGAAAATCGCAGATCTGCCCCTGGGTAACGCCGGGACCGACGGTCACATGGGCAAGCTCTTCGCAATAGTCAGAGATGCGGTTCAAGCGCCCCAGGTCGATGACCACATTGCCGTCCTGCACCGGCACCCGCGAGCCATAACCCCAGTTTTTTCCCTTGCTAATGGGGTAGATGGGAACACGGTGGCGGTTGGCGATACGCACGCAAGCCTGCACCTCGCCGGTATTGCCGGGGCGCAGGACCGCCGGGACCTGCTGGCGGGTCGCAAAGGTGGCGGTGGTTACGGCGTCTAAGAGCTTGCTGTCGACGCGCACATGCTGCTCGCCGATGGCCTGGCGCCACTCGGCGAAGGCCTGGCGGTAGTTGGGGGCGATGTCGCTGCCGCGATGCTCGCGCACCGCTGTCTGTTCGGGAATGCTCACGATAAATCTCTCCTCGGGATTGTTCGAAAGGCCCAGGCCCACTTCAGGCTCACGCGGCGTTCAGGTGACTGTCGATGAGGTCGGCGACACCGCGCACGTAAGGCGCCTGCAGCAGGCTGTAGTGGTCGCCCTCGACGCAGTGGTGGGTCAAGTCCCCGGCGATGCCGCTCCAACCGGCGGTCGGGTGAGCCGGGTGGTCCTCAGGCAGGTCACAAGCGTGGATCAGTACCGTTTTGCCACCGTAAGCACTGGGCTGGTGCTGGAACATGGCTTGCAGGTTGGCGTCAAGAACGCGGCACAGGCGCTCTAGCTGATCCCTGGGCACGTCCGCCGGCAGCAAACCGCGCTCAACGGCACGCTCGACCAAGCGTCCCCTGGGATCGGGTGCGTCGCCGAGGTCGGAGACATCAAGCTCGCCGCCGCCACCCATGCCGGCGATGTCACGCGCCATCCATTCGAGACGTTCGGCTTGGCTGACCTGCCGCCTGCCGGTCTCATGGGCATAGCTGTCGATCATGAATACGACCTCGACCTCGTCGCCCTCGGCCTGCAGCCGCGCGGCCATCTCCAAGGCGATCATGCCGCCCAGCGACCAGCCGCAGAGCCGGTAGGGGCCGTTCGGGGACTGCTTGCGGACCGCCGCAAGGTAGTGACCAACCATGCTGGAGAAGTCCGCGAGCGGAATCTCACCGCGGCGCAGCCCCAGAGAACGAAGACCAAAGATGTCGTAACGGCCCGCCAGCAAATCGGCCAGTTTGCGGTAGGCGAGGATGTTGCCGCCGACGGGGTGGACGCAGAATAGGGGCCGCTCGGCATCCCCGCGACGCAGCGGGGTCAGGAGGTCATCGTCACCGCTGTCCTGCTCCAGCCACGCGGCCATGCCGGCCACGGTGTGCGCTCGCACCAAGACCTCGAGCGGCAGCTCGCGCTCCAGCTCCTCGCCGATCTTGGCCAGCAGGACAACCGCCAGGAGCGACTGCCCGCCGAGGTCGAAGAAGTTGTCGTCGATACCGATGCGCTCGACCTCCAAGACTGCCTCCCAGAGGCCGCAAAGCTTGCGCTCAAGCAGGCTGCGCGGCCCGCGGTAGACGCGCTGCGGATCGCAACCGGCGACCTGCGGAACGGGCAGTGCCTTGCGATCGAGCTTGCCGTTAGGCGTCATCGGAAAGTGGTCCAACGTGACGAAGGCGAGCGGCACCATGTAATCCGGCAGGGTCTGGCGCAGGTGATCCTGAAGCCCCTGCTGCGAGGGTACGGCGTCGGCACGACTGGGCACCAGATAGGCAACCAGGTCCTTGATGCCCTGGTGCAGCTCCGACGCCAGCACCACGACCTCGGCAACCTCTGGGTGACGCGACAACGCGACCTCAATCTCGCCAAGCTCGACACGGTAGCCGCGGATCTTCACCTGGGCGTCGAGACGGCCAAGGAATTCGATCTTGCCGTCGGCGAAGTAGCGCCCCAGGTCGCCGGTTCGATAGAGACGATCTCCGTTGCCGCCGAACGGGTTGCGAATAAAGCGCTCGGCGGTCAGCTCCGGCTGCCCCAGATAGCCCCTAGCGACGCCTGCGCCACCGATGTAGAGCTCGCCTACGGCGCCGACCGGTACCGGGTTCAGTTGCTCGTCTAGGACATACAGGCTCTGGTTGTCGAGGGGACGACCATAGGGAATGCTGCGCCATTCCGGGTCGATATCTCCGATTGGGAACCAGATGGACCAGATCGCCGCCTCGGTCGCGCCACCCAGGCTGATCAGACGCGGATCGCCATCGCTGTGTTGGCGGATTTGCTCCGGCAGTCCGAGGGGAATCCAGTCACCGCTCATCATCACCAGCCGCAAGGTCTCCGGCAGACGCTCGCGCTGAGCGCGCAGCCGACCCGCGAGCATCTCCATCATGATCGGCGCGGAGTTCCAGATACTGACCCCGTGCCTGCGCAACAGGTGCATCCAGTGCTCGGGGTCGGCAGCCCGTTCGTGATCGGGGATGACCAGCGTGGCACCTGCCGCGAGGCTGCCGAAGATGTCATAAACCGAGAGGTCGAAGCCGAGGGCGGAGAGGCCGATGAGGCGGTCTTCGGCAGTCACCTGAAAACGGCGGTTGATCGCTAGGACCGTGTTCAAAGCGCTGCGATGATCAAGCATGACTCCCTTCGGCGTGCCGGTGGAGCCGGAGGTGAAGATGACGTAGGCGAGGTTCTCTGGGGTTACGCCAGACTCCGGGGTCCGGGCCGCGCAGGGAATGTCGGCGGTCGTGTCGACGACCCGGGTATGAACCGCGCAGCCGATTAAGCCTCCGGCACGCTCGGAGCGTGCGATCAGGACCTGGGCCTTGCATTGCTTGACGATTCCGGCGATACGCTCGTCCGGGCTGCGCAGGTCGAGCGGCACGTAGGCGCCGCCAGCGAGCTGGATACCGAGCACGCAGACCAGCATCTCCAACGAGCGCTCGACACAGAGGGCAACGCAGGACTCGGGGCCAACCCCAAGGTCCTGAAGCTCGTGGGCCAGACCCGATGCCCGGACCAGCAGCTCGCCGTAGCTGATCTGGCCCATGGCATGGATGGCCGCGGTCGCCTCCGGCGTGCGCATCGCCCGCTGGACGAAGGGCTGGAACAGGCAGCCCTCGGGGACGGCCTGTTGCGAGATCGGATTCCAGGCCCGCAGGATCTCGATCTGCTCGTTCTCGGCAAGCATGGGCAAGCGCGACAGCGGCATGTGCGGATCGGCGACGATGGCGCGCAGCAGGTTTTGGAAATGCCCCGACAGCCGCTCGGCGAACCAGTCATCGTAGAGGTCGGTGCGATACTTGAGCACGCCGTGCATTTCGGCGCCGCTGTCGAGCAGATCGAGCACCAGCTCGAACTGTCCCTCCTGTTGATTGATCGGGTAGTGGCGGATATGCAACCCGGCCACCGGCCAGCCGTCGCCACTCATGGCGCTATCTAGGGTCCGCGCCAGGCCCTGCGGCCGGTGATAGTTGAACATGGCCTGAAACAGCGGCGTACGATCCGCCTCCCTGGCGCAGTTGAGATGCTCGACCAGGGTCGGGAACGGATACTCCTGATGGGCCAGGGACTCCAGCACGTCAGGACGCAGACGCTCGGCGAATTGGTTGAAGGTCGGGTCGCCGGCGAGATCGGAGCGAATCACGACAGGATTGACGAAGTAGCCGACTACGCCCTGCTTGCGACGCTGCTCGCGGCCGTTGCTCGGACAGCCGATGGTCAGGTCGGTCCGTCCGGTGTAACGGTGCAGGGCAACCATCATGGTGCCCAGATAGAGCATGAAGGGGGTCAGTGAGAGACGCGTGGCCAGCCCCCGGGCCGCGCTGCTCAGCGCAGGGTCGATTGTGAACCTAACCGACGCGCCGCGCGGATCCTGACGCTCGCAGCGGTTGCGCGTGGCCGGGAATGCCACGCCATTGTCGACGCCCGCCAAGCGCGCCTTCCAGAAAGCCAACTCGCGCTCGCCCTCGGCTCCGGACCAGCGCTTCTCCTGTTCCAGCGCATGGTCCTCAAAGCGCACCTGGGGCGGCTTCAAGGCTGGACCCGCACCCAACTCGTACAGGTAGAGCCCGATGAGCTCCTCTGCGCAAAGCCACACCGACCAGGCATCGAACACAATGTGATGTACATCCATGAGCAGGATGTGGTTCTGCTCACCGGTGCGATAGACGCCAGCGCGGATCGGGCACTCCTCCCCAAGCCGGAATGGCCGCTCATGGTCACGTCTCAGGCGTTGGTCCACCTGCTCCCGGGTCAGGCCTCGGGCGTCGATCTCTTCCCACACAAGCTCGCGGTATCCAGCGACCTCCTGGCATAGCTTGCCGCCGTGAAAATTGAACTTGGCGCGCAGCAAAGGGTGGCGCTGGACCAATGCCTGCAGGGCCCGCCGCAGGACCGGGACTTGCAGCTGCCCGCGGATCTCCGAGCAGAAGGCGATGTTATATGCAAAGCACGTCGGGTAGCGGTTTTGCAGGACCCACAGGGCCTGTTGGCCTGCCGTGGTCGCTACCTGTACGGTCTGCTGGGTCGCTCGCTCCTGCAACAGCCGTGCTAGCAGGGCTCGTTTCTCCGTCGAAGGGATGGCCATGTTCATCGGCTCTGTCCTCGCTATCGATTGATTGTTCATGGACTCAAGCGAGCTCTTTCAGGAGCCGATCGACGTCCGCGTCATCGAGTGAGTCTAGATTCCCGAGCAGCCGCTCCTCCTGAGACTGCCATTTGCCCGCGTCTGGCTCGGCGGACCTGGCGACGCTTGCAGGCTCGACGCCAGCGCAGTCTTGGCCATCGCCGATGCGCTGCAAAATCATTTCGGCGATATGAATGAGTCCGCCCCCCTGCATCAGCTCCAACGCACCGATTTCGATGCCGAGCAACTGCTGCAGGGCGACCACCAGCTCCATATTCATTAACGAGTCGACGCCGAGGTTGGCGAGGCTAAGCTCAGGGACGATCCGGTCCGTTGGCAGCCGCAGCACTTTGGCCAGGGTCATCACCAGGTGCTCGCAAACGCGTTCGCGCCGCGCCTCGGGGTCGAGCGCCATGATGTCGTCGCGCCGCGCTTGCACCTCAGGGTCCAGGCCGCTTGATGCGCCTTCGGCGATCAGAGCGGAGAAACGCGGCAGCTCAGCGGTTGCGGTCGCGGCCAATTTCCAGCGCTGCCAATCGAGATCGAGGATGCCGACCTGAGGCTCGTCCACCGCGAGCACCCGGCCGAGGACCTCCAAGGCGTCGTCGGCGCTGAAGGGTCGCATGCCGATACGCTCAAGGTACTGGGCCAGTTCGTTGCTCGATGCCGCCATTCCGGCATCTCGCAGGGCGCCCCAATTGATACTCGTGGCGGTCAAACCGAGGTGCCGACGGTGGTGGGCGAGACCGTCCAGTAGGCAGTTGGCGGACACATAGTTACCCTGCCCCGCGTTGCCGATCAGGGCCGACACCGAGGAGAAGAGGACGAAGTGGTCGAGGGGCAGATCCCGGGTCGCCTCGTGCAGGTGCAGCGCGCCATCGACCTTGGGCCCGAAGACGCCGGCCAGGCGCGCGGCGTCGAGCTGTGCAAGCGGTGCATCGTCAAGTATCGCGGCCGTGTGCATGATGCCGCGCAACGGCAACCGCCGCACAGCCGTCGTCTCCTCGACCAAGCGCATCACCTGCCGGCGATCCGTGACATCGACGGCGCGTATGTCGACCCGGCTACCGAGCGCCTCGAGGTCGCGGCGCAGGCCCGCGGCGGCCGGGTCCGCCTCGCCGCGACGGCTGATCAGGATCAGCTCGCCGGCCCCTTCCTTTGCCATCCAGCGCGCCAGCGACAGACCGAAGCCGCCGAAGGCTCCTGTAATCAAGTAGCTGCCCTGGGGATTGAAGAGCCTGCTGGGGCGCCGCGACACCAAGGCACGTACCCGATGCCCAAGATCGATGGCGACGCCCCCTGGCCAGCGCGACTCGGCCAGGAATGCGAAGGTGTCGGGGAGGTCAGCGAGGGTGAAACTCTTCACCGCCAGGGGCGCGAGCTCGCCACGCTCGAGGCGCATCCTGAGCCGGTCCAGGGTCTCGCGAACCTGCCGCGGACGCGCCGCCATCAGGCTTTCCAGATCGGTCACCATGAGGCTGAGGTCGTGGCGCTCACCAAGCCAGCCGATGGTCTCACCGCGCTGCGGCCGCACGCCCGGAATGCTGACGAGGCGACCGAACTCGCCGAGAACTGATACGTCGAGGTTTCCGATCCGATTGTGGAAATCGATCACTAGATCCGCGCCGCGGCCCTCGGTCAGAGTGGCGACACGGCTCTCCAGGTCCTGCTCGTCGACATGGATGAGCTCGGCCAGTCCCTCCAGCGGCTCGTTCGCGCTGCCGCTCACCGTGGCGATGACACGCGCCCCGCGGAGCCTGGCGACCTGAATGGCGGCCAGTGAGGCACCGCCGCTGGTGTGATGGACCAAGACGGTCTCGCCTGGTGTTAGCCGGCCGAGTGTCTCGACACCATACATTGCGGTGAGATAGGGCAACATGGACACGGCTAGCTGATCCGATGACATCGCCTCGGGGGCCTTCATGGCGAAGACGGCGTCTGGGTCGAAGCAGAGGTAGCGGCGCATCGCGTCCGGCATGCAGACGACATAGCGGTCACCGACGCAAATGCCGGTCACGACAGCGCCGACGCGGGTCACGCTACCGACGGCGACGCTTCCCGGACGATGGTCGAAGTAGGCGCCGATGGCGGCTCCGACGGCGCCACTGGTCAGCGCGAACAGGTCTCGCGGCAGCACCGCGCAGCTTTGCACACGGATCTCAACCTCATTGACCCGCGGGCCCGGCCGCTCGCTCAGAACCGGCTGGACGGACTCCAGGTCCTTCGGGCGCCGCGGACGCAGCTCGAATTGGGCCTCATCGTCGATGGCGACGAACTCGTCCTCAGCGTCGGACGGTGCATGCATCGGCATGCGCTCAAGCCGCTGCACGTAGCGAACGAAGCCGCGCCAGGCGGCGGCGTCTTCATTCGAGTCGGCAAGCACCTCGACCACGACTGGAGCAACGGAGGTCTCCTCGGCATCCAGGTCCACCACGCTGGGGCGCAGACCCGGGTGCTCCGTCCCGGCCACGCGCATGAGGCCGATCAGCGCCCCTTGGTGCATCGCCAAGCGCTCTGAGGTGAACACCGGTTGCGCGCCCCGGGTGACGAGGTAGAGCCGCGGGCTGCCGGCGTCACCGGAGTCCAACAGGGCAAGCTCCTGGATGAGGCGTAGCAGCACGACACTCGGATCAAGGATAGGGTCATGCCAAACCCTGTCGCGGCCCAGGTCCAAGATGACACCGCGATAACCCAGGCCGGTGTCGGCGCTCATCGTCAAGCGTTCCTGCAGCTCCGTGGCGAAGCGCTCGGCGAGCTCCGCCGTCGCTGGGCCGGCGTCGTCCAGAGCGATAGCATCGGCCTGTATCCCAAGCTCAAACTGAAGGGCATCGGTCAATTGTTGTACGCCGCTTCCCAGACCCATCACTAGGTAGCGGCCCTCGGAGACGGTCCGCATGGGTCGCTCCGACTCGTTCCAGACGGAGCGATAGGTCCAGCCCTCCCTGTTGTTGACCTCCGCCGAGACGGCGCTTGGCACCTCCTGGCAATGCAGGCCTAGCACCTCGGCGATCGGGCCTTCGGCATCGTAGAGATGCAAGTCGGCCTCCAGCCAGTCCGACCCTTGGGTGACGACATGGCCGTGACACCAGAACTCCGTGCCGGACCGGCGGCGATAGACCAGCTTACGGATACCGGTCGGCAAAAAGGTCCCGCTTTCCCCCGGCATGGCCGCCAGCAGCGCCTGGAAGCAAGCGTCGAGCTTGGTCGGTGCGAGCCGAGCTTCGCTGTCGGCGTCGGTCTCGGTGACCATGGCCAGCACCTCGCCATCACCGCGGTGCAGCTCGGCGATTCCCTGAAATGCGGGGCCATAGTCGAGACCGCGACCCCGCATGTCCTCGTAGTGCTCGGCTGCGGTGCGAACATCTGTGCAGCGCGCCAAGAGCTCGGCGTGGGTCGGTAGCCGCATGGCTTTCGGCATGCGCGGGACGATCCTTCCCTCGGCATTCAAGACCCAATCTGACCTGCCGCTACGCGGTCGGCTGTGAATACGGAAGGCGCCCTCGGCGTCACCCTCCACGCGATATTCCGGCTCGTCGCTCGCATCAACCACCAGCGCTCGGCGAAATGCCAGACCCTCGAGTACGCAAGGACCGCCATCGAAGATCTGCTGCTGCAGCGCGAGCGCCGTCTCAACATAGGCGGCACCGGGAAGCACAACCAACCCCTGTACCTTATGATCCTGGAGGTAGCGCAGCGTTCGGCCGTTAATATCGCTCAACCAGATGTGGTTGGGGGCATCCACGGGCCGTTGGAGCAAGGCATGGGCAGGCTTACCCAGACGGTCGAGATTGCCTTGTTCGGTCTCGTTCCAGTGCTCCCGGCGCTGCCAGGGATAGGTTGGAAGTCGCAGGAAGCGGCCCTTGGGGTAAATCATCTCCCAGTCCGGCTCGCTGCCGGCACGGTAGAGCGCCGCCAGGGCATGGGCGAACACCGCGGACTCGTCCTCGCCTCGGCGCATGGAGGCGACCAACTCGGCCTCGATCGAAAGGGCGGCGAAGCTTTGTTTCATAGCCGTGGACAGCACTGGGTGCGGCCCGACCTCAAGAAAGACCCGATGGCCGTCTTCAACCAGCGCTGTGATCGCCTTGGCGAAGAACACCGGCTCGCGGATGTTGTCGCACCAGTATTCCGCGTCGTGCACGGGCTCCTCGACGCGGACGCCGCGCACGGTCGAGTAAAGAGGCAGCTTTGGACCGCTGGTTCGCAGATCGGCGAGACAGGCGCGGGTCTCTTGCTTGAGCGGTTCCATGGCCGGGCTGTGGTAGGGCACCTCGACCTCTAGCATCCGGTTGAACAGCCCCTGACTCTCGGCCTGCACGGCGATGCGCTCAAGGGCCTGACGGTCGCCGGACAGGGTGACCGAGGTCGGACTATTGATGGCCGCGACCGAGACCAGATCACGGTGGGGCTCGGCAAGCAGTGTGGCCTGCGCATCGCCACAGCCAAGCGCCAGCATGCCGCCCTTGCCGGCGGCTTGCTTTTGCAAGCGCGAGCGGTGATAGCTGATGCGGATGGCATCGGTCAGGTCGTAGCAACCGGCGACGTAGCCGGAAGTGACCTCACCGACACTATGGCCGACGACGGCCGCGGGACGGATGCCGCGCGCTGCCCAGAGCTCCGTCAGCGCGGCTTGAATGACGAAGTTAGCGGGCTGGGCGACAGTGGTGTCACCGATGCGAGAGCTGTCCTCGTCGGCCTGCATCTCGGCCCGAATCGACCAGCCGGCGACCTCCTGGAAGACCTCATCGCAGTGATCGACACAGGCCCGGAAGACCGGCTCGTCGCGATAGAGCTCGCGCCCCATGGCCCACCACTGTGGTCCCATGCCGGTGAAAACGAACACGGGCGCCTGGCGGGTATGGGCCGGGGCCCGTCCTTCGAGGATCGCCTCGTCGAAACCATTCGCAAGCCACGCGTCCAGGTGAGCTAGCGCATGCTCACGATCGCTCGTCACCAAGGCCAGTCGGTACTCGTGATGGGTCCTGCGGCGGGCCGAGGAGTAAACCAAGTCTGGCAGGTCCTCGGCCGGGTGCGCGGCGAGGGTGCCGCGCAGCTTGGCCACGTACTCCTTGAGTGCCTGAGGGTCGCGGGCCGACGCCACCAGTTGGTAAGGTGCCGATGTGTTGCAGTGCTCGCCGCCGCCCTGATCGGAGAAGCGCTCCATGAGCACATGGGCGTTGGTGCCGCCGTAACCGAAGGAGTTGATGCCAGCCAAGCAGGGGCGTCCGTCGTCGGGCAGCGCCTCAGGCTCAACCGGCAAACGCAGTCCAAGCCCGTCGAAGTCGATCTCCGGGTTCGGGCTGACGAGGTTGGCCAGTGGAGGAATCGTTGAGTGATGCAGCGACAGGGCTGTCTTGATCAGGCCGGCGACCCCAGCCGCGGCCTCAAGGTGGCCGATATTCGCCTTGACGGAGCCAAGGACGCAGGCAGCGCCGCGACCAGGAGTCCGGCCAATGGCTTCACCGAGCGCGTTCGCCTCAAGGGGGTCGCCGACCGCCGTACCAGTGCCATGGGCTTCGAACATGCGGATGTCCGCGGTACTCATGCGGGCGCGAGCACAGACCTGCTCGATCAGGGCCGCTTGGGCGTTCGGATTGGGAACCGTGATGCCGTCGGTGTGACCGTCCTGATTGCAGCCGGACGCGCAAATTGTCGCGTAGATGCGATCGCCAGCGGCGACCGCCTTCGACAAGGGCTTCAGGATCACCATGCCGGCGCCCTCGCCGCGCCCGTAGCCGTCTCCCGCGGCGTCGAAGCTCTTGCTGCGCCCATCCTTGGCCAGAAACTTCCCCTTGCACATCGCCACCATGACCTCCGGACGATGCATGACGTTGACGCCGCCGACCATGGCTACCGAGCAATCACCGTTCCACAGCGCTTGGCAGGCCAGATGGGTGGCGACCAACGAGCTGGAGCAGGCCGTATCCATCGACACGCTTGGTCCGCGCAGATCGAAGGTGAACGAGATGCGGTTCGCAAGCATCGCGAGGGTGAAGCCGACCGCGGTGTGGGGACCGATAGCATCGCGGTTCAGCGGGCTAAGCTGTGTCACCATGGAGTCCATCATGAAGCCGCCGACGTAGACACCGGTGGGAGAGCCAATCAGCCGATCGGCATCTAAGCCAGCGTCGTCGATAGCCTCCCAGGCGACTTCCAACAGCAGCCGCTGCTGCGGATCAAGGAAGTCTGCTTCCCGCGGCGAGATGCCGAAGAACATCGGATCGAACTGGCGAATGTCTTGATTGAGAAACCCACCCTTACGGACATACATTCGACCAGGAGCGTCTTCTGGATCGAAGAAACGCTGAAGGTCCCAGCGCCCCTCCGGCACGTCTCGCACGCCATCCACCCCTCCGATCAGGAGGTCCCAAAATTCCCCGGGGCTGGTGACGTTCCCCGGGAAGCGGCAGCCGATACCGACGACCGCGATTTTCTCCGCGCCAAGATTGACTGACACAACTGATCTCCTGCGGTCCCCACCCAGGGAGCCGTGTTAAATAGCGAATTGAACCGCTGCCTGGACCGATCGACCGATCGAAGATCGCTCCATGCCGATGCGAGTCCCTGTGCGACCTGGTGCGCATCCCTGCGTTGGGGGCTCCTTGCCGCTCTGTGACCATCGGTCCGCCCTCCCCGGGCAATGCAATCGATTCTTAAGAGAGGCGTCCTACATTGCCCTGACGCAACGATCTCAATCCCGAGTTGGACGCTGGACTGCTCCTTAGGGCCGGATTTAGGTTATCCGTCCTTGCAGGGGGCTTGTGGTCGACAAATGCACAGTCAGAAACAGACTAAATGCACAAGCAGAAACAGGCTTGTTACACCCTTGGTTGTTCGGAATTGGTTTTAAGCTGAAGGGTTGACTTGCGTAGTCGCAATGCCGGGTCGCCTGCGCCCATTGGCACAGCAGAGCAACGGGTATCGTTGGACTTAGCTTGGCTTGCGCAACCCTGGGATCGCCGTTTTCTGGGAGATCGCCGTTTTCTGGATCTGGACTGCGCCGCGTAATGGAAGCTGTGCTAATTGACGAAGACGGGCTTGCCCGTCTTCGGATCGATCATCTCGTCGAGCAACAACAGCGAGCGCCGGCGATGCCGGGCAGAGACCATGCCGCCGCCTCCTCACGCGGCATCGACTTGGAAATCGATGCGATCAGTTCGTTTTTTCATGCGCGGCTCAGAAGGTACAGGGCGTTGCGCCCTGCTAGCGTCGCCAACTCAAGATTTAACGAGCGGCCAATATGCGTCCGGCCGCAGCCTCGCCGCTGAGCCAGGCGCCTTCGATTCGGCCGCGCCGACACCAGTCGCCGCAGGCGCCGATGCCGAGGTTGGGGTCCCACAGACAGTCGGTGTCCAGCGGGTTGTCTGCCTGGCTATAGCGCCAGCGGTGGGCGCGGGACCAGACAACCGCGGGTAATGGTCGGCCAACAATGGCCGCGAAGGCCTGCAGCAAGGTCTCTTCAACGGCGTTCTGACTCCGCCGCGGGCTTGTTTCTAGATTCGGCTTCTGATCTGATGCCTGACTTGACGCCTGATCTCGTTCTGGCTCCAGATACCGACGACTCCAGTCTGCGTTGGCGTGCAAGACGCTCACCGGGTCACCGCGACCGGGTTTGCTGCCGTCGTTGGCGATCCAGCGAAGCGGCCCCCGGTTGACAAACAGACCGTCCCAGGGAAGCTCGATCGGAGCGTCAAAGCCGATCATCGCGGCCCAGCAAGGGGCATAGCGGACGCTAGCGGCCTCTGTCGCCAAGGCCGAGGCATGCGCAAGCAACTCCGCGGCTTGCGGGGCCGGGGTCGCGATGACGACGCGATCGAAGCGTCCGAGCTCGTTGGCCTGATCGTCCAGCAGCAACCAGGCATCGCCTTCGCGGCGCGGGGCGACGACGCGGGTCTGCAATCGTAGCTCCAAGTCTTCGGCTAGCATCCGGCCCAGACCGCTCATGCCGGGCAGGCCAACCCAGCGCTCTTCGTTGGCACCAGCGGCTTGGATATCATTGCCATCCCAGGCGCCGATGTGGCCCTGCCAGCGCGCGACGACGCCGCGCTCGGCCCAGCTCAGCACACGACGGCGAAAGCGCGGGTTGCGGGCGGTGAAGTATTGGGCGCCGTGATCGACCTGTTGGCCGAAGTCGGCAATGCGGCGGGTCGCGGCCCGACCGCCGTAGCCGCCTGACTTCTCAAAGACGATGACCTCGTGCGCTTGGTCAGCCAGGGTGCGCGCCGCCGCCAGCCCGGAGAGCCCGGCTCCGATCACGGCGATGCGCAGGCGCTCACCACGGGCCGGGCGATCGACCTTGCGCGCAAAGGCTTCTAGATCGAGCCGACGCGCGTGGCTGGCGGTATCGCGACCGCGCACCCTGCCCAGGATTGGGCGCTCGGGTGTGAAAGGTCGATCAAATAGTCCCAGCGCCCAGAGCAGCCCGCCATAGGAGTTAGGGTCAGAGCCGTCCAAGGCGTGGCGGTGATTCAGGTCGATGAGTTCCGCCATCGCGCGCAGCGGGCTTTGCGTCCAACCCAAGACGGCCTTGGCCCAGGTCATGCGCAGATTGTTGTGCAGTTCTCCATGCACCAGCAGAGAGCGTTGCGCCAAGTCCCAGAGTCGGTCGCCCGAGTCGCCGCGCGCCAGGCGTTCGTGGTCGATGCAACGCTCGCGGGGGTCATCGGCATGGGCCGTCAGCGTCGCCCGCGCCCAATCCGGCAGGGTCGCCCAAGCCTCTGGATCATGGGTGTGGAAGCAGTGATTATGGGCAAGCTCACGCCAGATCAGCAATTCGTCGAGAAACTTCTGGGCGCCCTCTCCGCCCAGCGCCTGTGCCTCGCGCGCGATGCGCAACGGCGACACCTGGCCATGGTGCAAATAGGCCGACAGCCGGCTTACGCCGCGTGGCCAGGGTTCGGCGGCATCATTGCGCAGGCGGTGATAGCGCGCGAGCCCCTCGCGCTTGAAAGCCTCCCAACGGGCATAGCCGGCATCGGCGCCGCCCGGCGTGTGCGGCAAGGGTGGCAGGGTATGATCGATGTCGCAGGCCGCGCACAGCACGGGGATGTTGGCAGTCGTTAAGTCCAAGGGCTGGAAAGGTATCTGCCCCTGGTAGGCACCCGGCGTCAGATCGGTCTCGGGCCAGGGCCGCGGCACGCGCTCGGCATAGGCCTGCTGGTTGTGTCGGCGCAGTTCAAAGGCCCGATCAAAACGCTTGGGCTGCAGCCGCATCGGTACGATGCAGGCGGAGTCGACCGCCCAAACCGGGGTCTGGACCCGCGCCGCGATGCCTCTCGTCCAAGCCGGAAAGGGTGGTGCTGGAAAGTCCTCGGTCACCAATAGCGCGGCCCGCGCAGCCAGTTCGCGCAGCGGCGAGACCGCCGCCGGCTCCGCGGGCAGGTGAAACAGCGCCTGGACGCCACGCAGCGCCAGCTCGCGATGGGCGTCTCTCGCGCCTTCGAGAATAAAGGCATGATGCCGGTCGGCGTTGAATCGATGCCGACCTGCAAGCCCTTGATAGACCAGCAACGGCAGTCGCAGCGCCTCGGCCGCATGCAGGGCTAGGTCAAGCGCCGGATTCTCATGTCCGCGTACCGCATGGTGCATCCAGTACAGGACCAACTCGCCCGCGGCATTAACGGGATGATCCGAGACCGGGCGCAGGCGTTCGCGCAAATGGTCAGGCAGGCAATCGGGGTGCAAGAGCGGCATCGCGTTGGGCTCCTCGGCCGTGGGACCAGACCACAGGGAAAGGCTAGAAAACCGCGTCGGTTATTGGGCAGTCTTGTCCCAGTCCTAGTCGCCATCTAAATCGTGGCCGTGGTCGTAGCCTTGCGGTGACTCGATTACGACAACGATCTTGTATGCGCCGACACTGGCAAGGAAACTGTCTAGCTAGTGCCGATTATGAATCGATATTGGTCTGTTGGATGCGTCCAGAATGCCGATTCCGGGAGGTCCGGGGACCGACGATTGATGTGAGTTTGGCGGTAGCCACGCTAATCGCCGACCAATCGCCCAAGGATACTGAAGCCGGCCGCATAGGTGCCCGCGGCGGAACCGATGGTGCTAAAGATGAAGACCAGCAGGACGCGCGAGACCCGATTGCGCCACCAGCCGCGGACGCTGGTAACATCCTCGCGCAGCCTGGAAAAGTCGCCGACACTCGGTCGGCGCAGCGACAGCTCGATGGCACCGGCCACCATGCCGGCGCCGATGGTGGGATTCAACGACGTCAGCGGCGCGGCGCAGAAGGCCCCCAGCACCGTCAGCGGATGGGCAGCGGCAAAGACGGTGCCGAGCGCGGATAGGCCGCCGTTGATCAAGACCCAATCCAGCACCAGGTTCCAACCGAGCTCAGGGCTGCGCGTAAAGCCGTAAGCGAAGAGCCCCAGGATGAGCGCGACGATGACCCAGGGCAAGTAGCGCCATGCACGCGCGCGAGGCGGTACTTGGTCGAGCTCGATCAGTGCCGCTTGCGGGTCCATGGACGGCCGGCCCGATGGTTCCGCCAGTTGCTCCGCCCCTTGCTCCGCCAGTTGCTCCGCCAACCCCTTGAGATGTCCGGCGCCGACCACGGCCAACAGATTGCGATAGCCGTGCTCGCGCAACTCTTGGATCAAGCGCGCGGCCATGTAGCGGTCGCGCTCCTCAATCAGCGGCAAGAAGAGGTCGCTGCGGTCTTGCGCGAACTCGGCAAAGGTGGTTTCGAGCACATCGCCCTGCTTCAGGCGCTCGATCTCGTCCTCCGTGACCTGCTCGCGCGACAACATGCCGGCCATCAGGCCGGAGAACAGGTTGAGCCGCTTCCACCAACCAAGATTTTGCGCTGCCCGGCGCAGCGTGATGCCGACCTCGCGATCGATCAGCAGCACCGGCAGCCCGCGCGCCTCGGCCAAACGGATCGCCATGCGTTGTTCGGCCCCGGGCTCAATGCCAAATTGATCGGCGAGGCGTTGCTGATAGGCCGAAAGGGCCAGGCTCGCGGCCACCATGTAGACGCGCTTCTCGCGAATCACCGCAAAGAGGTCCAGGCGGCTGAGCGAGTCGGGCTGCATCATGGCTTTGTAACGGCTCGCACAGAGCTCCACCGCAACGGCGTCGAAATCGCTGTCGTCAGATTCGAGCAGCTCGCGCACCTTTTCCGCGCTGCTTCGCGAGACGTGGGCGGTACCGAGCAGCATCAGCTCGGCGCCGTCCGCACGGACGCTCTTCAGGGGTTCGTCCTGGGTTTGATTCATAAACCGGGGCAAGCTGTCTCAAAGTCAAGGTTCGCGCATGATAACTCAGCCGCCGTATGGCTGCCGTTGTCGGGCTGGCGAGCGGCGGCGGCGATGGCTTATCATCGCGGCCAGATCGACCACGCCTCCACCCCATACCCACCCACAATCCCCCCAGGAGTCCGCGGATGAAAGCCTTGCGCCTGCTCGCCGTGCTGATGCTTGCCCTGTCCCTCGGTCTCGGCGCCGCTGGTTGCGGTCGCGTCAAGGAAGACAAGATGGCCGCGGCGCTCTACAACGCCACCAAGGGCTACCGCGAATCCATCCGCTGGGGCTACTTCGGCGCGGCGGCTGGCTTCATCCACCCGGACGAGCGCGAAGACCTGGACGTCGAGGTCCTGGAAAACGTGCGCGTCACCGGCTATGAGGTGATTCAACCAGCGGTTATTACGCCCCAGGAGACCGCTGTGCAGCTTGTACGGATCGAATACGTCTTGCAGGACGAGCAGCGGCTGCAGAGCCTAATGGACCGCCAGGAGTGGCGCTGGGACAAGGAACGCACCAATTGGTGGCTCTATACCGGGCTGCCCAAGTTTGGCGACTGACCGGCGAGGCAAGGCTCATAGCGCGACCGCTCGCCACAGCATGCGTGCTGTGTTACCGCTGACCAGACTAGCGCACCGATCTAGAAGCCACCGCCGGTGCGGAAGCCACCAGCGCCACTGCCGCCACCAAGACCGCCTCCACCGCTGATGCGGCCACCACCCCGCAGCCCGCCAAATCCGCCATGACGACCGCCCCAGGGCGTACCGCGGCCGAAGCCGCCGGAGCCGAAGCTGGGATTGGAACGTCGCGGCTGCTGACGCTGCTGTTGTTCCAGCACGTCCATCAGTGCCTCTCGGTTGAGCATGCCATTGATGAAGTTGCCGAGCATCATGGCCACCATGGTGCCGTCCGCGAAGCCGGAGCCGGTGTGGTCCATCCGTTGGCGCTTGAAGTCTCGTTGCAGCCGTGCCAGTTCTTCCAGTTTTTGCCGCTGCTTGATGCGTGCCTGCTTGAGGTTTTCGATGGTGAAACTGAGCCGCCTATGTTCCTGCTCCGCTTGCTGGAGACGGTTGACGATCTGATCGTCCTCCGGAAAGGGTGTGGCTTGGGCGGCTCGGCGCAGTTCGTTGAGGTCGTCACGCTCAAGTTCGGCGGCCAGGAAGTCCACCGCTTTGCTCGTGTAGTCGTCGTCCCCGGCGGCAAAGCGCGCCTGATGTTCGAGCAGATCGTTGATACTGGCCTCGACCTCGCCAATGCGCACGTCGATGGTTTCGAGACGCTCCTGCTCGGCGTCACGCGCCTGCTCCAGGGCGAGCACGCCGTCGGTCTCGCGAGCGGCCTCGTCGAGTGAGCGCAGCGCGGAGAAGGCGTCGTTGGATTGCTGTCTAGCGGCGCCCGCATAGTCACGCAGGCGCCGCGGGATCTCCAACAGGCGCGCGTAGTTCAGCCGCGCGTCGTTGTAGCCGATCAGGCGCGCCACCTTGCCGTCGAGCCAGCGCGCAAGGCCGCCAGCGCGGTACTTCGGCGTGCCGAAGTGGCGCTTCCAAAGGTAGATGAACAGCGGATCAGCAAGGTATGCGGCGCCCTTGGCGTCCTGCTCCTGTTCGCTGTCCATGGCCTTCTCCTCGGCGTGCATCGCGACGCGCTCGGCCTCGCGGGCCTGCGCTTGCTGCGCCTGATAGGAGGGGTCCGTGCCGAGGCGCGCCTGGATGGCGGCCTCGGCGTCGTCCAGGCGCTCGCTGGCCTGATCAAGCAGATCCGCCTGCGCCTCGCGCTCCACGCCTAAGGCATCGCGTCGCGCCTTGGCATCGTCTAGCTCGCGTTGCAGAGTCGCGACTGCCTGAGCTCGCTGTTCAAGCAACGCGGCCACCTGGCGTTCGGCGGCATCGAGCGCGCCGGACAGGGTGCCATCGTCGACCAGATCGACGCGCACCCGCGCGAGGGCGGCATAGTCGTCGGCACGCCTTTGCTCCAGGCTCATGAGTTCCTGACCCAGTCCTTCAAGCGCTTGATCAAGGCCTTGGAGTTCGCCCTGCTGTTGGCGCTCGGCGCTCATGATCTGCGTTAGGGCCTGTCGTCCGCTGATCATCGTTGATTCTCCGGATTGTCCTCGGGTGCGCCGCCTACCATGACGTGATCGCCGCGCCGCTGGTCGGCACCTCGTATTCAGGCTCTAGCTGGCCCGCCGTCTTGCGACCGAAAATGTTCTGCTGGATGATGCCGTCGTCCTGCTTGTCCGCACCCACGCGGTTGAAAATACGTTCGTCGACGCGGACGCCCCAGCGCTCGACCTGCTCAGTCTTGCCGGTCTCTTCGTTTCGGACCGGCACCCGCAGGTTACCCCCATCCGGGCCGAGGGCCTCGACAATGATGTAATAATTACGCGCGGCCTGGTTAAGGTCCGGCACTCGCCAGACCCCGCTGCGCTCACCGGGACGATTGACGATGCGGATGCGATAGCTCGCCTCAAGCTGATTGCGCAGCGCCGTCAGCTCAGCGTACAGCGCGCTAGCCCGGACCGTATCGCCGTCGCGCAATGCCTTGCGGGCACTGGCCAACAGCTCGTCGGCTTGCTGATCGGCGCTGGCCTCGACGGCCAGTTCGACCACCTCGGCATGCAGGGTCTCCAGGTCTTGGGGCAAGGCATTGCGGGGTGCCACCACCAGGGACCTCCAGGCAAGCAGCCCGATGGCCAGGGCCGCCAACGCGCCGAGCACCCACTTGCCCCAAAGCCCGCGCTTGACGTAGAGGCGGGCCAAGGTGACGCCGAAGGAGTCCGGTGGTGGCTTGTAGCGAAAGCGGTCTTCCTTCAACGCCGCGACGCCCTCCTCCAGTATGGCGTCGGTGACCTCAATACCCTGGGCCGCGTAGATCTTACGCAGGCGCTTTTTTAGATTCTGCTCGCGACCGGCAACATCAAGCTCCTGTTCGACTAGGCGCCGCTTGCGGCGCAGCGTGTCGACCACATCCATGGCCAGCATGACGTCGTCCAATGGTTGCTTGGGCGGCGGGTTCTGTAGCTGGTCTTGCGCAGGCATTGTCGTCTTGGCAGCGGCTGAGGTTGGGGTGGCGGTGACGGTCACGATGCCGTCATGCTTCCGCGGCGACGATGCCCTTGCCCTGCTCGGCAAGACGCGCCATGCGCCGCTTGCCGTCTTCGACCGCGTCGCGGATCTCCTCGGCATTGCGCGTCGACTCCTTGCGCATCTGCTCAATGATCTCTCGGGAATGGGTTTGATAGCTGACGACGGAGTCAACCAGCTTCTTGACGGAGTCGGCACGGATAGTGGGCCCGTAGCCGGCCTTGACGGCGGCCTCCTGCACTTTACCGCCAATGTCGGCCAGTACCTCCAGCGATTGACTGATGCCGTCCTTCATGGCGTTGACGGTTGCTGTGGTCTCGGCGAGGCCAAACATGCCGGTGAACGAGGCCGTGAGCGCGGTGAGTACGGTCTCGTTGGTGGTGAAGAAGCTGATCGCCTGCTGATAGAGCCGTTCCTTGGCGTTAGTGGTTTGCAACAGCCGTGCCATGACGACTTCGGAGGTGTTGTAAGAGACGGTGAGGTTGTCGGATAGGTCTTTGGCAATCTGATAGCGCTTCTCGACGTTCTGCAGATCACGCACTCGCTCATCGCGCGCCAGTTCCAGCCGGGCACGCTGGGCGGCATCGTCGTCGCTAAAGGCTTCGACCGACCGCATGGCCTTGTCGACCTCGGCGCGGGCCGCATCGAGTTGACCCTCGGCCTTCTTCAGCACTTCCAGCGCCAGCACCTCGGACTGCTTCATCGCGCCGCGGAAGTCTTGATAGGCGTCCAGGATACGCTGCTCACGGACGATCTGGTCTTGGGCGCTGGCGGTGACATCCAGATAGGTGTCTTTGATCTTGTCGAAGCGCGTAGCGATGTCGCCACGGGTCGCCTTCATCCAAACGTTGGCGACGCGCTCAAAGGTGTCCAGCTTACCATCCTCGACCTGTTCGACCATCGTCTTGGCATCGTCGCGAATGCTGTTGAATGCCTTTGTGATGTCCTCGTAGCGGTTGCTGATGTCCATGGCGCGGATCTGCTCGCGCACCACCTCGTTGAAGGTGGATGACTGGGCCAGGGTGCGGGCAATGGCGGTCACGCGTGCCTCGTCCAGGCCGGCGATCTGGTTCATCAGGGCGACCATTGGGTCGTCGGCGGTGCTGGTCTCGGTGGGTGCAAGTCCGAGGTCATGCAGGCTGTTCATCGCCTTGTCGAGATACTGCATCGGGGCTGCGGTGGCAGTCATGGTGTCCTCCGTTGGATGGCCCATTATTGCTAGCGGGGCCTTTTGCCGTGTTTGTAAACAATTCCGTCGCGCGATTGTCCAGCAATGCGGCCAGGTTGGGAACTGGGGAGTTCCGTACAGCCTCGACCCGCGCCCGACTCAGGCTAATCAGACGCTCACCAGCGAGGTTGGTTCGCGTTAGGTGGTGAAGGTCTGCATGGCCGTTACCCTTATCGCTGTCGTTACCGTTATAGCTGTCGTTGTCGTTGCCGCACGGATACTCAAATACGATGATGACAACGAAATTGCTTCGACGGCTTGCTCAACACTTGCCGGGCAAGGGTCTAATGCTCGCGCCAACGGCGGACAGCGGCGTTGATCGCAATGCCTGCTGGCCCGGCTGACCGATCAGTCGGCCTGCGCTCGGGCGATCAGCGCGTGCCGAGACCCCGCAGCAATTGCCGGACGTAACCGGGGCCGCCGTAGATGAGTCCAGTGTAGACCTGGATCAGATCGGCCCCGGCGGCGAGCTTGGCCGCGGCACTGGCTGGGTCCATGATGCCGCCTACCCCCATCAGCACCGGCCCTGGGCCGAGTTCAGCGCGGACCAAGCCCAGCAGCTCGGTGCTGCGCGCAAACAAGGGTCGCCCGGACAGCCCGCCGCTCATGGCGCTAGCGTCGCCGCGCAATCCGTCGAAGCGGATGCTGGTGTTGGTCAGCACCAGGCCGGCACAACCGGCATCCAGCGCGGCGCGGGCGCAGTCGATGGCGTCGGCGTCCGCGAGGTCCGGGGCCAGCTTAACGAGCAGCGGGCGCGGACGGCTGAGCAATTGGTTCGGGCGCTGGATGGCGTCGACAATAGCGCGCACCTGCTCGACCGTCTGTAAGTCGCGTAGGCCCGGCGTGTTCGGGCTCGAAATGTTCACGACCAGATAGTCGGCCAGTTCGCCCAACAACTCGAAACTGCGACGATAATCGTCGGCGGCCTCGGCTGCCGGCGTTACCTTGGATTTGCCGATATTGACGCCGAGCGGGATCTCCAGCACGCCACGCTCACGCAGGCGGGTCAGACGCACCCTCATGGCCTCGGCACCGGTATTGTTGAAGCCCATGCGGTTGATCAGCGCGGCATCCGCGGGCAGCCGAAATAGGCGTGGCCTGGGATTGCCCGGCTGCGGCAGCGCCGTGACCGTGCCGACCTCAACGCCGCCAAAGCCCATGGCCTGCCAAGCAGTCACCGCCGTGGCATCTTTGTCGAGACCGGCCGCCAGCCCCACTGGATTTGGAAATTCGAGCCCCATCGCAGCGACCCGCAGCGCCGGATCGCGGCTGATGTCGCCGTGCTTCAAGCGGCCAGATGCCAGCGCCGACCAGCGCCGGGCAAGCCCCAGGGCCAGCCCGTGAGCGCGCTCGGCATCGAGCCGAAACAGCAGCGGCCTGGCCAACCGCCAGAAGCTTGAGGCCGGTATCAATGCCGGAGCGAAGACCTGACCTGAAGCCTTGTCAGGTGCTGAGTCAGGTAGGGGTGCCGATGCGGGCCCAGCACGGCGATTGGCATCCTTCATTGGGTCAACCTGCGCAAACTTTGTCATCGGTGACCGCGGCGATCGGCTTGGAGTCTGTCGAGCGCGTGTGATCCGCGTCGAGCGCTGAGAGGTCGACGCGGTGCAATTGAGGAGGAGTCGGCCGATAAGCCGGGTTCTGTCTTGGACAGCCATTCATCTGGGACGCATGTCACCATGCGCCTCCTGCGACCTACCCGGGAACACCCGCGGGCCGCGGGCCGCGGCACGAGGCCGCTTGCTCCCCTATTTGGTCTTGCTCCGGGTGGGGTTTACCCTGCCGCCGACTGTTACCAGCGGCGCGGTGCGCTCTTACCGCACCTTTTCACCCTTACCGCCCGCTTGCGCGGGGTTGGCGGTCTGATCTCTGTGGCACTTTCCGTGGGCTCACGCCCCCCAGGCGTTACCTGGCACCCTGCCCTGCGGAGCCCGGACTTTCCTCCCACCGCGCCCGAACAAGGTCCGGACCGGTGAGCGACTGTCTGGCCGACTCCAAGTGATCAGTTTAGCGGAGGCTGGAGGTCTTGTGCCGACCTTTCCACAAGCCACGCACAAGCGCGGCCAATAGCGTTACTCCTTTGGTTCCGTCATTTGGGCGGCGTCGCCCTCGTCGATTGGATTCGTATCACCGCCGATCTCGCCGGCCTCCTCCTTGAGCATATCCGCGGTCTTGGCCTGCTCTTCGGCGTTCGGCGTCGGCGCCTTCATCTCCTCCGCGTCCCCGACTTCCATCGGCTCGTCGCCGGATACCATCACACTGGTCTCATCTTCGGCTAGTAGGGCACCTGAAACGGACAGCGCGACCGCAGCGACAAAGGACGCGATAATGTGTTTTTCGCTCATAATCTCAACGCTCCAAAATAGATATGACCACAGGAGGTATGACCAAAGGAGATATGACCAAAGGTCAAGAGGTGGCTTCGCCCAAGGCTGACGGTAAAGGCGTGGGACTTCCAACGTAGAACCGGCAACGACCACAATTCAGACGAAAGCAGGTAGAAGCTACCCCCGTGCCGTGCAAGAGTCAAGACCAACCTTGCCCGGTGCATGGGTTTGCCCCGCGCCTCAGGCGCGCTCATATTGAAAACGGCGCCAGGCGCATTCTAGGCAGCGCAAGGATCAAGCCGCATGGCGCCGTGCTCTCGCCAGTCTAAGGCATCGCCCCACTAGCGTTCGTGGCTCGGCGCCAACTCGGAGACGAATGCCACTGCCGCGGCCTACTCCTTGGCCGCAAGCGCTTGCTTGTAGAGTCGATTACGGTTACCGCCGGTAATGCGAGCAGCGAGCCCGACCGCCTGTTTTAGAGGCAGTTCGTCCGCCAGGATCTCAAAGACACGTTGCTGCTCGGCCCAATCCCGCTGATCGACGTCCCTTCTATCCCCTTCGACTAGAATGACCAGTTCGCCGAGTTGCTGCTCGCTGTCGGCCTGGATCTGCTCGGCAAGCGCCGGGAGCTCGGCGCATAGGAAGGTCTCGAAGCGCTTGGTCAACTCCCGCGCAACCACGGCCGGACGTGGGCCAAACGCATCGGCCATGGCGCGCAAGGTCGCGACGGCACGGCGTCCGCTTTCATAGCAGATCAGCGTGCCGGGCTCATCGGCGAGACCGGCTAGCCAGCCATGCCGTGCGCTGTCGGTTCGTGGCGGAAAGCCTAGGAACAGAAAGCGGTCACTCGGCAGGCCGGCCGCGGACAGCGCGCAAATCAGCGCGCTGGGTCCGGGGACTGGTACCACGGTCAGGCCCTGTGCGCGGGCCGCGCGCACCAGCACGAAGCCGGGGTCGCTGATCAGCGGCGTGCCAGCATCGCTGATCAGCGCGATGTCCTCGCCCTCGGCGAGCAGGGCGAGCAACCGCGCGGCGGTCGCGTTCTCGTTGTGTTCATGCAAGGCCACCAGCGGCTTATCCAGCCCCAGATGCCGCAGCAGCGGGCGGCTGTGGCGCGTATCTTCGCAGGCGATCAGCTGGACGTCGGCCAGGACCCGACAAGCCCTGCCCGTGATGTCCGCGAGATTGCCGATGGGCGTTGCCACAACGTATAGTACGCCAGTCTTTTTGATCACTTAAGTTCCCCTTTATTGCCGTATCCCCTGGAGATGGTCATGCCCCGGAAGACCTCCGCCCCGCACAGTCACCCCGGACGTTCCAACCTGTCCGCGCGCAACCGCCTATTTGCCGCGCTGACGCTCAGCTTGAGTCTAGCCCTGAGCCTGGGTCTCGGCGGGTGCGCCATCGACCCCGCCAAAGACGCCCAACGGGTGCTGGCCGATGTGCCGAGCAGCGAACTCGCCAAGGCGCGCGCGCTCGAAGACGGCGGCGAGCACGCCAAAGCGGCCGAGGCCTACCTTGAGTTGGCCGAGACGGCTGCGTCGCCGGCCAAGGAACAGCTCGAACTCAACGCCGCCGAGGCCCTGCTCGCCGCTGGAGACGCAACGGAGGCCAATCGCGTACTGACCGGCATCGGTAAGGCCAATCTCACCGGAACCCAGCGCGAGTTGGTCCTGCTGCTTGAGGCCGAGGTGGCATTACAACGCGGACGGCCGTCCGAGACCATCGCCAAATTGCAGCAAGTCAACAAGGCATCGCTGCCGCCAGACTTAAAACGCAAATTCCTTGGCACGGAGGCGGCCGCCTATCGGCTCGACAACGAGCCCATGCGCGCTGCCAAGAGCCTGAGTGAACTCGACAAACGGCTAAAGGATGATCCTAAAGCGCGCCTGGACAACCAGGTGTCAATGCTGTTTACCTTATCCACGCTCGGCCAAAGTGGCCTTAGGGAGGCCGTGCGCAACAGCGGCGGGCAAATGAAGGGCTGGGCCGAACTGGCGACCATGTTCAGTGCCTTTGGCGCACCCAGCCCCAAGTTAGACACGGAGTTTCGTCAATGGCGCTCCGGCCACCGTGGCCATCCGGCATTGGCCAATCTGCCCCAAGGCTACTTCGCGACCCTGGCCGGCGGTTATGCGGCCGACACCGATGCACTGGTCCTGCTGCCAACCGGGGGACGCTTCGGCATCGCGGGCAACGCGGTCAGAGACGGCATCAAGGCCGCCTATGACGCCGATCGCAGCGGTAACAGGCCCGACCTCAGGTTTCGCGGCAGCGGTTTCGACGCTGGCGTCGATGCCGGTGCCGAGCTGGTGATCGGGCCGCTCGAAAAGCCGGGCGTCAGCGCACTGGCATCACGTTCTTCGTTGCCCGTGCCCACACTGGCCCTGAACCGCGCCGGTGGCGGCTCGACAGAGAACCTGTTCCAATTCTCGCTGGCGCCGGAAGACGAGGCCATCAATGTCGCCAACTATGCCTCGACCTCGGGGCTGACGAGCGCGTCGCTGCTGTACCCGAGGGGTGCATTCGGCAACCGCCTTGCCGACGCCTTTCGCGCCCAATGGCGCAGGCTGGGCGGACGTATCATCGGCCAGAAGGCCTATCCGCCCGGCGATAGCCACTACGACCGCACCTCCGCCGCGCTGCTCGCCGAGGGCAAGGCCGACGTCCTATTCCTGGTGGCGACCACCAAAGACGCACAGGCCATCTATGCCTCACTGCGAACAGCCGGCGCGCGCATGCCCGTGGTCGCCACATCCCACGTCTATAGCGGCGAGTTCGACCCAAACCGCGACGCCGCGCTGTCCGGGCTGTACTTTGTCGATATCCCTTGGATACTCGACAACGAACGCTCCGACTCCCTCTCCCGCAAGGCCCTGCGCGACAAGCTGCCAAATGTGAGCGGACCGCTGGCGCGACTCTATGCCATGGGGATAGACGGCTACCGTCTGGCACCACGCATCGCACGGATGAGCAAGCATCCAGGTACCTTTTTCCCCGGCGAGACCGGTGGCCTGACCATCGACTCCTTGGGCCAAGTCCGTCGACAACTGATGCTGGCACAGTTCACCAAGTCCGGACCGGAGACGCACAGCGGTATTGAGGCAGCGGCCCCTGAACCCAACTCCGACCAAGAGACCGACGACAAGGAAGCCGACGATGCCGCCGCGGCGGAAGACGACGCCACTCAGTAGCCGGCGCATGCGCGGTGAACGGCCGAATCGGGAGCAAGACTGGGGACAGCGACGGGACCGGAAGTCCGAACCTGCCCCCGCCGTGATCGCGTGTTGATCGATGTTTGGTCGCCCCCGCCCCAATAGCCGCGAGACCGGCGACGCCAAAGAAGGCATCGCCCGTCGATTCCTCGAAGACCGCGGCCTGAAGCTGGTGGCGCACAATGTGCGCTGTCGCCATGGTGAGATCGATCTGGTGATGCGCGATGAGCAAACCCTGGTCTTCGTCGAGGTCCGCTATCGCCGCGGCGAAGGCTTCGGCGGCGCCGCCGCCAGCGTCGACCGACGCAAGCAGGCGCGCCTGACGGCTGCCGCCGGCTATTATCTGCAACGCCACCCGACCGATCTGCCCTGCCGTTTCGACGTGGTCGCGATCGGCGCCCAAGACCGGGTGCAATGGATTAAAGACGCCTTTGACGGAGGAGTTCGTTGACCAAACAGGAGTTCGTTGACTAAACCGAGCCTCACCCGGAATCACAAGGATTCATGCTCTGGAGTCGCACTGCCCCATGAACCTTAGACCTATGAACCTCAGAAAGGTCGCCATCGTCTTCGCCGCGGCCATGATGGCGTCGCTCCTACAAGGCTGTGGTCCGGCCCTCGTCGTCGGCACTGGCTATGGTGCCGCGGTCATGTACGATCGTCGGGACGAGCGAACCGTCTTCGACGACGAGGTCATCGAGTTTCAAGCCCGCGATGCCTATCTGAAAAATCCGGACATCAGCAAGCACAGCCAGCTCAAGGTCACCAGCTACAACTACAGTGCGCTGATCACCGGCCAGGCCGAAACCGAACAAATCAGCGACCGCTTCGCGCGCGTCGTCAGCCAACTGCCCAAGGTTCAACAGGTCTACAACGAGGCCGAGATCGGCCCCATGATCAGCCTTAAACAACTGACCACCGACGGCTTCCTGACCTCGCGTGCGAAGCTCGCCATTCAATCCATCGACCTTCCCGGCTTCGACGCGCTGCGGGTGAAGATCGTCACCGAAAACGGCGTCGTCTACCTGATGGGCCTGGTCACGCCCGAAGAAGGCGACGCCACCGCCGAGAAGGTGCGACGCATCCCAGGCGTTACCCGTGTCGTCAAGATCTTTGAATATGTGGAACCGAATTCCGCCCAGACCGACGCTGCCTGACGCCGTCGTTCGCACGCTGCGCCAGATCGTCGGCCGCGAGGCGCTACTGACCGATCCGGCTGACTGCCTGCCCTACGGTTATGACAACAGCCGCCGCCAGGCACTGCCCGAGGCGGTTGTGTTCGTCACCGACGCGTCCCAGGTCGCTGCCGTGGTGTCCTTGTGCAATAGCCAGCGCATCCCGATCGCCGCCCGCGGGCTCGGCACCGGCACCACCGGCGCCACGGTACCCGAGCGCAACGGCATCGTCATTGCCTTTGAGCGCATGAATCGCATCCTGCGCATTGACCCGGCCAACCGGCTAGCCCAGGTCGAGCCAGGCGTGGTCAACGACGACCTGCAACGCGCCGTTGCCGAGCACGGCTTCTTCTGGCCGCCGGACCCTACTAGCGCCGCGGTGTGCACCGTTGGCGGCAACCTGGCCTACAACTCCGCCGGACCGCGGGCAGTCAAATATGGCACGCCTCGGGAGAATACCCTTGGGCTCACCGCGGTCACCGGCTACGGCGAGCCCATCCGCACCGGCGTATTCACCACCAAGGGCGTGGTCGGCTACGACCTAACACGGTTGATCATCGGCTCCGAGGGCACGCTGGCGCTGATCACCAGCGCCACGCTCAAACTCACCCCGTTGCCAGAGGCCAAGCGCACGCTACGCGCCACCTATCGCAACATCCACGCCGCCGCCGCCGCGGTGGCGGCCATCATGGCCCAGCCCACCACCCCCTGCGCCCTGGAGTTCATGGACGCCGCCGCCATCGACATGGTGCGCCGCTTCTCCGATCTGGGTGTGCCGCCCGAGACCGGCGCGCTGCTGATGATCGAAGTCGATGGTCCAGCGGACTGCGTCGCCGCCGCCGCCGAGGCCGTCAGCAAGGCCGCCCGCAACCCAGGCCTGCTGGACGTCACCGTCGCCGCCGACCCTGACGAGATCGCCGCACTTTGGCGCACCCGCAAGGCCCTGTCCCCCGCCCTGCGCCACGTGGCGCCGAAAAAGATCAATGAAGACGTCGTGGTACCGGTGTCGCGTATGGCCGAGTTCATCGACGGCCTGGAACGGCTGTCGCGGGAACTGTCCATCCGCATCGTCAACTTTGGCCACGCCGGCAACGGCAACATCCATGTCAATCTGCTGGTCAACCCCGACGACGCCGATGAACTGCGGCGTGCCGAACAGGCATTAAGCGCCGTGTTCGACCTGGTCGTCGCCCTCGACGGCACGCTGTCCGGCGAACACGGCGTCGGGCTCGAAAAGCGCGACTTCGTCGACCGCGAGATCGACCCGAGCGCCCTGCGCCTGATGCGCGCTATCAAGCGGCAGTTCGATCCGAACGGCATCCTCAATCCGGGTAAGGGGTTGCCTTTGGGGGAGTGAGGCGATGCGGCGGTTCGACCGCGGATTCCGCAAGCAGGTTACCTACCGATAGGTATTTCTTCGCTGCGGATCGCGACAGGCATGGCACATCCAGCACCCGGCATGCGCATCATTACGGTTCCGGAACCGGGCCTCAATGCCGTTGCGCACGACGGGCGTCGCGCCTGCCTCTCGATCACCTAGGACTGTGCGCCGGAGCATCTCGGCATCAACGCAACGCAACGCAAGAGGTTCTGGCCACCTTCGATGGAGAATCACTCTGATCCTTGCGGCTTGCTCCGGCGCTTTGGTGCAGGCCTGGTCTTGCCTGTGTTCTGCGCCCACCTCGCCAGGTTCGCGCGCCGGCTACGGCAGGCAGTACCAAGCCCCCTGCCCTGGCCATGCAGCACCAGGAGCCCCCGTTCTCGAAACAGCTTGAAGTGAAGCTTCAGCCTGTTGCGGCTGGCACCGGTTATGGTGACGGCGTCAGCGATGGTGACACGATCGTGGTCGCGTGCGTGATCCAGGATCTGGATTGCCAGGACCAAGGGTTCGGCCAAGCCGTTTCTCAAGCTCGGCTAGCGCGTGCTCGCCCATCAAGGGCCTGCCGACGGTCTGACCCCCTGTCAGCGCGGCAACGCGTTCAGGGTCCGTCTTGCGTGTCCAAGCACTGCGCGACATGCTCGACGCGCTCAAGTAGAGGTCGAACAGTCACCAAACCATCGTCTTGGCGCCGCCAGCGGCTTTGCGACCACGGGCATTGGAGACTTACTGAGCAACATCGCTGCATCAGCGGTCCTGCTCGCCGGACTGGCCTCGATGTACAATAAACGGATACTGCTCGTTGTCGGCATCGTGCTCTTGTGTCGGCCCGATGTTCGTCGCCGTGTTTCTCGCCCGCCTGGTTGGACCCGGACGCTCTAGACCTGACCCGGACGCTCTTTAGCCCAGTGCGCCGCCGGGCGACGGGGTGGGCCGCACCGTTTCCTGTGGTAGAGACGGTGGCTAACAGGCGACGCGCAGGAGGATTCGCAGCACGGCGCTGAGGGCCCGCGGTTCGCGCATCGGAACAAGCCGTGCCGACCGGCGTAACCGCTATAATCGGCACCATGCCAAGCAAACTCGGACCGCTGAGATCATGCCGAACCCCTACTTGAGAAAGACGACCGGCCCCTTTCGGGCCGATCAGTTGCGTTCCGGCGACCCCTACGAGCTCGACAACGGTCACCCCGTGGAGTGTCTTCCCGGCGGCGGGAGACACGCCGGCGCCAACCTGAGCGGAGGGCTGACGTTGCGGACCGATCCGGACGTGGAATCGGGCGGCGTCGATCCCGGTTTCAAAACGGACGATCTGAACCTGCGCGCGCCCGACATCGCCGTCGGCAACGTGCCGGAGGAACCGGGCTGGATCGCCGGGGTGCCGCCGCTGGCGGTGGAGTACGCCGATGTCGGCCAGGACGAACAGGAACTGGAGCGGAACATCCGCACGCTGCTCGCGGCCGGCACGCGCTACGTCTGGGTGGTCCGCCTGAGCGGCGAGCGCCGGGTCGAGGTGCATGTGCCGGATGCGCCGATGACCGAGGTCTGGCCCGGACAACGCCTCGAGGCCCCGGGGGTCCTGCGCAACGCCGTCGCCGTCGAGGCCCTGTACGACCCCGATGCGGCGCAAGCCGCGGCGCTGCGCAATCTGCTGCAACGCCAGGGCTATGCCGATCTGGAGGCCGTGCGCAAGGAAGGGCAGGAGCAAGGGCGCGAAGAAGGACAGGACGCGGCACGCGAAGACGTGGCCCGCAACCTGATCGCGATGAACCTCTTGACCGACGAGCAGATTGCCTCGGCCGCCGGCCTGACGGTGCTGGAGGTTCAAGCGCTCCGCCAAGGCTGACCGGCCACTGCGCTGCGCAGGCCGGCCCGGATTCCCCATCCGTCGACCAAGTCCGCGCGAACGGGGCTCAACACCGCCGGCGCGGCGTCAAGCCCGGACACAACAGATGCAGAGGGCATCGGATGACCTTGAAGGAAAGCCAGATCGAGCAGCAGCTCATCGCCAAGCTGGTCGATGAGCTGAAATACAGCGACCGCCCCGACATCCGCGACAAGGCCGCGCTGGAGCAGAACTTCCGCGAGCGGTTCCAGGCGCTCAACCAGGTCCAGCTCACCGACGCCGAATTCGCCCGCCTGCGCGACGACATCGTCACCCCCGATGTCTTCCAGGCCGCCACAACCCTAAGAGAATACGGCTACCTCCAGCGCGAGGACGGCACCCCGCTGCACTACATGCTGGTCAACCTCCGCGACTGGTGCAAGAACCGGTTCGAGGTCGTCCACCAGCTGCGCATCAACACCGACAGCAGCCACCACCGCTACGACGTCATTCTGCTCATCAACGGCCTGCCGCTGGTGCAGATCGAGCTGAAGACCCTCGGCATCACCCCGCGCCGGGCCATGGAGCAGATCGTCGAGTACAAGCACGACCCCGGCAACGGCTACGGCACCAGCCTGCTGTGCTTCATGCAGCTGTTCATCGTCAGCAACCGCACCGACACCTACTACTTCGCCAACAACCACCCGCGGCACTTCGCCTTCAACGCCGACGAGCGCTTCCTGCCCATCTACCAGTGGGCCGAGCCCGACAACCGCAAGGTCACCCAGCTGGACGCGTTCGCCGAGCAGTTCCTCGCCAAGTGCAGCCTGGGCCGGATGATCAGCCGCTACATGGTCCTGGTGGCCAGCGAGCAGCGGCTGATGATCATGCGGCCCTACCAGATCTACGCCGTGCAGGCGATCGTCGACTGCATCCACCAGGACCGCGGCAACGGCTATATCTGGCACACCACCGGCAGCGGCAAGACGCTGACCTCGTTCAAGGCGTCCACCCTGCTGAAGGACAACCCGGACATCGAGAAGTGTCTGTTCGTGGTGGATCGCAAGGACCTCGACCGGCAGACCCGCGAGGAATTCAACCGCTTTCAGGAAGGCTGCGTCGAGGAGAACACCAACACCGAGACCCTGGTGCGCCGCCTGCTCTCCGAAGACTACGCCGACAAGGTCATCGTCACCACCATCCAGAAGCTGGGCCTGGCGCTGGATGAGACCGGCAAGCAGGCCCGGCAGCACAAGGAGCAGGGCAAGCGCACCTACAAGGAGCGGCTCGTCCCCCTGCGCGACAAGCGCCTGGTGATCATCTTCGACGAATGCCACCGCTCCCAATTCGGCGACAACCACCAGGCCATCAAGGCGTTCTTCCCCAGGGCGCAGCTGTTCGGCTTCACCGGCACGCCCATCTTCGAGGACAACGCCGGCTACGCGCAGGTGGACGGCACCGTTGGCACCTACAAGACCACCGAGGACATCTTCGAGAAGCGCCTGCACGCCTACACCATCACCCACGCCATCGACGACCGCAACGTGCTGCGCTTCCACATCGACTACTTCCGGCCCGAGGGCAAGCCGGCCGCCGACGCCGCCGCGCCCCAAGCCCAGGCCGAGCACGACAGCCCCCAGTCCAAGGCCAAGCCCGGCCCCAAGCCCGATCGCGCCCTGAGCCAGCGCGCCGTGGCGGAGGCCATCCTCGACAAGCACGACGCCGCCACCGACCAGCGCCGCTTCAACGCCCTGCTGGCCACCGGCTCCATCAACGACGCCATCGCCTACTACGAGCTGTTGAAGCAGCTTCAGGCCGAGCGCGCGAGTGAGGCCCCGGACTTGCGCCCGCTCAATATCGCCTGCGTCTTCTCGCCGCCCGCCGAGGGCAACCGCGACGTCAAACAGTTGCAGGAAGACCTGCCGCAGGAGAAGGCCGACAACCAGCAGGAGCCCGAGCGCAAGAAGGCCGCGCTGCAAAGCATTATCGCCGACTACAACGCCCGCTACGACACCAACCACAAGCTCGGCGAGTTCGATGCCTACTACCAAGACGTGCAGAGCCGCATCAAGGACCAGCAGTACCCCAACAGCGACGTCCCCCACGCGCACAAGATCGACGTCACCATCGTCGTCGACATGCTCCTCACCGGCTTCGACTCGAAGTACCTCAACACCCTGTACGTCGACAAGAACCTCAAGCACCACGGCCTGATCCAGGCCTTCTCCCGCACCAACCGCGTGCTCAACGACACCAAGCCCTACGGCAACATCCTCGACTTCCGCGCCCAGGAGAAGGCGGTGGATGCCGCCATCGCGCTGTTCTCCGGCGAGGACGTGACCAAATCGCGCGAGATCTGGCTGGTGGACCCAGCCCCAAAGGTCATCAAAAAGCTCGACGCCGCCGTCGCGCAGCTGGAGACCTTCATGCAGGCCCAGGGCCAGCCCTGCACCCCGGAGGCCGTCAACAACCTCAAGGGCGACACCGCGCGCGCCGAGTTCATCAATCGCTTCAAGGAGGTCCAGCGCCTCAAGACCCAGCTCGACCAATACACCGACCTCAGCGCCGAGCAACAACAGCAGATCGAGCAGCGCCTGCCCGAGGAGACCCACCGCGGCTTCCGCGGCATGTACCTGGGGACCGCCAAGCGCCTGCGCGACCAGCGCCGCAGGCCGGGGGACGACGATGGCGACGACCAGAAGGCCGTCGAGCAGCTCGAATTCGAGTTCGTGCTATTCGCCTCCAGCCTCATCGACTACGACTACATCATGGGGCTCATCGCCCGCTTCAGTCAGGAGCAGCCGGGCAAAGAGACCATGACCCGCGATCAGCTCGTCAACCTGCTCAGCGCCAACAGCAACCTGATGGACGAGCGCGACGAGATCGTCGCCTACATCGACACCCTGGAGGCCGGCAAGGGCCTAGGCGTCGAAGACATCCGCGGCCGCTACGAGGTCTTCAAGGCGCAAAAGGCCGAGGACGAGTTGGCCGCCATCGCCGCCCGGCACGGGCTCCCCCGCAAGGCCCTACAGGCCTTCGTCGACGCCATCCTCGACCGGCTCATCTTCGACGGCGAACAGCTCAGCGACCTGTTCGCGCGACTCGAACTCGGCTGGAAGGCGCGGGGCAAGGCGGAAACGGCGCTGATGGCGGAGCTGGTGCCGCTGCTGAAGAAGCAAGCCGGCGGGCGGGAGATCTCGGGGTTGGCGGCTTATGAATTGTGAATTGTGAATTGTGAATTATGAGTTATGAATGATGAATGATGAATTGTGAATTATGGGTGGTGAGAATGTGGTTCGGGAGCGGTCTTTTGACTTTGCGGTGCGGATTGTGAAGTTGTGTCGCTTGTTGGCTGAGGAGCGGCGGGAGTTCGTTTTGAGTAAGCAGCTTTTGCGTAGCGGTACGGCTATTGGTGCCTTGGTGCGGGAAGCTGAGCATGCGGAGAGCAAGGCCGATTTCATCCATAAGATGTCCATTGCTCAGAAGGAGACGAATGAAACCGGATACTGGTTGGAGCTCTTGCGTAAGACGGATATTTTAAGCGAGAAGGAGTTTGCTTCGATATTTCCGGATCAGGTTGCGATAGCGAAGATTTTGGCTTCGATTATTTTGAGTTCCAAAAAAGG